>Ga0222716_10002281_pt1 | contig 15571 bp, 26 predicted proteins | sample C33_13DmetaG_FD_165044 | JGI IMG/M metagenome (GOLD analysis project Ga0222716, IMG submission 165044) | Estuarine water microbial communities from San Francisco Bay, California, United States - C33_13D | ecosystem: Environmental > Aquatic > Marine > Unclassified | place: USA: California... | reverse complement strand
CTAGAATCGAGGCTTTATACTCCGACGAGGAAAAACGCAAGGTGTTTCGCAAGTTGGGGGATATGGCTGATAATTCTGTTAAGGAAATCGACAACGCTCGCGAACAAATCAAAACTTACTCATAACGTATGAACCTACATAACTTCAAAGACCAAGACACCAAGGGCAAAGCCATTCTCATTCTCACTTACCCTTTCGCCATTGGTGTGCATTGGATAGAATGGCGCAGGATGCGGAAGCTCCAGTGCATGATCAGAAAGTGGATCGGTGCAGCTTGCAAGAACCCAAAGGGGCATGAGGCTGAGATGGTCAAGGAGTGGAGCGATGAGCTTCGTTGGATCTACGGCAAGTAAAAAGTTTGGGTGGCCAATGGTTTCGACGGGACGCAAGTCGCGGATGGGGGTTCGATCCCCCCGCCATCCACCAACAATCCGTCAAGTGAGTACAAACACGGTTAAGCGATCCGTAAGACGTTAAATAAGAAGTGATCGTGGGTCTGGCATAGCCCTCGCAGAAATATGCCACCATTTTAAATCAGAACGGTGAGAGTGTCAAGCCTTTTAGGGTAAAAAAAGTAAATAAAAACATTTAAATAAAAACGCTGTAACTCGTTGAGTAGTAAGGAGTTACGAGGGGGGGGTCGCCCCCGCCCGCAACTCGTTGAGTATCAGTGACTTACAAGCCTCTCGGCTATACCATACGAGTGCGGTATGTCAAGCTTTTCTCGAAAAAAAATAAATTAATTTTATACAAAAAAAAGCTTTTAATTCTCTGCTCCCGGCCCTATACTTCTCACATGGATAAAGACCGACTTACACTGTTACTCCTCCGCCAAGACCCTCGGGATCTAACTCTTGCTATGGCAGCTGCAAAAGCAGAAAGAATTATAGCCAAACGAAAAGAAGATGAGGCTAAAGCTTTCACCACTCGTTTTTTCGAGAAAGGCGATCTCGCCCCTAATCCTATCAAGCAACTCAACGACCTCTCTCTCTAATGAACACAATCCTCACCATCGCAGGGGTCATCTTCACACTTGTCATCGCTGGCAACTTGGAGATGCTCGACCACTCCGAAGATCTCGAAAAAGATTTTCAAAATAGCATTGACCTCAACTACCTTTTTAACTAGAATACTCCTATGACAAATAACACTACTACCACCCTCGCCCAGAAACTTTACAAAATGAGCGATGAAGAGCTTACTAAAGCTGTCGTCGGGCAAACCATCTACTACAGTAACGAAGGGCCATCTTCTGTCAAGGTTGATGGCAACAGAAGGTTTTCTGCTCTCGGAGTAGAAGGAATAGCGTTTAGTAAAAAAGATAACATCCGTTACATTAAGATAGAAGAAAGAGATCTTGACGATAATAATAAGCGAGGTTTCAAGAATCTTCAGATCGGTGGGATCACAAAGATTGAGCATCCCGCAGTTACCGCTATCAAAGCGTTGAAAGAAGCTGCTAAAAATATGTCAAGACGTTAAAAGATTTTCTCTCGGTGTTGTGTGTAAAATCCTTGCTAACTCAATGCTCCAAAGGGTAAACCCTTTGTTTTGATTAGTAAGGCGGTAATGCAGCGGGACATAGTTCTGGTTAATCATTCGCCGCCTGAGTAACTGCATAAAAGCTCAGTAACAGCCTCGCTCCCTTATCGTTCGGGGAGCGAGGTTTTTTTTGTTTTTTATACGAATAAAGTTTGCATCGAATTCTTTTCTGGAGTAAAATCTACGCATGGCAACACTAAATGTACATCAGTTATATCACTTCGCTTATCAGGCAGGACTCCAAGGACAGGAGAGCATGACTTGCCCAAAGTCTTACCGTGGGTGGGTGATTCCAGAAATGTTTGAAGACGGGGAGCTGGCTATGGGGGTTTGGAGAACGGCCTATGCCGAAGCCCAAGAATGGGTTGCCATACATGAGCATAGCGAGCAAGAGGCCGCGCAAGATTCGCAGGGCTAGCCGCTTCCCGCACTCCCCGCAAGGCTCCCGAAAGGGAGCTTTTTTTTTGCGAAAGTGCATTTTTATGCTTTACACTGGCGGCAAAATAATGTAAGGCGAGAACGCCGTAACTCACTGAATAGTAAGGAGTTACAGCCGGGGGCGTCCGCCCCTCCGTAACTCGTTGAGTATCAATAGGTTACAGCGTTTTTCGACACCTCTAACCCACTGAGTGTCAGTATGTTACGCTATTTGTCGAAAAATGTTCTGACCTACGCTATTTGCAAAAAAATGTCCTGACCTACACTATTTGTCAAAAAATATTCTGACCTGCACTATTTAAGGAATGTCAACTCAAAAAACAAAAAAATAAAAATGAATAAAACATTAAAAAAGGGCTTGTAGTTAATTCCTTTCCTGTCATAATCTTCCTGTCGAGAGAAACGCTCTCGCTTTACCACTAACTACTATGAAAAACCTAATCTATTCCTCCAATAAAGTTGACTTCGAAGCTGTTAAGGCAATCAAAACCCCCGCTCCTAACTGGATGAGAAAGGAAGACGCCGAAGGCAAAGGGAACCACTTCCCAATTCCTCATGACCGTCTTATTAATGAGGCTCGCCAGTCTCTAAAAGAAAATGGCTTCACTATTGAGCAGGAAGAGCATGGTCTTTCCCAAGCTGATATGAATTGCTTTAGCGGTTTCGCTCTTAGCAAGTCTGGCTTTGACAGTGAGGAACGCCAGCTTGTCATGGGACTTCGCAACTCCCATAACAAGACATTCGCTAGTAGCCTCGCGATTGGCAACTCTATGATGGTCTGCGAAAACCTATGCTTCTCTTCAGATGTCACGCTCGCCCGGAGACATACCAAGAACATATTCAAAGATCTCCCCTTCCTTTTCAATAAGGCTATCGGCCAGATCCAGCAGACTTGGGACAATCAAGGCAAGCGCATTGAGGCTTATAAGAACACCGAAGCCGATGAGGTCTCGATCCTTAATAAGCTTGTAAAGGCTGGCTTGATTAAAGCCGGGAAGATTGAATCTATTTTCGACAATATTGAAAACGGTGGCGTCGATAAGGACGGCAACGAAGGCGCATTCTCTGAATACAAAGGAACTCTCTGGAATCTTTACAACGCCGTAACCGAATCGTTCAAGAGCGTGACCGCTAATCAAATCATGCAACTTCCCCGCATGACGATGCAAGCTCAGCAGATTTTTGATCGCATGGTCAATCCTGTCGAAGTTGTCATCTCCCAAGATGATCGCGAGTCAGCTTTGATTTTACCTGCATAGCCCATAACCGCCCCCCGCAAGGGGGGCAACCTTCTTATGAAAGAGCAAAACAGAACTTTTTTCGAGAATGTAGTTTTCACTTGCATAGTCCTACTTTCTGGCCTAGTTACTCTCTTCGGCCTCATCCAACTTGTCAAGATGGCACTATAATTTTTTGTTAGGGGTAACAAGCAAAACCTCGTCCTCTCTGCATGGAGGGCGGGGTTTTTTATTGATTAAAAATAAATCTTCGTAACTCCTTGAGTATCAACGAGTTACAGCCGAGGGGATCGCGCCGCCCGTAACTCGTTGGCGCTCAGTGAGTTACAGCCCTGTCAAGCATTAAAAAAGAATTAAAAATAATAAAAAAGACTTGCACCCAAACCCAAACCTGCCAAAATACTTTCGTTATGAAGCTACTAAATCAAGGCAATGCCAAAACACTAAAGGGAGAGGTTCTAGGATATCGCACTTTCGGTCTCCATCTTTCCCCCGCTAATAAATCAGGATTCAATGTCTGCCAATGGGCAAGCGCGGGTTGTCGCGCTGCCTGTTTAGATACTGCGGGTCGCGGTTGCATGAGCAACGTGCAAACTTCTAGAATCAATAAAACTAAAAGATTCTTTAAGGATAACTTTGGTTTCATGTCGGACCTTAGAACGGAAATCGCCAAGGCTATCATTAGCGCAGGGAAAAAACAAATGATTCCCTGCTTTCGCCTTAACCTGACCTCAGATATCCCTTGGGAGAATGTTCGCAAAGGTCGCACGGTAAACCCTCAACTAGTTCGCCCTCTTAATGTAATGGAAGAGTTCCCAAATGTGAGTTTCTACGATTACACCAAAGGGTTTTACAGGATGAGAGCTTGGCTTGATGGCAAAATGCCCGACAACTATCACCTCACCTTTTCCCGCAGTGAAGCGACGAGTGAATACAAAATGAAAACAATCCTTGAGCTAGGAGGTAACGTCGCCGTCGTCTTCCGTGGTTCACTTCCTAAAACTTACCTAGGCTATAAAGTGATAGATGGAGATGAAAGCGATCTGCGCTTTAAAGATCCTAAAGGCGTGATCGTTGGATTGGTCGAGAAAGGTCTTGCTAAAAAAGACGAAACGGGGTTTGTTGTGGAGCCGAAATGATGGGATTAGATTTTTATGTGACTTTGATAATCGCAGTACTTTTATTAATAACAGAAAGAAGAAGGTAAAAATGAGATCAAAAGACTACCACGCTTTAAAAGATGAGCTTCTCCGCAAATCGATTGAAAGGAAAGAGATAATAAAGCAATCCTCGCAAGGAAACTTTGGGATGTACGATGTACTCCCCGCAAACATTGCTCGCACAGTGAGCGAAGCTTGCGATGAATTCTTTAAATCAAGAAACATTAGATACGGTTCCGCATGGTTCCACGACAGAAACGACAGAAAGAAAAAAATACAACAAGCAAAAGATGAACAACGAAACACCAACCATTAAATTGACAGGACACTTCAATAAAACCTTCAGTGTCAAAAAGGAAGAGAAGGGCTATAAGGGCTTAGAATATTCCATTGAATGGGATTTTGATAAGGAGCAAACTCGCATCCCTATCTCGACACACGGCGCAACCAAGTTGGCCGATACATTTAGAAAGTTAGGCTTTACGCAAATCCACCCAAAAGGCTACAACAAATTTATATAATGACAATAGAAGTAGAAAGAAAAGAAGTTTACGGTAATACCCTAACTTATGTAAAAAAAGAATCTGTAAGGAATTCTATAAAGAAACTAACAGGGAGAAAAACTCTAACCGACTACGACGTTGAAGCTCTTAAAGAGCTAGGCTTTGTCTTAGTCATTAACGAAAAAATAAAAACAATTTAAATGAGAACTAGACAAAACTGCCGAGGACGGTCCAGTAAAAAATATTTTGAAATAGCCTCACAAAATGTTTCGGGAAAAGCTTTAAGGGAGCTTGGTAAAAAATTCTCTTCTCATGGTTACTATAACAAACGCAATGAAAATATAATCTTTGAAGTTTGCCAAATGAAATTCCAAGGGATTTTGGGAGAGATATGTTCGATAGCAGGGATCAAAGAACAAGACGTTCCAGAAGCTGGATATGTGGCGTTTGGTTCTACGGAATTGGCTGTCGAGTGTTTAGGATAAAAACCCCCTAACTCGTTGACTATCAGCGAGTTACGGCTGGGCGGATGCCGCCGCCCGTAACTCCTTACTAATCAATGACTTAGGAAGTTTTTTATTGTTAGTGAGCTTTGTAACCCGTTGTCGCTCAGTGAGTTACCGACCGTTGAACGTGATCGCCATCGAAGCCGAGCTTTATTTGGGTTTATTTTGTTTGTTCTGGGGGATATTACTTATTTGGTAGTTATTCGTTATTTCGGCAAAAATATCACGACCTGAGTTATTTGGCGCGAAATGACTTGACCTGAACATCGAGCGGAATGTATTATTTGGTGCGGGGCAAATTAATATTGTTTTTTGTTTCATTATTATTTGGGCGATATCACACGACCTGCGAACGTGGCTGGTGGGGCGAGGTTGCTCTTATTTGTTTTTTTTTATTCTTATTTGGGGCATATGCCGCGACCTGCAGCTTTTTTTAAAAACTTTTTGTATTTACCCCTGAGCGAAAATCCATTTATTTTATTATTTTGATCTTTATCTGCTGTCTCTGGTGATCGCCATATACAACCCCCATGCAAAAAATGTCACGAATACTATAGTGTCCACGTCCAAGAGTGTGCCGCTAAATCCCTATAAAATCAAGGAAAATTAACGAGAATTATTTAAAAAGACTTTTTATTATTTAAATATAATTAATATGGCCAATCCATAATCAACTTCCATGCATTTTATTTTATCGATCATTCTGTTTCTATTCCCCTCTATATTGACTTGTATCTTTCTTATATTGTATAAGGTGTAGATGGTGATTGAGTGGTATGGTTGTGTGTGTCATTGGGTAGATGGTATGGGGGTATACGTGGCTGGTCAAGTATATTGTTGCAAATGACGTGATTTTTATAATTTCAAACGAACAATTAATAATTAATCTTCATAATAGTAACCAAAGTCTCCATCATTGTGTGATCCTATTTGATATACTGACCTAGAGGATTGGAACTCCCTCATAAAGTTCCTCTTCTCGATTCTGTGAGCCTTTAGCTCTGCTTTGGTTCCTACCATAGCTGGTCGAAGACTACACGCACACTCGTCCATATAGGGCAATGCGTGTTTGTAGATCAGGAATCTATAGAAAGTTCGAATACCGGGGAAGTTGATGCGACCGTTCATGAAATCGCTTTTGAAGCTAGCATTGAATAGATTGTGAGCTAGGTTAGCATCACTTCGAACCTCCTCAGGTGGGCCGATTAGAGCAACAGATATCCCATTGCCCCAAGATGATACTACATATTTCATACCAACTCTTTGAGTAGTTCCCTACCTTTAGGTGTTATCATGCGCTTACCCTCGATAGTCATAAACCCATCCTTGAGGAGCCCGTTCTCAGCGTCCCTCTGTAGGGCTGACCTCGACATCCCGGTTACAGCAGAAAGCATCTGGAGGCTACTGGGTCCATGTGAGCTTAGCGTCTTGAGGATCTGCACCTCGATGTTACTAAGACCGAATGGTCTGATACCAAGGATCTTCTTTAACCCTGCCCAAGCTGATTTATCAACAAAATCAATCTTCTTGATGTTGCAATATGAACTAATCTCTAAAACTCTCTTAACTGCACTTCTAGCATTACCCCGAACACTCGATGCAATTTCATTCAGAACAGTAGGATCATAACCAATCCAATCTTTTTTATTCTTAATGATATACTTGAGATCTTGTGGAGTATATGGTTGAAAATCAACAATGGTCATTCTATCCTTGAGAGGAGCAAAGATCTTATCTAACTCTGTAGTGGCGAACAAGAAGTTCTGTTTGGTGAAATCAAATGTGGCAAATCCACTTTCCCCGAAGTTCACAGTCTTACTCTTAGCGCCCTCAACATTAAACACTGTCAAGAATATATCTACAAGATCTTTAGGTAGAGCATGGCACTCATCGAGGAGGACTGATACTTCCTGACCTGCAATGGCTGGCATAAACACCTGCTCAAGAAACTGACCTGCATTCCTAATAGAACCACAGTTGATCTCTACAAGCTTCTTACCCATGCCTACAGCAAAATGCTTGGCAAACTCAGTCTTACCTAAGCCTTTAGAGCCGTTAAGCATGATGGGTGGGATGATAGACCCAGCCTTCTCCGCTTGAGCGTAAAAGGAAAGCTGGGACTTGACCTCTGGCTGACCGACTAATTTAGAAAACATTTTCATTACTGGTAAACGTTGAATTGGATTGTCTCTTCTGCTTCTGGCTCATCAGTGATAGATGAGATTGTCATTACTGGTTTAGGTTCGAAGTCGAAGCCCATCTGCTCAAGGAACTTCTTACTAACCATAACTTTTGCATTCTGTCCGAACTGATCAATGAGGTCATTGATACTGACTCTGACGAATGATGTGGAACCTTTGGGGCGTCCCCGACCTTGCTTTGCTGTATTACTCATGACTGTCTGTAGTTTAGTGATTGGATTTGGTTTGGTCAACTTTTTTTTGATTAAAAAATAGATTATTTTCATAACCGAGATCTTTAGGTTGAGGATCTCCAGTCTCCTGCTCAGCAATATCATTCAGTTCAGCCATAATAGTCTGATACTCTTCGTATTGCTCTGGCGTAATAAAAATAGGGTGTTCGAATTCCATAACGAGGCGATTATGGTCAAAGAACACCCTGAAGCAAGGCTTTTTTTGTATTAAAAAGTCTTTTTATCTTAAAATACTAGTAATCAATGAGTTATGGAGGTAGTTTTTTGTCTTTTTTCCTGTGTCATGGCTTTAGCAAGCACTGTGTAACCGATTATATCGTCAAAAGCGTCATAAACACTCTCGTTTGACACCTTCAACTCCCCATCATTTGTAAATGACCGGATTCTCTGGATCTTATCCATAATCCTCATCATAATACCCACAATAGGATCAATATCTAAGACCTCTGTCGCTCTAAAGTTGGCAAAAGGGTCTTGGCTCTTCTCTCCACCAGTATAATCGGAACTTTTTCTGCGTAAAGTATCCTTGAGATCATTAGTGGTCTCTTCCAGCATTGTTATAACGTTTTCAATTGTCATGATATTTTTTTTCTTCCATTCTTTGAATATGTTTTTCCCAGATATCTTGGGTTTTTTGGGTTTGCCCATGCTTTTCTAGAAATTCTTTAGCTTCTTGTATCCTTCTTATGGCTAATTTAGCTCTCGCTTCTCTATAGACAGCGAAGGGGAACTTAATCCAACATACGATTCCCACAAATAAACCAAGTGGGATACCTATAATGATTGCCCCCATTATAATAGAGAACTCTTCGTAAATTTTTTTTGCTTTCATATTACCACAAATGATGTCTTTCTCTTCCTCTTAAGTTTTTCTAAAACCCGACGAAAAAGGAAGGCTCTAGTAGAGTAGTTAAAATAAGATTGTCCCCAATGGAGGCTTACTTCTTTTAAATTTTTTTTATATTCATCTTCAAAAACCAACTTAAAAGATTTTAGTTCTCCGTAAGATGAACCTCCAAGTTTCTTTTCGCAAGTTTTTATCATATCTTCTTTGAAGCAAGACCCAAAGATCTCTTTGTAATCCCTGTTGGTCCTAATTTCAAGCCAAGTGTTATAAAAAGGGACGCTCGTTTTTTTTATCCAAAGCCACATAGCGTCTTTACAATTTATGTTGGGAGCTTCTTTATGGCAGTGTTTGCATAATAAAACAAGATTACACGGTTCGTCTGAACCTTTTAATGAGTGGGGTATGATATGACACCTTTCGATTCTGTTTGTCGTTTTTGACTCGCATAAGTGGGCGCATCTCCAGCATCTACGTTCTGGCGAATCTGCCCAATCTATTCCTATATCGCCTTCATAAACTCTAGATTCCCAATAACCTGCGATTTTTGAATGAGACGGTAACCGTCTTTTTACTTTCTTTTCCATATTACCCAAGTATTAATTGTTCTTGAACAGGAGTCTCAATTACATTCTTATAAGCAAAATCATACATCTTTTGCCCCAAATCTTTTCCCCAAATAGTAAGTAGAGCTTCTTCTAGCATTGTATTGGATCTTAATACTGCTTCTTCTTCTGTTTTAAAGGTTTTACAGACGTGAAAAGTTTTACCATTTTTATCTAGTATGCTTCTCCATTGAATTCGAACTTGATATGTGCCATAAGGTCTTTTAAATAGACTTTTATACTTCCCACCCTTCTTAGGTCCACACTTAAGGATATTCTCAAACTGAGTCACAAGCATTAAATTGGTATGGTGATTATTGCTTTTGTTATTATCAATATGATCAGGGCATACCTGATTGCAAATAAAAGTAAAGCCCATTGGAGTTTTAGATTCATGTCGGTATCGACCTATTTTTAAATCATAATGAGAAACTATAGGAGATTTGGATAAAAGATCAGGGAATGTTTCTGCTAATAATTGATGTTGTGGAGTGTTGAATCTGCAAATATAAAAACCAAGATAACCTTTAGTTCCCGCCCTTTTAGGTTTCAAAATCCTATCTTTAAACCTCACGCTATAAACATTTGAGGTATAACCATCCATTTCATAATCAGGATAAGTAACTCCCTGATAAACTATTGGTCTCCTAAGTGACTCCATTTTATTATTCTAAACCTTAATGTAAGTATTATCAAGGAATAACTTTGAGTAAATCCTCTAATTTATACTCATTTTTAATGTAAGCACTTTTATCTTTCAAAACGCTTACTGGTATGTCTCCATCTCTACGAGGGCCATATTCCAAAGATACATCCAGATTATTTACCTTTTTAAACATATTGAACATATCTAATACAGAATTCCCCTCTCCATGCCCTAAGCTCTCTATCCCATTCGCAGGTTTGCTTAATGATAAAAGAATTGATTCGCAAATTTCATTTACATGGACATAATCCCTAATGCAAGTACCATCCTCAGTATCATAATCATTACCAAAAATTGTAAATACACCTGTGTCCTTTGACTTTAAAAGATTAAAAAATAAACCATCTGGATTTTTAATAGGTGTATCATCTGACCCAATAACATTATAGAACCTGAAAATTGTATATTGAATACCGTTCTCTAAGCAGTATTGGATTACAATTTCTTCTGCTGATTTCTTAGAAATACCATAAGGCGAAGCTAAACCCTCTGCAGCCCCAGTCGAAGCAAAGATAAAATGCTTAGTCTTTATATTCCTCAAAACATTCAAAGTCCCAAGAACATTGGTTTCATAATACAGGATTGGATCTTTCACTGATTCACCAACCCTCATTTCAGCAGCTAAATGCACTACACAATCAAAAGGGTATTTATATTTTAGATACTTATCATTCCTAATATCTCCATAATAAAATTTATCAGGGTGAACTTTATCTGGATTTTCTTTATCTATGCCCGAAACCCTATATAGAGAGCCGCCAACTATCTTTTTCAAAAGATGAGAACCTATGTATCCAGAAGATCCTGTGACCAATACTTCTTTCATATTGATTCTCCTAAGCTACTTATAGGCATGTTATACATATCCGCATGAACTTTAAAACCATTAGACGGATCTACAGCCCCTTTCTTCCAGAAGATCGCCTTATCAAAGTAATCCTCCTTAGACATAAAACCACATAACCATATTGATTCTACTCCATAATACTGCGCTTTACTACCCATCCCTCTTTTTTCTTTGAAAGTTATAGAAATAAAAGCGTAAGTATCTGTTTTTTGGTGCTTACTCGTCCCCGCTATAGATACTTCAAAAAAAGGCTTTGGATCTACAGTTCTCCTCTTTGTTTTGACATCTATTTTTCGGCCATCTTTGATTAGATCATAGTCATATTTATCTCTGCCTTTATCACAAGATATATTCTTACAACCTAAATACTTTGTTAACGCAATCTCAGCTAAGTAACCAGCTAAGTTACCTCTGCCTGATGTGATAGAGTTATTAATAGATCCTAATTCTTCCGCTTTCTTAACAGCCTCATCTATCATGGACTGGTTGAAGTCTAATTTTATCATTTTATTTTTGTAGCGTAACCTTGATATTGATCTGCTGGATCTAACTCCCACCCGTTTATACCAAACTCATGCGCCCCGGTCTCAGCAGTCGTAAGGTCATGTATATCTGGTGAATCCAACCTATGACAACAAGAGTCAATAGGATTACCTTTGTAATTTAATACCGCCACCATTAGTTCTTTATACCCATTTGGGCCAATAATCTTACTGTCGTATGTATATATTTCCATTTATTCTCCAAATTTGTAATTGAAATATTTTATATCATCTCGATAAACCGTCGAGATGATGTCTCTAGTTTCATCGTCATAATATTCTGTATAATGTCCATGATCACTTTTATTGATATGAGGTAAGTCTTGTTTAGGTATCCCAATATCTTTACAAATAAAATTAAAATCCTGTTGTAAATTCTCCATTTTACCGACAAAATCCATTTTTAATTCACCCTTGACGCTTAAAAAACTGTACTGCGTTTTTAAATGAGGCATTTCAACATCAGGTTTTTGAGTTTGATAGAAGTATATTTGAGGTTCTGAAACTTTAATTAAAAAATCCTTAAAGCTTATATTGTTGTCCTGTATCTTCCGACAAGCGTCCTTGTCCCAAAAATAGTGTTGATGATCAGGCCTCATCTGTTTCCAATAAGTATAAACGCTTAGCATACGAGACCAAGGATTTCTTACTATAGAATAGTACTTATAAGAATTAGAATTAAAAATATAATTGTGATAATCCTCCAAAGTTAAATGGGAGTTACCCCGCCAACAATTAAAATTGTTACATTTTGTGATTGATGAACCTCCACATTTTGGAATATGTACGAACACAAATTTTTTAGTTTTGTTGATCATCTCTTAAAAACTTTTGGTAAAGTACACCGACAACCATATCTTCACATCCACCCCAATCTCTCACCATTAGGTTACATAAACCTCTTGTAGTATCATCATTAATTAAGAAATTGAAGAAAGTTTTACTTAAGCCGTAAAACTTACCGCTAAAGTAATGAGTATACATTTGATTAGTTAGAAGCCACCAACTGCCACCTTTTATAGACATCCCTTTACTCTTAAACCAAGACAGTGTTGACTCTTCACTAGCTCTATACCAATCATTACCAAAGTAGTGATCTTTAATATCTACTGAATCGCCAAAGAACTTTTCTTTTACATCATCTATATTCTCTGCCCCTTGTGGGACATCTATCTTGTAAATCTTTTTAAATTTAAGCCCAGAATCATGAATATACTTAAACATTTTGTAAGTTTTTAAAGATAAAAGTTCGTAACCCTCATCAATATCCAATTTAACTATTCCATCACCCTCTTCACCTTTATAACCTTTAGAAAGAAAAATTAAGAATTTAGAGTTTGGTAAGCTCAAGCTGTCCCTTAACTTTTTTGCGTCTTCTAAATGATCACAAGAAGAATAAACACAAACGATTGTATCGAAGATCTCCCCCATTATTCTGCACTTATCACAATATAATCGTGAAAACTCTTGTAGCTCTCAGCATATTCAACGCAAGACTTGAAGTCTCCTGAGTGATCCACATAAGAAGAATCAATAACAAAATACTTCCCTTCTGGGATTGGATATGGTTCAGCTCCTCTTGCTAAATGAGTCGAGGAGATCCTCCAGCCATCGCCATCACTCTTCACTACCGTTTTAAATTTTAAAGTATCAGCAGGGTGAGCATCTTCTTCAAATGTCTTTAGCATTTTAGTGAGCTGCCACTTGGTTAGAAACACATGAGCGTCCACCTTCTCTGGAGGGACAACCTTGACGGTCTCTTTAACCTCTATCTTAGGCTCTTTGTAACCATGCCAAGCGGCAAGAGCCAAACATGTTGTCGTGCTGGTAATTAGTAATAATTGTATTATCTTTTTCATTTTATTAAAGAATTGAGAATTTATAATAACCAGCTTGATTTAATTTATCCTTGAGTTTCACCCCATCAAAATCCATTGGTTTTATTTTCTTGAATCCATTCTGGCCGATATAAGTTATTAAGTTATCAGAGACCCTATTACTATAACAATAAGTTACAGCGTTTTTACCTTTGCTTAAGTATTCAGCCGCTATAGCTGGAGTCTTCACTATATAAAGAGTTTCTTCCTTGTCGAAACTTACGCCGGGGACATTAGAAGGATAGACATAATCATGAGCGCATCTATTTAATTTTTTATAAGCGCCCTTATTGTTTGTCCCGGCTAAATAATGTCCTATTATAGTCTTTTCATCGTAAGGATCATAAAAGGGGAAATGCAAATCTCCATCCGCATTACATTTAATATTTAAAAGATTTAAAACTTCAGTCTTAATTTTATAACTTCTATGAACTATTAGAACCGATTGCGTGGGGCAATCGAATGCTCTATATTTATTTCTCCATTTGTGGGCTTCCATAATCTAAAACGGTTTTCTTTCTTTAATATATTTTTTTAACACTTTGACTCCTTTACTATCATACTCAAACCACCATTCTTCAGTATATCCACCTGATCTGGTAATCTTATATACAACACGTCCTAAATCATCTAATTCTAAATTTTCAAACATACTCTACCAATGTCTAATTGTATTCGCTATAATGAATCCACATGTCGTTATATGGACGAACCACCAAAAAGTTCGGATGAGGGCGGCGAGGTCAGCTTCCCTAGGGTTGTCTGACACCCGCTCGCCCATCGTCCTACACCATATCCTCCACAGTTTTGACTTCAAGTCAAGCTGAAATTGTGGATTACTTAGTTAAAATGCTATAAACTAGCATTGCCGCATCCAGAACAAACAACGTACCAAAGAATACGGCAATTGTTTTTAACGCTCTGGTCCTAATCTGGATCGTATCATTGAGATCACTAAGATCTTTTTTAATCGATACAATCTCTTCGTTTTCTATCTTTGTCATAAGTTTTTTACTGTAATATTATTTATTTCCCTCCTAATAATAACGATAGGATCATTATAGAAATTTAAATCTTGGATGTTTATTCTATTATTCTGCCAGTATACCAGTGCAGCTTCTTCATTGTGAAACTCCGGGGTATTTGGGACAGGCTCATATACAAAACCTCTGTCTTTTACAATCAGGTGGACCTGCTTATAGCCTTTCATTTTTAAAACTCAAGCTTGATAGCTCTGGAGGTTCCTGCTAGCCCAAGAAAGACATCTTTACCCTTAGTCAAAGCGCAAGTAGAGTAACCAGTTCCAAGACTCATTATCCCAGAACCTTCTTTTGCTGTTGGCCAACCATCCATAAACTCATACTCGTAATCCTTCCATTGGATCTCCTGAGTCAGCGGGTTAACCCTAAAACATTTAGTATCCCCCCAGAATGCGCTGTAAAGCCAGCCATCAGGGGCAAGGTAACCATTAAAGTTTTTATTTTTGTTCGCCACCGCAATGTAGTTAGCCGGGAGATCGATCTCCTCATAACTATCATCCGCACAATTAATAATTAAAATCTTTTTACCTGTCCTTGGTAAGCAAAACACTTTATTCACGCTCTCAACATATGTAGCTCCGACATACTTAACACTAAATCCAGAAACCCCAGATGTGACAGGCTTGCCGTCTAATAAGAAACTAGTCCCATTTTTATCTATCTTAAGAATTTTATTTCCTAATGCTGGAGGCATATAAACATTCCCATCTGAATCTGCTGCCGCTCCCCATACATGGCCAAAGAATCCCGGCTGTGGAGGAGTAAATGATCCAATCTGGCCCGTCTTAGTGTTTAAAGTATAAATCTTTAAGGTTTTAGTATAAGACGGCATGTAGATGATACCATTCGCCCCCTCCGCTCCAGACCTAACTTGAGGACAAGAATTAAATTTCTTTTCTAAAGTAATCTCTCCCGTCGATCTTTTTAACTTGCCTACGGAACTTGAATATGCTGGCAAAAAATAAGTATAACCATCAGAAGCTTCTACATTACCAATAAATCCTTTGTACCCCTGATCTTTCCTCTCTATAGTATCCTCAAGAGTGTCTGTCTCAATATGCATATCAGATTTATAACCTAGAGAGTGGATGAAACCTTTGTCATCCATAGCCATTGTGCGGGTTTTTGTGAGATTACCGCTAATCTCGCCTTTTAAATACTTGAAGCTTGGCCAAGATGGAGGCGAGCCATCCAAAAAAAAACCACCGCTCGTCTCTGCGCTCGTCTCTGCGCTCGTCTCTGCGCTAGTATATTCTGCGCTGGTCTCCGCGCTGGTGTATTCAGCGGAG
>Ga0222716_10002274_pt1 | contig 15587 bp, 6 predicted proteins | sample C33_13DmetaG_FD_165044 | JGI IMG/M metagenome (GOLD analysis project Ga0222716, IMG submission 165044) | Estuarine water microbial communities from San Francisco Bay, California, United States - C33_13D | ecosystem: Environmental > Aquatic > Marine > Unclassified | place: USA: California... | reverse complement strand
TTGGACTTGTGGATACAGCAATTGGTTCCTTTACAGGAGCTAGACAAATTTCTGGGTCATTAACCATGTACCTAGATACTAAGACTGACGGCTCAAATCAACTATTAACTGATTTAACAACTGCTACAAGTCTAGTAACAAACGAATTCAATATGAGCCTTTTAATGGGCGGTGCTAGCGGAGCTTCTCCTTTAGTAACTTTTGCCTTGCCAAAAGCTCATTTACAAATTCCAACAATCGAAGTTGCTGATCTAATTTCAACTTCTGTAGAGTTCTCGGCTCATGGAACCGACCTCTTAACAGGAGACGAAATGACTGTTACCTATGTAGGTTTAACAAGTCACTCAGACAGTCAATATTCAACAGACTATACTGTATAACAATGACAGCGTACAACTTTCTACGAGAAAGTAATGTACACCTCGTATATGGAGGGAGTCGTTACTTATTAAAAACGACTCCCAACGTATCGTTCTCACAGACATTTGCGGAAGATGCATACGAAGTAAAGACTTTGCACGATCAAACAAAAATGTTTCAGGGAACAAGCGTAACAAAAGCTAATCCTGCGGACTTTAGTTTTACTGTTTCATTAACAACAGAAAAAGATGAAACAATTGTAAAGAGTCTTTTAACAGATTACGATACAACAGAAGGACAAACAAGAGTTAATTCTTTTGACCTTTATATCGTAACTGGAGAAAGCACTTTTAAATTAAATGAATGTGTCATGATAAATGGCGATTTTAATTTAGCTAAAGGTTCAGCTCTGACTTTGACTGTTTCAGGACAGGCAAGTAAGTTAGAAAGAGTAGGAGATGAAGATTATTCACTCCCAGGTTCACTGGTGAGTGCCAGTTCTACAAGAACTCCCACCTTATCGCTTATTGATGTAGAAGTTGGCGGATCAGATGTTTCAAACATTATATCTGCTACACTAAGTGTCCAAAATGAAATAGAATGGACACCTTATGAAACATTACAAAGCAGTCTTTCAGTTACTAGTGCTTCAAATGCAATGTATCCTTCTGGGTTTACTCTCGGAAGAAGAGTTGTATCTGGAAACATAGTTCAATATGTTACTAGTAACAACTCAAGTACAGTGCAAACTTTTAACACAGACACAACTGTCCGTGTAAAAACTGTAGTGAATGGTAGCACCTTTTTAGATGCAAACTTAGCAAACTGTATGTTTACTAAAAGAACCACTCCAGCAGAGGCATTTACGCAGGCTTTTGACTATCGTTTGATAGGCAATCCTGCAAACTTATCAACCGTTATAACATATTAGGAGAATATAACAACATGGAATTAAAATCATTACTAGTAGATAGTAAAACTACTTGGGTCGAATTCCCAGGATTAGATGGATTTGAAGTTGAACTTGCAAATTTATCAAGAAAAGAATTAACAAATCTTCGTAAGAAGTGTACAACTAATAAATTTAATCGTAAGACTCGTCAATTTGAAGATGAGTTGAATGATGAAAAATTTGTTGAAGAATTTACAAAATCAACAGTTAAAAATTGGAAAGGTTTAAAATTAGAGTATTTACAAGACTTACTACTTGTCGATTTAGAAGGACAAGATTCCAAAGCTGAAATGGAATTTTCAGAGGCAAACGCCCAAGTATTAGTAGAAAATTCAAGTGAGTTTGATAACTGGCTCAATGAGGTAGTCTTTGATTTAGAAAACTTTCGTACAAAAATCAAAGCACAAGTTAAAAAAGAAGCTTAAGTTATTTTTAGATAACAAAGATATTGGTATGACGAAAGACCAATATCTTGAAATGATGGAACAAATGGGTGAAGAACCCGACTGGGAAAAATGTCCTCCAGATTGGGAGGATTTTCCTGATTTAGTTGTTATAGTAATGAATATATTTAATAGTATGGGAGACCGAGTTTACCCAGAAATAGGATATATTGGTAAAGACTATGCAAACTTCGATTTTCTATTGAAACATTATGGAATCGAAGAACACAATAAAGAATTTGTATTTGAATTATTACTGTGGTTAGACAGTAGAGCAATCGAAGAATCTCAGAAAAAATTAAAAGCTGAGTATGACCGAATGAAAAGAAAAAGTTAATGGCATCAAACGATATTAAATTTAAAGTTATAGCAACTGCTGATGGCTTTGATATTGTTCAGAAAAAACAAAAAGGTCTTGCTGATCAGATTGATAAAACGAACAATTCTACAAAACAACTTGATAAAACTCAAGAAAAGAACTACGGACGCCAAAAACAAGGATTAATTCAAACAGCAAACGGTACAAAAAACTTTTCCAAACTTTCACAAACAATCGGTGGAGGCTCTAGCGGACTAGTTGGAGCATACGCAACATTAGCAGCTAACGTTTTTGCCGCAACGGCAGCGTTCAATGCATTTAGGCAAGCTGCAGCTTTTGAACAACTTGTTGAAGGTTTTACTTTTATGGCAAATGAGTCAGGTAGAACTACAAGCATTGTTGTTGATAGATTAAAAGAGATCACAGGAGAAGCACTCTCAACTCAAGAAGCCCTACAAGGAGCTTCATTAGCTTTATCTGCAGGTTTCTCATCAGCAGATTTAGAAGGACTTGCAAAAGTAGCAAGAGGAGCTTCATTAGCTCTTGGTAGAAATCTAAATGATGCGTTTGATAGGTTAACACGAGGTGCGATCAAACTAGAGCCAGAAATATTGGATGAATTAGGTATTATGGTTCGTTTGGATGATGCAGTAGATGCTTATGCAAATACTTTAGGTAAAAGTGCAAATCAATTAACACAGTTTGAAAGACAACAAGCATTTTTAAATGCAATTAACGAGCAAGGCGCTAAAAAATATGGTGATATTGCAGATGCAATTGATGTAAACCCATATGATAGACTAGCTGCCGCTTTCACAGATCTCACAAAAGCAGGTCTAACTAGCATTAATACAGTACTTATTCCAATCGCAGAACTATTTGCAGGATCCTCTGGTGTAATGGTAGGTGGACTTGTGCTTTTTGGAAGTACTCTTGTTACTCAAATGATTCCTGCGCTCGGACAAATGTCGCAACGAGCAGCAGAAAGTGCCAGTGAAGCTAGAATGTTATCAGAAGCTCTTGTAGAGTCAACAGACCAATCTGCTTTAGCAGCTGAAGCTGAGTTTATGTCAAGAAAGGGTGGAATAAAATCACAAAAAGATTTTAGAAAAGCGTTAAAAGATGGTAAGGCAGATGATAAAGCTTTTGGGGAACAAAGAAGACTAACAGAAAATAGACTAGCAAAATTACGCAGAGAACGATCAAAAGCAGAAACAATATATAGTCAGAAAAAAACTGCAGAAAATAAAAAAGAACTTGCGGGTATTCAAGCAAAAATAGACAAAGAAAAAGAATATTTAGCTTTTGTCAATTCCCCTGAACTACGACAAAACGTAGGAGGACAATTAGCAGATGCAGCAGGAAGAGAAGACAGACAAGGAAGAACTTCTTTAGGTTTATCTGCAATTAATCAAGCTGGACCTATGGCTGGATTTAAAGAAGCCAAGAATCAATTAGCAGATTTTAGAAAAAATGCAGACTTTACAGGTGTTCGAACAAAAGTACTAGGATTTAGTATTGGAGGCTTGGGTAAAACAGCAAAAATTGCTTCTGTTGGAGTTAAATTCTTTGGGTCAGCGTTACTCAATATGATACCTTTTATTGGGCAAGCAATATTTGCAATTGGACTACTTTCTACAGCTTTTAATTTTCTTAAAAATAAAATGAATCCACCTATAAAATCATTAGAAGATTTAAAAGCAATAACTGAAACACTCCCAGAAAAATTTGAGCAGTTAGCCGCTGCTACAAGCAAGGCAGGAATAAGTGCTGGTGAGATAGGTATAAAAACATATAAAGTAACTGCAGGTATTTTACAAGAATTAGCAAGTGCCGCAAATTTAGCAAGAAAAGAAACAGAAGATTTAGCAGATACACAAATTAAAAAAATTAACGAAGCACGACAAAGAGCAGGAGACCTTTCTGGTATAGCACGAGAAGCATTAAGTCCAGAAGAAGAAACTAATATTCGTTCTAAGTTTGAAAGAAAAGCTACAAAACAATTACAAGCAACTCTTATACAAACATTTAAAGATGATAGTGAAGAATCAAAACTCCTCAGACAAGAGATATTAAAAGCAGCAAACGATCTTGCAAAAGAGGGAGTTGGAGTTGCAATTAGTGCTACTGGAGAAACTACAGCAAATGCTACATTAATTACAAAAATACTAAATAATGCTTCAAAATCTGTAGCAGATATAAATGGTGAACTTACAAGTTTACAGAAACAAGTATCTGATAATGAAAGAGTATTTGGTAGATTCTTTCAAAAATTTGAAAAGAAAACCGAATTTGATGATTCTCTTGCTAGTTTTGAAGCATTAAATAATACAATTACTAAACTAAATGATGCAGGAAAAGGAGACGAAGTTACAAAAATTCTTGAAGACATGGGAGCACAAGCAGAAAAGTTTGGTCTAACTGCAGAAAATGCTGCAGATGCTTTGCCAGATTTAATAAAAGGGTTTGCAGAATTACAATCAAATGCAATCAATTTACAAAATACCTTAAAAAAATTAGATGCAGGAATAAAAGTAGCAAAACAATTTGAAAAATTAAGTGTAGAAGGAGCAGCACGATCTTTAGAATTACAAGACGAAAGAATACAAAAAGAAATAGATGCAAATCAACTACAAATAACAACTTTAGAAGGATTAAATGTTCCTGAGAAGAAAAGAACTGCAATTGATGCACAGATTGCAGGATTACAAGCTACAATTCTTTCTTTACAAACCAAACAAGTAAGTGAAGCAGAACAACAAGTAATACTTCAACAAACTGCACTTAGTTTAAAGTTAAAAGATTTACAAACAGAACAACAAATTGCAAGCTTAAATGCAACAGCATCACAATCAAGCATGAAGTTTAGAAAAGCAATGCAAGGTTTTGCACAAGGAGAACTCTCTATATTCAAACAACAAGTAGTTCAGGCAAAAGAAAATAGTAAAGTACAAAAAGCGATCTTAGAAACACAAAGAAAACAAGCAGTGCTTGAATTACAAAGACAAATACAAGCAGCATCATTTGAAAATTTTATAGGACCTTTACGTAAAGAAGATGCAGAGGCAAGAAAGGCAACCATAAAGAGACTAGAAGAAGAAATCAGAAAAACAAATGAATTATTTGTAGCCAAAACGAATGCGGCAGATGCTCCTGTACAAGATTTAATATCAGATGCACTCGTAAGCGACGACATATTTGTTGTAACTGAAGCTTTTAACAATCTTACTGACGCGCAAAAAGGCCAAAGTCAAGCAAGCGCACTAACAATGTCAGCTTTTAGTATGATGGGCAAAGGAATGAGCACCGTAAATGGAGAGCTGGGTAGATCAATTGGTTTAATAGTTTCAATGGTAGAGCAAATTACAAACATGGGCGAAACTATAGCAACTTTAACAGATCTACTAGGGGGCGAAGATAGCCCATTTAAAAATATAGCCGCTGACTTAGCAAAAGGTTTAGTCGTGGCAAATATAGCAAATACTGCTTTACAAGCTTTTGGAGCCGCTCAACAAGGGCTTGCACAAAATAGAGTACAAATAATTGATCAACAAATAGCTGCAGAGAAAAAACTTGATGGTAAAAGCGCTGGTTCTGTTGCCAAAATAAAGAAAATGGAAGCTAAAAAGATAGAAATACAGAAAAAAGCTTTTGAACAAGAAAAGAAAATGAAGATAGCTTCTGCAATTATTAATACAGCAACAGCTATAACTCTAGTATTAGCCCAAGCAGGAATATTTGCACCACCTTTAGCAGCTATGATAGGTGCAATGGGAGCTGCACAAATTGGCATGATTAAAAAGATGCAATTTACAGGCGGCGGAGAAAGTGAAGGAGTAGCAAGTAATACAGCATTAAATATAGGTGGACAACGAAACAACAGAGTAGATGTTGCAAAAGGAGCTTCTGCAGGAGAAACTTCATACTTACGAGGTGATTCAGGAGTTGGTTCTAATGCAAATAGCTTTACCCCAGGCGGAGCAATGGGAAGAAAAGGATACGCAGATGGTGGAATGTTAGTTGGAGAAAGAGGACCTGAAGTTGTAACAAAAGAAGAAATCATACCAAACTATGCACTCGGCGGAAATAAGAGTATGAATCTAACTTTCAATGTAAGCGCATTAGATGGAGCAAGTGTACAAGAAGTATTAACAAACAATCAAGGAGCAGTAGTCGGAGCAATAAGAGATGCCGCTAACTCCTATGGACAAGATTTTTTACCTGATGTAAATGTAGGGTATGGAGGAAACGGATAATGGGATCATTCAGTAGTTTTGCAAATAGATTACCAGATCCTGCTTACGGAATAGACGAAGCAGGACAAAATGCAAATTCAGCAGCCAATTATGGACCAGGCTTTGCCTCTGTAACTTTTACAAAAGAGCAACCTGCTATGATGTCTCGAACAAATAGTGGAAGAGTAGTTACTCGTAGTTTGGTAGGAGAAAGATTAAAAATAGCAATTACTTATAATCCTCTTACTCGTGCTCAGTTTGAACCAGTATATTCTTTTTTAACAGAGAAAAAAGGTAGATTAAAACCTTTCTTTGTTTCTTTACCACAATATGCAGATGCTCAAGATTCTACTTTTTCTGGAAGTATTACTGTTGATGGGGCTTATGCTGCTGGAGTAGATAACTTTTTAGCAGATCATTCTTCACTAACAGGTACTCCAAAAAGAGGAGATACTTTTACAATTACTGATAGTGCAAACAGCAACCATACAAAACTTTATACAGTTACAAGAGTACAGACAAATTCAGATTATTACTCAGGAGAGTCACAACCCTCTGCAGATCAATACCGAATATATTGTCAACCAAATTTAGTATATAGTGTAGCAGATAATAGTACACTTAATTTTGTTACTCCACTTGTAAGAGTTATCCAATCCTCTGATGTTAGGGAGTACTCCTTAGGCACAAATAACCTATATACTTTTTCACTTAACTTAGAGGAGGCTCAACCCTAATGCCTACTGAACGTTCCGTAAATTCCACAATTCGTACAACGCTAATAAATAATGAAGCGTTTGAGTACGCACATCTTATAAAATTTGAACGCCCACAACTTCCTAATGCAAATAATACTTTTTCTACAAATGCAAATAAGTTTGTATATCTTACTGATGGAGCAAGAGATATAAGTTTTAATGATGGATCAACAAATGATTCTGGAAGTGCAAATGGAAGTCAAATTTATAGAGCAAATAAACTATTAAATGTAACAGGATACAAAGAGAGTATGCAAGCAAAAGCTACAAGCATGACTCTAACAATAGCAGCAGAAACACTAGGAACTTCTGTAATTGGTAATTTGACTTTCTCTGGTAGTACTATTACTTGTTCTACTCTTATTGATTTTGTAGAAGAAGGATTCAAAGAGGGAGATAAAATAAAACTTGAAGCAAACGATGGCTCTGGTTCAAATCATAATAAAATATTTCTAATTACAGGATTTACAAGTTCAAATCAAAACATAACAATCGAAACTTTAGATGATGCTTTTACTACAAACTCTACAGGAGAATTATATACCTTATCACTAGAATCCGAAGAAATAAAAGGACCTCTTACTGCTAGAGGCACTGACTTAGCAAATCCTAGCTTTCTTAATAAAAATGTAGAAGTACATAAAGTATTTCTTGATCCAGAAACTGGAGAAATAAAAGGAAATGCAAGTATTCTTATTTTTAAAGGATTAATTACAAAAACAAATATAAATGAAGATCCTTCAAAATCTAGCAGAGTAACATGGACACTAAATAGTCATTGGGCAGACTTCAGTAGACTACAAGGTCGAATGACTTCTGATGAAACACACCGAGCACTGACCACAGAAGGAACACCACAAAAAGACGCAGCACTAAAACCAGACTATGCATATGATATGGGATTCATGCATGGAGACACAAGTGTAAATGTATTAGCAACTTATCAAGAAAAGTATTTTGAACCAAAACTAAAAACATCAAGTCATGGACTTTTTGGAATTAAAAAGAAAGTTCAAATGTCAATGGAAGAGAAGTTTCGTGATAGAGATGTAAAACTTGCTATCGAAATGTCTGCAAAATACTTACCTGTTGTTTATGGTGTTCGTAAAGTTCCAGGTATTCCTGTCTTTGCTGATACACCTTCTAATGACCCAGACACAATTTATATCGTATACGCAATCTGTGAAGGAGAAATAGAAGCACTATATGATATTTATATAGATGGACAGCCCCTTATATGTTTAAACAAACCAGATTTTGATGATAGAAATACTTCTGTATCAGAACCAAGCAGTCCTGTACTCTGTGCAGGTCGAGCAGACAGAGGAGAAACTCTATCAGGTTCTACAGCTATAGGCGGCGGTTTTAGTATTTATAATCCTGGACCAAATGCAGCCTTTTCTGGCGAAGATTTTGAAACTAGTGGAGAAGCAGGGGATTATAGACCTGTAGGATTGCGTGAGTACTCACAAGTAGCGGGATCTTATCAAAACTTAGCATCAAGTGTTTCTATTTCAGGTGGAAATACTAGTGATGTAGGTATTCGTAATAATCAACAGTTTCAACTTACAACTCCTCAAAATATAAAACTATGGTTTCATTCCGGCAGATTTGATCAATTAGCAAATTCTCAATTAATCACTGTTGCTGAAGGCAGTAAATTCAAAAGACAATTAGATTATTTTTCAAGCAATGAAGAATATTGGTCACCAGATCACAGACTATTAGACACAGCTTATGTAGTGGCAGAAGTTACAGTTACAGAGGAAGCTCCTGATATACCAGAACTAGAGTTTGTTGTAAAAGGAAAGATATATGAAAATTATAATTATGACTATAAATATAGACATGATGATCTTTCACACTCAAGCGAATCTGCAGCAAACTTTATACCTGGAGAATCAATAACTTTTTACAGAACAAGTGATGACACCGCACTAAACACAACTAAAGTAAAAGATGTGTATAAAATAGCAAATCCAGAGACAGGAGACATGATGGATGTAATCCGTTTTGGAGATAAACCTTTTCATTCTACAAACTTTCCTTATGTAGACGATGTCCCTACTCATACAGAATTTTATGCAAAAGATGCTAGTAATAACACTTGGCATATGCTTACTTTTAATCATACAGATCTAACTGCTACATTACCCGATCAAGGTTCTAGTATTAGTTCTATTTCACGAGATAATACTTCAAGAAAACTAAAAATAACAGTAGCGGACACAGCATTGAGTGGAGTGACCGAATTTAAAATACTTGGAACAGGAAATGGGCAATTAGAAAATATTGAAGAAAGTACTCTTACAGGAACCTATTCGAATCAGGTCATCACATTAGATGTTACATTGAATGCGTTAACTGGTAGCGATACAATTTCATCTGGAAGAGTGATTGAAAGTCGTACTATAAAGCTTCCGAGTTCCGCTTCAAGTAGTGATAATTTTTATAATAACCAAATAATCGAGGTAACTTCAGGTACAGGTGTAAACGAAGAGAGAACAATTGTTGATTACAATGGAACAACAAAAGTAGCAACACTGCGTTCTAACTTTATAAATCATCCAAATGCTTCAAGTGGTTATAATATTTCAGGTAGAGGTAAAGATTTACGTTCAGCTAATAATCCAGCAATGCATACTTTAGATTACCTTACTGCAAAAACTTATGGTAAAGGGTTATCCCTTACTGATTTATCATTAGAAACATTCAATAATGCAGCAAGAACTTGTGATGCACGATCAGAAATAACAATATCTACAACAACAAGTCCAACAGTAGGAGACGAATACTTACACACTGCTGATGGGTCAGCATCTGGAGCAGTAATAGCAAGAGGAACAGTAAAATCAGTAACAGCAACAAGCACTCATTATGATGTAGTTTTGGAAGATGTGTATGGACAATTTCAACGACTTTGGAGCAACTGGTCTTACTATGAAGTAGGAGACATTATATTTACAGAGGGAGATGGAAACATATTTAGAGTTACGTCAGCAGGATATATTGGAACAAAACCTACTAATGCATCTCCACAAGGAACTACTTATATAAATAATGTAACCTTTTACAAAGCAGGAGCAACAGGAACAACTTTAACAAGTTTTTATAAAAAGTATGTTCAAAAACATTCACTTTATAATGCTGACTTTGTTAAATACTGGAGATGGCTTGGGTGGGCACACGACAATCAAAGATGGGTGACTCGTCATCAAATGAATTCTGTTATAGAAACCACTAGCTCTTTATTTGAAAATACAACTAGTATGTTAGAACACTATAATGGTATGCTTTCATACTCAAATGGCAAATATGAATTAGAAATAGAAGCTCAAGAAGATACTCCAGCCGATAATGGAGTATATCATATAACACAAGCAGATATTATCGGCAATCTAAATGTAACTGACGATCCTAGTAGAAAAAGTTTTAATACTATTAATGCAAGTGTAAGTGACCCAGGAAATAAATGGTCAAATACTTCTGTTTCTTTTTATAATTCAAACTTCGTAAAAGCAGATAGAAATGTAGTAAAAACAGGTAATATTAAATTTAGTGGAATAACAAACTATTGGAACGGTAGAATAAATGCAGAAAAATTCTTAAGAGAATCAAGGTTTCCACTACAAATAAGCTTTACAACTATGCCAAAAGGTATATTAATGAAAGCAGGACAAATTTTAAAATGTGATTATGATAGGTTTGGCTGGAATGATAAATTATTCCGAATTGTAGACTTAGACATACAACCTGATTGTTTAGTAAGAATATCAGCAGTAGAGTACAATGATGATATGTACGTCATTTCTAATGCGAGAAAAACAGGAGTTACGAATACTGAAATACCTGGTACAGCATTAACTGGATCACCAGGAGCACCAACAACACTTACAGCAAGTACAGATAAATTTGGTACAACAGTATTAAATTGGACAAAAGCAACTACTTTTGTAGAGGCCACTGATTGTACAGAAATATGGGCATCAGATGTTAATGATAGATCAGATTCTAGTGCTGAAAAAGTAGGAGAAGCAGATGATGAAACAACCTTCTCTCATGCAATAGGTGCAGAAGCAGCAAAGTACTACTGGATAAGACATAAACGAACTGTAAGAAAAAGAAAATCAAAACAAAAAGGAAATTTATTCTCCGCTTTCTTTCCAGCAAGTTCAACAGCAGGAGTAGCCGGTACAGCTTTACAAGCTGCAGCAATAACAGTTACAATTACAAACCCAAGTATGACTTTGCAGGAAACTTCTGCAGGAAGTATTAATTATACAGGATCAGGAACAGATATACAAGTATTACTTGGAGAAAGCATACTTGTTGCAGACCAAGATGGCGCACAAGCAAACAATACATTTAGAGTATCTGCCTCGGCCTCAAACATAACAGCAGGAAGTTCCAGCGTAGTAAACGATGGAAATGGGAATGCTACAATCGTTCGATTCGGGGCTCATAGTAGTGCAACTACTGATACTCCTGTTATAACATATACAATTACAGTAAAAAATGCAGTAGGATCAACAATCATATTAACAAGATTCCAACATTTTGCTGTAGTAACAGACGGTGTTGTAGGAGCAGATGGACTATCTATTGTACCAACAAATGGTACTCATAACTTTGTAGGAGACTCTACAGGAGCCGCTAGTGCAACTAGTTTTTCATGTGAATTTAATATAAGAGAAGGAACTACAACATTTACTTATGACGGCACTTCTCCATATGGAGATAATACTTTCAGATATGGAACTCTAACAGATACAAATGTAGTTTCAGCAGTTTCAAGCAGTGGAGTAATTACAATCACAGGAAGCTCTAGTATCCTTTCAGGCACAGGGGCTGGAAATGAAGAAGGAAGTATAGTAGTACCTATTTACGATAACTCAGATGATACTTTACTTACAACTCAAATAATATCTTTAACAAAAACAACTGCGGGAGCTGATGGAGCTAATGCACAAACTGTAAAACTTATACCAAGTAAGCATGTAATAAATTACTCTACTGCAGGCGCAGAAAGTGACTCTATAACGTTTACAAATGAAGCTTTTAATTTTACAACTCCTTACTATAGATTTTTAGTTGACGGAGTACAAAAACAAGCATATTCAACAACAAGTACTTTTACATTAGCAGATGCAGATGAACCAGCAATTGATGAAGTAGTAAATGTAAAAGTAGAGGTTAAAGAAAATAATACAGGAAATGTTGCAGCTTCAGATGTTGTAAGTATATTTGCGGTTCAAGACGGCTCTGATGCTGTTACTGGATTCTTAACAAATGCTTCTCATACTGTAACTGCAAATAGTGCAGGAACAGTTTCAAGTTTTTCAGGAGCAGGTGGAACATTTAAAGTATTCGTAGGAGGAACAGACGTAACAACTAGCTGTACTTTTAGTACTCCGAGTGGAACAGGAGTTGCCGGTAGCATAAATAGTTCATCAGGTGTCTATACAATTACAGGCATGAGTGCAGATCAAGGAGTAAGAACATTTCAGGCTGTTATTCCTGCTGCAACCGCAGGTACAGCTTCCAATGTAACAATTACAGCAGATTATAGTATTTCTAAATCTATAGCGGGAGCTGCTGGAACATTTGGACAAAGAGGTGGTAGTATCTTTACTTTCGAAGAAAGTACTACCTCAGGAATCAGTGCAACAAATGCTTCTAACTTTGCAGATAGTAATTTTTCAAACGCAGATGCAGTAGCAATAGGTACAGCTGTAATTGCAGCTTCAGAAGATAATGATTTAGTTTCAAATGATAGAATAACTGTTACAGATAATTCAGCAAATAAAGCAGGTACAAGAGTATATACAGGAAGTAGAGTTACATCTGCATCTTCTTTACAAGCCTCCGATTTTAGCTCTTTAGTTGTAGAAACTTTTGATGGCTCAGTAATTGTAGACGGCACTTTATCCGCAAATAAATTATCAGCAAATACAACTTTAACAAATAATCTAAATGTTGGTAGTAACATGATTCTTGGAAGTAGTGGTCAGTTTTATTCAACTGCTAAAAGTTCTTTTACAGATCCTGATGGTGGTCTTTACATGGATGGCACAGGAGACTTTCATGTAGGAGATTCAAACAGTTTTATTAAATTTGATGTATCAGCAGGTACACTAGACATTAAAGCAAATACAATGACATTTTCAAGTGGGGATGGTGTAAGTACTTTTGATGGTGCTTATGGAAGTTTAACAGGTACACCTACTTTATTCAGTGGTAATTATGTTGACTTAGTAGGAACTCCTACTTTTGTAGACTTAACATTACCTAACGGAGATACTTTTTCTCCTACAGGTACTGCTGTCACTTTATCAACAAGTGGATTAGGAATAACAAGTGCTTATATGGCAGGGCAAAATGCTCTGGTTTTTGGAACTACAAATATACAAGGCGGAAGAATACTACTAACATCAAGCGGAAAATTAGAGGCACAAACAAATACAACTACATCAGCAGCGGGGCCAAATAGTTCTATTGATATAAATTCGCATACTCAACAAATTATTATTTCGGACGCTTCATAATGGCTAAGCGAGTATTATTAGGGAAAGAAGGTAGCAACTACGTTCTAAAAGTTTCCAAACCGACTGTTGATGTAATTGACGATACAATTAATGACAGAGATTATTTATTTAACTCTGAAGTCTATCGTGCTGGAGTAATTCGTTCAAACTCAACTTATGCTACGATGACAACTTCAGGTGTTGATTTACCAACTACTTCAGATTCTAGTGGTAACGCATATATACCTGCATATATTATTTCAGAAAAAGGAGCATTTTACCCACAAGCAAGTTTTGACGAAAGATGGGGAGGAACGACTTCAGGAGGTTTCAGAACAGCAACATTTATAAATTGTTTAAGTACTGCAGCAGGTGGAGGAATGTTTCAATTTTCTCTTGGTTCAACTTCAACAACAAAAAATATAGTTATTCCATATGAAGCAGATGCAGAGTTTATGTCAGATCCACGTCCTGGGGAAGGAAGTGGCACTTATCCCTTTTTAGGAGCACGAGATCGTGGATCAAGTGACGGAGACGTAAAGATATTAATAATAGGAATACCTTGTCAATTTGGAAAAATGACAAATAATACAACTCTTTTTGGAACCTCTGTTTTAACAGGTAGTGCTGTATCTGGAGGCGGTGGAAGTAGTGGGGGAGGAGGAACAGTATCTGCCCCTACAATTAGTAGTGTTTCACGAACTGCAAGAACTAATTCAATTGATACTGTTTCTGTTAATGCTTCTGCTGGTACAAATAACTCAGGTACAATTACTTATGCACAAAGTACAACAGACTCTGCTTCAGGGGCAACTTTCGGTAGTTCTTCTAGTTTTACTCAGCCTAGAAACTCAACAAGATACTACTTTGCAAAACAATCAAATCTTATTTCAGATACAGGCGGAGGAGGAAGCACAACTCATATTTATGTTTCAGCAGCAGTAGACAGCACTCCTAATGCTTTTAGTTTTACACCTGTATTAAATGCGAGTCTAAATAGTACGAATACATCTAATACAATTACTATTGCGGGTTTAGGAGATGGAGACACAGCAACAGTATCTTTAAGTGGAACTGCAGGAAGTAAACAATATAGTAAAAATGGTGGAAGTTATACTTCATCCTCAGGAACAGCTCAAAATGGAGATACTTTTGCAGTACGAGGAACAGCAAGTGCAAGCTATGCTAGCACTGTAACTGTAATTCTTACTGTAGGAGGTATTTCTGGAACCTACTCAATTTCAACTCAAGGAGTACCTGCGGATACAACTCCAGATGCTTTTAATTTTACAAATCAAAGTAATCTCAATTTAAACACTCTTATTTATTCAAACACTGTAACAATTTCAGGAATAAATCAAGCTGTTTCTGTTTCTGCAACAAACGGAGCACAGTTCAGTATAAATGGGGGCAGTTATGTAACTTCAGGTTCTATATCGAATGGACAAACTCTTCGAGTAAGATTAACATCAAGTGGTAGTTATAATACAACTGTAAGTACTACTGTAACAGTAGGAGGAACAAGTGATGCTTGGTCAATAACAACAAGAGCACAAGCCCAAGCAACTACTCCAAGTTTTCCTACTGCAACTCTACAAACAAATACGAGTTCTTCTACTCAAACAGTTAGAGCAGCAGCTGTTGTACAAAGCGGAGATACTCTACAAATAAGAGTAGGAACTGGAGGATCATGGACAAACGCAACAACTAGTAATGTTTATTCAGATTTAAGTCAAAGCAGAAATTCGAGTGTGACTTATTATTTTAGAGCTGTAAGTCCTGATAATAATATTAGTGGTGAAGTTTCTGCGAGTTTATTTATACCGCCACTTCACACAGTACAAGCAATAGCAGATTTTAATTTTACAAATGGAAGTCATGATAATACTTATAGTGTTACAAGTAGTTTAAATGGTGCTGCTGCTGGAACATATACAGGTAAAAGTTTTTCTGTTACAGAAAGTGTAAGTTGGATTACAGCAACAATCGCAAATAA
>Ga0222716_10002260_pt1 | contig 15645 bp, 20 predicted proteins | sample C33_13DmetaG_FD_165044 | JGI IMG/M metagenome (GOLD analysis project Ga0222716, IMG submission 165044) | Estuarine water microbial communities from San Francisco Bay, California, United States - C33_13D | ecosystem: Environmental > Aquatic > Marine > Unclassified | place: USA: California... | reverse complement strand
AAGATTATTTAAATTCAAACATGGATGTTGAAAGACAAAAATATCCAAACACGTATGATACTAAACCATATCACATGTATTCTTTGTTTAGAAAAAAATATAAATTTTCACATCGAAATAATATAATGATGTTGCTTGGAACGGTTGTTAATCCAACAAGAGAAATAGAACAGGACTTTAAAGAAGGACGTTTTAAAATTTTAGATTGGACTGATGCATGTGAAACAGCCGAGTATATTTGTACTTTTAAAAATTACTTAGTTGATTATAAAAACAGGAACTTCGTTACTGCATTTTTATCTATTTATAATCATTGGCGTTTTAGTAAACGTACCTGGAATAAAAAGTTAGCACAAAATTCTAGGAAAATTGTTCACTGCACAAATGCTGCTGATTATAGAGAAGTTATTCTTGAAGTATATAACTGGGGATTACAGTCAGGTTCACGTCTTAAAATTAAAGAAGCGGCATGAGTATAGTATTACCTAATTTAACAGATAAAGAATTTAGTTCATATAACGATGTCAATCGAATGAGACGTATCATTGATGATTTTTTTAATAGAGTTATTCTTACAAAGAAAGCAACTAATAGAAGTGTTACATCAGGAGAATTAAAACATTTAATTGAGCATTGGGCAGGATTAAAAATGAATCATAAACAAGAACGAGTTTATGGCTACAGCAACACTTATATTTTAGAACCTTTCTTAGTTAAAGTTATGCATGAAAAAGGTATTGCTTTGATAGAATCAAATTTATCAGAATCTAATATACTTTTCTCTCGTTGTTTTGTTGGTATTTCAAAAAAATCTATTGAAAAACTGCAGTGTTTTAATCATCAAGCAACGCCTGATGATGATTTTAAAGTTAAACCTTTTTCTTGGCATGTAGGAGGTCCTATGTACAAGCATCATAGAGAAAGATTACATGAAATTGGCTATGATGATGTTTGGAAAGCTCATGACTGGAAAAAAATTTATTACGGTAAACACGTATGAAAATAGAAACTATTATGCCAAGGTTTAAGTCATACCAACCATTTAAACCAGAATGGAAGTATGAGAAGAAGTGTTGTAATGAATGTAACAAAGAGTACCTTACTGATAATATGATGGTTGTTAAAAGAGGTAGTTATATTTGTACTTGGTTTTGCATTAGATGTTACAATTTATTGCAAAAATTATAGGTATTCTATGCCTATGTGGGACGATACTGGCGAGTGTGTATATTTTCATATATTATTCGCCGTATCAAACTTTTATGCGTGATTGTGTAAGAGGTGAAATGGGTGATTTCAGTAATGAATACTGCACCTGGAAATACGACAAAGTAATGTTGTGTAAAAAGGAGAATGTATGTTTGATGTATGGCATCTTACAGCCATCGTAATTGTTTTTGCACTAGGATTCTTTTTTGGAAGATTATCCATGCGAGCTAAATACGAGGCAAAAGTAGAAGAATTAGAAAATAAAAAGGAGAGTATAGAATGGGCCGCAAGACACCACTGAAAGAAAAATTACTACGTGAGTATGTAAAAGTTTCAAAGACCGCGGTACGCGACCCACGGAACTGGAGAGAAGTTGCCGCCCGTATGCGATGGGAGCGCTTGAGAAAAATATTATGGAGGCGTTATGATTATATGCAGTCGATGTAAAGGAAACGGATATGTTAAAGTTAGATTCGAGGCAGAACAAGCCATTGAGCAGTGTAAGGTTTGTCACTCACAAGGGGAAATCAATGAAAATAAGTACTACCACCAAACCTGGACAGAAGGCACTGAAGATTCCCTCGCGGTGTACTATGGACCGCCCTTGGACCCCGAATCATTCAAAAACTACACGATTTCGGGAGAGTAAACCAGTTATAGAGTTTAAGGGCGAACCGCCCTTTTAAAATTTGAGGAAGGGCTTCCAGCGGCGCTACACACGCTGTGTTTAAAGCCTAAATTTAGACGAGGATGGTTCAGGTTTCCTCAAACTTGGTTTTTATTAATTTTTTGCCAAGGTATTATGACCTGTTAAATCATCAAAGTGTAAGGGGAGGATGCTACGCCTCCCCTATATTTAGTTGCATCAAATGTGATAATATACTATATCTGTTACTATGAGCTGCTTGTGAAGCGAAATGCCTAACTACGGCAGCTCTGAAACAAAGGACTTGGTATGGGTATATTTGGTGCAGCGATTAAAGGTTTTGGTAAAGCCTTAAAAAATAAAAAAGTAAAAGATAAGATTTCTAAGTCTGCAAAAGACTTTGTTGCAATACAAAAGAAAAAAAATAAAGGTAAACCTGACCTTGTTAAACAATCAGGGCCATCAAAAACACAAGTTGTAGGATTTGGCGCAGCCGCAGGTGCTGGAGCAGGCGCATTAGCTACTATTAAAAAGAATAAGCCTGTTAAAAAAGCTATGGGCGGCGAAGCAGGAGAGAGTCTTAGAAAAGGCAAACTTTTTAAAGATGAGAGAGATAAACGAAGAGAATCAGTAGATGAAATGATTGAAAGAGTATACGGTAAAGGACCATTTGATCCTCCACAAATAAAACCTAAACTAAAGAAAAAGCCAAAGAATCCGAATAGAATTAAACCTAAAACAAAACCAAAGAAGAAAAGTAAAAAAGTTTCGAATGAAGCAGAGTTAGACATGGTTATAAGAAGATTAAAATTTGGAGATTAGGAGAGTATTATGTTAAGAAAACTTGCAAAAGAATTACGAAAAAGAAAAGCCGCATCAACAAAAAAGAATTTCGTTGGTCCTGATTCAGTATTATCAGGTAGAAGTGCAGCAGCAAAAAAAATTGGTAGTAAAGGTGTTAAATCAAAAGGTATAAATATTAAAGCTGGTAAAGGTAATCCAGCAGGTAAAGATTTAAGTATTGCTGGACAGATTAAACGTCTGATGAACCCAGGTTCTAGAAATGTTGGTGAACCAGGACTTCGTTCTAAAGGTACACCAAAACCTGGTAGATTAGGACCTGATGGTAGAATTATTAAAGATAAAGGTGGAAAAAGAGTTACTCCTTTAAAGAAAAAAAGAGGCGGTAAAGTAGATGCTACCAACTTAAATATTAAGAAAAAATACGGAAAAGCAATTAAAGAACGACTTCAAAGTAAAAATAGCAGAGCAAAAAGCAGATGAGCGATCAAGAAATACTCAAGCAACGTGATTTATTGGACACGCTCCTCGCATCACGGACCACGGGTCAATATGACAGATTAGAGAACATGAAAGTCATGGATTCAATCTATTTTAGAGAAAAACTACCTAAAAACGTAATATTATTCCCATTACAAAGGATAAAACGGTATGTACACAAAACTACCCGAAAGCCCAGTAAGAAAAGTATATAAGTGTCGCCATTGCGGTGACGTATCAATAAAATTCTATAATCCAAAGCACGACAGAGTATACACCGCTGAAGAGTGGGAAGTAATCATGACTGACGGGCGCCAGGCATTGGACAGAGCACTTAGACTAGTACGTGATGATCCAAAGATGTTTTCATAAATGCCGTTCTCTATAGATGTTTCTATGAGAAATTTATTTTAAAATATTTTTTTAGTAAAATACAAGTTACAAGGTAACAAGGTTACAAGTAGCAGAATACTTACCTTTTTTTGTAACTTCTTGTAACTTACAACTATTTACAGGTTACAAGATATCTATATTTTACGAAAAAAACTCGCATTTCTCGGAAATATTTAGTAATATAATTATTATTTGAGAAAAACATCTATAGAAAAGGTGCATTATGAAAGAAAATAAAGACGTAATTATCCCTGAAGCATACTCTGATGCATTATTTGACAGGAAACTATCGGAGAAACAAAGAAGGTTTGTATTGTTTCTTGTCCATTCCGAAGGACTCAAAACAGCTACACAATGTGCAATTGATGCTGGGTATGCACCTGGTTCAGCTCGGGTGAGAGCTTCTGAGCTACAACACCCTGAGAAATCACCACTTACTGCAAAAGCAATTGAGATGGAACGAAGAGCTGTGTTGGATCGGTACAAGTGTAGTCAGGACAGGTCGTTGGCTACATTGGCACGCATCAGAGATGCTGCGTCATCTGCTGGTAACTACAACGCTGCGGTTGCTGCAGAGACCAGGCGTGGACAGATTGCTGGGTTGTATGTTGATAAGAAAGAAATCCTTACAGGTACGATTGACTCTATGTCGAGAGAAGAGGTTGAGAAGAAGTTACAGGACTTGAAGGAACAGTACAGTATTGAAACGACGTTTGAGGAAGTAAAAGAATTAGAAAATAAGTCTTGACTATAGAATAGAATGGGACTAAATAGACCTTAGAAAGAGAGGAAATATGAAATGGATAGTATGGGTTGGTGGTTGTGATGATCACTACGTTAATTATGAAGACGCAAAAAAAGCATACGATCAATGGATTGAAGATGGCTATGATGATGTTAAATTGGAGAAAGTATGTTAGCTATAATTAGACCAGATTTGTATGAGTATCATGCATTACCTATGACCGACGAATTGTTTTGGCGTAGGATAGAAAACTTGAGGCGCGCAGCGTTGACTGCTGAGAGCTTTGATTTTAGATTGTTATATTACAATCAAATGATGGAACTGATGAAGAGGTGTCCGTGATTCAAATGGTGCTTTTATTACTTGTTATATTGTTAGCTTTTAATTGGAAATTAGCATTGATGATAGGTGTTTTTATTTATTATTTCGGTATGCCTTTTTGAAACCAGAATCAAAACTATGGCAAATGGTACGAAAGAATTTGTCAAATATACATTGGACTAGGTTTGAATCTTGGGTAAATCAAGGTGTACCAGACTTGCATGGCATCTCTGCTGGGATCAACATTTTTGTCGAGTTAAAAGTAACATCAAGTAATAAGATAAATATTAGCCCCTTCCAAAAAGTGTGGAATATTAAGCATACTTTACATGGTGGAAGATCTTTTATTATGCTTCAGCACCTCTCTCAGAGAGCACTGTATATATTTCCGTGTTCCGTGCTCCATTCTACATTGTCCATTACCCCCGAAACCCGCCCCCAGTATAGAGTAGAGCTCCCCGCATCTCCTGCTGCCTGGGATGCAATCCACGAACATCTTCTGCGTTCTCCATTTCCATTACCAAAGCCCAATCCCACAGGGGACATATAGAGTCAGGCTGCACCTGCAGCGGGAGCTGATGGCACGCCAGTCCACTTCCATTACGGAAAACCAAGCCTTTTTACCAGCATCATTGTTCCTGGTCTGCAGCTCACCAGGCGCAGCAGGAGCTACTCCATCTCCATTCCATTGCTGGAAGCCAACCAACCGTTGTAATATAAGGGATGCATGCAGCGGGACCAGGATGCTGAGATGGTAGCTGTCTGCATTTCCATCGGCGACCAACGTAGCTCTGGCACTATAGTAGTTACAGGACTGGCGTCACCAGCAGGAGCTGAAGTGCGTGTGGAAATAAAATGTAGATAGGTCTTGACTATCTAATAAGATGGGACTATATACATACCTGTGGCTACCGAATCCGTTTGGAAGTTTCATGAACGGCCACACGAGTCAGGAGCTGAGGAGAACCCACGGGCTTCCATAAGCAGATTCGTTTGCCAGACGCCCTGACTCACTTACATTAGAAAGGAACAACATGACAGAGACTGTAACAGTATTAAAGAAAGAACCCACCTGCGCTGAGCTGGTAGAAGACCAGTGGCAGGAGAGGCAGGAAGATCTTAAAGATCCTGAGTACGAGGCATTGGGATTCGACTACGTAGAACCGCATACATTCACCGACCAGGCAGAAGGATACTGGCGTTGGCAGTTCAGCTGGGGCGGACCCAGCGACGAGCTTCGCGCATACGTTAACGAACATTATGAGATCCATCGACTCGAGTATTGGTACCTGGACTGGGGCGACGGCGCTTCATTGCTGGTGAACCAGGACGCAGCTGCCTGGGCACAGATGGAACAAATGATAGGACCACGTTAGATGATCCTGCTCATTACATTGCTGCTGGCAACCCATCACCCAGCAGCGGGGCTGCTTCTGCTCTGCAGCTACCTGCTGCTGAAGTCTGTCTTCTGATGCCTCCACTCCATTCCATTAGCGAAACCTTTTGGTGTATATAGTATAATAGTAGTGCATGCTGCAGGTACGGGAGTGGAAGTGCGTGTGGAAAAAAAATAAAAAAAGATTTGACAGGTATAATAACATGGGATATAAAGGGAGTATTAACTAGAAAGACGAAAGGATAATATAATGTCAAAAGCTGTTAATATATTAGAAGTACTAGAGAAGGCACAACAAAGTCCTGCTAGTGTAAGTAAAAGAAATAAACAAGCTATCGTTGACGCTTATGGTCGAGCGTTGACAATGCAGAAAGTTCTGGCAGACTTTATTAAAGTCAACAGACCACTGATGATAGACTTGTCTATGAGTGAAAATGCAAACCTATTGCATGGGAAGGATTACTCGCTTCATGTCACACAAAAACTTGGTGCAAAGATTGACTCGCAGTTGGTCAAGGAGAAACTTGGCGAGATTGCGTATCATCAATGCAAAGTGCCAACGCAGTATAAACAGATACAGGCTATGCCTTTATCGGAAAGCACAGTATCACGAAACAAGAAGGCTACGATTGATGAAGTAGCAGACTTCAGAATTTCCGCTTAGTACCGATAAATTGCCTAAGTAGAATAACAGGGGCGACCTACTCGCCCCTTTTTTTACGTCCATTTCCATTACCCATTGATTAGCTCTTATGTATAGTAGTATAGTATAGGTACACAAGCACGGCACATGCGTCTGGTCGGTCGTTGTCAAGTGAAAAGTTATCCACAAGAAAGAAATAAAGTTGTTGAGTATAGAATAAAATGGGAGTAAGAAGGTAGATAGAAAGGAGAAATCAAAATGCCGAATAATGATGACTACTTATCAAGACAATTATCAGCAGTTAATAACGCTTTTGGTATTCAAGCAGTTGACAATCAACCTGTTACTGAACAAAGCCACGTTGATAATATTAATTGGAAGGCTTTATATAAAGTCTTGGAGTCTGAAGTTGAAAGCGTAATACTTGACCCTAATGCACCACGATACGTGAGCGAATGGGGTCAGCGTGTTATGTCTAAGCTTCGAGAAAAACTACCGAGATAACTTAATTCCTTAAGGATCGGCGAGGGGGCTATATAGCCCCCTTTTTTATGCCATCTTACCAGGCAGCAGGATGCAGCTACCAGTTCTTCCAGGCAGCCCCATCCTGACACATTTAACACTCATCTACAACATCTAGGTACTTAGATTGCCCAACATACTACATATGGTTTTCCACGCACCCCCACCCAACCCAATTTGCCCCGTCGCGTGTGAGTGTGTCTAAAGGCTAAGTTTTACACAAACAGAAAGTATGATATAACTTTTTTATGAATTCAGAAAAAATCCCAACGGAATTATTAAAATATGAATTAAGGAAAATGCAAATAAAAGTGGCAGAGGAGTCCCGTTCCTCCTTCCTAACTTTTGTAAGAAAAGTTTGGCCAGAGTTTGTTGCAGGTTCCCATCACAAAATTATTGCACAAAAATTTGAAGACATTTCACGTGGAAAGATAAAACGATTAATTGTTAATATGCCACCGAGACATACAAAATCTGAGTTTGCTTCCAATTTATTTCCTGCATGGATGTTAGGGCAAAAACCTAAATTAAAAATTATACAAACTACACACACAGCAGAGCTATCATATAACTTTGGTAGAAAGGTTAGAAACTTATTTGATCAACAGGAATTTAAAGATGTTTTTCCAAATAGTGCTTTATCTCAGGATTCTAAAGCATCTGGTAGATTTAACACTAAAGTAGGTGGAGAATACTTTGCAGCAGGGGTCGGTGGTGCGATAACAGGGCGTGGTGCTGATTTATTAATTATTGATGACCCACATTCCGAGCAAGATGCTCTCTCACAAACAGCCATGGACAACGCCTATGAATGGTACACATCTGGACCTAGACAGCGTTTGCAACCAGGCGGAGCCATAGTTATAGTTATGACCCGTTGGTCTACAAAGGATCTTACAGGTAAATTATTAAACGCACAAACTAACGAAAATGCCGATCAGTGGGAGGTGGTCGAGTTTCCTGCTGTTTTGAATGACAAACCGTTATGGCCACAGTTTTGGAAGATAGAGGAATTAAATGGTGTAAAAGCATCGCTGTCCGAACAAAAATGGCAAGCACAATGGCAACAACAACCAACATCTGAAGAAGGTTCGATTATTAAACGTGAGTGGTGGAAAATGTGGCCAAAAGATGACATCCCTCCTTTGATGCATGTTATACAAAGTTATGATACCGCATTCAGTAAAAGAGAGACAGCAGACTTTAGTGCCATAACGACGTGGGGTGTATTTAAACCCGTGGAACACGGCCCACCGCACATTATACTTTTAAAATCTAGAAAAGGCCGATGGGACTTTCCTGAGTTGAAAGAAGTTGCGTTAGAAGAATATAAATACTGGGAACCCGAAACAATCTTGATCGAAGCGAAAGCAACTGGTATGCCCTTAACACAGGAGCTACGTCAAGTAGGAATTCCTGTAGTAACTTATACGCCTAGTAAGGGCAATGATAAGCATGTACGTGTAAACTCCGTAGCTCCCCTTTTTGAAGCGGGACAAGTATGGGCTCCTGACGAACGTTGGGCAGAAGAAGTTATTGAAGAATGTGCCGCTTTCCCTTATGGTGAGCATGACGATTTAGTCGATTCAACAACACAAGCGTTGTTGCGATTTAGACAGGGTAACTTTATCAGTCTAGAGTCTGATTATGTGGATGAACCACGATACATTGAACCGAGAGAGTATTATTAATGGATCAATACGAAGATATAGATATTTTTGAAATTGACGAGGCATTACCACCATCAAAAGATGTAGTGGATATGGATTCAGGTTTTGAAAAATTAGGCGAATTTATGACAACGCCAGGAACTAATTATCCTAAATTTCTTAGCCCTATGTACAGAGCCATAGCTCAAGGAACCGATAAAGTGTATGATTTTAGTGAACGACTCAAGGAACTCGGCCCACTGACCAGACAGATGTTACCAGGTGGTAACATTATGTATATGATTGGTCAGTATGGTATTGGAGAAAATATTCCAAAAACTTTTGCAAAAGCGGAATTAGGTGAGCCTATTACACCCCTTGATGGGTTAGAAGCTTCTCTTTTAGCTTTGGATTTAGGTGGTGTGTATGCAGGTGGAAAAGTATTAGCTAAAGGAGCATATAATAATATTATAAAAATGTTATCGAAAAAAGGTGTGTCAGAAGAAGCTGCCGCTAGTCTTGCAACAAAAGCAGTTGTATCAGATCCTAAACTAATTGATGAGTATGCAGGTGCAAAAGATATTGAAGAGTTGTCTGATGAAGCGAAAGACAAACTTGGTGTAGGAGCTATAGTTTCTCCTGATACAAAAAATAATAAATTTTTTGGATCTTATTATTTAGATCAAGATATTGATTACACCTCTCCTCCGAAAGATCCAATGGGAGAAAAAATAAAACCTACATCTATTGCAATTAATGATGCCATGGCATCAAATCCAGGTGGCTTATCTACAGCAAAAGAATTACTAGAAGAGTTAGGAACTGATCCTGATACCGTTTCTATTAATGCTGCTCAAAAAGGAGATCGACGTGCTGCTGATATAGCAGGAGCTGGAAAAATAAAAACAATAAAAAATATTCGTCATGACGGAAATGCTAGCTTGTATAAAAAAGCGACACAAAGAAAAACTGATTCTGAAATGGAAAGATTAGCAAGTAATCCTGTTATTAAAAAAATATTTGAAAAAGAAAAATTAATTAAATCACATGCTTTAGAACAAAGTGCTGTTAAAGTTTTACCTGGAAAATTTAATACACCAAGAGATTTTTCTATTTATGAAATGATACCTCAAGACTTAATGGCTACAGTAAAATTAGGTAGATTAGAAGATATGGATCCTACTAAACCACAAGTTTTTTCTACTCAGGACAGAAACATGAAACATAAAGCTATTGGTGCAGCAATTGTAAGTAATTTAATAGATAAGTATAAAGTATTGGGATATGAATTTAAACCGAATAAAAAAAATTTAGGAGGAGCATGGACTTTTAATGAAGAATTAATATTACCTTTACCAGAGAAAAAGAAAACATTAGAGTCTATAAATAAAAATATATCAACATTAGAAAAGCAATTAAAAGAATTAAAATTAGAAACAATGTTTTATGATCCTACAAAAGACAGATTGGTATTTTTTGGTAAAGGGCCTGAAAGTTTAACTGATTTAAAAAAAGACGTTAAAAAAAGAGGTTTTGCTTACGGCGGAGAGGTAACCGAGGACCTCGATATCTTTGAAACGCCAGAAGATTCTTTACCCGAAGGATCATATGAAACAGCAAATCTTATGTTACCTCTCTTTAAAGCTTTTGGTAAAGCACCTGTTAATGAGGTTGCACCAATACCAACACCAAAAGAAAAATTATCAAATCCAACAAAGAAACAATCGCAAAGTTTAGAAACAGAAAAAGCTAAAAGAGCAGAGGAAGATATATTTGATCCTACACCTAATGAACAAGTAGAATTAGATCCAACAATGCCTGTTGAGGTTACACCATTAACAAACCAACCAATGACGTCTGTGTTTTATTCAGACATAGAACGTGCAATGACGAATGCTCCAGAAGAGTTTGCAAACAAACAAGAGGTTCTTGATTTCTTAAACAAAAACAGAATTAAAAAATCCGAGGTCGACGATTATCGTATCGCGGCCCTTCTTAAATTATATGATGATGCTTCTCCTATACCTAAAACAGAAATTCTTTCACAAGTTAGATCAGCACCAATCAGTGGTATGCGAGTACACGCAACAGGCTCGGGGTCCGAGATCATTAATCCAAATGGCGAGAAAAGCACACGTTATTCAGGATACTTTGAACCTGGTTCTATACCAGATACACAACGTGAGAGAGTTTTATATATTAACAGAGATAAATTACCAGGTGACACAGGCAATTATCCGCAGTCCATGTTTGGTGGAGAACGAATACAGCGTCATGAATTCGGTATACCAAATGAAGAAGATACTTACATTGTCGGTTGGACGCGGCTCTCGGACCGTTATGGATTTGTGCCACCAAAGGTAGAAGGACCACAAACAAAAATAAATGTAAGTAAACTCACAAAAGAAAAAACAAAAAATGACCGAAGTTTGCAAGGTTTATATGCGGAGGCAAAAAGTAAATTAGAACGATTAGCTAATCAACGAGGAATGAGTCAAAATGACATTAATGATTTATTGATTGATTTTGGTTCTGATACTCCCAAACTATCTGTCATAGCAAAATATGCTGACCAATTAGATGAGATAAGCCCAGGTTTGGTGAATCAAATGGATGAGCTCGTTGTTAAAAATAACGCGTTACAAGAACAGATAACCAAAGCATCGGGCGTTGATCCGAGCGGCGTGGTTCGTGTAACATTTGCCGATGAGATACAATCCGATTTATTACAAGCAGCGGCAGGGCGTAAACAACAACTGGCCGCGGCCCTTAAAAAAATACAAGAAGAAGGGGCAGCAAATACAAATTTAGAAGGATTAAACCGCGTAGCGCAGGCAACAATAGATTTCTATGAAAAAAATAAATCCGTCTTTAGGCCGCTGACGAAAACAGAGGGTGAAGTAAACGTTATAGCAGAACGTATTAATAAACTAGAAACGGAGGTGGATGATATTGTCAATAACTACATTGCAACAAGAGAAATAGATCAACCAGAAATAGATCGTTTAGCAGGATTGTTGAATGATAATATTAATACCATGTTAGATGAAGTATTATCCGTTGACTCTAATACAATGGCAGGACTCTTTCCTGATTTACCATTTAAGAATAGAGACGAGTGGGCAGATGCGTTAATTAAAAAAGATCTCTACGAACTAGCATACAGAAAGTTTGTCTTAAAAGATCCTGATGCGTCATCGTATTATGCGGTGTCACCATCAAAATATGTCAGTAACCGATATAATTTTAAAGGAGATGCTTCGACACCAGCAGCCGATAGAGCAGCTGATAAACAACGACGCTTTGATGCTTTTAAACGAAATGGTCAATTTATAGATTCACAATACAAAGGTATTGGTATGGACGAGTTTTATGGGGGCCCTAATGCTGTTGATGAAAGCGGAAAACACTATACCTCGACGCTAGAAAAGATTTTGAAGAAACAAGCACAAAGTAATAATTCAGAAATTATTACCATGCCTGTACAATTAAAAAGTGGAAAAGGAGCAACCCAATATCGTGTCACTGATCAAAATGGTAATATGGTAGCAACATTAACCAATGAAGATCAAGCAAGAGAACTACTTGTATCAAATCCAAATTACAGAATTCAGCCTATTTCCATACCCAACAAAAAAGACATGGAGCCAGTTTTTGCTATTAAAATTACTCCTGAGATGTTAGAACCATATAAAACACACAAAGCGCAAGGTGGACTTGTCGAGCATATTGATATATTTGAGGTATAAGAATGGCCGTAGATAGAAGAATTACAGGGGAACCAACAGAATTAGAAGCAGAATCTGTTACTATTGAAACACCTGAAGATCAACTAACAGTTGAAAACATTGAAATGACAGAAGATGGTGGAGCGTTAATTAATCCAATTGATGAACAGATGGAGGTAGAATTTGATTCTAACTTAGCCGAATATATTGATGAAAAAGATTTGCAAAATATTTCATCTGATTTGATTGGTGAATATAAAGAAGATAGTTCCTCTCGAGAAGAGTGGTATGATGCTTACGCAAAAGGATTAAAACTACTTGGATTTAAATATGAAGATAGATCACAACCTTTTCAAGGAGCAAGCGGTGTAACGCATCCTTTATTATCAGAGACTGTTACACAGTTTCAAGCGCAAGCCTATAAAGAATTATTACCTGCTAATGGCCCTGTAAGAACACAACTTATTGGCAAAGCAGATCCTCAAAAAGAACAACAAGCACAGCGCGTGCAGGACTTCATGAATTATCAAATCATGCATGTTATGGAAGATTTTGATCCTGACTTGGATCAAATGTTATTTTACTTACCTTTATCAGGATCTAGTTTTAAAAAGGTATACTATGATTCTACAATGGGAAGAGCTGTATCAAAGTTTATTCCAAGTGAAGAATTAATTGTCCCTTACACAGCAACTGATTTAGCGACAGCGGAACGTGTTACACATGTTTTAAAAAGAACAGAAAATGACATTCGTAAACTACAAGTAACAGGTTTTTATCGTGATGTAGACTTAGAGGAATATACCGATTCTGATACAAGCAGTATTCAAACTGAAGTTAACAGAATGGATGGTGTAAGGGAAACAGGTAGTGGTTATAAAAATGATCAATATACTTTACTAGAAATACACTGTGATTTAGATTTACCAGGTTTTGAAGATCCTGATGGAATTAAACTTCCTTATATTGTTACTATTGATGAAGGCTCTGGCAATATTTTATCGGTGTACAGAAACTATGATGAAAAAGATTCTTTAAAAAAGAAAAAACAATATTTTGTTCATTATAAATTTCTACCTGGTTTAGGTTTTTATGGTTATGGGTTAATTCATATGCTTGGTGGTTTATCAAGAACAGCAACAGCAGCTCTTCGACAACTACTTGATGCAGGCACGTTAGCAAATTTACCAGCAGGCTTTAAGGCTAGAGGTTTACGTATTGCTGATGATGATTCTCCAATACAACCTGGTGAGTTTAGAGATGTAGACGCACCAAGTGGTGACTTGCGTGCAGGACTAATGCCTTTACCTTACAAAGGGGCTGATCAAACTTTATTTCAATTACTAGGATTTGTTGTACAAGCAGGGCAACGTTTTGCTTCTATTGCTGATCAAAAAATTGGAGATAGTGTAGCAGCAAATGCACCTGTAGGAACAACAATGGCTTTGATCGAAAGAGGATCAAGAGTTATGAGTGCAATACATAAAAGATTACATTATGCACAAAAAACAGAATTTAATTTACTTGCAAAAGTATTTAGAGATTTTTTACCTCCTCAGTATCCGTACACACTAAATGATAACGCTGTACCAAGTATCAAAACATCTGATTTTGATGAACGTGTTGATATTATGCCTGTGTCTGATCCGAACATATTTTCTATGTCTCAACGTGTTACGTTGGCACAAACACAATTACAAATGGCACAATCAGATCCTAAGTCTCATAACCTATATGAAGCCTATAAAAGAATGTATCAATCACTTGGTGTAAAAGATATAGACGCTATTCTTCCTCCACCAAAACCACCAGCACCAAAAGATCCTGGTTTAGAGAATGGTGATTCATTACTTGGACAAAAATTACTTGCATTTAGACAACAAGATCATCAAGCACACATTGATGCTCACAGAACATTTATGTCTTCTATGTTGGTACGCTCAAATCCTCAAGCAACCATTTTATTACAAGCACATGTCATGGAACATGTTTCTTTATTAGCAAGAGAACAAATAGAGGCAGAAAATGCTCCTCTTATTGAACAAGAAGCAAGAAAATTTGGCGGACAACTACCACCAGATCTACAAGCACAGTTCCAAGAAGAAGTTGAACGTCAAGTTGCGACTAAAGTTACAGAATATATTGAAGAAATGTTCGTTGAAGAGCAAGAAGCAATGGCAGGACAGGGTTCAGACCCACTTGTTGAGCTAAAACAGCAAGAATTACAGCTAAAATCACAAGATATTCAAAGAAAAGCACAAAATGATCAACAAAAACTTGATTTAGAGGGTGCAAAACTTAACCAAAGTGCAAAAATAGCACAAGATAAGATAGATTCTAACGAAGATATTGCACAATTACGTGCGAATGTTAATTTAGAAAAACAAAATGACAAGCGCAACAGTTAAATTACAGGAATATTTTACTGAGTTAATGACTTTTGCTGATACAGGTGTAACAAGTCAAGAAGATCAGATACTTTTAGCGGGTGCAATGATGGGTGTAGCTAAAATGTTGTATCACAACAACCTTACCGAGCAAGAGTATGATAATATTTTAAATCATAATGCAAGAGACTTGCTAAATCTTTTAAAACCAACTATACATTAAGAAAATGAAAAAGAAAAAAAAGTTTCCTGATTTAAGTGGTGACGGTAAAGTTACCAAAAAAGATATTTTAATGGCTAGAGGGGTTATTAAAAAGAAAAAAGGCAAAAAAAAGGCAAAAAAATGAAATTTAAAAATGCAAAAATGACTACTGTCTCTGCAAAAAACCCTTTTCCAACAATGAAAGTTGGATCAGATGCAGCAATGACTTTTCCCTCTTTTGTTGTGAAAAACAACAAAGGTTCGGGCCCAAAAGGTCAGACAAGTAATGCGCAGATTAAAAAAGTAGCTTTTAAAGGCGTAAAATAGTATAATCCCGACTTTAACAAAGGAGGTTCTATGAACTTACTAAAAGATCTATGGTCACACATTAAAGAATGGAGTGACTGGCAGATGAAAGATTGGATCAAGGCCGCTATTGTAGCGATCGTTGTTATCTGGGTAATTAGCTGGATGACAGGCGGAGCAGCATAGTGCTACAAGCTCTCGGAGGACTATTAGGCGG
>Ga0222716_10002256_pt1 | contig 15678 bp, 9 predicted proteins | sample C33_13DmetaG_FD_165044 | JGI IMG/M metagenome (GOLD analysis project Ga0222716, IMG submission 165044) | Estuarine water microbial communities from San Francisco Bay, California, United States - C33_13D | ecosystem: Environmental > Aquatic > Marine > Unclassified | place: USA: California... | reverse complement strand
GGAGTTGGAGGATAAGCATGTCCACCCATACACAATCAGCGTGTTGACCGACGATGGCGAAATCCACTATCCCGTTGAGTTGGTCGGCATGATTGACGGTGTGTTCCGACACCCCGATGGACACCTCGTCGTCGTTGAGTTGAAGACGGGCAACGCCAACTCATCTAAGTTGTCAAGGACTCGTGGTGAATTGTGCTTTTACCGCAAATTGCTTATGCTCAAAGGCTACGATGAGCCGACCCACTTCTTGACGATTTTCCCCGATGCCGACAACCCCGACTTCCTCATGTCGTTGATGGGCAAGCGCAACACTCAAGTCTATATGGGGGACTCGCAGGGTTTGGCCGTGTATGAAGTCGTCGGAACCCGGAGCGTCAATGCGATGGAGAAAAAGTTAAGCAACGCCGTTCACGGTATTATGACTCAACAATGGCCCATCAAGTGGAATGACTACTTTTGCACTCAATGGTGTGAATTTCACATGTCATGTAACGAAGAATTGCTTGGAGTTGGTGAACAATGAAAAACGGATGCGAGAAGTGCGATAGTGGAAAGGTGCAAGTGGAAGTGATGTGGCGAGTGACCGGCAAGGAAGGTGACGCACCCGCACAATTAGATGTAGCAGAATGCAAGGAATGTGGACACCGATGGCCGCTGGACTGATTTCATTCCCCCGTGAAATGGGACTCAAGCGTTCTCTTTGCAAGAGCCGAGAACAACTCCGAACATACATCGGGAGACTTAACGGTAAAAGCAACCTTTACACTTCCCTTTACGCTTTCCGTGATGTTGAACAAACAAAGCCGTGGAAGGTTGATACAACAACTGCTGTCATAGACAGGGCTTGGTGGGACTTTGATGCTGGCGAACGGGGGGATATTGAACAGGTCAAGAGCGATGTTCGTCAACTGCTCTCCCGCTTGGTGGGAGATTGCCGAGTCGTTGCCACGGGTCGCGGATTTCATGTTCACCAACTCTTTAGCAGACCTGTGGTGGGACGAGATTTTGCTACTCATTTACAACGATACCAGCGACAAATGAGCGACGGACTTCCGACGCTTGACGGCTTTGGTTTTCCCGCAAAATTAACTCGTTTGCCAAACACATACAATGTGACACGCAAGCGGTGGGCCGTGGTCATTCCACCGAAGGCAATTCTCAATGACGAGTTTAAAATCCCAAAACAACCCGTCAAGGAATGGCGTGAATACTGCCCCTTCTTCGGGAAGCCAAGCAACAGCGACTTTGATTTTGTGATGTGGTTGAACGACAACCCACCGCCCAAGGTGGAAATGCAACCCTTCACAGGCGAAGTCGGCTTGGCGGGCGATGTTCCCCTCATGCCCTGTTTGGAGAAGGCCATCAACGCGCCGAGTCCAACGCATGAAGTCCGTGTGGCTCTCGTTCAACACATGAGTCAAGAGTTGCGTTGGTTTGCAGACCCGGCGAGCCTAAGCCAAGAACAAAGGAATGAAATTGAGGAAACAATCTTTTCTTACCTTAAAAGTCTTAATTGGGATAACTGGAATGAATACCGAAGCCGACAGGGAATACGAACCAACATCGGCTACGCCAACGCCCCTTCTTGCCGATGGTTCAACCTGCGTGGGATGTGCGAAGGCAAATGCTGGCGTTATGATGGAACCATAGATTGATAAAACGGAAGTATAATTTGACACCATGCTTCTCATAGACCACCGTGAAAACCCAAAGTTGATTCACAAGTTGTTAGTCAAATTGGGGGATGCCGACAAGGACGAACGGGGACACGCAAGAACCCTGCAAATGAAAACCGGCGATTATGTGCTTGGTGATTGGGGAATAGAGGCAAAAGAAATAAACGACCTTTACCGCTCCATTCTCGGCATTGGACGCTCAAGAACGATTGTCGCTCAATTGAATGACTTGTGCGAATCCTTTGACAAACCATTCCTCGTGGTTTACAACACCGAGTTGAAGCCGTGGTTCCACGGAAGGAGGCCGAGCGCAAGAGAGGTTTCGGAGGAACGGCGCAAGATGGCGGCGGTGATTCATTCGTTCAAGTTGACGATGCACCAACGCTTCCCCAAGTTGCATTTCCTCCAACTTACGACGATGGACGACTTCGTTGAATGGCTTTACATGAACCACCGACAAAATGTTATCGGAAAAATAAAACCACCGCAAAGCCACAAACCCGAACAGGTCATTCTTGAAGAAACCGACGACCGCATCAAGGCTCTCATGGGTTGTGGAATCTCACGGGAACAGTCCGTTGCTTTGCTTGAACACTATGGTTCTATCGCTGTCTTATTGCAGAAGAAGACTCGGCAAAAAGAAATGGTAAAAGTAAGTGGCATCAGTCACAAACAGGCCAAGCGTGTGCTTTCACTTCGGAAAGATTTCGTCAATAAGGCTTGAAACCTAACGACGAAGAACCGAATCCTTTGATGCTAAACCTTTGGAAGTTGACAGAAGCATTGTGAACCACCAACGAAGAGTAGTCGGCATCATCATCCCCGGCTCCGGGTGTTCGCTTTATAGACACCGATATGGTGTTGCCCGGAGTTGATGCTCCGCTTAGACTGGTTGAAATTATCGGGAATGATTGCTTCTCCTTATTTCCGCTCAAGGAGATGGTTCGCGAAGTCGTGGCTCCCGTTTCAAGGCATTCAATTTCAGCAGTTAAGACGGCATTCGTTGTCCCATCCCCACCAAGCGAATACATGCCGTTGACGGTCACGATTTCGTCCGATACATCGTCGGGGACTTTGACGCTCATGGTGTGTGTTTGTGTGAACCTGTTTGCGGATTCGGGATTTACAATTCCTGTAAAAATCATACCTTCCGATGAAGAGAACGCTGTGGCAGATGCCGCTTGAATGTTGTTTCCGATACCGTCAACGGCCCTTTGTGTGTTCAAGGGAGGTGGGGTGCGCTTCTGTCCAAGAACGCTAAAGGAGGACTCGGAGAGGCCATTTTCAAGGAAGTCCATACGCCCTCTCGTGTTGCCGTATGCGGAAGAAGCCATTTGGTTGCTGTTGAAGGTCTTGAGGAACGCATCTTGGATGGATTGACTCCGACCACCTTCAAGTTGTGTCGGAGAAACCTGTTCGGTTCCAACACCGCCTTTGGATGGCGGAGGCAACGACGGCCTTGGTGAGCGAGGTCGCTCACGAGAGGTTCCGCCTCCGACCGAACCGCTTGATGCTTGCTGTCCCCGACCACGCGATACAGACGGGAACAGGTAGCCAGCCAAGCCGCCCTTGTCTTTCGTTTGGTCACGCTCAAGACTCAATGACACATTTTCAATGTTGCGCCCGTCAACTCGCCAGTTGATGTCGGTTATAATCATTGGCTCGGAAGTCAAACCAAGGCCACTATCGCTCAAGGAGACGGTTGTGGCTGGACGCCAGCGCATATCCTCAACAATGTGGATTCGTGGGCAATACCAAGCGTTTCTAATCCCCATCAAGCCGGACATGTCGTCGTATTTCCTTGCACCGAGCGGGAAAATGGAGTCGGTGTTAGTTGCCGCCCATGCGCTCGGCCCGAAGTTGGTGATGTCGTGTGCGTTGTGGAGGATGCCCGAACCCGTTGGGTCGCCGCATCGGTGATGCAACAGGGATTTTAGGTACTCAATGTTTACCGATAAAGTTATTCTTGCACCCGATGGTTGCGAAGCCCAATAAGTGGAAGGAATTTCAATCTCATAGAACCCGTTGCGTTTGACATCAACAGTTGTGTAGGAAGAACTTGTACCTGCCAGTGTGGGTGAGTAGGTGCTTGGCAACCCACTAATGTTTGTGAATGGTGTAGTTCCTGTGGCGAAAGTGAAGTCTGTTAGTCCAATTGTAAATTCGGCGTTCTCAATGTCCGTTCCCGTTTGTCCGTCCTTTAAGGCGACCCAAACCCGCAAATCCTCATTAGGTGTGCCGTCGCTACTTGTCGGGCAACCGCTTGGAATGTGGACAACTTGAACCGCATGGCTTACGCTGTTTGCGCCCCACCACCAATAATGGTCGGTGTAAGTATCGGTTGCATCAGCGGCAGATGAAGCGGCAGGAATGTAGCCTTTACCGAATCTATCACGGTAAAACCTATCGCTTCCTGTCTGTCGTCCGAGGTTTCCATCCAAAGCGTTGCACATGCCGTTAGCCAGTGTTCCGTTCATACCCGACCAGTCCCAATTCGTTGAAGAAGTGACAGGTGCGTATGCTGGCCCCAAAACGGCTTGTTGAGTGACCCCTCGCTCGGCGTGTCGGGTTGGGTCAGCGACATAGCCATACCTTCCCTTGTCCAACATTTTGTCGTCGTGCGTCAAATCTCGCATGACTTCTCCTTTGATTTTGATTGCTTTTGTTTTGGCCTTAAAGTATTCTTCTTTGGCAACCGCTTCTGCCTCTTGTTCGCTTGTGATTTCGGGACTCTCAACAATTTTCCATCGGTATGTTTGATTTAGAGACGGTGCGGGATAGTCGGAAAACGACGAACCGTTGTTATAGTAAACACGAACATTGGTGATATGGCCCGACATTTGAGCGTCAAGGGAAGACACCGACATAATATCGCGATTGACCACTTCACCGAGGTTGTATGTGGGCCGAATCTCTAATTTATTGTCCCTCCCCATTTGATAAGTGAGCGGCAAACGCTTGTTATTTTCATAACCAAAACCGGTTGCCTCCACGGACTCACGGAGTATGGAGAACACGGACTTGCCGCCACGGGCGTCGTATGGTGCGCCGAAGGAGTCAAAGTTGGCGTCGGTTCCGTCAGTTGTTTGGTTTACTGATATGGGAATAGACCCGTGGTCAAACCAGCAAGAGATTGACGATTGAGCGAGCCAAGTCTGTGACAGGTTCAGCGACCACATAAACCGAGCCTTGTCGCTCAACCAGTATGTTCCGAGGTTGGGAGAAACCACATGCCCGTCAACCTTCATCAAGAAGCGCAAAGCATATCGGGGACTTACACTTCCCACAATAATAACTTCGTCAAATGCACCTGCGGCGTTGGTTTGCCCTGCGGCGTTGAGAGCGAGAACGGCTGTGCTTCCGTTGCTCTTGATAACATCATCCATAAGAACACCTTCAAGGTATGCTTCTGCGTTTTCTGCACTTCGGTTAGTTGCCATATCGGACTCAAGGTAAATACCGTAAAGTTGTTGTGGGACGCTGATGGTGTCGCTGATTGCGACATCCTGTCGTGTGCTTCCTGTCTCGGTTTCGGGCAACCCATCAATCACAATTGTCGTCGCTGTTACACTGGCAATTTGAGCAACCCATTTAGCGGTCACATTCCGAACCCGCATACCCGCTTTGACGCCATCGTTCACGAAGTCGGCTCCGCTACATGTTATGGTCATTCCCGAACCCGAAGCAGTGCTGGTTGCCGACTCAACAACGCTCGTGTCCAACTTCCCGTCATAGACATACCAAAAAATCTCAAAGGATGGATTTTGTGAGTTGACGCCACGGCTCGCTTTTATTTTACCGAAACCATTAGACGCAAATTCGGAAACGAGAGAAGAGGATGGTTTCGTTTCAATCACGCTATCGCGAGCATTGATGGTTCGGTTCAACTCCGCAGTTGACCCAATCCACTTTCGGAAATTTTCTTGGAATCCGTATGGCTCATCGTTGTTGCTTACTGTGCTTGACGCTTGACGCCAATAACTATCCATAAGAATCGGGAATCCGTGATACTCGGTTTCGTAGTCTCCAATGTTCACAGTCCCCCCGCTACGCTGGCCGAAAGTTCCACTGTTAATAAAAGTATTAAGGTTAAAGAATTTTGAGCAATCATACACGAGGAACGAACCACCTTTGTCTTCCCAATCGCGAAGGACTGATTCACGATGCCCGACTTCTGCCTTGCGAACAAATGGCCCCGTGGCGGTGTATGGGTCTGCCGTGGTGTAAGCCGTGGAGCAGGTGATTTCTTTTAGGCTGGTTCCTGTGATTGCAGAAATCGTGTGGATGCCATCGTAGTTGTCCGAGTTGAAAATAATCACCTTATCCCCAACTGCCAAATCGGAAACACCACTGTCCGAGGTAAGCAATTTGAATTTAATGTTGCCGCTTGCGTTGGTTATCGCGTTTCCCGAATAACCGTTGGTGATTTGTATTGTAGCCCCGTCGCCAAGTGGTGTTGACCACGGCGCATTTGTCGTCGGGTCAACTTCTCCATCCAATTCCCAAATGTCCAAGTCGTCACTGATTTTCAAGTCGGTGAACTCGTCGTATGAGCCGTCGTCTTTGAATTGGTCGGCAAATGAAATGGTGACCTCATAATTTTCTTTGACGGGTTTTATTAGGCCAAAATTTTTCTTACGGTAGCCAGCATCAGCATCAGCGTCAGCGTTGTTTCTCATGTCGGCCCATTGAAGCCACACATGCTTGTAGTCGTTGCCCGTGGAAAGCGTATAAACGCTCTCTCCTGCCTCGTGGTCTATTGACAGCCCCTTGACCCCCACAAGATAGTGGTTGCCGTCGTCAGCAGGGCTTATGTGGCCGTTGTAGGTAAAGGTGTCAACGAACCCATCCGAATTGATAACCTGCCCGACCCCGTGGGACTCGGACGAATCAATAAATGAGGAAGGAACCTGTATCACATCGGAGTTGGCTGTGAACGCCGCTTGAGCGGTTCCTGCGTCTGCAAATGAGAAGTCATAGACCCCAAAGTGCTTCTTGAACCAAGCCGACTTCGGCAAGTCTCGCATCCAAACGGCGTGTTGGTCGCGATACAAAAGTTGTGGGTCGTCGGTGTCGCTCACAAATCCTTCCTCAAAAGTATAGTCCACCGAGCGACCTGTGGTGACAGGAATTGGTGCTTGTGTTTTATCGGTTTTAACATAAAACTTTCCGCCATCTGTGATGGTAGCCATGACAGTATAAAATCCGGGTGTCGGGTCGGGCGAACTGTTTCCGTTTTCCGAAACGGTGATAATGTCGCCAACCTTGAGCAAGGTTCCGTCGCTCTTAGTCGGTTGGACGCTGAATTGTAAAATGTTGAAGCCCGATTCTGCGCCCGTAGTAGGATAGGTGCTTCTGTCTCCTTCAAGAACTCCCGAACCCACGGAAGCGTTAGGAACATAAGGGATTTGCGAAGGTGCATATTCCAGCACTTGTTCTCCTGTTGCCACACCGAATGGTGATGTGCCGATTCCCGATATTGTCTTACCGTTTGCATTGTGGTCAGTCGTCCCGTAAATGTCGGGCGTGTCGCTGATTATGTATGATGTTCCCGTAAAGGCAAGAATGACTTCCGTTTCTCCACTTGTATTCTTGTTAATACCTTTTATCTTGTAGCCCATCCATTCGTTCTCAACGCTGTTCGGCCCTGCCGAATCCTCGTTGTTATACATTTGAACGGGGTGTGCTGTGTTCAACTGTGTTCGTTGGTCTGCTAACTCGGTATAAGATGTGGACGACTCAAAACCAAGCGTTGGTTGCGTTTCTTTGAGACGGGCCGCACCCATAAACATTGACTCCGAGAGCAGGTCAACCTCTTCTTGGCGTGAAAGCACTTGGTCGCTTTCACCAAGTCCGACTTGACCGATTTCCCAAGAGGTGATTTGACGGTCAAGCAACGACAGCGAATCGCGAGCGGAGATTTGTATTTCTCGTGTTCTATCGCTTGCCGATTGCGAGACATTGACTGTTTCAATGATTCCCGACCACAGGGGACGGTCAATGTTGCCGCTAAACATGAGCAACCGCCAATCGGTGATGTCGTCGCTGGTGAACCAAGGCGTAAGGTTTTGCTCGTTATCGTCGTCAAATACCTTTATGTTGGCTTGGCTCACCCCATTGACTGGCATGTTGCATTCCCAAGAATTGACGGGTGCTGGAAGCATTGTCCCATCGGGAATGTCGGTGAGAGGACGGTAAAGAGCCACACGGTCAATAAGAGTAGCAACCACCATTTCATCGTATGTGGATGAAATACCCTTCACGAACAACTCCCAACCGGTCATTTCCGAAGGAAGGAAGGCCGAACTCGTTTGCGTGTTGCTGTTCATGGTGTAGCCCGACGAATAAGAGCCAGCCGTAGGGTTGGTGGCCGTCACTTCCGTTCCGTCGTGATAAACCTTGAATTTGTTGTTGGTGTAGTCCAACTTGAAATCCAAGTCAAACCACACATCATCTGTTTCATTTCCAACCTTGGTTCCGGCCAACCAAAGTGCATGATATTGATTGATAACCCCACTTAATCCGGTTCCATCGTGGGGCTTAACTGTCCATTCAATCGCCGCCGTTCCGCCGCCACTGCCTGTTGTTCCCCATGTTGTGTTTACCGGAAAACCAACTTTCAGCGTATATTGCGTCTGTCCCTTGCTTTCAGCATTTTCGTTAATGACGCCAGCGGCGTAGCCCATCATGGCTTGAATACTCATGCGGATTGTGAAATAGTCACCATCGGATTTGCTGTTAAGGCTGGATTCCGAAGCAATCACTGGTCGGTATTGACCGCTTGGTGTTTGGTTGTCCAACTGATTCGCTGTATCGTCGGACATGTAAGTCGTGACAGCCAAAAAAGGTTTTTTGGCAGGTGATTTTATTGGGATAAAAATTATTTCGGGTGTATTCTCATGGATGGTTGCGTTGCCCGTAGTGCCGTCATACGCTCCCATTTGGATTCGTTCACCCATCCACACATTTGTCAAGTGGGCGTGTTGCACAAAATCCGGTGCTGTGTCAGTTGCTCTCCCTGCTTGACCTTTGAACCAATTTCTCCCGTTCCATTGATATTTTGTGCTTCGTCCAATGGAAGCATCTGTGTCTCCGTTGGGAATGTAGTAGCGGGTTGAAGAATCAACTGAACCGGAAATTAACATGTAAGTGTCTTCGGTGGATGCAACACCCGCTTTATCGTATCGCACACGGTTGGCGTTGGCGTTGCTGTTTGGGTATTGGATTTGCGACCTTCCAGCCCATCGTGTCCCCTTCCCTAATCGTTTATTGTCAAATGTTGCCCAACGAGCGATACCGTCATTGGAAAGCAGATAGGAGGATGCCGAAGAAAACTCGTTGTTGTTGGCGCGGTCGCGAACAGACCAGCGGTAGCGGGGATTCAGCGGTGCTTCGCCGTTGAGAAGGTTTCCGTGGTGCGTTTCGTTGGCGTCGTAGGCCCCGTCGGTGGAAGGAGCGTTGTTGTCGTCAGCAATCACGCGAGAGCCGAACCAATCTTCATAATAGCCAGCGAGCCAAAATCCGTATTTGCTTGTTCCTGTTCTTGACATACTCTTACCTTCTCTATGCTGGTATTGATAGGTTGAGGCCCAACCCGTTCAATTGGCTTACTACTTGCTTTGTGATTTCATTTGCGGCCTGTGTGGTTGTCATTCCCGTAAAGTTATTGGTCATAATAACCTCGGTGGTGTTAATCAGCGTTTCCACGCCCTTGTTCACCACCTGCTTGACCATATCGCCCGTGATGTTGCCTTTGCTCATACCAAAGAACATTTCCTCACGAGCGTTGCCAAACTCAAAGGCGGCTTCCTTAGCGGCCTCAATCGGCCCGATGAAATTTTCTTCTATGCCAATCGCAAAATCACTGAACGGGTCAGTGAAATTTTGCTCGTCAGCCATTCTTGCGACTTGGTCTTGGAACTCTTCAAAGGATTCGCTGGCTAACGCCGCTTCCATGATTGCACCGTGAAGGTGTTCGGGGATTGCGGCGAAGGCATCCGCCATACGACCCTCCATCGCTTCAACATGCGTCACAATTTCATTATCAGTAAGTCCTTCAACAACGGTTTCGGCGATAAAGAAACCACCGCTTTCTAACATGCGTCCGAACTTCATCATACGACCTTCATTTTCTCTTTGAGAGTAAAAATCACTTTCAATGGACTGTATGTCCTTAATTTGATTAAAGTATCTTTGTGCGGAGGCTTCATCTTCCGAAAATAACTGCGCTTGTTTCAACGCTGTTATGTCGGTCACAACTCCCAACTCTTGCTTGAGCAAATCCAAACGCTGTTGAGCCAACTTAAGAATCGTTGGTTCGGTTTGGTTTGCGAGAATTTGCTTTTGTCGTGCGATGTCGGATTCAATTTGTTCTCGTCGTGCAGACATTTGAGCGATAGACGCATTAGCAGAATCGGCGGCTATTGCATCATACATTTCTCGGCTGGCTTGCATTGTTTGATTCATTTTATCAAGAGAAGCGGTGCTTTCGTCTGCCGCATCTCCAAGGTCGGGGAAAATTTTGTAAATCAAATAACTGATACCGGCAAGGACAATCATAGCACCACTTACTTTCAAAGCCATGTTAAACCTCGTTGTGGCTACTGCCGCTTGATTTGCCGCCGCACCTGCGGCAGTAAATCCAGCCATTAAACCATACGAGGCTTTGGTTGCCGTGAACATTTGTATGGTCATGGGAATCATGCTTACATTAAGCAAAAACATAGAAATTTTTGCCGCCTTTGAATCATCAGTAAACATACCAAAGGCCATTGACAACCCACCGAGCGTTCCCGACATCATCATTAGGCGATTATTGAGAGCCATTGATTGCTTGACGGTGGCGTCACTTTGAGCCGCAACTTGCTTCAAACCGGCAGTAAAGGGTGGCAACTTTTGAACGACACCTAAAATTGCTTTTTCGTCTAAATTAAAGGCCATAGCCAATTCTCGTGCCGCTTGTGCGGCGGCATCCATTATCGCGTCGTTCTGCGCTTCTGCGCTTGAATTTTGGCGAACGGCGTTTCCGACTTGGTGATACGCCGCCGTAAGAATACTGTTGGCTGTTACATTGTCTTGAATGCTGTCACCCACCATCGCCGTCATGATAGCGCGCTTTCCTTCAAGTTGCAGTTGTTGATTTGTCATAGCCAAATTTGCTTGCGCCGCTTTTAACTCGTTTTCTTCTTGTTCGGTAAGTCCGAATTGGATTGAATTTCGTCGTTGTTGAATGCTTGCGATGGTGTTTTCAAGGTTGGCTCGTTGTTGTGAAACCTTAAGGTTGTGTTCTCTCATCGCCTTTTCAGCGGCCCCGTGTAGTAACGAATTTGCTTTGTATTCCTTTAGTTGTTCTTCGGTTTTTAATTCCATACCCCTAAAGCGATGTGCAACTTGCAACAACGCCTGTCCTTTTGTCATAAGAGGAATCTCGTTTAGCCTTAGACGCATTTCTTGTTCTCTCAATCTAAGCGTTTCTTTTACCTTATTTGTTCTTGCAAATTCACCTGTGTTCAAGGTCTGTTGCAGTTGATTTTTTTGCTTCTTTGCTTGGATTTCAGCAATTTCGTTTTGCAGGGAGGTTTTTTGCGCCATGAGAGCCGCACGATTGTTGGTGACCTTTCCTGTGACAAGTCTTAGACCGGCTTCATCAAGGTTGTTTGATGCACCTTGTATGCGTATCATGTTAGCCGCCATCAAAGCCTCTCTATCTCGCACAGCGGCGGTTTGGGAAACCGTGTTGAGGTTGGCTCGGAGTTGCGTTCCTTGTTGTCCGTATGCGCTTGCTCTTACGATGTTTTCACCGGAAAGGGCGCGTTGGATTTGCAACTGTGTTTGTAAGGACACATTCAACGACATGATGTTTAGGTTGGCCTCAACGAAAGGAGCGTAAACCCTGCCGAGTTGGGCCATATCAAATGCCATACCGAACAAATCACCAAGAATCGGTATTTCCGAACCTATTTCAACAAATTCAGCCATAGCCAATGTCAATGCCGCTTGAGCATTTGTGGCTTGAATCACGGCTGGCGTAAATTGTTGACCGAGAGCCGCCTTAGCATTTGTAAGGTTGGCTTCGGCTTGGGTCAAAAGGAAAGCGTTGTCCTCAAAACGCTTATTCAATTCTTCCTGCGCCTCGTCCAACTCTTGAATTGCCATTCTCTCAAGTTGCATTGTTCGGGACTTACCTTCTATCAACTTGATGGCACGAACATAGTGGTCGTTTCCAGCAATCGCCTGTGCGATTTCCATTTTTGCCTGTGCCTGTTGGTCTTTTGCCAACTTGTTGATAGCGTCGGAAGCATCACCGATAATGTCACTCATTGTTCGCAACTCACCGTTTGCGCCCTTTGTAGCGACACCGTATTTTTCCAAAATTTTGCTGTTGTTGCCCGTGTCAGCACCAAGACGAGCGTACATCATTTTGAGCGCACGACCGGCTTTTCCTTGTTCCTCACCGGCTTCAATCAGCGTAGCAGATGCCGCCGCCATGTAAGTGATTTCGTCGCCAGCCAACTTAGCCGAAGAAGCGAATTGATTCATCACGAAGGTCACTTGGGCCATCGTTGCAGACGACCGGTTTTCAACGGTGTTCAGTTGGTTAAGAAGTGTAATGCTGTTGTTACGAACCACATTCGCTTTTTCTTCTGCTGTTAGGCGGTTGTATTGTGCTTCTGTCAATTCACCAAACATAAAGCCTGTCTGCTGTTGAAGTGCAATCATCTTTTTCATGGCTTCTTCGGTTTCCATGCCACCGACCATACCGAAAGCAATACCAATTTCGGTGGCCGCAGGGATAGCCGCACCACCGCCGACAACCGACGATAACTGCGCCATTTTAGCACCAGCGGCAAGGGCTTGGTCACCAGCGAAACCAAACTGCAAACCGAGGTTCTCAATCTGTCGCCCCATAACTTCGGCATCATCAGCGGCGGAAACGAATTTTTCAAATTCAATGCGGGCGTAGCCTATTTCTTGAGCAAGAGGAACGGTGCTGTCAACTACCTCTTGAAGTTGTTCGGCTATCAATCCAACGCCTTCTGTGATACCCGACAAACCGTCAAGCACCAACCCCTGCAACACAGTGATTTTGGCTTGTGCGTCTCCAATCAATCGCGTGGCTTGGAACGAACCGACTACATCAAAGAAAATACGGGATGCACCAGCCCGTAAAACGAGCATGGTCATTGTGGCAAAAAGAAGCACCACAGGCATGAAGGACAGGAATAACGCTTCTATCAACTTCAACCCTCGCTCAACTATTTGCTACGCTCTAAGGGCAAGCCTAAGCCCTGCAATAACGACACCGTTTCGTTGTCGTTTAATAATTGGCGTTGTTGCCTTCTTTGTTTTAATCGGGATGCCGCACCTTTACCATCAAACTTCTTCTTTGACTTTTGTGTAGCATCGGTGATTTTGTCATTGATGTCCATAGCAACGAGCAAATCAATACTCATGCGCTCTTGACCGCCTTCACAATCATACCTGTCCCACAATTCCGAGGGAAGCGTTCCCTTGTACGCCATGCAAAGCGTCGGGGCTACTCGGAAGAATTGTCCAAAGGGGGCGCACCATCCGGGTCGTCCCCACGCACGAATCCAAGAATCATTCGCAACTCTTCGCTGGTCAATGAATCAATGTCAAAGTCTTTTGGCTCAACGATGGATTTTGGAATCCATTCTCGCATTTGATGTTCAAGACCTGCGCCTTCTCGCTCCAAAGCATCAGCAAATTGCTTTTGTTGTTCGTCAGTCCATTCGCTGGTGTCCACGCCAAAGTGCATGTGTTCGCGAAAAACCTTCGCTTGGATGTTCTCAATCCTTAACTTGGTCATACCACCTGCTTGTCGGCAGGTGATTTTTGTTCCGTCGTCCAGTTCAAATTCTTTTGTCAATACAGGCATTCTTTTCTCACTTCTCTTTCCTTTTAGGGGAATACTACACTTATGCTATAATGGCAACAACTGTGCAGACCACAATGTTGCTGTCTTTCTTTCTGCTTGTGGACGCATTGATGATAATGTCGTCGTTTGCGATTGCGGCTCGCAGGGCCGTGGTCACAGCGGCGGCTGTTCCCTCAAAGGACAAGACCGTTAATTTGGTCTTGTCGGGAATCACAGTGCCGCCATTGTTTGCCATTCAAACCACCTCAATATGCGGCTGATTGAGCGTTGTTCATGACAACATCCATCATCTTGCTATCATCGGGGCTGAAAAGAGCGACGAAAGGCACAGTCATGGTTTGTGTATCACGGCCCGACACATTGGAGTCGGGTGCTTCAAAGCGGATTTTGTAAAAGTTAAACACCAAAATGTCAGCAGTTGATTCATCGCCAAAGGAAACCTTCAACTCAACTCCACTGCCGTTAAATTCAAGCCCGTCTGCGGCTGTCAATTCAGCGTATGTTGGTTCGCTTTCAGCGGCAGTATGAATGATTTTGTTGAACTCAATGGTTCCGCTCACTTCACGGCGTTGGAATGGGGGAAGGCGCGTGTAAGTTGCATCACCAAGACCACAGGCGTTGTCTCCATCACGGTTCATGTTGATGTCAAACGAGATGGACTTCACAAGGTTGGAAGCGGTGGTATCTCCGTTAAAGAAAACCTTGGCGTCAGCGAAGTAAAGCGGGTCAGCAGTGTTAAAGGAAGGACTGGAAGCACCAATAGCGGCAAGTCCACTTTCTGCTTTACCCATAAAAGATGCAGAAATCATAGCATACTCGTTTAGGTTTGCGCTCACAGACATGCTGTCCACGGCAACGCCCGTGTAGGTGTGTTCTTTTTCTTCACGGCCAATTTTCATAGTAAAAGAACGGTCTGTTCCAGCCTCGGTAAAAGTGTGGGTGTAGGTTGGGCTTGAGCCAGTCACCGTGTCGGTTGGGAAAAGACCGGTCAAAACAGTTCCCAAAAAATTGTCGGGAAGCATAGCCATGTTGATGTCGCCTTCGCTGTATTCTTTGCCCGTGTTGGACTTGGCCGTTCCGTAGCGGCTCATATCCGTTCGTTGCATGACATCGTAGGTGTGCTTCATGGACTCGTCGTCAACTTCACCAAAAACATAACCCGAAGTGGGGTCGATTCCATACGCTCCTTCTTTAACAATGCCAACATATCGGTTATTGAATCCGCTCATGTATTCACCTTCTCGGTGTTTCAACTACCGATGAGTTGATATTTAATGGTTTCATCGGTGTCGCATATTGAGACGGCGCATGTAAGTCAAAGTAAGCAAATGTGTGCAAACCGTTGTTTCATCATCGCTTCGGGTCTGCAACTCCAACTGATATTCATAGAGACTGTCCGTCGTTCCATTCAAACCTGTGGTGGTGTATAACTCATCAAAACATTCACCTAAAATGTTAAGACCCAAACGGTAAGCATCCTCATAGGTTGTACCACGGGTGGTGACATAAATAAGAACATCATACTCTTGGTCAATCCGACCGCCACCAAGGGCGGCAAAGGTGGGCGACCCAAGGCCACGCAACAACACATGAATAAACGGCGGTATGCTTCGGGAAAGCATTTCCTGTGAGATGTCATAGCCGTATCGGATTGAGCCAGCATCAAGGTAAGTCTTGAGATGCGCCCTGCGACTGTTGCGAAGCGATTCCACAATGGATAGACCCATGCGAAGCAGGGTGTCGGTAGCCAAGTCGGAGGGGGCCAACTCAAGTGGGGAAAAAGCACCCTTGTCTGTTGCATACACCGAGGCCCACTTAATGTTGCCGCTATTGTTTCCCCATTCTATGTTGCGAGAGGAACCACTTGCACCAACAACCGATAGATAGACCGTTTGTGCGTCGTCGTCTTCAATCATTTCACGCAGATACAGACGAGCGTTGCCGGAAGCGTCAAGCGTCAATCGGAGAGCAAGGGGGACAGGGTTTTCTTCGGCCATCAATGGGTCAAGGTCAATGCTGGTCACTGTTGTAGCACCAACCAACTTTACTTTTGTTCCAAAAACCTTTACCTCCACTTTCTTTGTGCCGTTATCCAAAGACATG
>Ga0222716_10002253_pt1 | contig 15684 bp, 17 predicted proteins | sample C33_13DmetaG_FD_165044 | JGI IMG/M metagenome (GOLD analysis project Ga0222716, IMG submission 165044) | Estuarine water microbial communities from San Francisco Bay, California, United States - C33_13D | ecosystem: Environmental > Aquatic > Marine > Unclassified | place: USA: California... | reverse complement strand
AAAGTAAACATATATACAAAAGAAAAATGTAAATGGTGTTATTATTTAAAACATTTATTAGACCATCATAAAATCATTTATACTACTCATTTGGTACCTGAAAAAGATTATGATTCTTTTTTGAAACAGCATACTACATTTCCACAATTATTTGTAGACCAAGAAAAAATTGGAGGGTTCAGTAAAGTAAATGAATTATTGACTCCATGGTTTGATTACAAAGGTCTTCATAAAATTACAAAAATAGTCACCGAAAATTTGAATAATATCATTGATGTAAATTATTATCCAACAGAAAAGACTCGAATAAGTAATAAAAAACATCGACCAATTGGAATTGGTGTACAAGGGTTAGCAGATACATTTGCAATGATGAATGTAGCGTTTGATAGCAATGATGCTAAACAAATCAACAAAGATATTTTTGAGACAATGTATCACGCATCTATGGAAAAAAGTATGGAACTATCAAAAGAAAAACAATGTCCATACGATAGTTTTGATGGTTCGCCTTTGAGTCAAGGAATCTTCCAATTTGATTTGTGGAATGTGACTCCATCGAATAAATATAATTGGGATAAGTTACGCAATAATATTATGGAATTTGGAACTTATAATTCGTTGTGTTTAGCACCAATGCCTACTGCTTCCACTAGTCAAATATTGTCTAATAATGAATGTTTTGAACCATTTACAAGTAATATGTATACACGACGAACACTTGCTGGCGAATTTATGGTTATTAATAAGCATTTGATGAAAGAGTTAATTGATTTGAAAATTTGGAATAGTTCGATTAAAAATGAAATTGTTAAACATAAGGGTTCGATTCAAACTATAAAAGAAATTCCAGATTATATCAAAAAAAAATATAAAATTGTATGGGAAATGTCGATGAAATCAATTATCGATATGGCAAAAGACCGCGGAGCATATATATGTCAAAGTCAGTCTATGAATTTATGGGTAGAAGATCCTAACTATAAAATTTTAACCAATATGCATTTGTATGCTTGGAAATCTGGATTAAAAACAGGTATGTATTATTTACGTCGAAAGGCAAAACATCAAGCTCAACAATTTACCGTTGTACCTGATAAAGAAGAACCAGAATGTTTGATGTGTGGTTCTTAAATTTCTATATACCAAGTAGACCAAGCCAATTTATATCTTATATAATTTTCATACAATTCGCTCATATCTACGTATTGAGACATACCTTCTAAGGATAATTTTAATTGAGTACTTTCAATTTGGTCAGGCGACCAAAATGGAGATTGAATCACATGCTTTACACAAAAACCATTTTTTTTATGCTGACATACAACTAAAAACAATATATCTTTTGAACCATTGACACATTTGGGCATCCACGCCATATAATAGTCATTTGGTTTTCTATTTTCTTGGATGTATTGTTCTAACTCATTTATTTTGTTGATTATATGTAAATCAGGGTGGTCTCGATAACTAATAAAACGATTATGTTTTTCATTTGAAATCAAATTCGTCATTATATCGTTCATCCAGTGTTTACTTATAAACGATGCTTTTGTATGACCTAGCATAAATAAATCTTCTTCAGGATTTGAACTAGAGACATATATTTTAGGATTACCATTGGGCAAGTGACCAGAATGTAAACCCATTACATGAATGAATCCACTTAATAAAAGGATAAGTCTCATTATTATTATTATATAATATTTTATTAAATAGGATTCATACAATATAATAAAGATTGCATATTTATAATTCCATATGAACGAGTAATATATTCTTTAGAAAATAATTGTGTTACTTCACGTTCTACCCTTTCTTTGGAAAATAAACGATTTAAAATAGATTCATAGTCTTGGTTAAAATTATTCCGCATAGTATCGAGTTCACACGACATCTCAAAAGAACTCATAATATCATAACCGTCTAATATAACCTTAACTTGTTCATTTAATCCATTGTTATTTTGCTTCATATTCCATAAAGGATACATATATTTTGGAAAATGTTTTACTAAAAATATATTATCATTTATTATATCAATTTCTTCATAAATATATTCTGGATAATTTACGTTATTGTCTCGAGTCTTGATATTTAGAAACTCTAAAATGTCTCGTTCCAATTGTATTAACTCGTGGATATTTTTGTGGATTATAAACTCAAATATAATTTTTTGTTCGATTGTAGTGGATATACTAAAATATCCGACGCAAGGTTTATTCAAAAGATTACGTTCTAATACAAACATATTGCTTTGAAAAAAAGGCCATGGTTCATTGTTATATTTAAACATTTGAATATGGTTTACATCGTGACAACCGTTTAAAATACTTAGATGTTCTTGTTGGTGGAGTTCGATCAATCCTTTTATTTTGAAAAACATTTTAATACGTGAAAGTAGTTCATCCATTATAATTATATATATATTTGGTTGTTTAAGTATATTTGACAATAATGTTGCGCATAATAGGAGAAACAAATGCATCAATTTCTTTCAAGGCTAATTTGTATTCGTCAATAGTTATGTCCTCTATATAACATAATTGTTCTGCACGTTCAAACTTTTCCATTAGTTTGTTATACGTTGGATAGTCAGGAACCAATTGGTCAATCGAATATTTGATTTGTGGGTCATATAAAGTAGATTTATGTTCCATAATATACGATTCATAGTCTTGTTTAGCTTGTCTCCATAATAACCATTGTTGGTCAGTATATTTGTCTTGTTCATATTGCAGTTTATGTTGAGTCAAGTTAACTAAGGAAAATGTAGACACCAGCTTATCGTCCAAATATACAAAACATTTGTCATGTATAACCTTAAATTGTATAGTCCATAGATCTTTGTAAGGAATGTCAAACGTTCCAATATATATATTTTTAGAACATTGATAATATAAACCTTGATATACATCAAACGAATACGACGTATTTTTTTTTGTAGTAGGTTTCAACGTAGTTGTATCATTTACAATGTGAAACATATCATATAAATCAATACCTAGCATAAATACATATAAATAATGACTTTATATGTATTCTAATAAAAATTGAAATGACTATTATCATAGATTTTGAAAAAAAATGAAAACGTGATGGAGAATGTCAATGTATGAATGGTATTACTTGTAGAGAATGTAAATATTATTATGATTATCGTTTTCTTCAACACAACAGACAATGTATAAATAAGGTGTTTCAATATTAACCAAATGGTTTATATATTTTTATTTACATTCATAAAAAAATATGCATTCAAATATGATTATTAAATAGTATTATCTAAACAACGCTTCATTTTCCATTGTGATATATCTCCATTGAATATACTATTTGTAAACATAGATGACATATTGTTCACATTAGACACATTCCATTGTGATATATCTCCATTAAATGCGCTTTCTCTAAACATAGATGACATATTGTTCACATTAGACACATTCCATTGTGATATATCTCCATTTAATACGCTTTCTCTAAACATAGATGACATATTGTTCACATTATACACATTCCATTGTGATATATCTCCATTAAATGCGCTATCTCCAAAAATCGACTCCATATTGGACACATTAGACACATTCCATTGTGATATATCTCCATTGAATTTACTATTTGTAAACATAAATGACATATTGTTCACATTAGACACATTCCATTGTGATATATCTCCATTGAATATACTATTTATAAACATCGACTCCATATTGGACACATTAGACACATTCCATTGTGATATATCTCCATTGAATATACTATTTGTAAACATAAATGACATATTATACACATTAGACACATTCCATAGTGATATATCTCCATTGAATTTACTATTTGTAAACATAAATGACATATTGTTCACATTAGACACATTCCATTGTGATATATCTCCATTGAATATACTATTTGTAAACATCGACTCCATATTGGACACATTAGACATATTCCATTGTGATATATCTCCATTGAATTTACTATTTTTAAAGATACCATCCATATTGGATACATTAGACATATTCCATTGTGATATATCTCCATTGAATTTACTATTTGTAAACATAAATGACATATTAGTGACATTAGACACATTCCATTGTGATATATCTCCATTGAATTTACTATCTTCAAACAATGAAGTAATTTTAATGACATTGGAAACATTCCAACGCGAAATATCCCCGTTGAATATACTATTTGTAAACATAAATGACATATTAGTGACATTAGACACATTCCAACGCGAAATATCGCCGTTGAATATACTATTTGTAAACATAAATGACATATTAGTGACATTAGACACATTCCAACGCGAAATATCGCCGTTGAATATACCGTCACTAAACAACGCCTGCATATTGGATACATTGGACACGTTCCATTGTGATATATCTCCATTGAATTTACTATTTGTAAACATAAATGACATAACTTCTACATTGGAAACATTCCATTGTGATATATCTCCATTGAATATACCGTCACTAAACAACGCACCCATATTAGATACATTGGACACGTTCCATTGTGATATATCTCCATTGAATTTACTATTTTCAAATAATGAAATCATATTTTTGACATTTGACACATTCCAAAGCGAAATATCGCAATTGAAATTACTATGTCTAAACATCGACTCCATATTATTCACTTTTGATACATCCCATTGAGAAATATCTCTATCGAATTTACTATTATAAAACATAAATGACATAACTTCTACATTGGAAACATTCCATTGTGATATATCTCCATTGAATATACCGTCACTAAACAACGCCCCCATATTGGATACATTGGACACGTTCCATTGAGAAATATCTCTATCGAATTTACTATTATAAAACATAAATGACATAACTTCTACATTGGAAACATTCCATTGTGATATATCTCCATCGAATTTACTATGTCTAAACATCGACTCCATATTATTCACATTAGACACGTTCCATTGTGATATATCTCCATTGAATATACCGTCACTAAACAACGCCCCCATATTGGATACATTTGACACGTTCCATTGTGATATATCTCCATTGAATTTACTATCTTCAAACAATGAACTCATATTTTTGACATTTGACACATTCCAAAGCGAAATATCGCCATTGAATTTACTATCTTCAAACAATGAACTCATATTTTTGACATTTGACACATTCCAAAGCGAAATATCGCCATTGAATTTACTATGTCTAAACATCGACTCCATATTATTCACTTTTGATACATCCCATTGAGAAATATCTCCATCGAATTTACTATTTGCAAACATAAATGACATATTATTTATATGGGAAACGTCCCAATAAGCTGAAAACCCATATTCTTGATAACATTTATATTTATCTATACAATATAAATAAATTGCGCGATTCAATGTTTTAAAATTATGTGGAAATAAACGCTGACTATTATATTTATAAAAGTTACCAAAATGATGAATAATTTGAATACCAAAAGAACATACTATTTTATCTACCAATAAATCTATATTTTCTACAAATAAGAAGTCGCATAATTCGATCAGTTTCAAATAGTTTTCTTTGGTTATATGTAGTTGAACAAAATCATTCAAATATTCTTTCAAAGGATTGTTTACAAAACATTGTTCCAATTTTGCGTTTTCATCACTATCTTTTATGGATTCGTATAATTTTGATTTGAACCACATCTTAAATGAATATTTTGTTTATATTTAAACTTCAATTTTTAAATATAAACACTGATTAATATCTTAAATTAGATATTATTTTAATATTATATCTTGAATACGACGGACAATAGGAAAATAATATGAGAAATAGACAAGGTAAATATGATCGGTGTTATGTAACCCTCCTATATGAAGGTCAATGGGAAAATAATATGAGAAATGGATTAGGAAAGTCTTATTATAAAAATAATAATGTTTACTATTCACATGGTCATTTTCATATAAACAAAAAGCATTATTATGAATGAAAATGATTTCTTGTTAGGGTCAACACAAGCGTACTGAACCATTTACAAAAGATTTTGTAAAAAAAAAGATTTTACGAAAACCTCATACACCATCCTGAATTGTCTCTCATCGTAAATCATATTATGCATCTTACCAAACCTATAAAATATAAACAAATTCATGATTTTAGGTGAAAAATACTGAATAGTTGGATAGAGATAGGATAAGTCAATTCAAACGAACGAATATTTGGTTATTGTGATTACAATCATATAAATTCAGGTACAGCAATTGTTGGGATATATATATATTGGTCCATTCAAACAAAAAGAAAAGTGTTTTATAAATGAAATAAGGGACAATATATATTTGGGAGTTTGAAAAATGTCTTATAGAAATAAACTCCGAATGGAGTGTGTGTAATATCAACAATATATTATCACAATAGTTAGTGATAATAAATTTAAAATATGTATAGATCTAGACATTATAGATGTACTCGTAACGGATAAACGTGAGATAGTTTTAAAAATCAAACGCACAATCAAATGCTTCATCTTTGCCAGACTTTTCAGCCAACGAATATTCCGATACACGTGACTCGAAAAAGTTGGTTTTTTGTTCTAAACTAATGAGTTCCATAAAATCAAATGGATTGTTTGTAGCATATATTACTTCGCAACCTAACTGCATCATAAGACGATCCGCAACAAATTCTATATATTGAGTCATCAATTCTGAGTTCATACCAATCATTCGACATGGTAAGGCATCCACAATAAATTCTTTTTCGATATTAACCGCTTCTTCTATAATTTCACGCACCTTCTTTTTATTTATTTTTTTTTCTAATCTATTGTACAAATACACCGCAAACTCAGTATGTAAGGCTTCATCCCTAGAAATAAGTTCATTGGAAAATGTTAGACCAGGCATAAGACCGCGTTTTTTCAACCAATAAATCGAACAAAATGCCCCAGAAAAGAAAATACCTTCTACACAAGCAAAGGCAACCAAACGAGAGGCAAAACTTGATTTTTTATCTTGAATCCATTTCATTGCCCAATCACCTTTTTTCTTGATACATGGAAAATGCTCTAGCGAATTAAATAATTTGTGTTTTTCATCACTATCTTTGATATAACTATCAATCAATAAACTATAGGTCTCTGAATGAATATTTTCCATCGCAATTTGAAAACCATAAAATGCGCGTGCTTCTGACAATTGAACTTCATTCATAAATCGCAACCCCAAATTTTCCAAAACAATACCATCGCTAGACGCGAAAAATGCCAAAATCATTTTAATAAAATATTTCTCATCTGTATTAAGTTTATTCCAATGAGTCATATCTTTGGATGTATCTATTTCTTCTGGTCGCCAAAAACAATCCACTTGTTTTTTGTACATTTTCCATATGGTTTCGTCTGTCACTGGAAACATAACAAATCGGTTTTCATCTTCAGTCAATAGCGGTTCTGTATTTTTTTTGGACATCTTAGAATATAGTATAAATATATATTTATTTTGTTTTAATATAATACTATGGAAGAAATGTCTATTGAAGATTATAATCGCGAACAAAAAAATTGCTTAAAACAAATACTAAATTATGAAATAAAAAAAAATCCAAAATATTTAGAACCTATCCTAAAATTAAAATACTATTTATCTAACAAGGATTACAACAAAAAAGATATGGAAATTATCGAAAATTATTTAAATCCTATATATAATGAATAATATAGGATTTTTATGGTTTTTGTTAGTAATATTGATAATTATGGTCTACTATTTCATTTACTTAAACGATATACGTAGTTTAGCATTACTTTCGTTAACGATAATATTATTGAGTATAATCAATGATAATATGAATGTGGTTTTATTTTTATCATTATTATTGGTTAGTGGGTTAAATTTATTAGGTGAATTAAATAGCGATAGTCCAACAATAGAATACCATATATGGAGTAAAAAAAAATACATTAAAGAAGAAGGACTTTTCCTAAAAGAAAAAACTCCTATTCAATCGTCATTTGTAATTCCGAATGTATCCACAGGAGAAGATATTCAACAAATGATGTATGATTGGAATAAATCAAGACCGAGTATTGATTAAAAAAATAAGAATAAATAAGAACGCAACTATATATTGTAAAGAGACTAACCCCGAGAATATGCCTTCATAATATACCATATATTTTTGCCATTTATTTACGCAATAACAATCATTGCGAACTGAATTATAAAAATGATACACATTATAGGTCATATATCCGTGTATAAAAATAACTAATAAAACTGAAAAAAGTAATAACATATTCTCAATAGGGTTTACTTTGGATTTCATCAAAAACAAAGAAATGATTATCGTAAATATGTCTAATAATACATAAAATTTCATATATTCTAAATCCACCTTGTCTTTATGAAAACATTTACAATGAACTAATTCTACTAAATAATAGTAAGTATATAATAAAATGATTATCAAAATAAATGATAACAACATTATATTATATTAATATTTAATAGTTTCCTACATTACCTGGTATCATAGATTGTCCACCAAACAAACGGCGTCTGGATTGCGATTGGCGTCTGGATTGCGATTGGCGTCTGGATTGCGATTGGCGTCTAGATTGCGATTGGCGTCTAGATTGCGATTGGCGTCTTGATTGCGATTGGCGTCTTGATTGCGATTGGCGTCTTGATTGGGTTTTGCGTCTTGATTGGGTTTTGCGTCTGGATTGGGTTTTGCGTCTGTAACCTCCTTCCATAACGTTCTCTGGGTTCTCGGGGTTTTCTGGTGAATTGTTCATATATATATATAGTTAATATTTTATATTTTCAATAAACATTTTTTTTTGGATTCATTTGTTTTTTCATTTTTAAAATATTGATTAGAATTAGAAAAAAGTTCTACTAAATATTTTTTTTTTGAATAATAAGCCTTTCGTTTTTTATATTGATTGCAAAAAATAGTATGGGGATCTACAATATCAATCACTAGGGGTGTACTATGTTTACTACGTAAAATACGACCAACGCTTTGACGTACATCTGATTTAGGCGTCGCCATAAATAAGGTTGTTAATGTTTTTATGTCTAAACCTTCAGATGCCATAGCATAAGTAGCAATGATAATTTTTTTTGATTCACTTTCTTTAAGAGACTTTTCTTTCATGCCTCCTAAATAAAAACCAATGCTTGGTTCAAATAATAAAATCAAATCATATAGTTCTTGAATCAATGATTTATTATGGGCTAAAATCATCATTTGTTGATTTGGGTTAAGTATAAATTCATTACGCACAATATCTACTAAAAATTTTGTACGCATTTTACATTCACATAAAGTACTAATCATCGTAGAATACAATGGATTTCCTCTAAAGTCTGTTTTGACATTTTGAAATAAATCATCGTCTTGATAATGAATGGTCTTGACATGTACTTCAACACTTAGGTCCGTTTTCTCTTTATGAATTACTGGACCAATAAAGTACTTGAATACTTTTGTAAGACCATCTTTACGTGTCATAGTTCCACTTAATCCTAAATTATAATTACATACAAACTGGATCATCACATTCGAAAATACTTCCGCACTTAAATGGTGACATTCATCAAATACACATAATCCAAATGAATCATACATAGTATCATCATATTTTTTAGATGAAAGACTTTGTAACATTCCTAATACAATATCTTTATTATCTATATCAATGTGTTCGCCTTGAATTTTCCCAACTCTTGCATCAGGTAAAAATTGTTCAATGCGTTCTATCCACTGATTCATTAAAAAACTTTTATGGACAATCACTAATGTTTTTTTCTTTAATTTACTTATGATGTTAAGCGCCATAACGGTTTTACCTTTACCAGGTTCTACATCTAAAAGTCCACCTCCACTGTCTCCAACATGTTGAATATATTTATCAATTATCTTGTGTTGATAGTCAAACAAATCTCCACTAAATGACAAATCTATAGTGTCTCCTTTAGAAAGTACATTTGTAGAATACATCCCCAATTTTTCAATTCCATAATATCTTGGTAAATAAAGTTTAGTATTGGATTCACGATAAATAGGATAAGAGGTTGAATTTCCTAAATGAGTTGAATAAGGTTTTACATTCAAATCATTACGAATAGTATATGAATCTTTTAATCCATCTTTATAAATGGTATATCCTTTTTTACCTAAATAGGCCATAGTAAATATAATATATTGTATTTAACTTTTAAAAAAAATATATTATACATATAATGAAACAAAAAATAAGTTTTTTCAAAAAGGAACCAATCTTTACTATAGAAAACGCAATAGGACTTCTTTTAGCCATTTTAATTATATTTGACTTGAAAGTAGAAGAAAATATATCAAAAATATTAAATACTCCATTAGGTATTATATTTTCGTTGTTAGTGGTTATTTTATTATTTATTTTTATGAATCCCATTGTTGGTATATTATTTTTAATTTATTTGTATGATACTATAAAAGATGTACCAACTCTTATAAAAGATACTAAAATGAAAGCAATGAACCCTATTCCACAAACCCAATTGGAAGAAGGTATTATTCGCGATAAAGGTCCTATTGTTCATTCTGGTCAACATAACCAGGTCACATTTCAACCTTATATGTCTGAAAATATTAATATGTCTCAATTATAGCACAATCATTTAATATTTATTTAGGTGTAAACATTTTTTTAATAGATTTATATTTTAAAATCATATACAAAATACAAAATACAAATATATATGGAAATATTTTTTCAAAAAAAGGATATATAGATTGATAATTAGTAATTATTTCAATAACATTTTCTTGTTGAGTTTCATCTACAGGTTGACAGTCAATATAAATATCATTTTCAGAATAACTATTTGATATATGAGACACTCTCATAGCAGGTTTTTTAGATATTGTAAGAGGTACATTTACAGAAGTTCGCTGATCGTCTGGAAAATCATTTATGCTTACCTTTTTAATGGTTAATGTAGAATCTTTGAATAAAATAATATCAGATATTTTTTCATTTATACCAATCGTTTTGTAGGAATAAAAACCCTTATCTATTGGAATATACATATTTAGATCTTTTAATACATCATTTATAAATACATCATTCAATTCCGTATTGGTATTTACTTTTGATACAGGTAAAACAATATATAAATACTTATCTAAATTATAATTAACACATTTTATGATGAAAGCATAAGTATAATTTGTATTTTCATCAATCAAATCTTTATTTGTTGTAATGTAAATACCTTTGAATGAATAAATTACGTTATTAAATTTAACATTGTTTGCCGGATTATCTACACTTATTTCAGAATATATAGAGTTTGAAATATCAGATGGGTCTTTTAATTGAATATCAATAGAATTATTAAAATTATACAATAATTCTGAATCAACATAAATAGAGTCTGTTTTAAAACTATTTGGATAAGTATTTATAACCGACATATATATATATAAAATAATTTTATATTATATTGTAATGGATGAACCAGTTGATGAAGATGTTTTTTTTAATTTTATTTACTTATTTCAAGCACCAAAAGAAGACTCTAATTTAGTAAATATATTTGAAATGAGTGATTTATATTATAGATCTACTCAGTATAAAGAAGAAGTCAAAAATAATAAAGAAGAACATTATTTGAATTCTCGTTTAATATTAAATGAAGAACAATTTTATACAAAGTTAAACGATATCATAAAAACAAGTATAGATGTAAATGAAAATAAATTGTATTTATTGTTTAAATTATTAAAACGAAATTATTTGATTAAAACATCTTCATAATATTGTATAAAATATTGTTTACTTACTTTGCGATTACTTTTAAACTCTTTACAATAATTGTAATATAACTCTTGTATGTCTCCTTCTTTTTTAATAAAGGGTTCCAATTCTTTTTTTTTATTCCATAATGTACACCCTATTTTTTTGATATATTTATCTTCTATGATAACTATATTTGGATAATAAAATTCTATCAAGTCTTTGAATATAGATTCATTTATTTTACATTTGTAAAGATCACAAAAAATATAATATAATTCATTTATTTCAAAATCATATTCTTCTTTATCATAATAAATATACTTATCCCAAAAATCTTTGAATGATTCTACATAAGGTAAAAACAAACTATAAACATTAATAAATTTATTGTGTTTGACTTCAATATATCGTTGAACAATATCAAATAAATCTTGTTTTTTTTGAAATATATTGAGTTTACCTTCTTTGGTCAAATAAGATTTCCATAAAAATGATATATCTTTTTCATCCATAGTACAATCCTTTTTTTCAATGATATGTGATTTTATGAATTGTTCTACAATATGTTCTTTACTTTCTTCTTGTAGCCATAATACTTGTCTTTGTAAGTCATAATGCATTTCATTCAAATATAATTCGCTAGATATATGTCTAACTGAATAATGAATACTTACACATATGATATTTGTAAAAAATGAACATGATAAATTAAAATGGTCCATATTCAATGATTTCATTGGAAGTATTCGAGATATAGACGTATCGTGTTCCGAGTATTTAAATTTAAACCAATGAAATATATTTATTGAATGAAAATATAATGAAATATATTTATTTAATTTTTGTAAAAAAGACTTCATAAATATTGGTACAAAATATATACAATTATTTTTTTTCATAATGATGTCTCCTAATATAGTTAAAAAATATTTTGAAGTTTGTTTTTCAGAAAACAAATTGGGGTAAAAAAAAGATAAAATATTTTGTAATGTATCTGAGTCTGGTATAGATTCATGTATTTTACGTGTTTTTATTATTTTTTGTATTTTTTTTTTTAATAATCCTTTTGTGTGAGTATCGATTACATATTCTTGTCTATGTTCACTTAAATAATGTAATATTTTATGTAAAAGTTCATTTTCATTTATGATGCTATAAGAAGAATCATTGTATTGGATATACAAATTACTAGTATGTATATAATAATAATTATTGGATGAAAAAAATAGTTCTATAATTTCATGTGGATTACTAGGTCGTTCTTTATATTCATCTAATATATTTGAAATTTGTTGAACAATGACTTCGTTATCAAATTCATTATGTTTTTCAAAAAAATGATTTAGTTTTTCAAATATATTCATAATAGATATATTAAGGAAAAAATTTTAATATTAAATAGTATATTATTTATATAATTATGACTGATAATATCAACATGAATATAGACGATTATACAAATAGCGACTTATTTGCGTTGTTATCTCTATCAGCAGAACTATCGACAAAATCGTTGATTCAACAACAAGCCTTAAAATTAAAAAAAGAGTTTTTGGATGAAGATTTTCACGCATTTATAAATAATGTAGAAGAACGATTAATTCGACATATTAAAAAAAGTTATGGGTTTGAGAATAATGTAATTAACTTTGGAGAAGAAATGAAACCATCTGACGAATTATCTCTTATCAACACAAATAATAATAAATACTACGAAAGAAATATTATTGAAAAGGTATTGGTAGTAGACACTAAATATAGAGATAATTTTATTACAGAAACATCTACTAATTTTAATATAGTATTACCTAATGTAGTAAAAAATGTGATTAGTATTCAATTGTCTGATATTGAGTTTCCAAATACATGGTATCCATTCGATGAAACTCAAGGTAATACATTTTTTCATATAAAAGCATCTTCTATGAGCGAATGGATAAGAGTTGACATATCTAGTCAGGCCTATCATTATCAAGATTTATTCGATTCTATAAATAAAAAACTTACTATGTTTTCAAATAATTTATCTAACAATGATACTATTTATAATTCATTTGAATTTGTAAAATCATCTCTTAATTTAGATTTAGAAAATGCTGGTGGAACACCTAGTGGTACCGGTACTATTTCATTTACTTCGGTAGATAGTTATATCGAAGATATATCCAATACTCTTGTTGAAAGAAATGATTATACAGGAACCGATGAAGTATTTGTACCATATATCAATTATGATTTAGATTTTTTTTCAGACAATCCAAATGAACTCATATATTCTGGAAATGATCATGGTCGTTGTTCTAAATATTTAGGTTGGCATTTAGGATTTCGAAATATAGCACCAAATTTTTATAGTAATCAACAAAACTATACAAGCGAATCTACAATTGATTTGGGTGGTCCACGATATTTATATTTAATTATAGATGACCATAATAAGTATATGAATTCGTCATTTATTCCATTTTCTAGAAAAATGTCATCTATCAAAGATACGTTGAATATATTTGCACGAATTTCTTTACAGGGAGCACCCTTTTCTTTGTACAATTCAAATAGTTTTTCGGTATATTCCGACATAAGAAAATACAATGGATTAGTAGATTTGAGCCACTTATCCATAAAATTAATAGATGAATATGGTACTCCTTTGAATTTAAACAATAATGACTATTCTTTTACAATAAAGATGAATACGGTTCAAACCACTTAAATAAAATATCGTTTATGGTATTGGAACTATAAAACTCTTTGAAATGTTTTTTTATGGTATAATCTTCATTCCATGGAACATAACCATTGTGTAAATCTAAACACATATATATGATTGAAATCATATCATCTTTAAAATCATATATATAATTCGTAGTATGACAATTATAACTACAATATTTTTTGTTTCCAATTAATCCTTTGCATATAGTGTTACTATGAAATGTAGACAATCCAAAGTCAATTATATACAATTTGTTTTGATCTATTAAAAAATTTTCAGGTTTGATGTCTCTATGAATTACATTTAATTTGTGTAAATGTTCTAAAATACATTTTAGTTGGTATATAATATCTATAGTAATGTGTTGTAGTGTTTGTGATTTATATTCCATAATAACATATAAATGACCTATATTTTTTATAACTGGTATATGTTTATATTTAGTATTCAATAAATAAGAATACATTTTCAGTTCGTTTTCCAACAATATTTTAGATGTATGATCATGATATGTCTTTACAATAACTTTATGTTGCTTTATTTTATGTGTCCCTTTGTATAAAGTTGAGAAATGACCATTTGAACTATAATGTTCTATTGTATAATTCGATAACATATAAAATAGAGCTATTAAATATTTAAATACTTCAGTATATATAAATTAATGTCTAAATCATTAATTGGTGGTGGGGGTCGTAGTGCAATTAGTTCTAACTATAAATTATCATTATTGAAAAATAATGTCTTAAGTATAGTTCAAAGAGTCTCTTTGGACCCACGTATAGATTTAAATACAATCATTGTTGAATCAAACAAATTAGATGAAGAAATCCAGAATACTACAACGAATGATATTAGTGATTCCATTTCGTTAATAAGTGAAAATGTAGAATCTATTTCGGGTATACTAGACCAAATTGAAATTAGTTTAAATGATGTGTCTATGGGTACATTATTGACTATTGCGGAATCTATAAGCGGTGAAGTAATTTCTATATCCAATGAACTATATGTCATAGAGACGAGTTTAAATGATGTGTCTATGGGTCCATTATTGACTATTGCTGAATCTATAAGTGGTGAAGTAATTTCTATATCCAATGAACTATATGTCATAGAGACGAGTTTAAATGATGTGTCTATGGATACATTATTGACTATTGCGGAATCTATAAGTGGTGAAG
>Ga0222716_10002251_pt1 | contig 15691 bp, 11 predicted proteins | sample C33_13DmetaG_FD_165044 | JGI IMG/M metagenome (GOLD analysis project Ga0222716, IMG submission 165044) | Estuarine water microbial communities from San Francisco Bay, California, United States - C33_13D | ecosystem: Environmental > Aquatic > Marine > Unclassified | place: USA: California... | reverse complement strand
TAGTATAGCATCGTATGTATATAATGCTACTCCCGACTTCTTGTCTTTTAAATAACCTAATACTTCTTTTAAGATAAGAATATTTCTTGAGGTCTCCAAACTTTGTATAACATAATTAAAAAGTTTTTGAGGATTCATATCCTTAAGGTTGGAGTAGAAAGGCTTGTTTGATATAGGAGCTCTAACAACTCCATCAACAGTAAACCTAGTCCACATCTCATTTATATAAGAGGCTACCTTATCAAAAAACTCTATGTGTCTGTATTTGTCTGGTACACCGCCATACATTATCTGGAAGGTAGTTTGCTTGGATTGCTTGTACTCTTCTTCAGTTAACTCCTCTTTATCGAAATATAATCTACCTAATTGAGTATGTACACTCTCAGGAGTAAATTCATATCCTATAACTTCAGCTATCAATCGTATATGATAGCCATCGAAATCAAATTCTATGAATCGGTCGTTTTTTGGAATGATGGCTTTCCTGAATTCTGGCTTCTTAGGAATTGCGGCGAAGTTAACGCTATTATAGGCACTAGTAGGACGGCTAGTGGGATTATAAAGATTATAACTTGTATAGCAAATATTGTTTGCAATACTGTAACTAGGATTGGCTGGTTTAAATTTTTCAAGAAATTGTTCATACGTAATTTTAACTCCATTATGTTCTGATAAATAGAACACTCCTACCGCTAAATCATTATAGAATGACCAGCTAGAGTCTTCTGTTATGTCTTGATAGTTTTCAATTATCTCTATCAAGCTGTTACAGTTCCTTTCACACCTCTCATGTAACTTAGATAACGGAATGATTCGATTTAAATCCTCTTTATCAGACATTCTGTTATAATACCACTGTATTACCTGTGGTGGGTTAGGTAATTGTAAGCTGTCATATTCAACCATCGAATACATTAGGTTGATATCGTTGATATTCCTATGAGAGAAATGATATAAGAAGTTCTTCTTATTAAATGTATACAGTGTATCAAAGCATTTTAAGATGTTCTGTATCTCTTTCTTTGAGAGATTAAGTCCTTCTTCATGATCGATAGGTACTATATACCCTTCTTTATGATCTAAAGGTCTGATATAAATCGCTACTGCAGAAGAAAGCATAGGATGGTAGCGGTCGTTAGTTGTAACGACTTCCACATAACCTCCTTTTCTACCTAAATTACAAAGGTAATTTAATTGAGTCTCGCTTTCAACGATATAAAACATAACTTCTTATTCATAACCTTTATTAATATACGAATTATTTCCTAACGAACAAACTGGGAAGGATCTTTTAAGTAAGAATCTAATTTAGTTACTGATGCATTAATTCTATTTGCAGAACGATCTCTAAGTGACCATTTTAAAGTCTTTAGTTCATACTTAGGATAATAGTACTCTGGTTTCTGTGCTTTCATTGAAGCATATACGGATGGTGCAATTTCTAGTATACGATTTGTATTCTTATCTATTGCGAAGTATCGCTTGAATGTCTGCTTTTTATAAGCTTCTGGGGATGGTTTAGGGTAGTATACAGGTACAGGTAAGGTTGCTCTCAACTGAAGTTCTTTTACGTTTTGCCTAAGGAAGTCATACTTGGTACGACCTGGAGGGTTAGCGAAACCGAGAGTGCTTACTCCGTCTGTCTGATCAGGACCTGTTATATCAGTTAGTTGTTTTGAGTCTTTAGATGGAACGCTGCCGGTAAATTTTTCTCCTTTAAACGTTTCAAAATACGCTCCTTGGTACAGGACCCCATCTGGTCCTGCTAAACCGTCTTGCTTTGTAGCGGTTAGTACTTTATATTTAGTTTTAGGTAGATACATTTTAAGCTATTCTATCAATTTCTTCTATCGTAGTTTTTTCGTCAACATCATACCCGTTTGCTTTAAAGTATGAAATAATATCAGATAAATAACCATTACCGCCTCTTGCTCCAGTTGAGTAGATTTTTATAAACTGCTCTAAAGTTCCTTTATAAGGAGTAAATTTATATCCAGGTAGGTACGGGGTTAGTCCGTAGGTCTTACTATTTGCAGCAATCTCGGGAGAGTAATATGGCTTAATGTCTTTGTCTCTATTTAAAGGATAAGCTGTGTGCTGACCTTTTAACACTCTTGTTAAATATCTCATCTGTGCTTCGACACCTTTTTGTAGAGTATCAAGAGTATTATTTTTACCAATATCAGTGTTACCTACGTTACCTGGGTTATTTGTTCTGTAACTACGTGACTTTGGATAGAAACCTTCTCTATAAGTCATTACTGTTGCTAAGAGTTTTAATCCTTTTGAATACCCTTGGACGCTATCAAGTGCTGGAAGGTATTCATTTTTAATGTAACTATTTAGATTAACCCCTCTTATGGATGGTCCGCTAGCTGTAGATGGATCCCAGACAAAGTCTGGTACTGAGTCTGAATCAGAGTAGTAAGGCCATTCAGGTGTCTGCTCAGATGATGTTGTATCCTCAGAAGGCACGTCAGGTACTTTAGGCGGTACCTCGTCGACATCTAACCTCAATTTTCCGTCTACTGATGCTAATCCTTTTGTGTTAGTGTTATAGATTTGAGCCTTAACTCCTACTGTCCATCTTTCAGCTGATATTGTATGTGTTAATCCTGTAATTAGAAATGCAATACCTTCTTCTTCGTTTCTATAAACTCTTGGAATAATGTTTTCATTTATAACAAAACTTCTCATTACTTCAAAACCAGACATCCCTTCTAGTTCTAAAGTTAATTCATAAGGAATAATTGTACCAAAATCCTTACCTGCTTTAACTTCGTTATTTAACAATATCTTACACAACACAGCATACTCTGTAGCAACAGATGGAATGTTAATACCGGTTGATCCGATTGTTCGACGGTAGTACATTGCGTCTAAAAATAAGAAAACTCTTGCTAATTGTTCTTGTAGTTTTTGTTCACTCTCTTCTTGTGCTGCAAGTTTTTTCTCTAAATCTTCTACTTTTTCTGGTATGTACCTATCCTTCAATCCTTTGTTGAATTTTGACCAACCGGTTCCTTCTATCCCATTTGAGACAGGATCTGCTTGTGCAGCAATTGCTAATTGAGCACCGATTGCAGGACTTAACTTTGAGGTGAGGTTTAAATTAAGGAGTGTGGAGTTCTTTCCTATCAGCTCTAATCTGACTAGGTCAGATTCTATAAAGGTGTTTGGATCAATTAACTCCCTATCTATAATATGAAAAGTAAAAGTATTTTCAAAGTACTGAAGTTCAAAACTGTTTATGTTGCCTAAGGCGATGTTTAAACTGGATAGCATATCTGTTAGCATCTCGTAAATCTTCAACTCCCCGTTAAATAATTTAGAGTTAACTAATTCTTCTAAGTAACCTATCTCTACAAAGATATTTAAAATATCACCTCGAGGAGTAAGATTTTTAGAACCGTTGTCTACTTGTTGAGACTGAGGTAGTATAAACTTATCCGGGTCGATAGAGGCATGTAGGTTCTCTAATGTTTTATGCCTATGTACTAGTGACTTATCGGTGTGCAGTCGAAAGAGTTTTTCGGCAGCTGAAATACCTACATTTACTCCGGGAATGTATATGTTTAAGATGTCTAGAAAAGCTCCTAGTTGTATATAGTACTTATTATTATCTACTGGTGGTGAGATTCCGTTAGATGTACCTGCATCGTTGCCGTTTTGAATAGGTGCTCGACAAAGTACTGTGTTATATTCGGATCTTACTGAGACAGCAGTAAACATACTGCTTCCATTCTGCTCTTTATAAGCGACATTAATACCTGTCTTTTTTATGGCTTCTCGGATCTGATTTAGTTTAAAATGTATCTGAGTGTTTAGTTCAGGAGCAAAATCTCTCAAAAAACCAGATAAGTCCACTTCTTCTACAGCTGCTACTGCTGCTGCATCTTCAGTAGAAGCCTCTCCTACGGTACCTTCTGGTGCTTCTTCAATTACTACTCTGTATTCTAGATTCCAGAAAAATAAGTTAGCAGGATTAACTAACTTAACCTGCTGGAAGACTGGTGTTTCTGGTACTTCTAATAATTCAAATACGTAGTTATAAAGGCGTCCTGTGTTTTTATCTCTAACTGTTTTTGAGTAGTTGGTTAACTCTCTATAAACCGGTAAATCTTCTAACTCAGGTAATTTACTTCTTTCAAAAAAAGCTTGAGTCGCTAAGTTAAATCTAAACTCACCACCTGTTGAAACATTGTACACTATGTTCGAACCTAGTAACTCTTTCCCAAAGGTTTTTAATCCTACAAACGCTGTATACTCTACTTCTTTTGTGTAGTCTTCTTTTTCTTCATCCCCACTAAATAAGTTTGCGAAAAAAGTACCGATCTTTTCTGTAAAATTTTCGGCTACAGTACGCTTTACTAGTTCCTCTGGGAATAAATCTGATTGTAGAAATGATAAAAAAGCTTGTTGTTCTTCAGTTAAGTCTCTCCTATCTAATTCACCTTGTCCAAATACAGAAATTTCCGGCAACTGACCACTTACTGGGATAGAGGTTCCAGGGATATATTCAATATCCTCTATTATACCTGCATCTTCTAGCTCTTCTTTCTCTTTTATATTTTGAACATACTGGAGCTTTTCGTTTAAAGTTACACCGGAATTAATAGAAAGAGACTCTATAATAGTTCCCACTGATACTAAATCCACTGTACAGCTGTACCCTCCATCTGGTCTAATTGACCATCTAAAGTTTTTAAGTAAGCCGTACATTGCATCGTAGTTGTAGGAGTACCTGGTTCTCAATTCATCAATCGCTACATAGACTGATAGTTTAGTGTCTAATCCATCTCGATTTAGAAATCTGTCTGATAGCAGTTCGGTTACTTCCTGTACTTTCTTAGTTTTATTATCCAAGTAATAACTATTTCCCCATTCCAGTAATGCCGAATACCCGGGCCTCATAAATAATTGCTCGTACTGATCTAACTGATCTACGGAATGTACTTCGAAAGATACTGTTGCTGTCCTTAAAGAACCGAATCTGTTATGAGTATTAAGCTGCATACCGGTAATACCTGGCTTAGGTCTATACCCTAGACTATCAGTCTGTTCGTATCCAGGAATATCTCCTTCTTTTGCAGATTTAACTCCATTATCTAATATAAATTTAGATGCTTCTGTATTAGTGTGACCTATGTATTGTCCAAATGTCGGTGAACCTGTATCTGTATCTATTGTGTTTGATATATCAATAGCAGAAGTTAACTTGATAAAAGGTACCTTCTTTAGGAAAAAAGAAAACGTTTCAGGATTAACTCCGTCCGCCATTAAGCGTTCTCGGTTACCTAATATCTCTTGACGTGCATTTACCTGTTGTGCTACGCCGGGGTTTAAGAATCTACCTGGTATAAAACTCATCTACTTGTATTGTCAGATCTTAATTTAGCTAATACTTTTGATAAAGGCAACGGAATACGTAATTGAATTCCTGGTTCTATTAATAAAGTATCTCTTCTTAATGTTGGATTTGCTGCTGCTATGATGTACCATAGAGAAGAATCCTTGTAGTACTCTTGAGCCAGTATGTCAAACCTGTCTCCTAAAGTTGAAATTAAATAGATATCATCTACAGATTCTGCAGGAACATTATAAACTGTTGTTCCTTTTCCAGAAATATTATCTGAAGTAATGTTTGGAGTATTATTATATCTGCTCATACTATATCTACTTTTAAGCAATAAATGGGTTACCCTGTGAATGATCTATGTATCTCTCTGGTAACTTTCTGTGTATTATATTTAAGCTTAGGTTGAAAGTAAGTACTTGCGGTAACATTAATTCTGCATTTCCGATAGACCATGGTACGTCTGTACTAATAGTATGTGATATACTTGTCATCACGGCGTACTCATTTAATAAGTCTCCAACTTTTATCTTGAGTAATGTACCTTGAGCAAGATTTGTATCACTATATTTAGGGTAAGCGTACGATATTAAGGTATTTGCTTTCTTGTACGTAGAAGTCTGTTCGCGATCTGAGAACATTGGCACCTGTAAGGTATACCCTACGGTTCTATTCGTATTTAAATACGTGTAAAGGGTTTCACCTCGTCCTACATAATTGTAATTATTCCAATTAGAGCTAAAGCTATCTGTAAATCCCTGTACAAATCCTCTAAAAACTAAGGTTGAGTTAGGTTCTCCGACTACTGAGAATACTATAGGTAGTGTGTCGGACTTGAGCAACTCTTGAGTAAAAGCATCTGTATCAGGATCTCCTAATATACCGTTAGCGCCGATGAAATCTGCTCTTCCTGAGTCTCCGAAACCTCTATCGTCCCAAGACTTCGTACCTTTCATTTTTTTAGAATTAACAGAGATGTTAATCCTACCGCTGTATAGAGCTTGATTTGCTGCATTACCAGTACCTGCATAGTACAACTGCCCAGGTTCTGCTACTAGTCTAGCTAGTTCGTTATAGAGAAAGTGAGTACCGGTTCCATTTACCGGCACCTGTGCTAACATAGTTGCAATATGAGCTGCTGCGATTGCTGCTCCTGCTAACGCTTCTTTACCTGCTTGAAACCTCTCTTCAGGTGTTAGGTCAGGTTTAGCAAGTTTAGTTGCTGGTATAGAAGCTCTAAGTAGAGCTTGTTTGCCGGCAAAGGCAAGACCTTTTCCTGAACCTAATAGCTCTGCTACCCTTATAAGATCGTTCTTACGAGCTTCGATAGGGTTGTCCATTGGAACTAAGTCTTTATTAAAATCTCTAATAATCGGCATTACTGTACCTGGTAATTATGTCCTAATACAAGACTGGTTCCTACTGCGTTACTGTCCATAAATACTTTAGCTTCAGCCATAGATAAGTCTTTCATAGCTTGCTTAAAATCTTCATCTCTTTTTTGAGCTCTGTTCTCGGCGTTTTGACGATCTTCTTTTTCTTCTTTTAATAAGCCGACTATAGCGCCGATGCCACCGCCAAGTGCGCCGCCTACAGCAGTTCCGATTACAGGCACTATAGATCCTATCGTAGCTCCAATGCCGGCTCCTTGTAAAGCAGTACCTCCTACCCCTAGGCCGTACCCTAGTGACTCATTACCAGCTTCTTCTGCTCTATTACCGAGGTAACTAACTCCCATACCTAGTGCTCCTAATCCGAGACCGCCAGCAACTCCCTTAAGTCCCATTGCGCCGCCCATTCCTCTAGATAGTCCAAACTTACCCATTCGAGATGCTCTCATAGCTGCGCCGTATCTAGCACCGCCAGGCATAGTGCTCATCATACCTTTGCCCATTCCTGAACTGCCTCCCATTGAGGCATCCCTAACTATCATCGGATTCATCATAGTACCTCTCATCATATTAGCGATCATCATACCGCCAGAGGCTAATGCTGCTGCTCCAACTGCTAACTTAGCTAGAGGAGATGATAAGAATCCTGCTAATAAATCTGCTAACTTAGTAACTACCGGCATTACTTCTAAAGCTACTTGTTTGAATGCATCTTGAAGCTTCTTAGCAGAATTTTCAAACTTCTTACCTAAGTCTGCTTCTTGCTGTACTTCTAATAATGCTGCACCTAAATTACCAGTTTCTTTAGCTCTTTCTCTAGCAAGCTGCAATTGCTCGTAACTTAAGTCTTTAGAAGCTTGTTCGTTAGCTGTGATTGCTTCTTGACGCAATAACATCTCTGCTAACTGATCTTTATTCATACCGAATGCTTGTGCTAAAGATTCTCTAGCAATAACATTCATATTTTCAAAATCTGAAATAGTACCTACTTGGTTTGCAATTTCTTTAGTAAGTTGCAAAGTATCTCCTCTTAAGGCTGCTAATCTAGCTTGCTCTAAATTTAATTGTCGTCCTGTTAGTAGTTCTGCTTCTAATTCGTTAGCAATAGAAGATTCGAAATTAAGCATGCTAGAGCTTACTTGCTCTAGTTGACTAAACTCGATACCCAATCTCTTAGCTTCTGCTACGGCTTTCCCTAATTCTTCAGGATTCCTTCTTAAATTAACTAATGTGTTAGTCGAAGCTTTTCCGATAGTCTCAAATGCTTCACTTAAAGGTAAATTGACTCCTAAAGCTGCACTAGACTGTACTACTGATTCTGCTAAGTTATTTTGAAAATCTGAAGAGTTCATTGATAAACTCTCCGATATCATTGTTAACTTAGCAGCTGCTTGAGCAGATACGCCCATGTACTCTGTTAACTTAACAAAGTTTTCGAGAGTCTCACCGCTGAATACTACCCCTAGCTTGAGTTCTTGCTGTAGTTTATTTTGTGCATCAGCTAACGCTGTAGAAGTTATTCTAGCATCTCTAGATTGTAGTGCGTATTCTCCAAAGCTTTTTTGAAGATCTAAAGCAGAATCCATACTAATACCTAAATTAGTACTCAACTCTTTAGTTTCTTTTGAAGCCTGTAGTAAGGATGCTAGTAATGCAGAAGGTCCTACTAATCTAAGCAGCTCTTTTGCTGCAATACCGGTTCCTTTCATTCTAGCTTGTAAAGGAGATGCGCCTTCTTCTGCTGCTTTTCTTGCGGATTCTGCTGCTTTTTGGAATGGACCGGATAATGCTTTACCAAGGACTGGGATTTCTCCTAATGCGGATGCTAGTTTAGCGAATGCTTTTCCGGCATCTGCTATTTGATCGACTTCGGATTTTAACTTACTTGCTGCTAATACACTCCCCTCTAATGCTTCTTTCCTTCGGAGTTCGTTTTCAAATGCCTTACCTAAAGATTTTAACTCATCTTTAGTGGCTAGCTCGACGCGTCGCTTTAAGATTAATAAGTTAGTTTCTGATTGAATTAATCCATCTTTAATCTTTTTTATATCTCTCTCTACTTGCTTCTGTCCTTCGGTAGTTGCTAAATACTCAGCTTGAGATTTAGCTAAACTTTTTATACCGTTTCTAGCTTGAGTAAAATTATTTTCAATACCTTCAGCTGAAGTATTTATCATACTCGAGATTTGACCGGAGGCAGATTGAATATCTCTCTGGAAGCCAGTGAGTTCTGCTCTTAGTTCGTTTAAATCTTTACCAGAAAGTCCGCCTAGTCTCTCGTCAGCCATAGTATATACAATATATTATAAATAGGAAGACCTCTATTTTGTAGAGGCCTTCGTACTGTAAGTAGGTGCTTTTATATTCGGTCTCGCTATTTGAGTGTTTTGTGGGGTTGCATTCTCGATACCTCTAGCTTTTTGCTGAGCTTCTTCTTCAGCTTCTTTCTGCTTTTCGTAGAATTCTCGGATTGAAGATGCTGTATACCTCCTTAACCAGATTGGCATATTGTATACTGTATTCCAATCATAACCTCCTTTACCGTGGAAAACTATTTCATGAACTTGCTGGAATACATTCTGCCTATACTCAGGCGTCAGGCCAAAAAAAGTTTAACCCGATTGGGAGAGCGACCTCCTCTTCGCTACCGTCTTCGTAAGTGTATGTAAATGATAGATCAATGTCTGGGTTAACTCTCATGTATTCTTCTCTAATAGCTCTAGCATCTTGAGCTAGCAAATACCCGTCGACAAACTTTCTAACATCAGCTCTCTCCCTTGTTCCATCGATTGCTACTATCATGTGCTTTAGTCGAGTAGTAACTTCAGCAATGTTATTCTTATTAATCTTTTGAAGTCCTTTTACTTCGTTGTCGATGGCTAGTTCGTCACCGTGTGTGAGTAGTTTAAAGGTTACTTCTGATCCTGCTTTTGGCAGTTTCACTGTAAATTCATTTACTCCTCTACTAAACTCTACTACATGCTCTTTAGCATCTAATAAAGAAAGATCTACATCAACCTGTTCTCCGTTAAAATTAACCGGGTAATCTTTTCCGTAAGATAGAATTCTAGCAGCAATCATTATTGCATTCTTATCCCCTACTAAAAGATCATTGTAATTAAACTCAGTTACCAGTAATGACTTAAGTAACTTGTCAATTACTGTGCCGTTCTTAATGTAATTCTGATTGGTAAGGATATCTTCTTCTTTAGCAGTCATGTACTTCATCTCTACGGTACCTGATGCTAATGGATGTCCTTCTGGATATAAGAGACCTTTTGATGGTAATTCAATAGTCTCTGTTGGTAGCTTAAACTCCATAAACTAATTAGTTAAAACGTTTAATCATAAATATAAGAAATAAAAAAACCCGAACCAACTAAGATCCGGGCTTTATCTGCTTGACAGGGCGAGGTTTACTTTTCTTCTTTCTCTTCCTTATCTTCCTTCTTTTCTTCTTTTTCTTTCTTAGGAGCTTTCTTTTCTTCTACAGCTTCCTCTTCTTTCATATAAGTCTTCTTGTACTCCTCTTTAACAGCGATTGCCATTTCGTGAAGTCCCTTAATCATACCTTCTTGAGCGCCTACTTTAGCTTCGTCGGCCATCTCTTTGAAGTATTGACTTCCTTTTATTTCTGATAGTCTACCTTCGTAAGCAGCTAATACTTCAGCGATAGTTTCCATCTTCATCTCCATTGCTGCTCTATTGCAACGTGCTTCGATGATACCAGTTACCTCTTTAATATCTCTTCCTTTCAATGCTTCAGTTACATATTCTGCAACAACTTCTTCCATTGTTTCGCCTTCCATATGATTACCTTCAGAGTAATCACCTTCCATCGGAGCCTCCATTTCTTGGATTGGCTTTTTGCTTTCTGCTAAAAATTTTCTTAAATCAAAAGTATCCATAACTTATATTAGAAGTTTAATACGCAATAGTCCATTGCGAGGGTTAAGTCAACTTGTACAGCTTCATCTGAAGACCAGTTGTATTGACCGAAATTAGAATTTTGTACGAATGCACCTTTAATGATCCACTCTCCAACGATATCACCTACAGGACCTAAAGCGTTAAGAGTTACGTCTTTCTTGTAAAAGTCAGCGTAACCAGCTCTACCAGTTACTGATTCGTAACCCAATCTAGCCCACTCCATTACTGCTTGAGCACCTGAAGGTGTGATTGGATCGTATAAGTTAAGAGTCATGTTCTGCCACTCTCTCTTACCACGCAACTTTCTGTAAGTGTTAATATGATCTAATTTAATCACATTGTCGGTAAATTGAGGTGAAGCTACACCCTTAACTAAGTATGATGGAATTCCATCGATGTACATGATAAACCTGTTCTGTACCTTTGGTTCAAAGGCAGTGAACATGATTTCATTTGGATCTAATGTAGGCATCGTGTATTTATTTTACTTTATTATAAATAGTTCTCTCTAAATTTATGCACCGAATGCAGCACCTGTTGGTTCAACAACAAAGTCTAATACGATGAATTCAGCAGTCTTAGTTGGCTGGATGAAGATCTGACCTACTAACTGGTTTCTGTCAATAACATCTGCTGTGTTATTTGTATCATCCATTACTACTCTGAATGCGTAAAGACCTTGTCTTTGTATTACATTCTCCAAGTAAGGGTTAACAATGCTTAAGAATCTGTTTCTTGTAGCGATTGTGTTTTGTTCGAATACTAAGTTGTTAGCTTGAGCACCGATGAATCTCTTCAACGTGATCAACAATCTTCTAACGTTTACTCTATCTAAAGCAGAAGCCTTAGTTTGTAATGTCTTCTGACCGTAAGCTACAACGCCTGAACCTGGGAAGGTTGCTAATGGGTTAACTTTTCCGCTGTAAAGAGCATCTCTATCTGTTCTAGAAAGCTTTCTTTCAGCTCTCAATACTCCAGGAATACCTCCTCTGATTAACCCGGCAGGTGCAAACCATTCTGCTGCGACAGCGTCGTTAAAGGCTAGTACTCCTCCCATTACAGTAGAAGCTGGTGCCCATACCTGACGTCCTAGTCCTTGTGATTGAATTTTAACCCATGGCCAGTAAGCAGCTGCGAATGAACTATTAAGTCCTGCGGCTCCGTCTGCTCCAGTAGCGTCGCTTACCGCTGCACCGTATTCGGCTAGATCAGCAATATGTATAGCGTCTCCTCTGTCTTCTACTAAGTCGATAAACTTACCTAGGGTTACTGAGTGGTGCTTTTGATACAGTCCTGGTGTTAATAGTACGTTAAAGTTAAATGCTTCTTTGTTTGCTAGTACCAGTGCAGCACTGTTGTAGTCTGATGCATCTCCGGTACTTACATCTAATCCTTGAGTGTTAGTACCGTTGATATTTTCAAAGAAGTTAGCTCCTGCTGCGTCTAATGCTCCGTCTCCGCCCTCAAATGCTCCGTGGTATGATCCTGAACCAATTACTAGGTTATCGAATACTGTCTTGTAGGTTGCTTTAGCTACACCTGCGTTATTGAAATAATCTGGCTGCTTGACAGCAACTGATGATACTCTTACATATGATGAGCGATTTGGATTGTCTCCGGATTCGATAATATCACTTCCGTTTACTGAATAAGATACATCCCCGATTCTCTTAGCAACATAGTTGTCTGAGTTTGGATCTAAAGATACATTATTAAATGTTTCTAGGATGATCTTATTCTTACCATTATCGTCTCCTCTACGGATTACAATATCAACTGTACCTTGAGTTGAATTCTTTCCAATAATCTCCCATCTTACGTTATCAGCTGAACCGCTTAATAGCGCTCCGTCTGCTAAATTTTCTGCAGCAGATCCGCTGTTAGTGAAGATTGCTCCTTCTCCGATAGTCTCTAATGTAAATAGTGCAGTAGATCCTGAGGTTACTTCAGCAGTAGCTGAGCTGTAACTAGAAGGTGCAACTCTTGAAACTAATAAAGAATCTCCTCCTTGCTCGAAGAATTTTTCAGCAGTAAGTGAGGTTAGGTGTTGGTAGTAGTTAGATCCTGATTTAAATCTATCTCCGTAAACAGCAACGTATTCGCCGTAAGAGCGAACTACCGTAGGAATATTGATTGGACCCTTGACAGCCGGACCTACAACCGCTGTAGATACTTCAGCTGGTGCAGGGGTTAAAAATGAGGTGTCTTGCTCTCTGGTGAAAACACCTGGTGATACAATTCTTTCAGCCATTGTTGTATGGTATTATATTGAGTTCTTTATATAAATAGGTAAATTAATTCGTAAAATTAAATTGACGAAGTAACATATGCTTGAGTTCCGTTAACATCAAGGTCTATACCGGTGATTGAAGCAGAAACTGATTCTTCAAATCTATACCCTGCCTGTAGCCCGTTAAGTCCTGATGGTGATGTTCCTAAGTCAAATGGCATAGTTGATCCGTAGAAAGAGTTCCCGACTGAGCTAACAGTCAGATTTGTTAAGGATCCTGTAAAGTATGTTTTTGATCCGGATTGACTGCTGCCGATAATAAGATTATGTGAATTAGCAGTAAGTACTGTATTCCTTATCTTTAATCTACTTCCTTTGAAGCTTACCTGTCGTGGTTTGATTGACGTAGACGCACCTTCTTTTTTTCCTAAAATCTCTCCAAAGGAGGAGATGATCTGTATAAATACATTTTCAGACGATCCGCTATAAAAGTTAGGTGATGCTTCCAGTTCGATTTTTTGTTGAAAATGTTGTCCGTTTGATCCTGAGGATATTCTAGTGTATACATAATCTCTGTAAGTGATCGGAGAGATTGTTGCGTGTTCTCTCATAATTCCAAATTGGAATTCGAAATCTTCGCTATCTGAAGGATTACTTACCGATAAGATTGGATACGAACCTGTTGCCGATCCTGACCAGTGGGGAGTAACTGTAGCAGCTATTTTACCGCCTTGGAAGCTGTGGCCAAAGATTGCAGGGTCGTAGCTTGCACTCAACTCTGTAGCTCCGTCTAAAAGTATTGCTCTAGTAAATCCTGTAGGAGGAGGAGGAGGTGGTGGATTATTGTCTCCAGTTGATCCGCCTGTGTCTACTGGTGTGTTCGAGGATCCTACATTTGAAGCGTCAGCTGGTATAGAATCTACCTTAGGTACTGATCTTGTAGCAGATACCTGTCTTGGAGGTGTTGACTGTCCTGCCAACCCTCCTTCTATTAATTCTTGATTGTTTGCGTACCTAACTATCTTCTTAGGTTCGAATAAAGACTTTGCCATAAAGGTATCAATTGATTTACTTATAAATAGAAAAAGAGGGCCGAAACCCTCTTTAACTAATACTTCAAGTAAAATTAATTACTCTACTGTGATTTTTTCTTCAGCTTGTTCTTCTGCTGGTACAAATTCACCGCTATCTAAATCGATAGATCCGATTCCGTATTTGTCAGATAAAGTCTTTCCGAACTCATCTTCTTCCTTACGCAAGTCTGCTAAATACGTCTCAGCGTTTGCTCTACGTGCTTCTACAGCCATACGGGTAAGTTCTATCTGTCCTAGTTCAGATACTACTGCGTTGTTCTTTTGTTGCAACTCTGCAATTGTTTGCAACTCCTCTTGTGTCAATTTTGTATTTGCCATAACAAATTTTAAAACTTTTTAATTGATTAATCATATATAAATATATAAAGAAATCCTAAACTGATTTAATTTTTTAAGATATTCTTCTAATGGATAGTGTGTTTGATGTTGCATGGTACCCATCTACTGTGAGGTTTCCTGAGCCGTTTAGTAGCGTCATCTTTAATTGCAGGTCGTTTCCTGCTGCTCCGGCTGATACATTAAAGTAGAAAGATACTTCAATGCTTCCAAACGGTGCGTTGTTAGTGCCGGTGGTTCTTGTATAGGTGATACCTCGGCTACCTTTTATTATAACGCTGTTGTACTCTGCTCTGATGGCAGGGTTCTTCCTCGTGGTGTCGAAGGTCTGCATTGCTACGGAATATTTTGCTTCATACATTCCAGCATTGCTAATTGTTATTCCGTCACCAGCTGTATTTACTGCTGTATTAGTTGATCCGTCTATTACTTTTGTTGTCGAGTATTCGAAAAAGTAGGGATACGATGTAATACTTACATCGTTAATTTCATATACATCTGGAGTGTATACTGCTACTGTGCTAGTATCTTCTTCAATTACATTACCTGAAGAGTCTACTGCTAAGTACTTAGCTACAGTACCGGTATGTGTCCCTGATCCGTATGTATCAGCAATTAACTTGCCATCATTTTTAATCTGGAATTTAGTAGTTGGACTACCTGTTCCGTCGTTAGTAGTTCGCAGTTCTATCCTAGTTGGCGTATCACCAACGTTAAAAGCTCCTTCTGCAACAAAAGCTACAGTTCCTACTTCATTTGATGCGTAATGTGTTTGAATTTCTGATAACTGGCTTCCGTTAGCGATTGTTACGGATTGGGCGTTTGATAATGTTATTGAAGGTTGGTTTGTAGCTCCTTCTACAGTTAATGTATTATTTGCATCGTCGTAAGTAAATGTACTCTCTCCTCCGAATGTTCCTCCATTGTTATACTGAATTTGACCATCAGAACCTCCTGGGGAAGTGCTGCCTCCTGTGGTTTCTATTATATCTCCGTTACTATCAACGCCTAATGTATACGCTAGAGTACCTGTTTTATCACCGGTGCCGTAATCTCTTATTCTGACTGTACCTTCTATTTCTACATCTTGTGCTGGGTTTACTCCAACATTTGACCCGATACCGACTTTTTTATTACCAGTTACTACAAAGTACGTATTATTACTTGAGTCTCGTATTCTGAAGTCTTTACTGGTGTTATCTATGTCTAGATTGAAATGTCCTTCTTCTAAATTTACTTGAAAGTTTCCTTTTTCTAACGTATAGTTTACGTTAGTATTATTTCCTGATCCAGATGCATTTAGTGTTATATGTCCATTACTGTCAATATACTGTCTCCATCGTGAGCCGGTATT
>Ga0222716_10002249_pt1 | contig 15700 bp, 11 predicted proteins | sample C33_13DmetaG_FD_165044 | JGI IMG/M metagenome (GOLD analysis project Ga0222716, IMG submission 165044) | Estuarine water microbial communities from San Francisco Bay, California, United States - C33_13D | ecosystem: Environmental > Aquatic > Marine > Unclassified | place: USA: California... | reverse complement strand
GATCTGCTTGCCCCAGGCGTGAAAGAGTCCTGGAAAGCTGACGCCGCCGGTGGTGGTGGTCCCGCCGAGTTGGGAGTTTCGTTCGAGCAGGACCGTCTTTGCACCCATGCGCCCCGCTTGAATCGCGGCGACATGACCGGCGGAGCCACCACCCACGACGAGCACATCGACGTCGAGCAGGTCGGCCTGGTTCGGATCCGGGGTGGGGAGGTTCTGGGCAGTGGCCTTGTGGACGAGTCCGGAGGAAGCCAGGATGGCGGTTCCTGCGACCTGGTGTTTGAAATATTCGCGACGATTCATGGTAATGGTGTGGATGGGATAAACGACGATTGGAAAATCTCACACCAACCCAGTCAGCGTTCCAGTGCTGCTGGCAAATTGGTCGGACTCAATTCCCATTTTCTGAAGCATGCTGACAAAGACGTTGCACAGCGGCGTGTTGATTTGATCATTGAACGCAAGGTGCTGTCCATGTTGGAAACCGCCACCCGCGAGGATGATTGGGAGGTTGGCGTTGTTGTGGATATTAGCATCCCCCATGTGGCAGCCGTAGAGCACCATGGTGTTGTCCAATAGGCTGCCATTGGCCTCCTCGACTTCCTGGAGATCACGAAGCAGTTCACCGAACAATTCCATCTGACCGACCTCGATCTCTTCGAGTTGCTTCAACTTCACTTCGTCTTTGCCGTGATGGGAGAGATTGTGGTAACCGCCGACCGAACGGCCGTCCTCAAAGTTCACGCCCGGAGTGCGCACACTACCCAGGAACAGGGTGATGACCCGCGTCGAATCCGTCTGAAAGGCGAGCCGGGACATGTCATTCATCATCCGCACCATTTCGAAGAACTCCTTCTTGTCCTCGGGATACTCCGGCATGGTCTCGTCTACCTTGGGCTTGGGCCGGACTTCCCAGGCTTGCGCTTCGGTGAGTCGCTGCTCGAGGCTGCGGACCGCAGTCTGATATTGATCGATCCGCTCGCGGTCGGACGCGCTCACGCGTTTGCTCAGATCTGAACTCTGGCCCATCACAACATCGAGAATGCTCTCCTTGCGTTGCAGCCTCGCCAGTTGCGCTTCCATTGCCTTGCGGTCGCCCTGCAGAAACATCTGTTTGTAGAGCTCAGCCGCATCCTTGATGGTGGGAATCTCGACTCCCGCCTGGGTGTAGGACAAGCTTCTCACATCGTTGATGCCAAGAGACAGTGAACGAAAGCGGGTTTCATGCCCGACCTCATTGGCCATCACCTGGTCGAGGGAAATGGTGTTGCGAAAGCTCGCCCGCCCCGGATGGGGTGCGGCGGTCAGGAAGGTTTTGTCGGCGCGGTGCCCGCCGTCCACTCCCGGGTGGGACAGGCCACTGAAAACAGTGAACTGCTCCCGATGCTCGGCGATCTTTTCGAGGTAGGGGGAGAGTTTGTAATCGCGTCCTTCCCCTTTGGGAAAAAACAGCTTGGGGATGAATCCAAGGTCCTGGTTAATCGCGATCATGCGCTTGGGCGAGCCGTGTGCCGGGGACGCCCCGAAAGACTCAAGTATGGGTAGACCCATGGTAACGCCCGCAGCGCGGAGGAAAGTTCGGCGAGTGGTTTTCATGATGTTTACTTTCGGAGGAACAAGGGACTCTGGACGATTTCGTGAATGATAGTGCGAACACCGTAATCGAATCCACGGCTCTTTTCTAAAATGGCAGCCACCTCATCGCGATCCGAAAACCCTACTGGCGCACCAGTCGCGTAGACAAGCAGTTGTTCGGTCAGGTTGCGGGCAATGGCTTCTTCATCTTCCAATAAAAGTTTTTTGAACTCGATGACATCTGCAAACGCCCTCCCGTCAGCCGTCGTGCCCGACGCATCGACCCCCCGGCCGATGTAGTGAACGAACTCGTTGCCACTCCGTCCCACGCCTTCGATGCGTTCCGATCCTTCTCCGAGCGAGCGGTAGTTGTCGCGCCAGCGCCCCATCACATCGAAGCTCTCGAGCGCGAAACCGGGTGGATCAATCTTCTCATGACAACTGGAGCAGGCCGAATCCTCCCGGTGTTTCGCCAACAGGTCGCGAATGGTCGCAGCGCCTCGAATATCCGGCTCGACCGCGGGCACGGAAGGAGGCGGCGGCGACGGAGGGTCACCGAGCAAGTGTTCCAACACATAGACTCCACGCAGGACAGGTGAGGTGACGGTTCCATTGGCGGTGACCTTGAGAACAGAGCCCTGGGTCAGGATGCCTCCGTAGGGGCTCTCCTCTGGGAGCGAAACCCTTTCAAACAAAGCCCCCTGCTTGGCCGGAATTCCGTAGTGTCGAGCCAGGCGTTCATCAGCAAAAATATAGTCAGAATCGATCACGTTTCGTGCCGGTCGATTGTTCTCCACGAGATCGGCGAAAAAGAGCTGCGATTCTTTCACCATCGAGTTCACCAGCCACCAGTCCCCGGCATACTCCGGATACAATTCGCGGTCCGGGTCGGTGTCGTTGATCTCATCCAGCTTGAGCCACGAGTTGAGAAACTCCCGCACGAAGCGCTCCGACTCCGGTTTGGCGAGCAGGCGATCCACTTCGTTTCGAAGAATGTCAGGGTCAGTCAACTTCCCGGCCTTGGCCAATTCCCGGAGCGGTTCGTCCGGCATCGATTCGCCCAGGAACAGGGAAAGCCGTTCCGCCAGGGCAAAGTCATCCAACACTCCGGGTTCGCTGCATTGAAAGAGAAGCTCCGGTGACGCCAGCACCGCCGAATAGGTCGCGATCATCGCTTCCGTGAAAGTGGTCTCTTGAAGAAGCTCTTCGGCATATTCGTAAAATCGATCGAACTCAGCTTGCGCCACCGGCCGGCGATACGCCTGCGCCATGAAGCGGGAAAGCAGCTTCCGCGCATCCTCATGAGGCTGCTCCGATTTGGCGACGACGTGATCTTCAGCCTTCGCAAAAGGAAGGTCGCCAAAAAGTGCCTGATACGAAGCAGGTGGCCATTCCTCGATGATTGGTCCCTCGACTTCCATCCAGTGAAACGCAACGCCTGGGTAACCATCGGGATCCGTCTTTTGAATGGTATGCGGCATAGCCGGCACCATGGGTGACGGCAGGCGCATGCAATCGAGTTTCACCATACCGCCTTTTTCGAGAAAACCCTCCAACTCGTAGACTTCCGGTGCTTCCGGTGAGGCTTCAAAAGTCCCGATGGGCAACATGCTCTGAGTATTCGGCTCATCCAGAGTCGATGAGTAGACTTTTACCGGCTCGCTTCGTTTTCCCGGAGAAATCCGATCGTTCACGGGGGTGGGATATTTTCTTTTCGCGTCGAGAACCAAGTTGGGATAGAAGCGGGGCTTTTTGTCGCCTTCCCAATCTACATAGTCGGTGTGCCGAATCACGGACCGGGCTTTCATGCGGAATCGATAGTCGCCGCGAACCGGAGCTTTGAATTGATCAAACCCGTAATAAAATGGCGTGTAGGCTCCTCGGAAAATGGCGGTGGAGGCTTCCTCGAAATCGGATGCCTGAGCGTTTGGCTTTTTACCAAGATCGTCGACATGCACAAACTGAACGGCATCGGCAATCACCCAGTTGTTGGCATCCTCATCGCTCAGAGAAATCTCGGCATTTTTCTCAAAGCTGAAACGTCCGAGCGGAAACCATAGATTATCAATCGTCGGTTTGGTGCCCTGATTAATCAGGCGACGAGTTTCGCCCTTAGCATGACCAATGACGTAGGGGGCATTCGTGGCCAGGTTGTCTCCCCCGCAGAAACTGACACGCACTTCATAGGTTCCGGGCTTTGGCAATGCGGCCTTCCATTGGATCGAGTGTGGCCCATTGCCCTTTGCCGTGGCCAGGTAATGCGCTCCGACATGATTGGGGCGATTGGTGGATTTTTTCCATGGCCCGATGAGCTCCGCTTCGTCACTGTCGACGACGATTCCAATGGCTTCCTTCTTTTCGCGATCCAAACCGCGTTTCTGAAAGGAGGCCTTGTCATTGATTTCCAATCCATCGAGCGCCAGCGAAAAACGGGTCCAGGCACCGTTGCCGCCCCCAGCCCACATTCGCCCCTGCTCCCGCGCGTAATATCGCTTCGTATCTGACACCGGTTTTACGGCGGGAAAGTTGAGGGCACGACGCAAGGCAAGCTCGGCAACGTTCAGGTAGGCCTCGACCTGAACATGCGACACATCCAGCGCCGTCCCTACCTTGGCGAAACCGTGAACTTCACCATCCAGTGGGATTTGATCAGCGATCTTGAGATAGGGATCGTGGAGGAGATCGCGAAGAACGTTCTCGTATTCAAAGCGGTTCAAGCGACGGGAAACCGCTCTGCCCTGTATTGCGGAAACCTCTTTCTCAGTTTGAACAATGAGGTCCGCTAAATCAGCCACTGCCGATTTTCGCGACTCGGCGTCGAGCTTGCTTTTCTTCTTTGGCGGCATTTCGCCTGATGCCAGCTGGTCATGCACTTTTACCCACAGCTCAGCCGTGTGAGGATCCGCCCAATTCCATTCCAATGAATAAAGATCCAGCCCGCCCTTGGCTTCAATGTCATCGTGGCATTCGACACAGTTAGCTTCGATGACCGCGTTCAGCGACTTCGGCAACTCAGCACTCTGTGAAAAAGAGCCTGCCAACACCGTAGAAAGCAGACAGAGAAAGATCTCGGATGGCTTGTGAGAACGGAACATCAAGGTTAAAGTCTGCTAATTCGGATGCGGAAATGAGTTGGTCAAGGCGACGACAATGGTATGCACAACCGCTCCGGCCTCAAGCAAGAAGCGTGTCATTCGCTCAAGCGATTCTGTAGCGGAGCGGTCTTTCATCACAGGTATGCCGACAAGGCTCGAGAAATGTTAACAAAATTCGAATTCTTCCTTTCCAATTTTCTGCTTTCGAAAATGATCAAGGCTGCCCCTCGCACCACGCGAGAAGGGTCTTGATATCAGGTCCACGGTTTGGGGGGATTTGAACAAAAAGTGTGGCTCGATTGCGGGACGAAAGAGACAAGCGTCAGTCAGCCCCTCTCGGAACGCAATTGAGCAGGACCAACCGCATTTTGATCGTGTAGTGGAGATTAGAGTTTGCTAATTCGTAGACGATCAATCTGGAGTTGCTGTTTCCTGACATTGGACATTAGCCGGATGAGTTTGAGGCCAGGCTGATCAAATTGAACGCGGCCAAAAGTAACATCTTCGAGTTCGCTAGCTGGCTCGATCGTGGCAACCGTTTGCATCACATACCCGGTATCAGCCTGGGCGGCATCATCTATCACATCGTCGACAAGCACGATGCAGGAAGCTCCCACCGAAAGCGTCGCGCCCAGCGAGTAGGTCCCGGCCGTTTCGATATCCACCACAAATTCAAGGTAGCTGCCCTTTCCGGCGTGAAGATTGGTGCCGACGACCTGACCTCCGGATGCACCGGGAAGGGTTTGTGGGAAATGGCAATTCCCGCGTAGTTTGAAGTCGGATGACGTCTGCCGCGGCGTGTCCTCAGCCTCAATCCAACCGTCTTCGGGAATCTCGGGATAGCGGAACGTCAGGTGTTTTGACAGGCGCTCGATAACTGACGCATACTCGGGATTTGTTGCGAGATTGTCGAATTCGTGGGGATCGTTGGTGAGCTTATAAAGTTCGGTTTCGCCGGTGATCAAACGGGTCATGCGATAGTCGTTGTTCAAGACCACATCGTAGCGAATGCCGTCGGTTTCGGAGGACATGACCACTGGGTGATCCCATTCGCTCTGTGGATCGTTCAGCAGGGGGACGAGACTGTTTCCGTCGAGGTAAGGGGAGGGGGGCGTCAACTGCAGTAACTCGACGAGGGTCGGGTAAAGATCCTGGAGGGAGACTGCCTTGTCGCAGGTGATGCCTTCAGCGACTCCGGGACCGGCGATGATCAGGTTGCAGCGGGCCGAATCATACCAGGGCTTCATTTTCGACCAGGCCTCTTTCTCGCCGAGGTTGTAACCATGATCACTCCACAAAACGATGTATCCGCTGTTGGAATGGGCACTGGCATCCCAGGCGTCGAGAAGCCGTCCCACTTGTTCGTCCGCAAAAGTGACACACGCCAGATAAGCTCGCACGAACTGCTTGTCGTAGCCCTTTTCTTCCAGCATCTGGTGATAGCTTTTTCCGAACTTTGCTTCCAGATGAGCGAGTAGATGAAAACGCTCCGGAAGATCATCCAAATCGTCGGTGCGATGTTTCGGCAACTGCACCTCGTCCAGCGGATAGAGATCGAAATATTCCTGCGGAACCACCCAGGGAACATGTGGTCGATAAATTCCCAACGAGAGGAATAGCGGATCGTCAATCGTCGAGAGTTTTTCGATTCCCTGACTGACTGCGATGAAATCGGGCATCTCCCCGGTCGGCACAGACGAAACTCCCCAAACACCGGACGCGTTCAATTTGATGCCGCTTCCCTTGATTGCCGGAATTTCCTTACTCCTGCCGATGTAATCGTCGAACTCATTGCGATCCCCTTTGTGAAAGTTTTTCCCGATACCTATGCTCTTCCAACCGTTAGTGGAAAGATGCTTGGGTAGAGTGACAGCGTCGTCCGCGTAGAAGCGCCAGGGGTGGATTCCGTTGTCGTTGACGATGTTGCCGGAACGGGCCGGATGAATCCCGGTAAAGATGGCACTGCGCGACGGGAAACAAGTGGGCGAAGAGCAGATTGCATTGGAAAAGGTCACGCCACGTTCGGCAAGTCGTTTGAGATTCGGAGTGATCGCCTGCGGATGTCCTTCAAGGACTTCATTCCAATCATTCCAGTCGTCGATATTCAAGAACAGCACACTCGGGCGATCGGCATCGGCCGCTTGCGATAGCGATACATTCGCGACGGCCGCAAAAACGATTGGCCAGTGAGTCAGGAATGACGGCAAAGGAATGTTTCTCATTTTCATTTCGATTCCTCTGCCCTCATTTATCACTTAACCGAATCGCCAGAGTCGGCGCCGGCAAAAAGGGATGTCGTCGGCTGGCGAATCCATGGACCAAATCTCCGCCTTCGGTGGCTTGGGTATCGCGAACGACCTTGAGGGAAATTTCTGAGCCGGAGTGCTGACGTAGAAATTGCGCGAGCGCCTCCGAGCGAATTTGAAATCGTCCCTTCTGAACGCCCTGCGGCACAGTGAACGAACCGAGATGGATGGCATTCGGTTTCCCGGGAAATTCGCCATAGAGTATCGATTCATCCCACTCCGGCACGTTGCCAACTAACCCAAACACACTGAACTCCGCATCCGGTAAATGAGACGCCAGACCCCAACCGGTGGGAGCGAAATGCAGCAACAACTCAGCGTCCTCAATTTTGGTCGAACCGAGGTTCGCAAGATCAAAACCCAGATAGGAAACCCGGTCTGTGTTCTCGTTTACATGCGTATTCTTCAAATAGAGCAAAATCTCTGACTCATGTGACCGCACCCTTCCGGTGTAGGCATCTTTCACCGTTGGGATCAAAATCCAGCCGGGACCATAGTCGAGTGGCATAATCGGAACCGTGCGCGGCTCCTGGTCGACCCCTTCCGTGGCAACGCCGAGGTGTTGCCCGGCAACCGTATTTCTCTGCCCCGTTTTCAACTCCACGACTTTCTCGGAGGCCGCATATTCAACCTGCACGAGGCCCTCCATCACCTGGGTGTGGGTCTCGCCCGTGCTTTCGTGGACGCTGACTGCGAAACGAGTTCCGTGATCCACGACATCGGCAGACGGCGTCTTGATCCGGAACCCATGAGCCGAATCGGGAATATCAGAAACCACCGTACCTTTGCTCAGTTCACAATTCATGGCATCGACCAAGGTCAAGTTCGCGGGGGCTTCCAGTATCACTTCCGCGCCAGAATCGAAACGCAAGGTCGCCAATCCCTCGACCAAACGCAGTGTCCCCGGTCCCAATCGGCTCCCATCCGCGGTTGATAATTCGCCGCTCTCCCACAATGCGGACCGGGTTTCTTCCAAGGTCGCAAAGGTTTGACCGGAAGTCGGGCGCAGCAAGAAAACGATCCCTAATACGACGACAATCATCGCGGCAACTGCCATCCACGAGTGAGAGCGGGACCGCGCCACGACCGGGCGCCTTGGTGAGGGGTATGGCTTTGTCTGCGTCCTCGTCTCAGTCCCGCGACGCCGCATGGTCCGGCGCAGATTGGAGTGAAGCAAAGCGCGATCCGCAAGCCAGTCGATCGCCTCGGGATCGGACTCCAGACTCGCCTGAATCTTTACGCGATCCTCATCAGAGAGATCACCGTCCAACAGACGATCCAGCTCCCGGCGCCCTTCCTTGCTCAGCATTGGGCCTCCTTTCTCAATTCCGTTTGAATGCACTCCGCGAGCAGGTTGCGAACGCGATGCAACGTGACTCGAACCGATCCGGTGGTCGAGTGCAGGGTCTCCGCCATCGCCTCAGCGGAAGCGCCGTCCTCGTAGCGCAATTCCAGGAGCCGTCGGGATTTGTCCGGGAGTTTCTCAACACAGGTTTCCAAGGCAACCGCTCGCGCCGATTGCTCCGAGTGTCGGGCAATGAGCGAATCGGCGAATTGATTCATCAATTGCTCGGAAAACACCAGCTTCTCCCGCCCCGAAACGCGATAGTGATCGATCACCCGCGACTTCGCCAACCAGAGCGCCCAAGCCTCGAACGAGCGCTCGGGGTCGTATTCGTCAAAGCGCCGCGCGACCGTCAGGGCGACTTTCTGCACCACATCCTCGGCGTCGGCAAACGAGCTGATCGATGCAAACACAAATGCGCGCACTGCCGGCTCCCCCTCAATCCAGAGATGGGCAAGGCGTTGGCGTGCTTCGAGTTCGGAGGCGTCAGTCATCCAATTGTATGCCGATACTTTACGCGAAACGTTAACAGAAAAGTTGGAAAACTTTCAGGGTCCCTGTTCCCAATCGAACCCTGTTTGTTTCGATACGGAACAGGGTGAGGCCGGACAGGCAACGCTGTTGGTTCATAGCGCAAGTCGGGTGGAGTTGTCATAGATCTCGCGAATTGAGATGCGGTATAGATCGCGCATGAAAGTTTCATTGCTGGTGTTCTCTTTTCTCTTGGTGCTGTTTGCCACTATCACTGTGCCAGCCCAGTCTGAAACTCCGACCTTGAAAGATCTCAATGGATTCTTTCCACTGAAGGTCCCTGACAGCCTCGATGCCTGGGAGGAACGTGCGGCTCTGTTACGTCGTCGCGTTCTCCTGGCAAATGGCCTCTTCCCGCTGCCGGAACGAACGCCGCTCAATGCTGTCGTCCACGGCAAGATTAAACGTCCTGGGTTTACTGTCGAGAAAGTCTACTTTGAGAGCGTGCCGGGATTTCATGTCACCGGACTGCTGTTCCGACCGGCTGGCGAAAATGCTCGGCCCGGCGCCCGATATCCTGCCGTGTTATCTCCTCATGGTCACGGAGGTCGGCTCATGGATCTGGGTGAAGAAGGCGTGCTCAAGAAGATCGAAACCGGCAGCGAAAAATTTGTCGACTCCGGTCGATTCCCGAAAGTCGCCCGCTGCGTTACACTGGCTCGCCTCGGTTGCGTTACCTTGCTTTACGATATGATCGGGTACGCCGACAATCAGCAACTGTCGCGCGAGTTGGGCCACGGCTTCAAAAATCAGCGTCCTGAATTCGAAGGAAAAGAAAGTTGGGGGCTCTACAGTGCCCAGGCAGAGATGCGCTTGCAGTCAATCTTTGGCATTCAGACCTGGAACTCGGTGCGCGCCCTGGATTTTCTCGACAGCCTGCCCGACGTCGACCCGAAGCGGATCGCCGTCACCGGAGGAAGTGGCGGTGGTACGCAGACAATCATGATCTGTGCCATCGACGATCGGCCAGTGGTCGCTTTTCCCAACGGCATGGTGTCGAGCTCGATGCAGGGCGGATGCACCTGCGAAAATGCCAGCCTGTTGCGCATCGGAACAGGCAATGTCGAACTCGCGGCACTCTATGCGCCCCGGCCCCAGGGGATGACTGCGGCAAACGATTGGACCAAGGAAATGCTGATTGAGGGCAAGGGGTTTCCCGAACTGAAGGCGGTCTACGGTCTCTACGGCAAGCCTGAGAATGTAATTTGTGGCGACCTGCTCCGCTTCCCTCACAACTACAACTACGTGACCCGCAGGATCATGTATGAGTGGTTCAATCAGCACCTCGGACTGGGACACGAAACTCCCATTGTCGAGGAGGACTTCGCCCACCTCACTGCGGAGGAGCACGCCGTCTACGACAAAGGCGATCATCCCCGTCCTGAAGGGGGCGACGCTTTTGAGCGCGAATTGACGCGATGGCTGGCCGACGAATCCGATAGGCAGCTTGGCTCCCTTTCAGCAGGTGAGCGCAACGAACTCGTTCGACAGGCCTGGCAAACGATTGTCGGAATCGACGACCCGATTGCTCCGGCGGGGGAAGCAAACTGGATCAAAACCACAAGGAGCGGCGGTGAGACCACAATCACCCTCAGCGCGCCGCCAGTTATGGAAGAAACTCCCGTCGTCAACAACAAGCGTGAGTTTGCCGGGTACACTCACGGCTACAATCACTCCGTTTTCGCGCAGCGCTCGCGTGAGGTTCTCGCTCACTTGAGAGCGGCCCAGGCGGAGGGAGATTCCGTTGACCTTGTCGCCGGTCCGGGTGCAGAACCGATTGCCCTCGCCGCCTGTGCTGCCAGCGAAGCAGGTTCAGTAAAGTCCATTCGGATGGCAAGGGATGATTTTCGTTTCGCTACCATCACCAGTTACCGTGACCAGAATTTCGTTCCGGGGGCGGTGAAGTATGGCGACCTGCCGGGATTGGTTGCTGCGGTGAAAGCGGGTGGTGCAAATATAACCGTTGAGGAGTGAAATCTCAATATTCAGGCACACGGGCAGGGTAAATGCTCAGCAGTGTTGATGTCCCCATTCGGTCTACCTGACGGACCCCTGGTAGAGTTCCATCTATTCTTCGGGAGTGAACTCTTCTTTGGCAGGTGACATCGAGGTTTCACCATCGTCGGAGACGGGTCCATCGGTTTTACCTTCTGTATCGGATTCTTTCAGGCTGCTCATGGCTTCGGCGGATAATGAGCTTTTTCTCCTCTAAACGTTATGAGAGAACGATCGCGTAGGGATGCGTGATCGGCTTAGTCGACCTTCTCAGGATAGTCTTTGTGCCGGTCGCTGACAAGAAGTGATGGAGCCTCGTAAGGACAAGCCGGATCGCACAGGATCTCCCGACGGGTGATTACAAATGAGCTCTGGTTTCTCAGAGAGGGCGAAGGCAACTATTCGTCCTCCAACCGCTTCACTGAAGGCAGACTGTCAGCCGTTTTAGCATGAGTTCGTTACAGTTCTGTTAGAGCTTCTTTCCGCATTTGAATGACCTTTGACTTGAGGTCAGCTTGCAAGGGGAGATTGTTGAGTTCTTTGGGATCCGAATCCAAATCATACGGTTCCTCGATCTCTCCGCCCGGGTGGGGTGAGTTGCGTGAGCCGTAGAAGCAACAGTTGAGGCAACGCGCCAATGGAGCGCTACTCCACCAAATCACCAATCCCGTCCCCATCGCTATCTACCACCCCGCTTAGCGGGTTTTCGATCACTGCCTGCCAGGCGATTTTCCTGAACACTTGATCGAGTTCATTGCAGGGATAGTCCTTTTGCCCTCCGGCAAAATTGATCCCGTTCTCGATCAGTTCCGGAGACCTCTGGTAGAGCGTCGAGTAGAAGACATAGCCTTCGAGGCGGTCAAATCCTGTCGCAAGATGACCTCGATGATCTCTCCAGATGGAACGATCCTCACCGGTGACCATCTTGTGAAGGCTCTTAACGCCGGGCAGCTCTCCTTGGACCTGGAGAACCGCCGCTTTCGTGACGGCCAGCGAGGTGGGGATGATGTAGATTTTGTCAGGGTATTCCTCCTGCATCTTGGTGATGAAGCCCTTGAATAATTCGTGCTTTTCGGTCTCCTGTGCCTTTAGGAATTCAGCAGTGTAATTCGATTCATCTGCTGGCGGCCTGCCACCGACGAATGGCCAGAGCCGGATCCAGGCGTCGGACAGGTAGAACTTCATTTCCGGGTTGTATTTCAGGCAGTAATCGATCCAACAGCGGTAGTATTCCGGTTGATCCTGATCGTAGGGCCCCCACATCATAGCATCCCAACCGGCATTCGCGATCGCGGGCAGCAGTTTGGGTTTCGGCTTTCGGTCGAAGCCGAAGATCCCGTTCTCCTGCTCCCATTTGTAGCGAACGCTTCCTGTCATGCCACCGCCCGTATGGGTGTGAAGAGGTTGGGTGAAGCCGGCGGCCTCGCAAATGTGCGGCAGCGTTCGATAGCCGGGCATCATGAAACTGTGCCCCGTCCCAACAACTCTCAGGACGCCATCCTCTGACTTCGGCAGATCGGGAAAGTCCCCGCCATACCGCTCCATCAATTGGGCGGGAGTCAGATGACAGACCGCATGTTCAGGAAACTTCTCTTCCTTCCAGCCGGGATTCGGAATGAAGGTGCCCTTTTTGCCGGCAACCTGCCCGCGGCTGTTCCGCAGCGCCTTACGGTAGGACGCGGCCTCCTCGGCATTCAGCTTGCCATCGCCATTCGCATCGGATTCCGGATACTGCTTGAGCAATTTTGCGAGTTGCTCCGGCGTTGCGCCAGAGGATTCGGTTGTCGGTGTCTCAGGCGTACCTGTGCCGCCCAGTTTTTTGACGAGCGCCACCTGCTCAGCTTGAGAAAGAGTGCCGTCTCCATCGGTATCCGCATCGGGATGCTTCCGCAGAAGCCCCTTTTGCACGACCGCCCATTCACGCCCGGTCAGCTTGCCGTCCCCGTCGCGGTCGACTTGAGGAAATTGGGCGAGGACTTGTTGCGATAGAGCCGGCAGCACTTCTTCGGCGACAGGCGTAGCGGAAAACGCACCGGAGAATGCGCATGATAAAACTAGTAGGGGGATCTTCTTCATCATTGTTTTTCTTTAATTCATACAGGGCGAGAACCGGACAATTACTTCCACTCCCAGACATCCTCCTCCACTAAGCCCGCAAGCTCTCTTGCCTGGTCCGACTGCAGTTTGGCCTTCGCCTCTTGATTGTCTTTCAAGTAGGCATCCCAAAACAGGGTGCTGAGTTCTGATATCGCCGGGTGGTGATGAGTGATGTGAAACCTGGACTGCTGACCGGCGCCGGCGAACGCATGATGCTGAGCGTCCTTCAGAACCAACTGATACTTATCTCCGTCGGGTAGCCCCTCGTAGACGAGTTGGCGAGATTCCGGGGTCATAGTTGGGCTGACGGGATTATTGTCTTTGGTGCCGGTCATGCACAAGACCGGGGCAGCGATCTTACCGAAAGCTTTCTCGGGGCTCATCGCCGGGGGGGCAGACGGCGACATGGGAAGAAACGCATCGATCCGTGGGTCTGTTGGAGATTCCCTCAGGAGAGAAACCTGGCCCATGAGGCCCTGGGTGGTGTTGGCTCCGTAGCTGTGCCCAGCCAAGCCGATGTGATCCAGATCCAGATTCCCATACAAATCGTGATCCGCATCGCGATTCCAAATCTCCAGCTGATCAATCACGAAGGAAATATCATCGAGGCGGGCCAGGACATTCTCTAGGCTGATGGCTTGTTTCAGTGCCATCAAGCGTTGCCCCGGACCCGTGCTGTTCCTGATACTGCTGTCACTGCCTTTGTGTTGGACAAAGACGGCGATGTAACCATTCTCAGCCCAATGGTTGCCCAGGTAGGGGCTGGCATTTCTGGAGCCGCCGAGGCCGTGGGAGAACAGGACCACAGGCTGAGGCTCGGTTGACGAGTTCAGATAAATCTTCACCGGCACCTCCCGGTTTCGGTCACCGTCCAGTGGTTCCAGGTTGGAGGTGGTAACCTTTCCGGGCTGCTGCCCATCACCAATGGCGACGACGGAAAAGGACAGGAGTAACGCGAATGCGATTTGTTTCATTAGCTTCTCTTTTGGAATAGAACTCCTGCCGCGCCCTGTGGTTGCGATCCGGAAGCTCGATTCTCGTTTTATTTCTTTGATTTAGATTTTTACTTACCCCAATTAGACTTTGGTGGGGCATAAGTCGCCCCGTCCGGCTCGTGATGAGTCGGCAACTCCTGACGCATAGTTTGTTTCACCTCCGCGTATTCCGGATTATCGGCGAGATTCTGCCATTCCCAACGGTCGCTTTTGTGATCGTAAAGTTCTTCCGTTCCATCGGCGTAAACACCAAGCGCTCGACTACGAAGTCCCTTGGAAGCTCTATCGCCCCGAGTCGAAAGGAGGTGACGAGAAAATACTAACAGAACACAAATTTCCATCGCGGGGGACGGAGGCCAGGGCGGCCTAAAAAGGCTTCGCGACTGGCTCCGTTTACGACCCAACTTCTGTCAGTAAGACGACAGAACGATTTATCTCCTTCCCCCTAAAAAGTGGTTTCAGCGCTCGCTGCTCGATCCCGTGAATCGAAAGATCAGCAATCCGTAAGTCAAGGCGCATCACAATTGCACTCATATTCGCGCATTATACTGCGAGGGAGATTTCACCGCGCTTGTCGGGGATTCGGTTTCCGGCGTTCCATTACCCTCGATTCTCCAGTATCGAGAGAGGCTCGAGACTGACGAAATCACTCTTGTGGCGAACAAGCTGAGTCGCGCTCTCGACCATTTCGAAAGTGCAGAGTATTTTGCAGACATCGAATCCCCTGGCAGTTGGAGATGCATCCCCTCGAAATGATTGCTGGCCAAGAGGAACTCAAGAAACTGGTTGCACAGGATCTCCGCGAGTGGCCTGCCTGGGACATCAAGATACGGGTAGAGCGCCCCGCGGAATCTTTCCTGAGCGATCCTCTGAATCGATCATGGTGGTATGTAAAGGAGAGGCTTCTCGCGAAGTCTTTTCCCGCGATTCTCGCCTAGCTGCTGGAATGGGAGCGTCTTGAGCAATTGGCGGCGAAAGAGGCGCTACGGGGAGAACCGCTCAGTCTGAATCCGAATTTGAACACGCTGTTTCTCGCCGCCACCGAGCATTTTGCCTCGGGTAACCGAGTCCATCGGAACAAGCTTCTCGAACTGACCGGGGAGGCAATTGGACCGGTCACACAGGTCTGAGGCGGGTGGGAGGTTGTCCCCGAATGCGGCGATCCGGTTTGTGCGGCCGATAGCCTCGCAGGTGGCTCAGTATTCCTAAGAAATCCGCGGGGAAAACATCAGATTCTAAAGTTCATTTCTATTTGAACATTCCGAAAGTTGCGGTTACTTCCCCTCCTGCGAGAAGCCCATGGCTACATTGCGACAGATCCGATATTGCGATGGTCCGGCATGCGTCCGACCACGGGCGGTAGCTTGCCTTAGCCGATTGGCTAAGGCATTTGCAGAGGGGGGAGCATGCTGAATTATGTATCCAGAAATGACTCGATTCGCGAGGAGAGCCAACCGGTTACTCCAGAACGTGAGACTGATCGTGAACTGAGCGAGTTGGAGCGCGAGTCGGTCGAATATTTTGTTTCTTTTGCTCAGATGATGGGCTTCCCGAAGTCCATCGGGCAGATTTACGGGCTTCTTTTCATGTCCTTTGAGCCCATTCCGGTGGATGTGGTGATCGAAAAGCTGGGAATCAGCAAGGGCAGCGCGAGCCAGGGATTGAACCTCCTTCGCGATTTGGGGGCGGTGAAAGCACTGCATCGGGACGGAGACCGCAGGGGTTTTTTCCAGGCGGATTTTGATGTGACTCGTATTGTGCGCC
>Ga0222716_10002242_pt1 | contig 15718 bp, 14 predicted proteins | sample C33_13DmetaG_FD_165044 | JGI IMG/M metagenome (GOLD analysis project Ga0222716, IMG submission 165044) | Estuarine water microbial communities from San Francisco Bay, California, United States - C33_13D | ecosystem: Environmental > Aquatic > Marine > Unclassified | place: USA: California... | reverse complement strand
CACAAAAGCCTACAGTCGAGGCGATATTCTTTTCCATTTAACACTACCAAATACAAAGAAAGATCATGTGTATGTTGAAACAGGCGGCGTTGGCGTTATAGGCAGCGCGCAGTGGTGTGAAAGCTATATTCCTTGGTCAGAGGGATTAACTTTCGACATGATTGCATGGCAGCAAGTGTGCGATGTTACCAATGACGGCGTATATGACATGTGCGATTACTACGAGCCAACCGGCATTTTGTCATTTGAGGAACTTCAGTGGCAAGATCAGTGTAATGGCGGAGAGGCTTACAGCGGTGACTGAGCAAAGACTTGAAAGAATAGAAGACAAGCTAGACAAGCTTTCAGATACAGTGGCTAATTTTGCTCGCATTGAGGAAAGACTGCTATCTATATTTAAGCGGCTTGAGCGGCATGAAAAACAAATTGATGGTCATACAGAGGATATTAAAGACCTGACCAATAATGTACTAACTAACTCAAATTCTTTGCGATTTGGTGAAAGGATGTTTTGGATTTCAATAACAACCGGCGCTTCACTCATTGTTTACCTGATGAGGTAATGTATGTTGCAAGCATTGATAGGCCCAGTTGCCGGTTTAGCTAAAGCATGGCTAGGCAACAAACAGCAACAGTCTCAAGCCAAGCATGAGGCTAAGATGCAGGTTATACAGAATGGTGCAGATTGGGAAAGCAAAATGGCTGACGCATCTGCGTCTAGCTGGAAGGATGAGTTTTGGACAATTGTTCTTGCAGTGCCATTATTTGCTCTTGGTTGGAGCATCATTGCTGACGACCCTCTTATTGTTGATAGGGTTCATGACAGCTTTTCTGCTTTGGATACTCTTCCAGATTGGTATCAGTATTTATTGTTTCTTGCAGTATCTGCGTCATTTGGAATCCGTGGTGCTGACAAGCTCATGAAGCTAAAGGGTGGTAAGTAGTCATGGGATTGTTTGATGGCGGAAACAGCTCAGAGGAGGCAATAAAAGAACTTGAAGATGATCTGCATTACAAGCGAGCAGCTGACAAAATGCTTCGCGATCTTATTGATCTTGGCGTTGCTCCAGGTTTTTCAACTTTTAATACTCAAGGCTTAAGCAGAATACAGTTAATTGAGCGTTATGCAGCAATACTAAAGCTTCATGAAGCAGAGCAAAATGACAAGGATGCAGAACAAGATCAGAAAGATTCTGATGTAGATGATGACACTACTGACGATGATTCAGCAGAGCAGCTAGAAAAAGATCAAGCCGAAACAGAAAAAGACAAAGATTCTGAAATAGATAAAGACGCAGAAATAGCTACAAAAGACTCAGAACAACAAGAAAAAGATTTTGCTGAAGACGAAAAAGACAAAGATGCAGAGCGTGAGGCAAAAGATACAGAGTCAGAAAAAGACAAGGACGCAGAAGAACAAGAAAAAGATTCTGAGCAAAAAGTTAAAGATAATGATGTCGAGCAAGAAGCAAAGGATGCCGAGCAATTCAGCAAGGAAATTGAAAATACTGCAAAGGATAATGCGGAGCAAGATCAAAAGGACGACGCTGAGCAAGACAAAAAAGATTCTGAGCGGTCTGATAAAGAATCTGAGCGGTCTGATAAAGAATCTGAAAATGCAGACAAGGATGCTGCAGAGCAAGAAGATAAAGATCAGGCGGAGCGGGCGGATAAAGATTCAGAGCAATCTGACAAGGATGCTGCAGAGCAGTCTGACAAGGATTCTGCAGAACAGTTAGAAAAGGATCAGGCCGAACAACAGCAAAAAGATGACGCCGAACAACAACAAAAAGACGATGCTGAGCAAGCAGAAAAAGACACAGCCGAGCAAAACGGTAAAGATCAAGCTGAGCAGTCAGAAAAGGATGCGGCTGAAAAAGCTGATAAAGACGCCGAGCAAGCTGACAAGGACACTGAGCAATCAAACAAAGACGCTGCAGAAGAAAAACAAAAAGATGCAGAAGATGCCGAAAAAGACAAGGACGCTGAAACCGAAACAAAGGACGCAGAAGAAGACCAAAAGGATGCAGAGCAACAATTAAAAGACGAGCAGGCTGAGCAGCAAGCAAAGGATTCTGCTGAACAAAAAGACAAAGACGCTGAGCAGGCCGCAAAAGATGCGGATTCTGAACAGCAAAGTAAAGATCAAGCTGAGCAAGATCAAAAGGACGCGGAGCAAGAAGGCAAGGATTCTGAGCAGGCGGATAAGGATTCCCAGGCAGAAAAGAAAGAAAAAGATGTAGCAGAACAAAATCAAAAAGATGCAGAACAGTCTAGCAAGGATGCTGAACAGGACGAAAAAGATACTGTAGCAGAACAGAAAGAAAAAGACGCCGAAGAAGGCGAAAAGGACGGCAAAGAACAACAAGCCGAACAGCAGGAAAAAGATCAAGAGCAGTCTGACAAAGATCAGGCTGAGCAGGATGAAAAAGATTCTGAGCAACAGCGTAAAGATGATGATGCAGAACAACAGGAAAAAGACGCTGTAGCAGAGCAACAAGAAAAAGACCAAGAAAGCGCCGAAAAGGATTCTGAAAACGAAGATAAAAACCAAGAGTCATCTGAAAAAGATAAGGACGCTCAAGAAGAAACAGAAAAAGATAAAGATGCTGATGAGTCTGCTGAAAAAGATAAGGATGCTGAAGCAGATAAAGATGCTGCTGCTGAACAGCAAGAAAAAGATTCAGAACAAAACGGGAAAGATGCTGAGTCGGCAGAAAAAGAAGGGGAGCAAACCGAAAAAGACAATGCTGAGCAACAACAAAAAGATACTGATGCTGAAGATGCGCAAAAAGAAGGCGATGAACAAGCAGAAAAAGATAAAGATGACGACGCAGCTGAGCAGCTAGAAAAAGATACAGCCGAAAATGTTGCAAATAATGCAGGCATTGATAAAGACGCAGAAGACACCGCTTTTGCAGACACTACTAAGGATGGAGAAACAGAAGACGTAGATCCTGATACAAAAGATGGTGATGATGGTGATGATGGTGACGGTGATGACGACGGTGATGGCGAGTCAGAGGACGTAGATCCTGACACAAAAGACGGAGAGTCTGAAGACGAAGATATTGCCGATAAAGACTCTGAGGGATTTTTTCAAGACATTATTGATATTATTTTTGATAACAAAGACGGTGGGCAAGACGGCGAAACTCAAGAAGAAAGAGAAAACAATCCAGTTAAAGACGGGGAAAGCCAAGAAGAAAGAGAAAACAATCCGACTAAAGATGGAGAAACTGGTGCTGACGTTATTGATGGAAAGGATGGAGAGCAAGAAACAGATAGCCCAGAAGTAAAAGATGGCGAAACTGAAGACACCAACCCTGATAATAAGGACGGTGAAACAGAAGCTGAAATATTAAACAATCCCGTTAAGGATGCCGAAACTTATCAAGATCTGATTGGGAATAAAGATCCTGGCGAAACCCAAGATCCAGCAACAAAGGATGGAGAAGGTGACGAAGACCTTAATGAAGACAAGGACGGGGAAACTCAAGAAGAAGCTGCTGCTAATCCTATAAAAGATGCTGAAACGGTTTACGAAATAATCAATGGCAAGGATTCTGAACCGGAGTCAAAAGAAAAAGAGCCAGAGTTAGGCGCTGGGGATGATAAAGAAGGCGGAGAAGATGCAGACGAAGAAATAGCAACAAAAGATCCAGAGCCTGCGCTTGATACTATTGGGACAAAAGATCCCGAAAATACAAACAAAGATCCTGGCGGGGAAGATGATTTAATGGAGGCATTAGCAGCTGGCTTTGGAGGCAAAGATGGCGGAGGAGACTCTGGGGGTTCGTTTTCTGCGCCAAAAGCTACTAACTTTGACTATCGATTAAATTTTGAAGTTCCAGAAATGCAAGATCTTAATGTGTTCAATGAAGATTACGTTGCTAAGCTGGAAAATATGAGTTCAGGAGAAATTCTTGACGACGTTATTAGGCGAAATTCTGGCGGAATGTTTACATGACATATTTAAATTTAGTTAATAATGTATTAAGGCGGTTGCGAGAAGACACCGTTTCTACAGTTACAAACGATACTTACAGCACAATGGTGGGTGACTTTGTAAATGACGCTAAAGAGATTGTTGAGTCGGCATGGGACTGGTCTGCGCTAAGAACCACGTCAGGCTCGCCGTTAACGATCACAACGTCATCTGGCGACTTTACTTATTCATTGACGGGAAGCGGCGACAAAGGAAAGGTGTTAAATATAATCAACGACACTTCTAATTTGAGAATGGAATATCAAACTCAAAACTGGTTTGATGATAAGTTTTTGGTGCAAACCCCAGCATCAGGCGCGCCCGAGTACTACACATACAATGGAGTTGACACAAACGGTGACACGCAAATTGATATTTATCCCAAGCCAGATGGCGTGTACTCGTTAAAATCTAGGATTGTTATACGCAAGACAGCGTTGAGTAGCGACACTGACACTCTTGCAATTCCTAGCCAGCCTGTCATTCATTTAGCGGTTGCATTGTTAGCTAGAGAGCGGGGTGAAACAGGAGGAACATCAACAGCCGAATACTTTTCTATTGCAGATAAATACCTGTCTGATGCTGTTGCGCTAGATGCGCAAAAACACCCTGAAGAAACAATTTTTTATACACCATAGGATTAGTTATGGCCCAGCCATTACAAAGCATTGACTTAATTGCCCCAGGCTTTAAGGGAGTTAATACAGAAGACTCTCCATTAGCACAGGATCCGTCATTTGCAGATGTTGCAGACAATGCTGTAATTGATAAACGTGGGCGAATTGCGTCACGGAAGGGCATAAATGTTATTACAACAGATAAAACAGTTTTAGGGTCTGACCACATACAAAAAATACATCATTTTTATGACGAATCTAGCAATGAGGTAATTTTTAGTACTGGCAATAATAAGATAATGACCGGCACAACAACTCTGGTTGACGCGACTCCAGGCTCATACACGATTAATGCTAATAACTGGAAGATTGTTAGCTTTAACAACAAGGCATATTTTTTTCAGAGAGGCTTTGACCCTCTCGTTTATGACAATGCAACGGGCTTAAGAGCGTTTGGTACGGTTACCAGCACAACAACATCGGCCACATTGAAGTGCAATGAGGCAATAGCTTCGTTTGGGCGCTTATGGATAACTGACAATGCCTCTGAGTCTCAGACTGTTTATTGGTCTGACCTTTTAGATGGCGTTAATTTTACTGGCGGTTCTAGCGGCTCAATCAATGTATCTAAGGCATGGCCTGATGGGCATGATGTTGTTGTTGGTTTAGCAACTCACAATAATTTGCTTGTTATTTTTGGGGAGCATAGCACCTTGGTTTACCAAAATGCTGACACTCCTGCGGTAATGAATTTAGCAGACACTGTTTCTGGCGTAGGCTGTATTGATCGCAACTCTATACAAAGCATTGGAACTGATGTGTTGTTTTTGTCTAACTCTGGGCTCCGCAGTTTAGGCAGAACAATACAGGAAAAGTCTTTGCCGCTATCTGATCTTAGCGTTAATGTTAAAACAGAACTCATAGAGGTAATTAGCGCGGAAACAGAACCCCTTGCATCTGTTTACAGCCCTGAAAATTCTTTTTATCTAATTTGTTTTCCAAGCCAGCAAACTGTTTATTGTTTTGATCTTAAGGTAAGGCTTGAAAACAACTCATATCGTGTTACTCGGTGGACGTCAGCAGGGCATAAGTCTTTTGAGCGCGATAAAGATGGGATTTTATACATAGGAACGGCAGACGGCATTGGAAAATATGATGGCTATCAAGACAATTCTTCAAGCTATCAGTTTCGATACTTTAGCCCAGGGCTAACATTTGGAGATCCAAGCCGTATAAAGTTATTAAAAAAAATACGGCCTACTTTGGTTGGTCTTAACGATGGGACTGTATTTGTTAAGTGGGCATATGACTTTGAAACAGCATTTGCTAATTACGAAATAAATGTTGGCGATCAAGATCCTGCATTTTTTGGCGTTAGCGAATATGGCGTTGGTAAGTATACTGGCGGCCTACTAATTACTAGAAGGTCGGTGCAGGGGACGGGTAATGGCGGAGTCGTTACAATTGGCCTTGAGTCTTCAATAAATGGAGCGGCTTTGTCTATTCAGGAAATAAACGTATTAGCGTTGATGGGTAAAACAGTATGAGTAATTACAGCAAAACTACTAGCTTTGGCGCTAAGGACACTTTGCCCTCTGGCGATACAAATAAAATTATTAGAGGCAGTGAGTTTGATACAGAGTTTGATGCTATTGCCGTAGCGTCAGCAACTAAGTCAGACTCTGCCTCTCCTACCTTTACAGGAACGGTGACAGTTCCAAACTTAACAATTACTGGAAATGTAGTTGTTAGCTTAGGAAGCGCTGATACAGTCACCATAGACGGAGGGACGTACTAATGTCGCTTTTTGGTGATATAACTGGGTTAGCCGCAATTAACACGGCTTACAACAAGCTTGGCGATGTTGGTGCTGCTGCTCAAACAGATGCGAACACTCTTGCAAGCATGGCTTTAGCTCAGTCTACATTCCAGCCATTTACTGTATCAACAGGAACCGGTAGATCTTCTATTGGCGCTGGGGGAAGCTTAACGGCTGGAGCAACTGGAACTGCTGAACAGGTTCAAGATGCATTGCTTGGAGAGGCGCTTTTTAACATTGGCCCTGCTTTTGGATCTGTTAATGCTGGGTCTATGGGGTTAGATTTTTTAGGGAGATCAGCGCCAGAGCTATCAAGAAATCTTCCTACACTGTTGCCTACAGAAAAAGCCGCAAGACAAGGATTGCTGGGTTCTTATGCTTTAATGGATGAGGCAATGGCAGATCCAACCGCAAGAGAACAGGACATTTATGGAAGGATAAGAGCAGCCCAGACACCAGAAGAGGAACGGCAAAGGCTTCAATTAGAAGAGCGCCTAGCATCTCAAGGCAGGCTTGGAGTTTCTACAAACCTTTATGGTGGAACGCCAGAGCAATTGTCTTTAGATAAAGCAAGGGCAGAAGCGCAAAACATGGCAATGCTTCAAGCTATGCAACAGTCCCAGGCAGAAAGAGAGCTAGCTGGTCAGCTAGGAACGCAGTTTGCATCAACCGGAGCGGGGCTTGGACAGGCCGCACAGGACTTAATTACTGGAAGGCAAACTAGGGGGCTTCAGTTTGCTGATGCTGGCTTAGGAATGCTTAGCGGAGAGCAGGCTCTTAATGCTGCCCAACTCCAACAGGCACTTGCCGCCACTAAAGGTGCGTTTGTGCCTGAGGCTATGTCACTTAATGCGCTTCAGCAAGGCATTGCTACAAGCAAACTGGCTCAACAAGCTCAGCAGTTTGGTACTGGAATGTTTGGTGAAGCGACTATGACGGGCGTTGATGCAGCGCTTGCATCGGGTCTTGGTCAGGCTAACTTGATTGGCAATGTCGGTGCTGGCGTATTAGCGGCTGGGGCAAGTAGCGGTAGTGGCGGGCTGTTTGACTTTGTTAATAACATCATAAAACAAATATCAGATGTTCGCCTTAAAGACAATGTTGAGTTTGTTGGCACAAACCAACAAGGATTTAATATTTACAAGTGGGATTGGAATGACAAAGCTAATAAGCTTGGCGAGTTTGGTTCTGAAGTTGGCGTGTTGGCCCAAGATCTTATAGAAACTCATCCTGAGCGAGTAAGCCTGCATAACAGCGGTTACTATCAAGTTGATTACACGGGCATTTGGAGATAAATAATGGCTTATAGTCCGAATTTAAGATTAAGCTCTACTGTATTAGGTAGCCTTGCTGAGCCTAACTTTGCTCGCGCGGCTGGCATGAGCATTGGCGCAGGAATGCTTGGCGCTCAAAGACGAGCAGATGAAGCCGAAGCAAGATCTACGCAAGAAGCCACCATAGAGTTGTTACGCAAGGCTCAAGTTGCTCAAGAAACAGGCGACATGAGAATGCTTACGGGTCTTGGTGATGAGCTTAATGCTTTACTGCCAGAAACTAAAAATGAACAAGCTCGCCAAGCAATTACATCGGGGCTTGAAAACATCCAAAACAGGCGCGCGGCTACTCAAAAAACAGCGCAGACTAATACCGCTATGTCTATCCTGAAAACTGAGCAAGCTATTGAAGAAATGAATAACTCAACTGCCCCTATGACTAATGAAGAATATATGCAAAGGGCAAAGGTTCAGGGCGCACTTGAAGATCGGCTTGCTCTTATGAAACAAAATACCGGCGCTGCAACTGAAGCAGCAACAATACAATATAACTCAGATATACAAGCTTTTGAGAGAGATGCCGCGCTTAGAACAAAAAAAGTGGAAGCGGCAGAAGCTGCATTAGCAAGCCTTGACCCAAGCAGCGATCAATATAGCCAGTTGGTGTCATCGTTAAATTCCCAAGGTCTTGGTCAGGCTGTTAAAAATAATGAGAAAAAAATGCAGGCAGCAACAAAGGCTGATCTTGAAATTAAACAAATTTTAAGTGAGGTAGGGCCATTGAACAGCGAAGAAATAGCTGACGCAAAAGAGCTTAACCTACCAATTAAAGATTTTACCAGTCCTTTAGCGAGAAAGATGTACAGCGCCGCTAAAGTAGAACAGGCCAAACTGGAATTAGCGCAAGCATTGCGCCCAGTTTCTGTTCCAGAAAAGCCAAGAGCAGAAGCAATAGCCAAGGCCCAATTAAATCTTATTGCTAAAGAGGGTAATTATGTTGACTTTTTTTGGAATAGAGATATTTCAACTAGAATTGAAGACTTGCTTGAAGATCCAGATCAAGTAGCAAATTTAATGGGTCGCATTACTGGGTTAGCTGAAGAAGATATACCCAACGAAGTTAATGCTTGGCTATATGAAAATTTCCCAGACGAAATGGATCGATCCAAAACGGAGGCTAATAAAAACCAAGCTGATGCTAGGGATATTGCAGACTTAACTAACAGCATTCTTGGTGGTCGAGACTTAAGCGGTTTGTCAGAAGAAGAAATAGAGGAGGCTAGAGCAGTTGCGCAAAAAGAAGCTGAGCTTGCGCTTGCTGGCGCTATAGCTGCCTTTGATCGGCAAGAGACTTCAGCAAAACCAAAGACAAAAAAACAAACAGGCCCAACCTCAACCGCTGTTACACCACAAAAACCATCGCAAGCTATGACCAACCCTAGATTGCCTAGCTCTCCGGTAACGCCAGAACAGCAAGGGCGGAGAGAGTCTTTTTCAAGTGCCGTAAAACGCTACGATACAGCAGCAGCCAAACGAAGAGATGAAGAGCGAGAAGGTTTATTTTCTGGTAGACGACCATAAGGAATAAGCAATGGCATTGCCAGCTGAAAGCCAAGCCCTTTTAGATTCTATTGTTAAGCGTCGTTTTGGCGTTAAAGACAATGCTGTTTCTGCTGCACCACAAGAGCCGCTTGATGATGCGCCTTTGTCCGTGCGAAATAACAATCCTGGAAACCTTAGAATGGTTGGGCAGTCAGGCGCACAAGAAGGTGAAGGGGGATTTGCGTCTTTTGATACACCCCAGGCTGGACTTAAAGCATTAGAAAAACAAGTTGTTCTTGATACGCAAACTAGAGGCTTAACTCTTTCTCAGTTTCTTAATAAATATGCTCCGCCAAGTGAAAATGAAACATCACGTTATGTTGATTTTGTTAGCAAAGAGCTAGGCATAAGCCCCGACGATTTAATTTCTGAAAATCAAGTTTCTGGGGTTGTAAAGTCTATTGTGCAGATGGAGGGAGGCAAGGACGCAGTTGATTATTTTTACTCTTCAAAAAAATCTGCGCAAGCCGCGCCTACTACGCCGCAGTTTTCTGATGAAACAATGGATCTTGCAGCTAAAATTGCCCAGCGTAGGGCAAAGGAAAGCCAAGACAATGTTCGTGGATTGCTTACTGAGTTTGGCGAAGGCATAACATTTGGGTTTCTTGGGGAGCTTGTTGCTAAAGCTAGGTCAGCAAAGGAAGGCATTGAATACAGTCAAGCCAAGGCAGAATACGAAGTAGCCAGGGAAATGTGGAAACGCAAAAACCCAGAAATGGCTGGGCTTGCTTTGCCGCTTGAAATTCTTGGCGCTGTTCCTTCGGGCGGGCTGCTTGTAAAAGGCTTAACAAAGGCGGGAGCTAGTGTTGCTAAGGCTGGCTTTGCAGAAGGCGCTTTGTATGGTGCGGGCACTGGAGAGACCTTTGAAGAGCGTGCTGGGCTTGCAGCATTTGGTGGTCTTGCAGGCTTAGCCCTCGGCAAGGTTGTTGATGCAGCTATAACCCCAAAGGCAAGCGGGGGGCTAAAGACTCAAGCTGATGACATTGCGGAAGAGGCTTATGATATTGACACGCAAGCCGCGCAAAGAGCTATAGACAAGGCGGAAGACGCTGCTATATATACAGAGGTTGATAACCCTGCTTATGCAATCAAGCCGTTGTCTGAAGCGCAGACTGCCGGTGAGTTATGGACGGGGCTAAAGGGTTCATTGCGTAACTTTTATAATGACAAACTTACCGGAACATCGGATCGTCTTGGTCGTGAAGTTGGCCCAGAAGTTATGGGTCGTTATCAAGCATCGGATGAAACTGCGTTGCGCATCGTCAACAAAGAGCTAGACAGCCTATCGGAAGAGCTTGTTCCTGTAATTAAAATAATTAATGAAAGCACCAGAGCAAAGGGAGTCTTGCTTGATTATGGAAAAGGTGACTTAGGAAAAAACTTTAATGAATCAATAAAGCGAATTGAGCAAGAGTTATCTGGAGAGCTTAACTCAGATCACATGAAAGTTCTTAAGCGATATCTTGGCTATAGCAAAAAGAAAAACGACGAGTTAAACGGAAAAGTATTTGGCGCTAACTTTGGGGATCTTACGTATCTCCATACTAGAAACAGAGGGTATCGTGACAAGCTTAAACAGGAGGGCATGACAGACGCAGAAATTGAAAAGATGTTTGAAGACCCTGCGTTTGAACAAAGAACTCGCGGCTCATATCTTAATGAGTCAGACCCAAGCAGGCCCGATCCTTTAGCTTATGAAAATCCAATTGTTTCTGACATGCGGCGTATATTTAAAATGCAGCGAATGGCAGAGTTACAACGCAAGTTTGGCGTTCGCATTAATGACTACAAGGCTGGGCCGCGCAAGCAAAAAGCATTAGACAGATCGTCAATGGTTATTGAATCTACGGGCGAAATGGCAACTGATCCTATGTTGCTTACTACAAATCTTCGTAAAGCAGCTACTGATCCGTTAACGCCTGATGAGTTTATGGACGCATTAAAGTTTACGCTAATAAAGAAGGGCATTAGCGAGCAGGGTGCAACCTTTGCTGTTAAAGAGATAACCGAGTCAATAATGGGCCAAGCCAAAGCGCCTCACCCACTAATTCAAGCAGCAAATTCCCTGGCATACGCACTAACCTTAGCTGGTCCATTGTCGGCTGTTCTCAACCTTGCAGACATTCCGCTGCTTGGAGCTAAGTATGGAGGTGGGGCAGTCAGAGAGGGGTTAAAGGTTGCCACCCCATTTAAGAAAGTGCCAAACGCAGATCTTAAAAAGATGGGTTTAGACAACCAAACAATGGGTGAGTTTGTAAATATTATTAGCGATCAAGCAAGTGACTCAACAAACTGGATGGTTACAACTGCAGAAAAAATGCGAAACACTGCTAACTTTTTAATGAAAGGCTCTGGTTTTGCTGCAATGGATAGAGTTGGCAAGCAAGGGGTTATGCGTGGCGTATTAAAAAGCGCTGCTGACGATGCCCAAGCCGGCACTCTCAAAGAAAACTGGGGGTTTTATTTTAACAAAGCAGAGCTGGATATTTTGTCTAGCCAATTACAGCGACATGGAATTGATTGGCAAAAATATACAGGCAAGGGAAGGGATCTTGTTGAAGAGCTTATGTTTGCTGGCCTTGGTCAACAGCAGTTAATTAGCGGAGCAGGCAGGCCATCAGCATGGGCGCGCCATCCAAACCTTAGACCTTTGTGGGCGTTGCGAGGCTTCGTGGTTAAGCAGCAGGCGCTCGCGCTCCGCGAGGTAGTCGGCAATATAAAAGCAGGCAAGCCAGAAAAAGCCGCAGAATTCCTGGGCCGCTACGCAGTTTATGGGGCTGGTGGTTATGCGGTTATTAATGAAGGCAGGCAGTTCCTGTTTGGCGATGGCGAAGCAAGTGCTGGCGGTCTTGCGCGAGGGTATGGGGATGCATGGGCATCATTACTAACAGCCAATACGCTTGGACTTAATGATTACCAATTCGGCAAAATAAAAGAAAACGGGATCATGCTTACGTTTGCTCAAGGTCTATTGCCAATAACAGTCACAAGGCCGTTCGACATTGCAGGCACTACAATTGGAGTAATAGACAGAGAGTATCCAGTAGCCCGACTTGCATCAGAGCTACCGCTAGTTAGGGACATAGGCAGGACATCTCGCAACGTCGGAGAGCGTTTTGGAATTGATCCGCTTGCAGAAGTCGGCGGGATGATGACTCAAAAGCGTTTGCCAGACGAAGACTAATTCCAACTTACAATCTCATAACCAAGCTCAGCTTCTGCTTTTCGAAGCTCAGCGCGATAATGATCGCTAATTTCCTTACGAAGAATTTTATTTGTTTTAAGTACTGCGTTGCTTTTTTCTCGCAAGATATCCATATGTCCAGATCCATATAGCTTTGTTAGCCAATCAGTAAAGGCAACTGGATTAGATCCAAACCAATTGTGGTGGTATCGGCATAGCGTAACTGCGTTATCCATGCTCCAGCGCACAGACTTTCGTGCTCTTCCGTAAATATGAGCGCAGTCCGTGCCCTCTCCAAAGCAATATTGGCAGCGGTGTTGATCTCTGTGCCGAACACACTTGCTAAACCAGACATCGCAAGCTTCTCTTTTAATCGCCATTACGTTGACTCCTTTAGATCGCTTGGAAATGGCACAAGAAATCCTTTATGTTCCGCAAGCCACCTAACAAGCACCTCAGCAGCTTCGCTAAGCTCCCTTCCAGACAGCCCCGCCGTAGATTTTTTGTCGTACATAGCTTTAATGACGGGCTTGTACAACATTTCTTTTACAAGCACCTCGGTAAAAGGCACTTCAACTTCATTGTTAAATGGATGAGTAGCGTGGTAGCCACCATCATTTAGCTCTTCAGCAATCTGCCTAAACCACAAGTGCATTGCATTGTTTTGCTTTTCACTTCTTCCGGCTGGCTTGATTGAGTATAAGTGATGACTGCCAGACTGAAGCTCCGCAGTAATAAATGCAATAAAGAAATCAAGTTTATCTTTATGGTCTACAAGCCATTGATGTCCATCTGTCATAACACGCTCCACATTTCGATGATTTGAAAACTAATAGTAATTAGGATAACTGCGATTAGCGCAATGATGTGCTCTCCTAAATCGCTCATATCAGAATGCCCAGAATGCCCAAGATGCCCTGCGTGCCCATAGAAAAGGGGGCGGGCAAGGGGAACCGGCCCCCTAAACCATGGGCATTAGAAGCAAGCTGGGCATCCTGGGCAAACTGGATCCTAGAAAGACTGCCATCGGTAAAACTTTTTACCATGTGCACCTCGTCGCTCTAGCTTAAGATAGTTATCTTTAAGTAAGTCTATGCATGTTCGCAGTGTTTTTCTTGAACATCCATTTGGATTAATTTCGTCATCATTTAACAAGCCAAACAAATCTGATTGTGAGTATGAGCGGCCATCCTTCATAACACTTTGCAACAAAACAAACTCATCTTCATATTTGCTTAGTGCTTTCCCAATGTTTATTTGACCACGCTGTTTTGTCTTCAAGCCTGATATATCATCGGGGCTCATAAACTCTACAGAGTCTACTGATTCTGAATACCCAACTAACATTCCTGTCTGCTTATATTTAAACCCACCCTCAAAACTAACCTGACTTCTATCTTTTTCATTAATTACTAAAAGCTCTTGCCATTCTGAGAACTTATCATTAAGCGGATCAAGGCCAAACATGTTATCAACGTCAGCTTTAAGGTCGCCAACACCCTCATATACAAGCCTGCCATCCATCGTCCGATGTTTGTTGCAATGCCCAAGCAATACAACTGTGCCACCAGCTGCAGCAAATTCCCTGAATACGTGCAGAACCTCACGCATGTCAGCTTTGTTAAGCACTGGAGCAAACTTCTTTAGGGTATCGCAGATAATTATTTTTCCATCTGCTTCACCTTCAAGCCGAATCATATTTAACAACCTCAAAGCGTCGGTGGTTGTGCGAAGGCTGGGGTCTGGCGAGGTTGCCAAAGTCACCATGGTTATTCCGTGATCTTTGCCAAGCTTTGCTTTCTGAAGCACGCCTTTAGCGCCATCGTCCTCATTAAAATATATGACATCAGACCCGCTGATTAAATTATTTCTAATAGATTGAAAAAGATTTCCAAGAATCCAGACAGTCTTGCCTGCACCACTTGGGGCATAGACCAAGGTGACAGTGCCGGTAGTAACCATGCCAGGAATTACATCCCGCTCTTTGGCAAGCCGCTCTTCTATTTCTTTTATTCGCCCGTTGACTGAGGCGTCTATAAGCCTGCTCAGGGACGATTTAACTGGGGCATGTGATCCCCCATTGATTAACTGATTATTTACTGTGGAGCCATTGACGGGCTTCTCAGCTGTAGTAATGGATGGCTGTTGGTTTCGTCTGCTTTCTTCCAGACAATACAGCGCCCAATCATCTTGCATATAGCTCCCCTTAAGCTAAGACCGGAACCCTCAATCTTGACGGAAGGTGACGAACCTGTCAACAATTACCGCCATGTTTTTTAATGTTTACAAAGGTTGACGAATGTTATCAAATGTGTCATCCTTCTTTTCGGTCAATCAAGGAGTCAGGAATGAACGATAAAAAAACCACTGGTGATCTGCTTTATTTGCTTCTGGATGTGCAGCGTGAACTGTCACACGCCAAGGCATCAGCAACGAACCCTCATTTTAAAAGCCAATACGTTCCTTTTGAAGCGCTATGGGACTATGCAAAAGAACACCTTAACGACAAGGGTATTTTCATACAGCAGATTAGCCATGAGTGCGAGGTTGGAGCCTGTATCGAAACTGTACTACATGGGCATGGCGAGTCATTAAGCACCGGCAAGATGATTGTTAGGGCAGACAAGCCAACAGCTCAAAGTTTTGGTAGCGCCGTCACTTATGCTAAAAGATATAGCTTGTCTATGGCTTTAGGTATTGGTGCAGATAAAGACGATGATGGAAACAAAGCAGAGTCAGGATCTAAAAGAGCATGGTAGAAACATATGAAGAGTTTATTGCGTACATGGAATCAGTGCGTGAAAACTTTGACTTTGTTTGTGATGTTAAAAGCGCAGTTGCTAATGAAGAGTGGGATCTTCTTCGTGATATTGTTGAAGATACTCCGAACCATATTAAGGAGGCATTAAACTTAGCGCCATCTAAAGGTGGCATTTTTACGACCTATGAAAATAGGGTAATGAAAACCAATCCAAATAGGAACATAAGATGAGTGAAGAAAAAAACTTTGTTGATGGAATGATTGTTAAACTTCCTGACAGTAATGCGCCAGACTTTGTAAAGCTTAAGCTGTCATTAAAGCTTGATGAGTTAGGCCCATGGATTTCAACGCAGAAAAAAAATGACCCAGATATGGAGTGGATTAACATAGAAATTAAAGAGGGTCGGTCTGGCAAGTGGTATGCTGAGCGTAATATGTGGAAGCCATCGGAGGACACAAGGCCACCCGCATCG
>Ga0222716_10002236_pt1 | contig 15734 bp, 16 predicted proteins | sample C33_13DmetaG_FD_165044 | JGI IMG/M metagenome (GOLD analysis project Ga0222716, IMG submission 165044) | Estuarine water microbial communities from San Francisco Bay, California, United States - C33_13D | ecosystem: Environmental > Aquatic > Marine > Unclassified | place: USA: California... | reverse complement strand
AAAATGATGGCTCATTTGTATATCGTAACGGTAAAAAACACAGCGCCATGAAAATCTGGATCATTTCAGTATCACTGTTCTGTGGGATGATCTATAGCCTCTGGCTTTCTATGGAAATAGATGATGTTGGAATTATCAGTTCAAAGCGAGATCTAGAGGATCCAGATTATTTTATAGAGAATATGGTCCGTCGCACAATGGACGAAAGTGGCGAGGTGCGCACGATTTTATATGCGGATTTGGTAGAACATTTTCCGAGCGATGATTCAATGGATCTGCAAAACCCTTATTTACAATTATATAATGCTGTTGGCCAGCCTTGGCATGTCAAATCTGAGACGGGGTGGGTGAGTTCAGGAAACGAAGTTATTCTGTTGCATGGAGAGGTAGAGATTTGGCGTTTAGATTCTGAACAAAAAAGGATAATTCAAGCCCTAACCTCGGAATTACGAGTTCTGCCGGATGACGAGTACGCTGAAAGTAATGAACACTCCATCATTATCCATCCATCTGCCGTGACCCATTCCATAGGACTTCGTGCGAATTTTTCTCACAATCATCTTGAGTTAGTTCGTGAAGTTAGGAGTAAGCATAAAAGTAAAACGTCTGGATAATATTACTGGTTGGAGATTTTTTCGTGAGTTTTACAAGAGTTTTTTCAATTATTTTAAGTTTGAGTGGCCTCACGATTTTATCATGCCCTCTATTGGGCCTTTCGACTGATTTTGAGCAACCGATTGAAATAGAGGCAGATTTTGCAGAATTAGATGATCAGGCGGGTACTACTGTATATATTGGTAATGTAGTATTAGTGCAGGGTTCAATAGTTATGACTGGTGATAAATTAACCGCAACTTTCACACCCGAGAGAGATTTAGAGGAAGCGATCTTAGAGGGTCGACTAGCTACTTTTAGGCAGACGCCTGATAAGGGCGAGGATATTGAAGGTGAGGGGGCAATAATTGAGATGCATGCCTTTGATAATATGTTCTTTTTGACCGGCAAGGCCAAGGTTACGCAAGGTTTAAGATTAACCCAAGGCTACCGCATAAGTTATGATACCGAAAAAAGTATTGCTACGGTTCGAACCTCGCGTTCTTCTAGTAAATCGGCTAATACTAACGATCGACCTAAAGATCGCGTACGTATTGTCATACCTCCTAAAGAAAAAGAGATAGGTAAAAACTAATGAAAGACGAATTAGATAACAGCGATAGGTGTAAGGTGTCTTTTACCTATGAGTAGTCTTGTAGTGAGCAATCTCAGCAAGGCTTTTAGCAGTAGGAAAGTAGTAAAAAGTGTCAGTCTGAATGTGGATAGCGGTGAAGTAGTGGGACTGCTCGGACCTAATGGTGCAGGAAAGACGACCAGTTTCTATATGATTGTGGGACTGATTAAAAGCGACGGTGGGTCCATTCAGCTTGATTTAGAAGATATAACTGGCCTACCTATGGACGCGAGAGCCCGCAAGGGCATCGGATATTTGCCACAAGAAGCTTCTATTTTCCGGAAACTTACCGTGGAGGAAAATATTTTAGGAGTTCTAGAGATAGCGGGTGTTGCTAGCGCAGAGCAGAGACTAATAAAGCTCGATTCGTTATTGAACGAATTTCATATTTCTCACATTAGGCATAGCGTAGGTATGTCTTTATCCGGCGGTGAAAGAAGACGCGTCGAAATTGCACGAGCGTTAGCCACCGAGCCGAGATTTATATTACTTGATGAACCTTTCGCGGGCGTAGATCCTATTTCTGTCGGTGATATTCAATCCATCGTAGCCCACCTAAAAAACGTAGGCATTGGCGTTCTTATAACCGATCACAATGTGCAAGAGACGCTAAGGATATGCGATCGTGCATATATCGTAAATGAAGGCACCATCATTGCGTCGGGCGATCCTACTGGAATATTGGAAAATGACACGGTCAGGCGCGTATATTTAGGTGATAGCTTTAGTATTTGATGGCCTCATGTTCTTGTCAAATGTTTGGATCACTATTTTGAATTTTTTGAAGCGTCGTGAGCTATGAAGACGCTCCTCCAATTAAAAACTAGTCAGCAATTAAAGATGACGCCTCAACTGCAGCAGGCGATCAGGCTTCTTCAGCTTTCAACGGCAGAGCTGAATCTCGAGATACGCGAGGCGCTTGAGTCGAATATGATGCTAGAAATCGACGAGCCAGATGTTGATGTGACTGATCAGGTAACTGATTTAGAGATTGAGGACAAAACACCCGAGATAGAAATCAGTCCATCTCATGCTCTTGAAGGTAATCAAGCATACGACGAGCACGCGTCTTCTTTCACTCATAGCGGTGACATATCTGATATAGAGGGGGCGCACCTAGGTTCTCTTAAGGCCCATTTGCTTTGGCAATTAAATCTTCTTAACTTAAGCGATATAGATTATGTGGTAGCTGTTTCTATAATAGACGCTATAGATAATACGGGCAGGCTAAGTTGCTCGTTGGACGAAATTAAAGAAACCTTGCGCGGCTCGATTGAGCCTGTACCAGAGATAGATGAAATTAATTTAGTTTTAAAAATCATTCAAGAATTTGATCCAATAGGTGTTGGCGCACGCAGTCTTTCGGAGTGTCTTCTTTTGCAACTCGCTGAATTACCGAGAGATACACCACTTTTGAACGAAGCTTGCCTATGCGTAGACCAACATATGAGTTTATTGGGGACGAGAAATTACCAAGATATTTTGGATAATTTAGGCATTAGGAAAGACGAATTAATACATATTCTAAGGTTAATTAAAGATCTAAACCCAAGACCAGGAGAACAGTATGGTACCGTATCTAAAGATTATATCGTTCCAGACGTTTTTGTATTTTGGGAAAAAGGAGGCTGGAATGTCGAGTTGAATAATGAAGCGGTGCCCAAGATTAGAGTGAATTTATCATACTCAAATCTTGCTAGAAAGATTGAAAAAAAAGAAGATCAGTTGACCATTAAAACTCATTTACATGAGGCGCGCTGGTTAATTAAAAGTATAGAAAGCCGAAACGACACTCTGTCTAGAGTCGCCCGTGCTATTGTTGAACATCAAAGTGCATTTTTAGCATTCGGCGAAGAAGCGATGAAGCCTCTAGTCTTAAATGAAATTGCCAGCTCTTTGGATATGCACGAATCCACTATTTCACGAATTACTACCCAAAAATACATGCACACCCCGAGAGGAGTTTTTGAACTGAAGTATTTTTTTTCTAGCCACGTTAGTGGATCTTCTGGTGCCACTATTTCATCTACCGCAATACGCGCAATAATTAAGAAATTAATTGCATCGGAGAACAAAGGGAAGCCTCTCAGTGATAGTAAATTAGCTACTATTTTATCAGATCAGGGTATTAAGGTCGCTAGACGAACAGTAGCTAAGTACCGAGAATCATTATTAATTCCAGCCTCGATAGAGAGAAAAGAGCTGAGTTGACTAGCAGATATTATAACAATGGCTTAATCCTATTTTTTTATTTTGAGCAGTGTTAAAGGCTGGTGCGAGTGCTACAAGAGGGTACTTCTAGAGAAGTCGTTTAATACGTGCGCGTGCAACCTACCCGCGATCAGTCAAACCTGAATTTGAATAGCGTTCGATTGCTAGACAATTCAAGACGCGGTTCTAATAGACTTGTGCTGGGAGAGATTTAACCATTATTATCAGAGAACTTATGCTAGAGGAAAGACGTCTTGTAATTATTTCAGGTTTGTCAGGCGCCGGTAAGACAGCCGCTCTTCATGCTTTAGAAGATATAGGGTTCTATTGTATTGATAATCTGCCTCTAGGAATTTTGCTACATTTTTCGGATTATTTGACTCAGCAGTCTGACGGTGTCCTCAGCAAAGTTGCTGTAGTTATAGATTCCAGGAATGACGTTCCGCCTACGATCAAAGATCTCCCAGCCTTTATAAGTATATTGAATGATAAAGGGGTAAAACCAGAATTATTTTTTATCGATGCTACAACTGAAACCTTACTCCGGCGATATAGCGCAACGAGAAGAAAGCATCCCGCGTCTTCAAAGAAGTTAGCTATTAGTGAGGCTATAGAGTATGAACGAAGCTTGATGGGTCCTTTGTTTGCGAAAAGTGATTTGTATCTAGACACATCGGAATTGAATGTGCATCAGCTGAGAGAGCGGTTTAAAAAAATCGTAACTGGAATACGAGATTGTGCATTAACCTTGCAGTTCTATTCCTTTGGGTATAAACACGGAATTCCCAAGGATACAGATTTTGTTTTTGATGTTAGAAACCTTCCAAACCCGTATTGGGAAGAAGGCCTGAGAGAACTTACGGGCCTTGATCTGGCAGTGAAAATTTTTTTAGATAATGAAGATATGGCTAACAAAATGTTTAAAGATATAGCTGGATTTTTAGTTAATTGGTTGGAAAATTTTGAATTGGATGACCGTAATTATGTGACAGTAGCGATCGGATGTACCGGTGGTAGGCATCGCTCAGTGTACATGGCCGAAAAGTTAGCAGATCACTTCAGGCATAAAACAGTTTTAGTTAGCCACAGAGACTGCCAATAACAGGGTACGCGATTATTTTTTGAGTTTGTGATGAGCGTACGCGACATTACTTGGGTTTCACTGCATACTTTGTTATGCCACTAAGCTATCCTTAAATTTGAGGAGCAGGAAGTTATGTCGTTTGTACGCAGATCTAATGAGCTAGAGCGATACCCCTTTAATTCTCGTTAACAATTCTCCCTTGAAGGTTGCATACTAGGATTATTTAAACACTTTTTGGTGATTTATTTGATATGTCTGAGAAAAATAATAAAAATCAAGAGCTTTTAAAGCTCATCCAGAAATATCTAGACACTAATAACTTTTTAGCATTAAAGAGTTGTTTGTCGAAAGTGCATCCTTCCGAGATAGCCGATGTACTTGAATCATCGACTGAGGTCGAAAGGCGACAATTGTGGAGCCATATCGACTCGAGTATAGAAGGTGACGTGCTCTCTAGTTGTAATACGGTTGTGCGAAATAGCCTGCTTCAACATATGGAGCCCTCTAGGGTGGCTAGCGCCACGAATCACCTTGAGCTAGATGATGTGGCAGATATCCTGCAAGATTTACCTCATGAGCTGGCCGATGAAATTTTACTATCAATGGACGATCAGAATCGCTCACGATTGGGCGCGGTGCTTAATTACTCCTCTGATACGGCTGGAGGTTTGATGAATGTTGATGCCGTCACCGTGAGGTCTGATGTGGACGTAGATGTAGTGCTGAGATATATGCGTCAAACTAAGCATATACCGGAAAATTTTGATCAGTTGTTCGTGGTAGATCGCGGTGATAAGTTTTTAGGTGCGTTGCCCCTTACCTCGCTAGTGTTAGCGAGCTCGGATGCCAAAATCTCAGATATTATGGACATTAATCATCCTGCTATATTTGCTGATACACCAGCGCATGAGGTCGCTATTTTATTTGAGCAGCGAGATCTTGTTTCATCACCCGTTATTGACGAGTCTGGGAGACTGATAGGTCGAATTATGATAGATGATGTAGTCGATGTTATAAGACAAGAAGGGGATCATTCGTTAATGCTCTCGGCGGGTTTAGATGAAGAGCATGATATTTTTGCGCCGGTGCTAGTAAGTACCAGACAACGCTCATTATGGCTGGCGGTAAACTTGGCCACAGCATTTGCGGCTGCATGGGTCATAGGGTTATTTGAAGGCACGATTGAGCAGTTAGTGGCATTGGCAGTTTTGATGCCGATAGTAGCTAGCATGGGTGGGATCGCAGGAAATCAAACTTTGACTATTGTATTGAGAGGCTTGGCTCTGGGGAATGTGGGTGATGCAAACGCGAAGACAGTGGTGCGCAAAGAAGTCGCGGTAGGCTTGGTCAATGGTTGTATATGGTCAATTGTGGTTTCTTGTGTTGCCGGGTTTTGGTTTGGAGATGCCGGTTTAGGCGCGGTTATAGGGTTTGCGATGGTGCTGAATTTGCTGACCGCGGGTTTCGCGGGAGCCGCAATTCCTTTATTACTGCAGAAAATCAATATCGATCCAGCACTAGCTGGAGGAGTAGTACTTACCACGGTAACTGATATAGTAGGATTTGTTGCGTTTTTAGGCCTAGCTACGATGTTCCTTGTTTAGCGTTGGGTGTAAGAAACGCTAGAATTATCGGATTTATGTGTTAATATTTGTATGAATAGCTAAATGTTGTTTTAATACAACAAAAATTTAGTTTGACACATCCTGCTTCTGATTTACGCATAGCGTCTAGGATAGGGGGAATAGCTTAAAACTTTAAAGTCGCGCATGTGACCTCAAGTGTGTTAAGCTTTTACAAAAATAAGGGTGCCTACCAAATAGGTAAATTATAAAAGTTCGTGGGAGACATGGATAATGAACAAAATTTCAAGATTGTCAGCAGTACTAGTGCTGGGATTACTATTGAGTGGCTGTGCTAGTAAAAATATTAAACCTGCCGATATTCTCTGTCCAGTACTGGGCGGTACTCTAGGTGCTGGTGTTGTTGCTGGCGGATTAGATGGCGACGATAAAGGTGCTATGATGCTTGGAGCTGCAGTAGGTGCTGGTTTAGGGCACTTCCTATGTAATGCCGGTGACGACTAAATAGAGTTTTTAGTTTCTGGAAGGGCGGAATTTCCGCCCTTCCATTATTAACATATAAAAATTTTTCTATTCTCCACTGTCAAGTACCCAAGTGAGAGCTGAGACCTCCTATCGTCTTGACGGCTGTATTACCATTTGAATAAAACCCATTGAGGTACAGTCGGCTCTGGCTTGCCATCTAACCTTGTTTCTAAGAGACCATCGCCATCGTGGTCTAAAAAGAAGTAAGGAATCCCTCGAGTAGGAGTAACCTTTATCATATATAGGCGGCCGTTCAGCCTGTGTTCTTCGTGTATAGCGTTTTTCTTTTGTACGATAGTTATTTCAGGCTCAAGTTCCTCGTGCATGTAGGCGTCATCTGGGACTATTACAATTGGAGGCGGAGGTGCGTCAATAAATTGTTGCTCTTCAGCTTGTAACATTGTCGCAAATATAGAAACTGATGCAATTACAGCAAGGTGGTAGTTTAGTTTCATAGGATATCGGTCTCTCTTCGAAATGTTTGCTAGTATCATTAACCTTAAGAATAGCATTGAAAACTGAATAAAACATTGCTTACTGAAAAATTGCTCATTATTTTGGATTTAAATGGAAAATAAACAGCTTTTAATTTTAGTTGACGGATCGTCCTATCTATATCGAGCATTTTATGCTCTACCAGAATTGACTAGCTCAAAAGGCCACCCTACTGGAGCTATGCATGGCGTATTGAATATGCTGTCTAAGCTAAAGCAGCAATATCCAGCGGCTAACTTCGCAGTAGTTTTTGACCCTCGTGGTGCGACCATTCGTAACAACTGGTACAAGGACTACAAAGCAAACCGAGCTAAAATGCCCCCGGAATTATCTAGTCAGATAGCCCCTCTACATGAAATGATTCGCGCGTTAGGATACCCAATATTACAGGTTGACGATATTGAAGCGGATGATGTGATTGGTACAGTTGCTACGAAAGCGGTCGAAGAGGGTTATGACGTTATAATTTCTACCGGCGACAAAGATTTCGCCCAGTTGGTGGAAAAAAATATCTCTCTGATTAATACGATGGATGGTTCTTTCCTTGACGAGGATGGAGTAAAGCATAAGTTTGGTGTTAGGCCAAACCAAATAGTAGATTATTTAACTTTGGTCGGCGATGCGGTAGACAACATCCCCGGAGTACCTAAGGTCGGCCCAAAGACAGCGGTAAAATGGATACAAACCTATGATGGTTTGGATGGGATCGCTCTCAATGCTCATGCAATAAAAGGTAAGGTAGGGGATAACCTTAGAGATTTTTTGGATCAAATGCCTTTGTCCCGAAAATTAGTGACTATCATCCGGGATATTCAGGTGGGTGTGGAGACAAAGGATTTAGTTCACGCTCCTGTTGATACTAGTAAGCTATTAGGACTCTATGAAGAGTACGAGTTTAAAACTGCTTTATCTCAATTAAGTGAGCAAGGTCTAGATCCCGCTACTATCGGGGAAGCGCCGATCCAACAGGCGGAACAGATCTCCGAGGTGTTGAATATTGAAATAATTCTCGATATTTCCGCTCTAGATCTTTGGGTCGAAAAGTTGATAACCACTGACTATTTTGCTTTTGATACTGAGACTACCTCACTAGACTACATGAATGCTGAGTTAGTTGGAATATCATTTTGCTGTGAGAAAGGTGGCGCTGCTTATTTGCCGCTGGGCCACAACTATCATAACGTGCCGGAACAAATTTGTCTTAAAACGGCTCTTTCTAAGCTGAAAAAAATATTTGAATCTAAAACTATTTTCAAACTTGGTCACAATTTAAAGTACGACCGTAATGTATTGCTAAATTATGGAATTGATGTTCAAGGCATATTGTTTGATTCGATGCTGGAATCATATGTTCTCGATAGCACAGGTTCTAGGCACGGCTTAGATAAATTAGCGTTTAAATACCTAAATGGTAGGATTACGACTAAATACGAAGACGTGGTAGGAAAAGGTGCTAAACAGATAAATTTCTCACAGGTCTCTTTAGATGTTGCGGCAGATTACGCCGCGGAGGACGCGGAAGTCTCTTATCAGCTCCATGCATTTTTTCAAGGGGAGCTAATGAAAGATGATAATTTAACAAACATCTATACGAACATAGAGATCCCGTTAGTGCCGGTACTATCTAATATGGAACGGGCGGGAGTTAATGTGGACCCTCACATGCTTAAGGAACAGGGCGCGGAGCTAGCCGCGAGTCTTAAAAGGTTAGAGGCCGAAGCTCATGAACTTGCGGGTGAAGCTTTCAATATCTCTTCTCCAAAACAACTACAGAATATTTTGTTTGAGAAGCTTGGCCTACCTGTAATCTCCAAGACACCTAAAGGTCAGCCCTCAACTGCAGAGTCGGTATTGCAAGAATTGTCCAATGAGTTCACGTTACCGCGTGTGATTCTGGAATTTCGATCCTTGAGTAAATTAAAGTCTACATATACCGATAAACTGCCTTTACGGATCAATAAGACTACTGGCAGAGTTCATACTAGTTATCATCAAGCGGTGACTGCAACTGGTCGTCTGTCCTCCTCAGAGCCTAATTTACAAAATATCCCGATAAAATCACCTGAGGGCAGGCGCATCAGGAAGGCCTTTAAAGCATCCAAAGGGAAAAGTATTGTAGCGGCGGATTATTCGCAAATAGAGTTGCGGATCATGGCGCATCTATCGGGTGATATTGGGCTGATAACTGCCTTCAGTAGTGGCCTGGATGTTCATAATGCCACCGCTTCGGAAGTCTTTTCGGTTCCGATAGACAAGGTGTCCAATGAACAAAGAAGGGCGGCAAAGGCTATAAATTTTGGCCTAATTTATGGTATGTCTGCGTTTGGTTTGGCCCGACAGCTAGAGGTTGATCGAGCTAGCGCGCAAGCCTATATAAATACCTATTTCTCTAGATACCCAAGCGTTCTTGAATTTATGGATGATACCAAAGCAGAGGCGAAGAAGCGCGGGTTTGTAGAAACGATTTTTGGGCGGAGACTTAACTTACCCGATATCAATGCAAAGCGAGTACAGCTGCGGCAATATGCGGAGAGAACAGCTATTAACGCGCCCATGCAGGGGACTGCAGCTGACATCATCAAATTGGCAATGATTGATGTTGCTAAATGGATTGAAAATGAAAGTATCGATGCCGTTTTAGTCATGCAAGTTCACGATGAATTAGTACTTGAAGTCGAGTCTTCGATAGCTCCGAAGGTAGGAGAAAAAGTAAGACATCTTATGGAATCTATCACGAAGTTGAGTGTTCCTTTAATTGTTGATGTGGGAATAGGGCAAAGTTGGGAGGAAGCGCATTGAGAGTTTCGGAGTATCGAGATTATTTCTAATGTATCCACCGTGTTACCATTAGTGCAAACTTATTAAACTTGTCTTTGCAATGGGAGGCGTCCCCAGTTGGGGATTGGAAAACGATTATGCTTTTAATACCGGCGATTGACCTGAAAGGTGGTAGGTGTGTGCGGCTAGTGCAAGGCGATATGGAACGGGATACAGTTTATTCTGATGATCCTGTAAAAATGGCTGTTAAGTGGGCTGAGGCTGGAGCACGGCGTTTGCATTTAGTTGATTTGGACGGTGCGTTTGAAGGCAGTCCGATTAATCACCATGTTATCCATCAGATAGCCGAAGAACTGCCTACAATTGATATTCAAGTAGGTGGGGGTATTAGGGACGAGGATACTATTCAAAGCTACCTTGACGCGGGTGTTCGATACGTAATTCTCGGCACTAAAGCGGTGACAGCGCCTCATTTTGTATCCGATGTTTGCATTGAGTTCCCTGGTCATATAATGGTGGGCTTGGATGTACGTAACGGTAAAGTTGCAATAGATGGTTGGTCGAAAATGTCCAAGCACGATGCTTTAGATATTGCTCAGCGTTTTGAGAGTGATGGGGTGGAGGCTATTATTTACACAGATATTGGCCGGGATGGCATGATGGAAGGCCTGAATGTTGAGGCGACAGCTTCTCTAGCTCGAGAACTAAAAGTACCAGTATATGCCTCGGGAGGGGTCACGAATCTTGATGATATTCGTCGCTTAAGCCGTGTTTCGAAAGATGGCGTATCTGGAGCTATCACGGGCAAAGCGCTTTATGAAGGAAAACTAGATTTTTCAGAAGCTCAGGCGTTGGCTGACCAGCTATCAGATTCGAATTTTGTTTAAATGACGCTTGCAACCCGTATTATTCCCTGTTTGGACGTCGATGCTGGCAGGGTGGTTAAGGGTGTACGATTTTTGGATATTAGAGATGCGGGTGATCCTGTTGAAATAGCGCAACGGTATGATAAGCAGGGCGCGGACGAGATAACATTTTTAGATATTACAGCTAGTGCGCACGATCGGGACACAATTGTTAATGTAGTAGAGGCCGTGGCCGAACAGGTTTTTATTCCGCTGACTGTTGGGGGCGGGATAAGGAGCTTAGATGATATTAGGATTATGTTGCAGGCTGGTGCCGACAAGGTGTCTCTGAATACCGCTGCCATTAATGATCCGGAACTTATCAAAGCAGCGGCAGAAAAATTTGGATCACAATGTATTGTTGTTGCAACTGATGCTCGTTTGTGTGGCCCTGACCGATGGGAGATTTTCACACACGGTGGTAGAAATGCTACTGGGATAGACGCAGTTGAATGGGTCAAAAAAATGGAGAGCTTTGGCGCGGGAGAAATTCTTTTGACGAGTATGGATAGAGACGGCACTCGCGATGGCTATGATCTCCAGTTAACTAAAGCGGTATCAGACTCGGTATCGATACCAATTATTGCATCTGGTGGAGTTGGTGAATTACAACATCTAGTTGATGGTGTAAAGGAAGGTCATGCTAGTGCCGTTTTGGCTGCTAGTATATTTCATTTTGGAGAACATACGGTTCTGGAGGCCAAGAGGCTTATGCAGAGTCAAGGAATAGAGGTGCGAATATGAGTTACCTAAATGAAGTTAAATGGGATAAGAACGGACTAGTTCCGGCAGTGTCCCAAGACTGTACTTCAGGTAAGGTGCTTACTTTGGCCTGGATGAATGAGGACGCTTTGAAAGCTACTATTGACGAAGGCAGAGTCGTATATTGGTCTCGGAGTCGGAAAAGTTTGTGGAGAAAAGGGGAGCAGTCGGGTTTCATTCAAAAGCTCCGTGAGCTGCGTCTTGACTGCGATGGGGATAGCATTTTACTAATTGTTGAGCAAATAGAACCGATTGCGTGTCATACAGGAAGGGCAACATGTTTTTACAAACTCTATCAGGCTGGGTCATGGCTAATAACAGAACCCGTTATTAAGGATTCGGCTGATATTTATTCATAACATTGTAAAAAGGCTATATATATGGATGATGTTTTAAGAAATCTAAGTGAGGTGATCGAAGCTCGACGAAAGTCTGATCCTAATGAGTCATATGTTTCGGGTCTATTCGCATCGGGAATAGATGGGATATTAAAAAAAGTCGGCGAGGAAGCTACCGAATTGGTGCTAGCAGGTAAGAATGGAGATAGAAATGAGGTAGTATACGAGGCAGCTGATTTATGGTTTCATTCAGTTGTATTGCTAAAGTACTTCGACTTAGAAGTGTCGGACGTACTGGCTGAGCTTGAACGTAGGTCTGGTACATCTGGTATTGAAGAGAAAGCTAATAGACAGAAATAGCCGTTGCGTTGTTTCTAGCGGAGAATATTATGGGATTTGGAATAAAAGAATTAGTAGTTTTACTAGTGATAGTGGCGTTGGTATTCGGTACCAAAAAAATTAAAGGAGTGGGTTCGGACGTGGGGGGGTGGATCAGAGACTTTAAAAAAGCAATGAAAGAGGAGCCTACCGAACCTGACCCGCTTAAGGGAGAGGCGCAAACTATCGAAGCTGAGGTCAGTTCTGAAAAAGAAGAAGGCGCGCCGAGATAGAATATGTTTGATATCGGATTTTGGGAGCTGGGCGTTATTTTTATCGTTGCTCTGCTAGTGGTTGGGCCTGAGAAAATGCCTGCCTTGATTAAAAGTGCTGGTCAATGGATTGGTCAGCTGCAACGCATGATCAGAAGTGCAAGATATGAAATCGAGCGCGAAGCGCAAACTGACGAATACAAGCAACTCAACAAGGATTTCCTAGAAGAGGATCGAAAGTTGAAAGATCTTGCGCGTGAGCCGACTGTTGATGACGTACTAGATCTTGAAAAAAGTGATGAGACGTCGCGACAGGATATAGCCCCTAAAGTCTGAAACTATTCTTTCTGAGAAAAAATTAGAAATGTATTTATGATATTTGGTAAGTCTAAGAAAAAACCAAGTTTGACCGATGGTGGTCCCAATGGAGTAGACGAAAAAAAACAAACGTTTGTTTCTCACCTTATCGAGTTAAGAAATCGTCTTTTGCGGGCAATCGCTTGTGTTTTTGTAGTCTTGCTATGTTTGTTTCCTTTCTCTAACTTTTTATATGCTGTACTTGCAGAACCTTTACTAGCACATTTGTCTGGTTCAAGTTCGATGATTGCAACTCAAGTTGCGTCGCCCTTTTTAGCGCCATTCAAACTCACTGCTTTCGTTGCTGTAGTTGTGTCGGTTCCATATATATTTTTTCAAGCCTGGTCGTTTGTCGCGCCTGGTTTATATTTAAACGAGCGCCGGTTAGCGTTACCTTTAATTATTTCGAGCACATTACTTTTTTACTGCGGCATAGCGTTTGCGTATTTCGCAGTATTCCCGCTTATTTTCGGATTTTTTACCGCCGTGGCACCAGAAGGTGTCACCATAATGACTGACATTTCGCATTACTTAGATTTTGTTTTAAAGCTTTTTTTAGCCTTTGGGGCGGCGTTTGAAGTACCAGTAGCCACTTACTTAATCGTTAGAACTGGAGCCTCAACTGTTGAGTCGTTAGCGGCTAAGCGACCTTACATTATCGTAGGTTCTTTTGCATTAGGGATGGTGTTAACTCCGCCGGATGTTATCTCCCAGACTATGCTTGCACTTCCCATATGGGTTTTATATGAGGTCGGATTGTTGATGTGTCGCTGGACGAAACCTGAAGCAAAAGAGGCAGATGACGATTCAACTGATACCAAGAGTTAGGGGTAATCAGATGACTTCTACTCCCTGGTCTGTTCCAATCAAAAGTTGATCGGCAGGCCTGTAAGCGAAAATCCCGTTGGATACGACTCCAGCGATTTGATTCAATTTTGATTCCAGCAAAGCGGGCTCGAGGATGTTCAAGTTTTGAACATCTAGAATATAGTTATGATTATCGGTTATAAATCCCTGTCGCCAATTGGGAGATCCTCCCAACTTTACTATTTCCCTAGCCACCATGCTACGAGCCATAGGAATTACCTCTACTGCTAGTGGAAATAGTCCAAGCTTTTCGACCAGTTTACTATCGTCTATTAGGCATATAAATTTCTTACTCGCACTAGCTACAATTTTTTCTCGCGTCAGCGCGCCACCACCACCTTTAATTAAGTGGCGATGTCGTGTGGCTTCGTCAGCACCATCAATATATAGGTCTAATTCAACGACAGAATCTAGTGGTACTATAGGTATCCCCAGCGATTTGAGTTGTGTTAAAGTGTTTTCGGAGCTCGCGACGGCGCCCTGAATGCGATGTTTTATTGTCTTGAGTTCCTGAATAAAGCAATCGGCGGTACTGCCGGTTCCCACGCCTATGTAGGAATCATCCTCAATATATTCGACGGCTTTTTTTGCGACCGCTTGTTTTTTATCGGACTGACTTAGCATGTTAAAATTCCAAATAATTCAAAAAAATACATAAATCTATGTTAGCGAGTGCTATCTTAACATTATGAAACATAATTACGTTGAAATGATACGTGACGCGAATGTATATGACGTCGCGCGAAAGACCCCTTTAGATTTTGCTAATTTGCTATCGCAAAGGCTTAATAATCAAATATGGCTGAAGCGAGAAGACATGCAATCTGTTTTCTCTTATAAGATTCGTGGTGCGTATAATTTAATGTCGTCACTTACTGCCGTTGAGCTTGCCGCAGGTGTAGTAGCGGCTTCCGCAGGAAACCATGCCCAAGGTGTTGCATTGTCAGCTAAAAAGTTGCGCACAAAGGCAATTATAGTTATGCCGAAGACTACCCCCTCTATCAAAATCGACGCAGTATTTCGTTTGGGTGGTGAGGTTGTCTTACACGGTAATAGTTACGACGACGCTAGTGAGTATGCGAAATCATTAGCTATTGAGCGGACGCTGACATACGTACCTCCATACGATCATCCGTTAGTAATTGCGGGACAAGGTACGGTTGGTTTAGAGATCCTAGAACAAGCAAATAGTGAAATAGATGCTATATTTGTTCCAGTAGGCGGTGGAGGTTTGGTTAGTGGTATAGGAGCTTATATAAAAGAAGTTTCACCAACTATTAAATTGATCGGTGTAGAGCCAGCAGAAGCCGCAAGTATGACTGCCGCTTTAGACAGTGGTCAGCGCGTATTGCTAAACGAAATCGGTATATTTGCTGATGGTGCGGCGGTACGGCAGGTAGGAAAAGAAAATTTTTTATTAGCTCAGCGTTACGTGGATGAAATGCTTACGGTGACGATTGATGAAATATGCGCCGCAGTTAAAGATATCTTCGAAGATACCAGATCAATAGCTGAGCCCGCAGGGGCATTGTCTCTTGCGGGAGTCAAACAATACATTAGTAGGCATCAAGTAAAAGAAAAAAACTTTGTGTCGATATTAAGTGGCGCGAATGTCAATTTTGATCGCTTGAGGCACATAGCGGAACTAGCTGAACTGGGCGAGGAGCGGGAGGTGCTTATCGGAGCTACTATTCCAGAAAAGCCTGGCAGCTTTAGGGATTTTTGTCACGCGCTTGGACCCAGATTGATTACAGAGTTTAATTATCGTAAATCTAACGCCGTGAATGCGAGCGTGTTTGCGGGCGTGAAAATTAAGGACCGTGAGTCAGAAAGATCGAGTCTTATTAATAATTTAACTAACAAGGGTTACGATCCCATCGATATGACGGATGACGAAGTCGCTAAGATGCATTTAAGGTTCATGGTGGGCGGACCAAGTAGTGAGGATATTAAAAACGAAAGGCTGTTGCGATTTGAGTTTCCAGAGCGCGCCGGTGCTCTTATGCTTTTT
>Ga0222716_10002235_pt1 | contig 15734 bp, 16 predicted proteins | sample C33_13DmetaG_FD_165044 | JGI IMG/M metagenome (GOLD analysis project Ga0222716, IMG submission 165044) | Estuarine water microbial communities from San Francisco Bay, California, United States - C33_13D | ecosystem: Environmental > Aquatic > Marine > Unclassified | place: USA: California... | reverse complement strand
TGCCTATCTCACTCTTACATCTACCGCCAGAGTGCATACAAAGTTCTATGTAATCTAAAGAGCTAACAAAGTTAGGTCGAACAGTTTGTCTCTTGATGTTTATTTGTCTTTGTAATTCAGCAAACTCTTTGTCTGATATTTCATTCTCACTAATCAGCTCTTTGTTTAGTTTAATTTTACAAGGATTTATTTCTACCAGCGATAATGCTATCGCATGGTTATAACAACCAGATATCATCTGGACAACCCTGTTAGCAGCATAAGAACCTCTTTTAGATATTTCTAAATGTAATCTTGTAATATCACCCCTGTTTATATCTGTTAGAATTCTTTTACCTAAATCATTCTTAACATCTTTATCCCACATTCTTACATACTCGCCAGGCTTACCATTCTTGTTAGGCATAGCAACTCTTCTTTTATTTTGTATTAACTTATCAATGTAATATTCAAACGCTTGATTTAAAGTTTCTCCACCCCTGGTATTTAATGGATCAATACCTTGTGCAACTTCACCAAGTATTTGTTGTGCTTTGTTTCTTGCTACATTGATTGGTATGTCTCTACTACCAAGAGTTAGTTCTCTCTTCCTTCCATTAATGCGATAGAAGACTCTATAAGTTTTTTCTGTGATTAATAAATTGTTTACCTTTGTATCTCTTTTATATCTAGCCATAACTCGTACCTCCAAGCAGAGTCGCCATACAGTCGACAGTTGATGTCGAAATGGCGTGTATTTTAATTACCTATTCAGTAGATTATAAATCGAATCTTGTAAAGAAAACAAGGGTTTTTAGGGAAATAATGTACAGCTAAGAAACTGTGTGATGGATAAAATTTAAGAATGAAAACCAGGTGTCCTAACCGATAGACGAAGGGGTCAAAGACCAGAAATCAGCCATTTATTGCAGTTTTTATAGTACCAAAAGTAGACTCATTCTTGTCTTGTCGACCATTAGTCGCCAAAATAATCGACTCCATAGCATCATGTAAACTTTTAATAGAATTGGTTGATTCCATGATGTCGTCATTTATAGATAATTGACCTTTTTTGCAATCAGCAAATGGCACAAAGTATATGTTCTGGTATTTAAGATTAACCAATGCGTAAACATCTATGGTATTTTCTTTATATATTCTGCAATTACTATGAGAGCCTTTGCGTAGATCAAACCGCCAACTGATTCTTCCCTTTTCTATATGAGTAACTGTCTTGACTTGACAGCGATACATTTTGTTTTCCCACTCAAACACTACATCGGCTGCTGCTCCGTGAGGCATTACTGTAACGGTGTCTGTTTCTCCAGCGATAACTGAACAAGCTAGGTATTCTCCACTCCTACCTATTCGTTCTGTCTTTCGTGACATGGTAAGTCATGGTTAATCTTCGTTTAAAAACTGATTGAATTGGTTTGTTCCTGTTCTTATTCCAGCACCACCTACAACATTTTGGTAAGCATTTTTAATCTTTCCTGTCTGTTCTAGCTGTTGCATTAGTCTTAATATTTCTAACTGCTTGTTTGGATTTTGTTCTAATAAAACATTACCAGCACTTCTTGATGTTCTTTCTAATGGGTTTGATATTAAATCTCTGGCTTTTGTTCCTAAACCAAATATCGCCCTGATGGCAGCCGAATCTGTAACATTACCCGATCCTGCAACCGCAACGTCAGACATTGTTTGAGCAAACTGATCTGCATCAAAGAGTTTTTCTGCTGTATTAGAACCGCCTGTTACTTTTTGTGTGTTTCTTAATATGTTTGCTTCTCTTACCAATTTATTAATAAATTGATCTCTAGCCTCTTCATTTCCAGCAAATAGTATAGAGATTTTTTGCTGTGTATCAGGACTGTTAAATATTTTTTTAACCACATCTTGACTATCAGACATTCTATTAATGTCTTTTAATATTTCTTCAAACACACCAATCCTAAAAGCATCTTGCTCGGCATTTGTTGCAAATTTTGTAAACTGTTTATCAAAAGATACGGCCGTGGCAGATGGCTTTTTAAATTTAATACCTAAATCATAAGCCTCTTTTAATGCAAAACCATCAGCAGCTTGATTTAAAGCACTAATATACTCATCACCATTAACAGAATCTTTTAATAGATTTCTAAAATTATTGGCTATAGTTTTTCTAGGCCCAGCCATTTGTTTATTAATACTTCCTTTAACAACCTGTTGAAATGTTTTTTGGTCAGCCACTCTTTTAATTAAATCTAAAAACTCTAAAGGCAATGTTTGACTTACATCTATAACTTTACCTTTTTCTTTTATTAGTAATTTATTAAGTTTTGGTATTTCTACAGGACTCCCACCTCTTGCAACAATTTTTTGATTATAAAGTTTTATTGCTTCGCCATAAGCATTTTTCATAATAGGATCAGCTTCTAAATATTTATATACTTCTAAATTATTTATACTTTGATTTTTTGCAAAACCAGCCTTGTATAAAGGGTCAAGTTTTTTATCTATTGTATTAACAATATCACTTATTCCAGACTGTAAATCTATGCCCTTGGTTTGAATTGTTTTGTTTGCTGTATCGTCTAAGGTGCTTAATACTCTTGTTGACTGTATATTAGGTGTATCGCCAGAACTCATAGCAGATGCTTTCTGTTCCATTGTTCCTGTAGTTCTTTCCGTTAATGTTTCACCAATGTTCATTCCAGGTACTCTAGTATTGATACCTCTTAATTTTCTATTAACAGCATCACCACCGTAATCAGCTAATATTTCTACAGGAGTTATTCCCTCTAACGCATCTGCCGATACGTTGTCTTGTATTTTTTGTACAACTTGCTCTACTGGTATTTCATCTGCTGCAAATTGATCTGCAATTATTTTTATGGCTTTTTCTTCTTGTTTTGTAAAATTAGTTTTTTTAGTAACTGCATTTTTTATAGCATTATAACCAGCTCCTAATACTTTTTGACCACCAGTTAAAACAGAAGGAGTAACCCCTCCAATTACCGAACCTGCTCCCACACCAACAGCTGTACCCATACCTCTATCAGCAGCTCCACCTTCACTGTAACCAGCTCCAGCAACGCCACCTTGTAATGCCCCTATCTTTCCAGCTTCAAAACTTTTTGATAAAAGACCTTTACCAGGTTCAGCAATTTTACCAGCTAACAATGGATTTCTTAATATTCTAGCACCTGTAACAGCAGCTCCTGTTGAGCTTGTACCACCTGTAAATGGGGCTAATAATAATGATCCAATAACAGGTGCAACCGAACCAGCAATATCAGCTGTCAAAGATATCTTTGGATTTGCTTTACTAAATGATTTTAATTTACTTCTTGAATCTTCAACTCTTTTATCAAAAGCATCATTGAATGATTGGTCTGAAAATACACTATCAAAAGCTGCACCTACACCAGCTCCTATTTCATCAGAAAAACCAAAAGTAAGTCCTTGTAAACCGCTTCTAGCTATACCACTAGCCATGCCAACATCTGTAGTTGGTGCTTTTATTTTTCCTGCCGCTATTGATTGTTTTAATAGTTCTTGTTGTTTTTCAACTGGTAAGTCATAAAAGTTGTCTGCTTCAACAATAACAGTTCCATATTTTTTTGTTTTAATTTCTGATGACATTAATCAAGCTCTATAAATTCAAAATCTTTTGGTTGATATTCTCTGGTTAAATCTAAATCTCCTAAGTTAAAATCTAAACCAGCGAAAACCATGTTTGGATCAAAACCTATCGCACCATAACTAACTGCCTTGCCCTGTTTGTATACATTGTAATCATTTACAAGCCTGTTGGCAGTTTGTGCTGCTAAATTAATCATATTTGATTTAACTGTTGGCGTGAAACCTTCTCCTGAAGTTTTTGAAATTTGATTTTTTAAATTTGTTAAAGCTCCTTGGAATCCTCCAAAGGTTGCAACTTCGCCCTCTCTTACAACTGAATCATCAAGTTGTTTAATAAATTTAATCATTAAAGCATAAGAAGCTGCTCCATCTGCTGCACTAGCTGCATCTAATAATTGTTGGAAATTTTTAACACCTTTATTGGCTGCTTCAAAAGTTTTCTTTTCTTCTTTTTGAGAACCTAAAACATCAGAAGTAGTTATTTTAAATGGTGGCTCTTTTGGAATTTCAATTTCGCCAAATACTTTTTCTTTATCTCCATCAATGTAGCGATAAAAACCATCGGCAGCTTTTTCATATTTTCTATCAGATTTGTTTTCTTTTCCAATTACATTTGGTAATACTCTTGTACCGTCCATGTAATAATTAAATCCATCAGCACCTTTAATTGTTGTTCTTTTTTCTTTTTCGGGACTTGTTTCAACTCCAGGTAATACTCTTGTGCCATCCATGTAATAATTAAAACCGTCTGCACCTTTTACTATTCTTTTTTCAGAACCTTTCGGTTTGTTGTATATATAATTATAAGCAGCTTGTTTTCCAAATAACTCATAAATTCTTTGTGCTTCAGGAGGTAATGATGCAAGTAATTTTTCTTGATTTAATTTATCTGCTTTAGCTTTTGCCCTAGCAGCCTCTTCAGCTCTTCTTTTGTCTATGTTATTTAAAAACTGATTTTGTGCGCCAAAGTTACCAGATTGACCAGCGTTCATTGCTTGTAAAGAATCAGCAAAGTTTCTTAACTTACTAAACCTTTCAGATCTTTTTCTTGTAGCTTCTTCTTCTTCAGCTTGTTTTGCTCTAGCCTCAAGAATAGGGGACATGCTTAAACCAAGTGAGCCTGTAGGATTGTTGTTTAATCCTAGTAATCCCATTGGGTTGTTAAAATCTCTTATTGCCATAATTATTTCCTATCCAAAAATTCCGCCTTCGCCAAACAAAGTATCTAATGAAGTTACTGCACTACCAATTCTTCCAGCTGTACCTTGGTCATAATTTTGTACTGTTCCTGGATTCATTCCAAAGACTGAACTTGATAATAAACCAAGTTGTTGTGGCCCATAATTTAATGCTCTCATAAACTCGTTGTAACCAGAGTCCATTCCAGCTTGTTGTAGTCCTTGCTGTTGTGAGCCAATACCAGATAGTAAACCTAAGTTTCTGTATTGGTCGCTTAATTGATTTCCTAATAAACCAGATCGGAACTGTCTGTTCTGCATTTCTAATCCTGGTTGCATAAATCTTGCTCTGTTTTGTGCATCCATGTTAGCCATGTTCATAGCATTATTATAAGAGCCTTGTTGTAAACCAAATTGATTTGATGCACTTTGGTCAGCACCAAATCTTCTTGCATCTAGTTGTGCTTGATTTTGTGCAACATCTCCGAGTAGTCCTTGTCTGGCTAATCCAGCCTGTTGACCAAAGGTTGCGTTTTGCATAGCAACATTACTGTCAACACCAGACATATATCTATCTGCATCAAACTGTCTTCCTATGTCTTGACCAGCTAATGATGTCGCTCTGTCAAAGCCTTGTGAACGTAAATTACCAGATGCTCTAGCTGCTTCTTCTGCAAAGTTTCTGTTTGTTTCTGATTCTAGTAATGCTGAACGTGAACCACCAAACGCACCTCTGCCGATTGCTGCATCTTGGTCACTTTGTATTTGCATCTGTCTTGCTCTGTTTAAATCACCAAGCGTATTGTCTATTACTTGTGATTGGAAAGGATTTTGATACGCACCTAAATCTGTGCTTAATAATGATTGTGGTTTGACATCTCTTATAGCACCACGATTAACTGAAGCACCACTATATAAGTCTACTGGAGCTATGTTTGCTGCTTGTTGCATTGCTGCTGGTTGTAATTGTGTTGCTGTACCAGTAAAGGGTGTGACTGATGGTGTTGATTGATTCGCTAGAGTATTAAGTTTTTGTCTAGGATCAAAGCTCATTGATTGACCAAACATATTTCTTGTTGCGTCAAATCCTTGTAATTGGTCTGGGTTAAATCCAGCTACTCTTGGGCCAGTATAAGGAACGAAAGGTTGGTTAGCTACGCCTTTAGCTTTATTATACAAATCGTCATAACGAGCCTGTGTCGCTGGATCAACGCTTGATGTTTGTGTATCTCCACTACCTTTTAAAGCTCCGTATGCTGTAGCTCCTGCTGTAATGTATGGTAATGCTTGTGCCATAATAATTCCTTTATAATTCTTTTACTAATAAGTTCATTTCTTCAAACCCATGCGGTTTTAATTTTCTTATCCAACCTTTACGACCACCACCGATAATTTTCTTGCAGTCACATTGTTTGGCAAATTCTTCCAAGCTGGGTAACATCTCTATCACTTCTTTGTAGTTTCCAGCTACCAGATTAATACTTAAAACTCTGTATCTTGGGTATTCTGCAAATTCAGTCACTATTACTGAATCTGTATTGGGCCAAATAAACATCTCTCCAGCCCTTATTTTTTCTTTAATATCAGTTAAATTATACATATCTTGGTGCTTTAATGCACGAATAATATGATGCTCTAACCTTTCAAACTCTAGTTCCCAGTCTTCTTTAGACTGTTGTGGAGGTGGAGAGTGTTCCGTTGTCTGCGACACTAACTTTATATTTTGTTCCATTTGGACTTACCAATACTAACTCGGTGGCATCACCACCATTTATTTGTATTCTTTCACCTTTGTTGAAAGTAATACCTGTTTGATATTCTATCTCTGATATTAAATAGTTAAGATAGTTTTTATCGTAATCTTCACCTGGTCGTGTCAGTGTTTTTCTTGCCACTATCTACGACCTCTGTTTCTTAAATCTAATCGTATATTACCAACCTGAAACATCTGGTCAGTATCGCCAGTCACTTTCATACGAACTTGTCTGGCTGTAAATCTTGCATCTGTGTAACCATCACTGTTAAAAGTAAAGTTACCAAAATCTGTTTCTGCTCCAAGCGGTGTAAATCTTCCTGTAAAACTTATAACAACACCAGGTAATGTATTTGCTTCTTCATCGGGGAGTATCTGATTACATTGCACATAGTTATCACCGTTACCTATTTCGATAGGCCCTGATTGTGCGTAAGGTACTGCTGTACCTAAATTTTCTGAATTGTTTAATGTTGTGCTGTCGTGCTGGTAAACATTACCAAGTGAATCACAAGCGATAGGATAATCAAAGACACCTTGGTCTATCCAACATCCTCTATCCATTTCACCAATTGACCAGACATTATCAACATAATTCCAGATGACATATTTATTAGGTGTTTGTTGTGTATTTCCTGATGGATAAAACCACCATATCTCATTAAAGTTAGAATTGTGGCCACCACAAGCAATACGTCTATAAGCATATTTAATGTTATCAAATACATGGTCATGCACATCACACCTAATTTCTTTAACTGATCCATCAAAAACAAAGAAAGAGTTTTCACCCATCCATGCTAAGAAGTTACCAGAAGTTACTATTGTTCTTGGTGATGCAGTTTTACAGTTAGTACCAGCATCTTGAATACCGTATATAAAAGGAGAACCTGTATAGTAAAGTCTTGCTATACCTGTATCAGTAAAGATAATGACATCTGTTTGCCATTTAATACCACTTAATATTCTGCCGCCTGTTGGTATCTGTAAATCACCAGCAGTATTAGTTGATGCAGCTGTCCAGGTTGTACTTGCTTCTCTTGATGACCATTGTACTTTTCTTGGATCACCACCAGCACCCAGAGCTATAACATGACGTTCATTAGTGACTAAAACACCAGAACATCCTGTAGGAGAATTAGTTAGCTGTGAGCCTATGGTAGAAGGTGCAGAAGGCGACCATTTATAAATCTTGCCATCACTTGCACAACAGAAAAGTAAGTCTTCACCAAAGTTATCAAATGACCATGATTTAGAATCAAAAAATAATCCAGATTGTGATCTAGCATCACCATAGTCTTCGACATCATAGTTATATGCACCGTACCCAAGTGGGTCTGTTGATAGGTCAGATACAAAGCCTGAAGGAGTAATGTCATACCAATTTCCATCATGGTTAACATAAATCTTTTGTCTTGTTCCTACCGCTAAAACTTTTTTACCAGCATTAGTAATGTACGCAAACATTCCTGTCGGCGTACCTGTTAGAGTAGTATTTCTTATTTTTTCCCAACCACCAATAGGTCGTAGAAAACCATTTTGAAAACGCACTAAATTACTATCAGTCCAACGCCCTTTATTAGCGTAGTCTGTTCCATTGGTGACTACTCCAGCTGGAGGGGTGACTGGTAGTAAAGGCATTATTAACCTGCTATTGTTTTTGTTTCGCTTGTTGGATTGATTTGTCCGTCAATGTCATTGTCTAAGCCAGACTTTAGACTAGCTACTTCATCTTCGCCCATACCTGTTGTAACCCAACCAGTAACCAAGTCATTAGTAAGATCAGCGAAAGGTACAAAGCTAGATATGTCATCTGCATTAACGCTGTGAGTGCCATAAACAGAAGCTGCGTAGTTATTACCTTCAGCATCTTGTTGATCGCTTTCTGCGTTTAATCGCCAATGTACGTTGTAAACAACGTCTGAATGACTGTCGTGTGTTGGATATGTGTCTACTGTTTTACAATCCCATGTATATGTATTTGCCATAATTATTCTCCTTTAAGTAAGTTAATTTCAGACTGTAAGGCTTCAATCTGTGTTTGTTGTTCTTGTATAGCTTTGACAAGTGTTGGAATCATGTCACCCATTTTTACAGATTTAGCATCATCTATGTCATCATGCATAAAACCTTCAATCAAATCAGGTAAGACTGTTTCTACTTCTTGTGCTATAAAACCCGCCACATTTTTTGCACCACTTCCTTCTCCTTCTTTCCAATCAAATCTTCTTGGTTTTAAAGACATTACTTCAGATAAACCAGTTTCTAAATCTACAATATTTTCTTTTAATCTTTCATCTGATAAACCAGTTATAGATGTTGATGTGGCATTTATTACCCCTGCATTAGTAACATAAAATTTCCAAGTATTATTAGTTGTATCTCTAACATGATAAGTGCTATTAGCAGTAGTACCTGTAACGCCTGAATATACTGCACCAGTATATGTGCCTGAAGAAATAACATGAAAACCTTGTGTATTTATATCACTTGTGGTTTTTCCTATCATTACATCTGAGCTATCTATTCTCATGCGTTCTGTGTTAGCAGTTTGAATAGCTAATTGTCCTGTGCTTGGGCCAATTCTTGCTATTCCACTTGAATGTCCTGCATAAACCATAAAATCAGAACTGCTACCATCTGTTATATTCATGCCGGGAGTTGAAGAGCCTGATTGTATTATTCCAAGCCTAGCTGTAGAACCAGTCCAATTTATTCCAACATTGCCTGATGAGTCTATTCTCATGCGTTCTGCATTGTTGGTTCTGAACATCATAGTGCTTTGATATGCTTTAATTTGTTCTCTATCAGCATCACCTACAATACCCATATTAAGATTCATTTCTGCATTATTAGCACCACCATTGAGATTAAGGTTTATATCATAGCCAGTTCCACTTGTTGAACCTGATGTAAAATTAACAGTGTTTACACCTGTACCTGAAAAATAATCTAAACTACCATTAACGCCACCAGAATCATTTTGGACTTTTAGTCTATGACCTGAACCACTGTAGCCACCAACATCTAATAACAATGCATTAGCAGATGCAGATACTGAAGCTATTTGTCCGCCACCTGAATAAAGATAACTTTGAGAATTTAATGCACCTGCTACAAATTGAGTTCCAAAGAATTTTAATGTATTACCAGTATCACTATTAGTGCTTTGTCTTACAATACAATTACCTGTTAAACCAATATCTCCAGTAACTTGTAGTTTGCCATTAGTTCCTGCTGAAGTAGTACCCACAAGCAGATTGCCTGATGAGTCTATTCTCATGCGTTCTGTTGGTGTACCTGTACCACTTGTGGTATTAATATAAAAAGCTGATTCTTCATTACCTGCATTAGTTTTAACAGCACCAATCTGAACATCAACATTTGCACCTGAGAAAGTGTTACTTAACTCAAAATCTATTTGTGAAATATTACTTGTAGCAGCAGAAGAAGTATTTGCTAATTTGGCCAAACTTGTTCCTGTCCCTGCTGCTTTTGAAAGCTCTAATAAAGTATCAGGACTAGTTTGTCCAATTCCAACATTGCCTGATGAGTCTATTCTCATGCGTTCTGCAATAGTATTGACACCATTTGTTCTTGTTCCAAAACTTAAGAAAGAGGCATAGTTACCATTTGTATTATTTTCTTTTCCGCCAGTAATACCAGCCATATCTGTTGGTGTAGTATCGTTATAAGATGCCCTAAATAAAATACCAGTTTTAGCATTTCCGCTTGTTGCTCCATCGGTATTATTTTCAAGAGACATTCCATATACTTGAGATATGACAGTGGCGGGATCGTTTTGTATTTTAACAGTATTTGAACTATCAATAGTTATAGCTGTTGCACTAGCATTGTCATCAATACCTGTAGATGTAAAAGTCGTAAATGTTCCCGCAGCTGGGGTTGTGCCACCAATGACAGAACTATCAATTACCGCTCCGTCTAGGTTTAATGCTACTGAAGTACCATTAGAGGCAAAGATTCCATCAAGAGTATCGAGGTCAGCGTTTAGCTTTGTTCCCCAAGTATCTGTAGATGCTCCTACTTCTGGTTTAGTTAAGTTTAAATTCGTTGTAAATGTATCTGCCATAATTTATTCCTGTTTATGCTGCGATGTCAGTCCAATTAGTATTTGTTGAGGACTGATCTGTCCAAGTTGTTGTAGCTGGTGATTGGTCTGTGTAAATAGTATCTGCTACAGTCTGGTCTTCCCATTTTAAACTACCTATCGCAGAAAAACCACTTGTTTGTTGAATACTAGAAGTGCCAAACTGAATCAGTGAACCAGTGACATCTAGGTTAGTTGTAGCATTTATTTGACTTGCCGCTGATATGATAAAGACACCAACAGCCGTTACGTTTGTAGATGCGGTAATATTTGATTCGCCAACATCAATTTGTGTGCCTACCGCACTAAGACTTGTTGATGCCGCCATGATAACGCCACCAATATCAATCTGTGTACCTACAGCTGTTAGGTTAGATGTTGCTGATATATCAGACGCACCAAACTTAACTATGACTGCATCTGATGTAAGACCAGATGTTGCTGTTATAGATGATGCACCTTGTATTGGTACAAGTCCAACTGCTGTGACGCTAGAAGAAGCAGTTATTGAAACTTCTCCAGTTATAGGTACAACACCAACCGCAGTTAGGTTTGATGTTGCTGTGATTGAGCTTTCAGCTAATTCAAATTGTGGTGTTCCCCAGTAAGACTTACCGTATCCACCAAAACCATAGCCAACTGAAGCCATGTTATTAAGCTACAGTTATGTCTATAGCACCTGCATTAAATCTAAATACATCTCCAGTAGAAACAGTTTTGCTTGTAGTTAAGTTACCATAAGCAAGTAAGTTACCAGATGATGAAGCGTCAAAAACACCTACTGCAACAACAGTACCGTAATCGGCTGTAGCTGTTGGGTATTCTATAGCTGATGTGTTTGATGCTGTATCAGCAGTGACAGTAAAAGCTGCTGTTTGTCTTGCATAAGCTCCGCCAGAAACTTCTGTTCCACCACCAGTATCACTTGGTGCTGATGTATATAATGCTACATATAATGTTGATGGAGCTGTATAGGCTGATCCACCAAATACATGACCAACAACTTTGTTTTCTAAATAATCTGAAAATCCAGCCATTCTATTCTCCTTTATTAATTACCGTAGTAATAATTTCTTTTTTGTTTTTTTCCGTAAGTTCTTCTTCTCATCATTAAAGAACCTTTACCAAATGCAGCTTTTTCTTGTTCGAGTCTCATTTCTTCTAATGCTTTCTCAAACTGTTGAGTGAACATTGGTATTCTTTCATCTTCCATTAAGAAGATAGAAGCGTGTTTTAATGCACCATATAAATAAACATCTGGGTGCGAGACTGATACAAAGTTACTTGCATTGGTATCACTTAATGCAGATATTTTAGCATAGTAAGTTAGCTGTAGGGTATATTCTCCATCTGGAGTTGGTGCTAATTCTATAGAGTCATCAACCATTGCAAAATAAACTGGTTGACCTACAGAGTTGTTGTTTGATTTTCTATAGACATCTAATGACTCTATAGATTGTTGGAATAAAGGACTGAAATCGTTTGATGTAATTTCTACATTAATTGCCTCTATCCAGTCTGTTGGAACTGTTAAATATTGTGAGTCAGCTGTAGCAGTTGCTCTTTTAATCATGTCTTTGGTTCTTAACCTTCTGTTAAGTTCCGCTTCGACATTATCGATAAACGTATCTATATCAGACGTTAAATCTGATCTATTAAGATAATTTGCTATTGCTGTTTTTAATTCTGTATATGTCATACTTTACCTTGCCAAGTTCTAAATACTTTATTATCTGGGTCGTTAAGCCACTTTTTCCATTTAGCTCTATCTTTTGACCAGCCTTCGCGTAGTGCTTTTTGCCAAATCACCATAGGGACTTCAGCAATGTGTCGCATATCTTTTCCAGGCTTAAGTGTATTGTCTCTTAGTTTCTTAACGTGGTCAATGACGGGAGCAACATCTTGAGTCGTATGATAAACCAGCTTGTCATCTTCGGTAATGAACTCTGATTTGTAACCAGTTTTATGGTCTGTGATTGTACGTTTTGTTGCCATATTAAATAAGGGAGGGAGAGCCGAAGCTCTCCCTGAATTCTAACTAACTTATGAAGTTGTTAAATCTGCGACTATACCGTGAGCAGCTTCGTTGCTCATTTCTAATCCATATTCTGTCACAATCATCTTAGTTTGGGCATCCCCTACAGTAGCGATATCAACTGTTTTAAAGTCTCTTAGGAAAGAAACTTTAGCATAGTCTGGATCAACTAATAATAGTGATCTTTCTCTACTGAAGTTAGATGGAACAATTTTTAACTCACCAAAGTCTGAAGCATAAATAGAAACAGAAGCCTCTACTGTGTTTGCATCAACCATTTGTCTTGAGTTAGTTCTACCTGTGAAACCAGATATTTTCTGCTTGTTTACAGGGCCACAGATTGCCATTGAAGGCTCTCCACCGTTTGTGAAACAAGATTGTAATACTGCTTTAAGTAAAGTTTCAGTTAAAGCTCTTTGAGTTCCGTCTGTTGGAGCTGTACCACCACCAGTAGGTGCGCCTGATGCTGCTTTACTGTAATTGGATTTTATCCAAGACTCAAAGCCACCAGTTTTTCTAGCTGTTGTTGCGTTACCAGTTGTTTTACCACCATTTTGACAGAGAGCTGTTTCCATGTCTCTTTTCAATGCTTTAGCCATAATAGCTAATTGATGAGCCATTTCTGACTTCTTACCAGCTGGATCAGATGCTTGTTGAGAACCAGATACAGTTGCATCTCTTGAAGAGATCATTGCAACATTACTAACTCTAGTTGTAGCAGTAGAAGCTGAAGTAGCTCCGTCTAATCTAAAGCCTTCTAGTTCACCAGCTGCATCAACAGTTGGTAGAGTTTCTGTTTGCCAATCGAAAACTACGTTCTTGATTGAGTTTTTACCAATAGCACTCATAAATGGAGTAGCTTGTGGTGAGATGTTATAAATTACGTCACTCAACTGTTCTCTATCAGAAGTCGCTGAATACGTATCAAATGCGTTTGTTACTTTTGCCATGATATTTAATTCCTATGTTTTAAAAGTTTATATTAATTGTTCAAATAATTTAGCTGCATCCTGAACCTTTCCAGTCTTAGCTAATTTTTGACGCGCTCTTTTCACAGGAGTTGTTGTCTTAGGTACGTTTGAAGTGCCAGGTCGGGCAGTTCGAGCTGCCGCTTTCTTTTCAGTTGGTTTCACTTTAGTCGCTTGTTGTGTCTTATGTTGTAGCCATGCGTTTCTTAAACCAAGTAAAACTCGGTAGTCATAAACGCTGTCCATCTCTTGAGGTGTGTACCCCAAAACATTAACACCATAATCACGAATTGCCATCTTTTCTTTTGATGCCATTTCGTTATCTTGCCATTCTGGTATTTGTTCAAGCAATTGTTGATTTCCGTATTCAACAAACTTTTGAAGTTTTTGTTGCTGTACCATTTGAGACTCTTGTTGCAGTCTTTGTGATTCAGCTTGTACGGCTTGTAACTTTTGCTTTTTCTCATTCCAGATGTCTTTTTCACGGACATAAGCAATAGGGTCTGCTTCGTAAAGTGCGTTCCAATCTGGCTCGTTTTCTAACTCGCCTTTCAAAGTCGATTCCATCTTTGGTAACAACTGTGAATAAATTGCGTCTTTTTGAGAAACCTCTTGTTGTTGTGCTTCAATAGCTTTTCGCTGTTGAGCTAACTCTTGAGTTTTTCTCGTATAATCTCTTTGGCGACTGTATCCGTTTTGGAGTTCTTCAAGCGTGACCTCTGTATCTTCGCCATCTACTTTAATTGTATATAGCTGTGGTTGCTCGGACTCCTCTTCTTCTACTTGATCTTCTTGAGGTTCGTCTTCATATACATCTGCTTCAAGCTCTTCTTCGTAAGATTCGTTATCTTCGATAACTTCATCTTGGTTGACTAGCTCTTCCGATGCCTGTTCTTCTATTTCGTTTTCTGGTTGTTCCGATGGAGTCAAAAAACTTTCAAAAGATTGTTCTGTCTCTTGCATGTTTGTTTGTAAACCAATCGGCTTTGCGTTGTTGGTCATAATCATTCCTTAAAAATGTAAAGTAATATTTTAACAATACTTATCTAAATTTTACACAACTTTGTGCAATCTTCCTAATTGAGCTTTTGTGATAATACCCTTCTCTACGATAATGCGCAGATGTCTTTCGACTTCTGGTAATAGTTTGATTGCTTTGTGTAAATTTTCTCTTTTACTTATATCATCTTGCTTAGATGATAACCATAAATTTATGTATTCATTTTTAAGTTCTTCGATTGCGTTTGTAAAAGTTTCAGCGTTAAGAATTAACTCTGCTTCGTTTGAATTTAAAATATCTTCTTGTGATGGCATTAATTATCTTCCAAATTTATAAATGTTTGAATAATCTATTCCACGATTAAATGATGGAACTGGAGAAGGGTCAAAACTTGGTGAAGGCCTAGGTGAAAAATCATTTTGGAAAGAATCAGAAATATTTTTTGCTAATCCTAATCCTGGTACAGCCATGGGTACTACTGATTCCATAAATGCTGGTATTCCTAAATTGATTGCACTACCTACTGGCAGTTCTTCTTTATAAGTGTCCATGTTTATAGGAGACTTGTTTATAAAATCATTAAGCTCAACTTGATATTGATTTCTTACACCGTCATCAGCTGGTATTTGTGATAATTCATTTTTATTAGATAGTAAATTTAACAAGTCTTGTTGTGATGATACTTTTGCTGTTTCCTGTGGAGACATACCAACTGGTGATTGAGGTGGATTTTGATTTAATAAATTATTAAGTGGCACTTGTGGTACTTTATAATCTTCACTTGGTATATCGATAAACCTTGACATATTATCAATAAATAGTTCATCTGGTACTTTTGGAATTATTAATGATTCAGGTATATCCGTTGGTATAGGCATATCAACTGGGCCTCTTATATTTGGTATATCTATTCCTGAATCAACTACATCTTGAAGAATTTGTTCTATATCAAACTCTTGTGGTGGTACTTGTGGTGGTACCTGTGGTGGTAGTAAGTCTTGCCTTATAGCTTTTCTTACTAATCCAGCAGCAGGATCTCTAGGAGGGTTATTGCCAATTTTTCCTTCTTTATATCCTGGAGGTGGT
>Ga0222716_10002229_pt1 | contig 15769 bp, 7 predicted proteins | sample C33_13DmetaG_FD_165044 | JGI IMG/M metagenome (GOLD analysis project Ga0222716, IMG submission 165044) | Estuarine water microbial communities from San Francisco Bay, California, United States - C33_13D | ecosystem: Environmental > Aquatic > Marine > Unclassified | place: USA: California... | reverse complement strand
AAGGCCGCCGCCGAGAAGGCTGCGGCTGAGAAGGCTGCGGCTGAGAAGGCTGCGGCTGAGAAGGCTGCGGCTGAGAAGGCTGCGGCTGAGAAGGCTGCGGCTGAGAAGGCTGCGGCTGAGAAGGCTGCCGCCGAGCAGCGCGCCGCCGCTGAGCGCAAGGCTGCCGAAGAGCGCGCCGCGGCTGAATCCGCCGCAGCCAAAGCCGCCGCCGAGAAAGCCGCGTCCGAGCGCGCCGCCGCCGCTCAGAGGGCCGCCGCCGAGCAGCAGTCCTCCGTCGTCGTCGAGCGCACCGCCGCTGAGCGCAAGGCTGCCGCCGAGCGCGCCAAGCAGGAGATGGCCGACAACCTCAAGGCACAGCAGGCGGCATCCTCCGCCAAGCCCGTCAAGAAGAAGGAGCTCTCCAAGCGCGAACTCTCCAAATCCGCGAACTCTTCCAAGGCGAAAGCCGCCAAGCCCGCGCCCAAGGGCACCACCCTCGTCGGCGCCGTCGTCGGCGACGTCACCGTCGCCGCCATCGCCGCCGCACTCGCCACCGCGCTCCTCGTCCCCGGCGTCAAGGACAAGGCTCTCGGCGGCGACGTCGAGGGCGCCCTCGAAGACGCCAAGACCGCCGTCACATCCGTCGACGGCTTGCCCGGAAAGGCCGGGTACGTCGGCGGCGTCATCGCCGCGGACGCCATCGCGCACCTCCCCGTGCTCGGCGCACTCATCCCGGGCCCCGCGGAGTTCCTCGGGACCGCCGCCGCGGTCCTCCTCGCGTCGCGCTACTACGTCACGAAGGATGGCGCCCCCGAGGACGACCTCGCCGCGTTCGGCGCCACCCTTCCCGGCGAGTTCCCCCCCGCGGTTGACTCCATCCTGGCCCCGGTGCAGGGCGTCGCCGGGCGCGTCGGCGAGATCGACCTGGACATCCTCCAGGACGATATCAAGCAGGCACCCACCAGGCTTCAGAAATGGGTCGGCGGGCTCGACGACGCCGCGGGCGTCGTCGCGCCGCCGGCGGCGGCGCTGGGCGCGACGGTTCTCGCGGGCCAGGTCGCTAACCTCCCCGTGCTCGCGCTCGTGCTGCCCAGGGCGCTCGAGCTCGTCGGTATCGCGTACCTCGTCGCGGCGGTGAACAAGTACGGATCCGACCCGGACGCTGAGATCAAGGATGACCTCGCGGCGGCGGCGAAGCGAGGCGGCGACGCCGTGAAGAAGCTCGCCGGCAAGTAAGGGAAAAGTTTGCTGTGGGGACAAAAAGTTTTTTCTGTTTGGCTTTTTCTCCTCGTCGTCAGGGGATGAGAGGAGGGCGGCGAGAGAGGAGGAAAGACCGGCCGTTCGTTGGCGGTCGATCTTCGTGTGCATAAACATAATTCGCCCTCGTCGCGGCGTCACGTATCACGACGCCGCGCGAGGGCTCGACAAACTTGCTATGACTAATATCAATCAAAATCTGTGAGTGAAGAATGACCAGAGTTCGCGAAAAACAAATCGAATTTTGAGACAATGATCAGCGCGTTCAGTTCACTCTGGGGTCCGACCTTCGGGGATGCCCTCCAGTGAAAAGTTACCGATAATAAAATTACTCGCGTCCCCACGCCCCGCGTGCGACGCGTCGCCGCGCTCATTCGCATTCGCGGGCGCACCTCCGGGCGACCCCAAGGGCCCCGAACGAAGTGACGCGACATTCGGCGGACGATCGATCGCGGCGACTCGCGTGATCCCCCGCGGTTCAAACCCAATTCTACCGTCCGTCTCGCCAGATCCTCCAGGGTCAAGTAAGTCGAGTTAGAACGCGTGAGAGGTTTGTAGGGATGGCACCGCCGCGCGGGGGTCGTGCGGCGAAGAAGCCCGCGCCGGAGCCGGAGCCCGACGACGGCGGCGATACCAATTGCGAGCGGTGCAACCTCGGCGACGACGAGCCCAACCTGGTGCTCTGCGACGACTGCCCGCGCGGCTGGCACGTCTACTGCCTCAGACCAAAGCTCTCGCACGTGCCCAAAGGGCGGTGGGCCTGCCCCACGTGCGACCCGGCTCGCGTCTGCGAGGGCGGGCGGGGTTCATCTGGGGGCGGGCGCGCGGCGGCGGCGACGCGTGGGGCTCGCGAGTCCCCCGCACCGGCATCCGGCGACCGCGCCAAGCGCAGGAAGACCGCGGGCGGCGACGCCGACGCGCGCTCGACGCGTCGAACCGGCGCACGGTCATCCGGAATTTCAGACGACGACGATGAAAACGCGGACGCGGGCGCGGACGACGACGAAGAGGACGCGGGCGACGACGACGAGCTTCGCACCGTGCGATGCGTCACGTGCGACCTCGGCGACGACGAGCAGAAGATGATCCTCTGCGACGGGTGCGACGCGGGCCACCACCTGTACTGCCTAAGGCCCAAGCTCTCGCAGGTGCCGAGGGGCAAGTGGTTCTGCCCCGCGTGCGAAGTTCGCGAAGATGCACGCAGAAAATCAGCGGAGGAGACCGCGGCGACCAAAGCCCTGCGGCTCACCGTCGCGGAAGAGTACGTCAAGGGCAGGCACATCGAAGCCATCCTCGGCTCGCGCCTAGTCCCGGAGGCGACGACGGCGGCGCGACGCGCGTGTCCCACGCGCGGGCCCGCGTTCACCGGCAGACCCGCAGAGGTTGAATTTCTCGTAAAGTTCGAGTTTGCCTCTCGACGCAAGACGGAGTGGATTCCCGGCTCCGTGTGCGAGGTCATCACGGAAGGGAAGCTGCGGTACTTCTGGAAGAGGCACAACGCGAGCTGGGAAGAACCGGCGGTGTCGCCGGAGTTCCAAGTGGACGCGATCCTCCCGGAGAAGGTGGTCGCGGTGGACGCGAATGGGAAACTCGCGCTGGTCAAGTGGGTCGGGGAAGGGTACGAAGAGGCCACGTGGGAGCCCCTGGATGACGCTAAACCCATCGACGCGAAGCATGAGATGCACGTGACGGAGGATGCGTTCGTTGGGAAGCTCGTCGAGGGCGGCGGCAACGCGAGCATCGCCGAATCGCTCGCCGACGAGCTCGCCGCGTTCAACCGCCGATCAAAGCGAACAAAGCCGAAGCTCGAGTGGAACCCGACGAAGGAGGTTCAGTTCAATCGCGACGTCCTTCCCGCGCTCAACACCACCCGCGGGTCAGACGGTGTAGGTCAGAGCAGCGCATCGACGATCACCGCCACGAACGACGGCGCCAAAGCGGCGGACGTTCGCGACATGTTACCCGGCGCTTTGAACCTACACGCCTATCAAAGAGACGGGGTCCGGTGGTGCGTTTATTTTTACCTCTTATTTTCGTATGCGCAATTTTACTGACGGCACGTGTGTTTTGTTTAACTCTTGCAGGCTCCTTAACAAGCTGCGTTGCAACGCCAGCGCGATCCTCGGTGACCAGATGGGTCTAGGCAAGACGGTTCAGACGGTGGTGTTCGCCTCCGCGGCGCACGCGCTGGGTTTGGTGGAGCACACGGTGTTGGTGGTGGTGCCGCTGTCCACGGTGCCTAATTGGATGAATGAATTGAGAAAATGGTGCCCAGGGATGAACTTTGCGGCGTACGTCGGCAACGCGAGCGCGCGTGAGACGTGCCGCATGTACGATTTCCCGTCCACCACCGCGGGCGGCGTCCTGGACGTCATGGTGACGTCCTACGAGGTGGCCATGGCGGACAGCAGGGAGCTGCAGAAGATTGCGTGGGGCGCGGTGATCGTCGACGAAGGTCACAGACTTAAAAACTTTCAGTCGAGGTTGTCGAAGACGCTGTCCACGCTGGACACGCGGTTTCGGTGTTTGCTCACCGGAACCCCGCTGCAGAACAATCTCGAGGAGCTCTTCGCGCTGCTGCACTTCTTGGACCCTGGGAAGTTCAAAGATCCCGCGGGTTTGGCCGATGCATTCACCGCCGGCGCCGAGGCTCTCATCGCCGGCAAAGGGGACAAAAACAACAACGGGGGTGACGGGCAAACGACGAAGGACGACGAATCAGGCGCGCACATGGACGCTCAGCTGAAGAGCCTGCACGGCCTACTCGGCGCGCACATGCTACGACGCCTCAAGAAGGACGTGCTTGAGGGCTTACCCAAGATGCGAAAGGTCGAGGTGGCGTGCCAGCTGTCGCCCATTCAACGCGAGGTGTACGCCGACGTCCTCGCCCGTAACCACAAGGCTTTCAACCAAGGCGCTCACGCCAGGGAGAAGACCAGCTTGCTGAACGTCCTGAAGGAGCTGCAAAAAGTGTGCAACCACCCGTTCCTGTTCCTATCCGCGGAGAAGGATACTTTCCGCGCGGCGCGCAAGAGCGGGCTCGCGAAGAAGGTGGCGCTTGAGGCTGAGGCGGATCGAAAATCTCGAAGCGCCGAGCTGATTGAAGCCGGATCCCCCGCGCCGCCCGATAACCCGCTCGAATCCGCGCTACTCCGCAGCTCCAGCGGGAAGATGCAGCTGCTCGCCAAGCTGCTCCCGCGGCTGCGTGAGCGCGGGCACCGCATCTTGCTCTTCTGCCAGATGACGCGGATGCTGGACCTCCTCGAGGACTGGCTCAGGGCGTCGGGCGTGGGTTTCGTCACGGGTGACTCCGCGAATATTCCTTCGGCGGATCAATCGAACGGCGCTTCAAAGAAGAAGAGCCAGACCGCGCACACGCCCGTGTACAGCCGCATCGACGGGAGCATGCCGTCCGCGGACAGGCAACGCGCCATCGTCGACTTCAACACCCCGGGCACCGACACCTTCCTGCTCCTCGTCTCCACGCGCGCGGGCGGCCTAGGACTTAACCTCGCCACCGCCGACACCATCGTCCTTTACGATCCCGATTTCAACCCTTTCGTCGACTTGCAGGCGCAATCGCGGGCGCACCGGATGGGCCAGACGCGCGAAGTTGCCGTGTACCAGCTCGTCACCGCCGGGACGGTCGAGGAACGGATCGTGTCCATGGCCAAGTCCAAACTCGCGATTGAGCGTTTGGTGGTTAAAGACGAAAAGGATACCGACACCGCGAAGGAGACGGCGGTGAGCAAAAAGGCGGCGGAGGCGCGTCGCGGCGCCGAGCTCGCGCAGGTTCTCATGCACGGCGCGCGGGGTATCATGACCGACACGGAGGACACACACGGGGCGCACGATGCGGAGGATGCAGATCGCCGGCGGGTGATGGCGGCGGCGGAACCCACCGACGCGGAAATCGCTCGGCTGCTCGATCGCGCCGCGCTCCCGGCGGAGGTTGACGGCGAGGATGAAGACGGAGCCGCGTACCTCGGCGAGATTGGCGTCGAGGGTGCCGAGGGGGGTGCCGAGGGGGGTGCCGATGAGGAGGCGAAGGGTGTCGCGCTCGTGGACTTGCTCGCGTCGCGCGCCGCGAGGCTCGGCGCTAACGACTCGGAGGACACGCTCGGACAACGCGAACGACGCGAAGTGCTTCCCAACCCACACACACACGGGTCAAACCCTAACCCTAATCCCCTAACCCTGAACCACTGTAACGTGTGCGACGGGGATGACGATCCGGAAGGCATGTTACGCTGTCGCGGGTGCACGGCGTGCGCTCACGCGCTTTGCCTCGGGCTCGGCGAGGTCCCGTCGGAAAGAGAGTGGTTCTGCGGCGACGGCGAGTGCGCCGAGGTTGGCGAACCCCTCGAGACGCGAAAGACGTCCTCGGCGCAGCCCGCCGCCGCCGCCGCGCTCGACGACGCGGACGTTCACATGTCCGACGGCGAGGACGTCCACCCTGGGGGGAAAGAGGATGACGACGGTGACGAGGACTATACGCACGCGGAGGAACCCGAGGAGGAGGAGGAGGATGACGACGACGACGATTTTCACATCGCGTCGTTGCCCGTCGGGGGATCCAAACGCAGGAAAACTGCTGCACCCACGAAAGCCGTCGACCACCCGCCCACCGCCGACGCCATCGCATCCGTCCTCCCGGGCGGCGTGGGTGGTCCGCGTGTGGGTCCGGTGCCCATCGCCCCGGCGCCGCGGCCCGGGACTGGCAAAAACCAAGTCCGCTTCCTCCCCACGGATACGTTGGTGGTTGGCGCCGCCGCGAAGCAGATGTTCCGCGTGTGGCACGCCGCGCAACAAGCTCAGCAGATGCTCGAAGTCCGGAAAGCCAAGGATGAGTTCAACTACCTCAGGCTCGCCGACGATACCTTCGCGTCCATCCTGGCCAACGCCCCCGTCGGCGACGGGCTCACCGAAGAACAACACCTGCCGCTCGACATGTTCCTACCGATTCGCATCTTCGCGTGGAGATACAGCGAGGACATTCTGGCGCGGCAACGGAACGCGGTGGCGATGAAATCCGTCGGCGCCACGCTGGCGCGAGGCCACGCCGAGGCTTCTCGACGCGTCGAGGAGCTCAAAGCCTTCATCGCCGCCTCCCCCGCCGCCGACCAGGACCGAGCGAATTCGGCGCTCGCCAACGCGACCGAGGATATGAAACGCCTCGAGTCCCTGTACGTCTCGCACCTCGGTAGGGCGGGAGAGGCGGACAGCGAGACGGCGGCTGTTCTTGAGTCATCCACGCAGTTGGGCGCGTCTCTGTTTTGCGAGCGGGTGCTGACCGCGACTGGTCGAAGACTCTCGGTTGAGACGGTGAATACGTTTATGTCGTCGACTTGCATCGTGGACCCAAAGACGCGGCACATGACGTGGGACGATAACGAGGGCCAGGCGATATTGCGCAGGCTGTGTGACACGTACACGCGATCGCTGGGTATCGAGTGTTCCATCACGTGCCCGCGGCTGCCGAGTTCGCCGGCGCCGGGGGTGGAGACTACACAGACTCAAAGTCAGATTTTGAACCAAAATTTGAACCAAAATCCATCCGCCGCCGGCGGCGCCGCGCAGCCGGTGGCTGGGACTGGGCTCACGTCCGCGCCGAACCTCGCCGACTTGCTCGGCGCCGATGGGGGTGCGGATGCCGGCGCGTTTGGGGGCTTGGGCGGCTTTGGAGGTTTGGGAGGTCTTGGAGGTTTGGGAGGTCTTGGAGGTCTTGGAGGTTTGGGAGGAGGTCTGGGTGGTTTCGGGGGCTTGGGCGGTTTCGGAGGTCTGGGAGGTCTGGGTGGTCTGGGCGGCCTGGGCGGCCTAGGAGGTGGGCTAGGAGGTGGGCTAGGAGGCGGGCTAGGAGGTGGCCTAGGAGGTGGCCTAGGAGGAGGCCTAGGAGGTGGGGTAGGAGGAGGCCTCAGCGGCCTCGGCGGATACCACGGTCAGCTACTCCAACTGCATCAGCTGCAAGCCCTCGAGACGCAACAACTCCAACAGCAGCTTCAGCAAATGCAGCAGGTGCAGGCGCTGCAGCAGCAGCAGCAGCTCCAGGCGCTCCAGCAGCAGCAGCAGCTTCAGGCGCAGCGCCAGGCATCCGGCCTCGACGCAAAGCAGGAAATCAAGCAGCTTCATAAGCGCCGGCTGATGGAAATTCAGCACAACAAGGACAACGTCAAGCTACACCAGAAGATGCAGCAGCGCGCGTCTGTGTTGCAAGCGCACCAGAAGCAAAAACAAGCCCAGGTCCAGGCGCGGGTGTTGCAGCTCACGCAGGCTGAAGGACAAATCAGTTTGGCCCCGCCGATGGCCACACGAAGCCCATCCGCGGCGCAGGCGGTACAGCAGCAGCTCACGCAGGAACAGCTCCAACGCGAGCTCTTCGAGCAGTCGCGACCGCCCGGGAGCAAGCTCGAAGGCGGCCAGTCGCACAAGCCCAAAGAAACGTCGCATCCAACGCTGCCCCCCGACGAACTCGCGAGACGCGCGTCGCGGGTCAAGGTGCCGCTCATCGAAGGAATACACCCCGACCTCAACTACAACCGCGCGTCGGAGGACGTGACGTCGCACTTAACCCCCGCGCCGATTGAGGAGGATGAGAAGTGCACGTTGCTGACGCCTCGACGCGGAACCTGGGTCTACGCCGTGAAGAGCCCGCTGACGGAACTTCAGCGGCTGTGCGAAACCAAGCCGGTGAATAAACCGGTTGGTTGGGTATCGTCCATGCGGCACATGTGCGGCCGGTGGGGTATCGTCACCGCGACGAGGGCGGGATGTGTGGAGTTATGCGTGCACAATCCGATCTCGCCGGGCCGGCCGCAAACGTTTTGGCTCCCGAGGGAAGCGGTGGGCACAGTCGTCGACTCCCCCTACGACGACAAGGGTACACACGGGCACAGACACAGGGTCCGCGTGCTGGACGACACGCGCATCGTCGAGATGCTCTGCGAGTCCAAGCCTGATGAGAGTCCGGTGACGTTCGTACGGGCGATCGCGTCGGTCGTTGGCAAAGAAGGCGAGCTGCTCGAGTCCCGGGGGGACATTTTGAAACTTCGGTTCGCGCCCGCGGTGAGCGGGAAGAAGGATGACATCGAGCTCTGGCTGCCCAAGGAGGCGGTTGTTATTTGCACGCCGTGGAAGTGATGTTGAATTGGTAGTTTACGTACAGAGGTAACAAGAAGGTCAGACTGTTGGAGTAGTGCGAGTAGTGCCGCCGTCGTATGATAGTTTACGCTTCCGACTTTTATCACGACAGCCAAGTTTCGAGATCGGAAAAGTGGATAATAACTGGATGACCTCGGATGTGCCGATGGGACAGGGAGGTGGCGCACGGACGAGGGTCTCAACATGTCGACGTTGACATCCCGAGTCGTCGCGGGATGCGCGAGATCACCCGGGATACGTGAGATCTCGCGGGGGGACGCGCCCGGACGCGTCGCACGTCGCCGGGCACCCCACTCGCCGTCGAGGTCGCGTTCGATGATCACCCGTCCGGTGCGAGCGTCCGCGGGGCCCGTCGATGGATTCGTCCCCGCGATCGACGCCGCCGCCCGCGACGTCGCCGCATCGAACCCCCCGCTCGCGACGTCATCTCTCCACCGCGTTGACCCCATCGCCGACGTCGCCGTCGACGCGTGGTCAGTCTCCGGCGGCACCACCCTCGGCGTCCGATTCGCGGGTGTCGAAACAAAGCTCTTCCAAGCGGGTCTCCTCCCGTACCTCGTATATCTCTACTTCCTCGGTAAAGACGAGGCGAACACACCACCGGCGTCCAACTTCGGCGCCAGGTTCCTCCTCCTCTTCGTCTTCGCAACCATCCCGGCCGGCATCACCGCCAAGACCAAGTACGGAGACATCCTCGCAAACGTCGATTTACTCCACGGAAGCAGCGAGAGTTTACTCACCGTGAGCAACTTTCTGTTCGCGTTTGGGTTCGCGGCGGCGCTCACGGACGCCGCCGCGACTACCGGAAGAGGAGGGTCCGTGATGAGAGGCGAGCGAGACGTGGCCAATGACGAAGAGGAAGAGAGAGACGTGTCCGCGCGGATGTCGGCGCCGGCGGCGTTATTCACGTTTTTGGCGGCGGCGGGCTCGGGCTGCGCCGCGCTGGCGTTCGCCGGGCAATCCGCCGGCCTCGCCGTCGCTTTACACGAACCGTCGAACGCGCTGTCGGTACCCACGTGGGCCGTGCACGTGTCTTCCGTGACGGAGTGGTCCGTGGCGATGCGTTTGGTGTGGGTATACGCGGGTGTGAGCGGGAACGCGGGTTGGAGAAATTTGAGTTTCGCGATGGCTCCGTTTCTAGCCTCTGGGTTCGCGGCGTGTACTTTCCATTTGTTCTACAACGCACCGGCGATCAACGCGCTGGTGCCGCTGCAGGCGTTGTTGACGCTCACCGGTAACTGCGCGTGCGGGCTGGCGGCGTGGTCCATCGTCAAGGAGGGCGAGAGGCTCGAGACGACCGAAGGTGGGGGTAACCAAACTTTGACCACCGACTCTGAGTTACGCTTAACTCCGGACGCCTTCGATTGGGCGCCACGGCCGACGCTCGGGTCCGTGCTCAAGCTCGCGGCGTGGTCCGCGATCGGCGCCGCGGGGCTCAAGTACGCCCCGCTGCTCTGCGGCGATTTCTTCCTCACGCCGACGTACGAAAAGGCTCTGGCGATCGTCGCGGCGCCGACGCTCGTATGGTCTTTTATAGTGTTCACGACTCCCGGGTCATCGGGCGCCGGGGATGTCGGCGATGACTCCCCCGCAGACTCGTTCTGGTCCAACCTGAGCATGGACAAGGTCAAGTCGTACGGTAAGGCTGGTACGGTGTCGTACGTGTTGGTGGAGTTGGCGTTCTGGGCCATCGCGTTTCCGGTTGCGTTCGGTTGGTACGGAGTCGCAGAGGGAACGTGGTTGGATATTTCAGACCCAGCGGATAAGGCTCGGTTGTTCGGCGCCGGGGCTGTGTTCATCAACGGGGTACGGGCGCTGGTGCCGTTGAGACTCGCGGCGGCGATCGCGCTGGCGCCCGCGGTGGAAAGCGCCATGGGGGGCGACGCGGATGAGAGTGACGAGAGTGACGAATAAGTGCACTTAGTTGGATGAAAAACAAGCTGAGACGAGAGTTTCACTCGCCAAAATCACAACTTCAGACGTAAGCCCTCCGCTGCTTTCGCGGCAAGCTGGCGCCGTCGAACGCGTACATCTCCATCGTGAACCTGCTCACGTAGTCCTCCGCGTTGAGCAAGTCGAGAAACTCGCCCATCTCCAGCCCCCCGTCGTTGTTGAAATCGAACCGCTTGACCAAACCCTCCGCCATCCGTCGTCTTCGCACCAGCGACATCGACCCACGCGTGGTTTCCTCCAGGGTATCCACCAGGTCAGTCACGCCCACGACGCCGTCGTCGTCGCGATCGTAGGCTTCGAACGCGCAAAGTGCCTTGTTTTCGTGGGAGCCTCTGTGGCTGAGCGTGATGCACATGGCGAGCCACTCGTGTTGGTCGAGCTTGCCGTCGCCGTCGAGGTCGAAGGTTGTGAGAACGCGCGCGGCGAGCGGATTGTGTTGGCAATCCGGGTGCCATCGTGAAAGCCGATTGACGGACACGCCGACGGTGTTATTGGCGTAATCGCCCGCGGCGTACTCGCGCAATGCGTCGAGGTACGCCTTGTTGATCGCGCCAACCTCGGCGCGGGACGCGAACTCGCCGCGTCTCTCCGCCAAGATGCGAAGCGTACGTTTCTCCTCCTGCGGCAGCCACGGTTGGCTCTCGTCGTCGGAATCGTAATCGAAGGTTATGGGGTGGACTTTGCCGCTGTGAGATGGGTGCGTGGCGACGTAGTTCTCGAACACGGGCCCGGCGCTGATGATCGTCCCTCCGCTGGGTTTGTACGATCCGGAGCGATCGTCGTGGGTTAAGGGTTTAGAGGTGCCACAGCCCATGGTTGGTGCGCGCTAAGTAAATGTCAAAAACGTTGACCGCCGCGGGAGATCATTGAAAAAAACGGCCGCGCGCCACAGTCGACGAGATGATTTTTGAACAACTGCGCGGATCTTGGGGGTGCCCCACTTCGGGCGGCGCACCGCGGCATCCGTCATGCCGCTCGTGTCGTGCATCGACGGCGCGCGCATGGACGTCGACGGCCAGACCGTCGATGACCCGTTCGCGTGGCCCCCGAAGGACACCACCGCGGACGTCGGACCCGTCGTGCCGATGGGCAGAGCGTGCTGCGCGAGGCTCGGCCTCGATCCCGCGGTGGTGTCCAGGGTACAGGTGGAGGTGTGGGTGGTGAACGACGGGTCGATGTTACGAATACGAAGCGTGGGGACCAACCCCACGCCGTGGTTCCCCAAACGCGACGGCCACAGACGCAGGCTCCTGCGGAAGGGCGATTGCGCCACGCTTCACGACGGAGATCGCTTCGGCCTGCTCACGACCGAGCCCGAGCCAGGGTCCGTGCGCTGGGTCGCAGCCGCCGCTGGGCCCGCAACGGGCGGCGGCGACATCGGTCCCACCACCGGCATCGAAGCGTCGAAGCGTGACGCGCCGTCCGGCCGGGTTCAAGACCCGCCGCCGCCGTCCAAGCGCATCAAGGACGACGATACCGACGACGACGTCATCATCATAGATGCCGATCCACAGTCTAAACCCACGCCGGCGCCCGTCACGAAACCCACGATGCTCGTCCTCGTCGGCCCTCCCGGCTCCGGCAAGAGCACGATGTGCGCCAAGCTCCCGCCCACAAGATGGCGCGTCGCCAACCAGGACACCATCGGCAAGAACGGACGAAGAGGCACGCGCAAGCAATGCCTCGACGCCGCTCGCAAAGCGCTGACAGATTCAACGCAACCCAAACACGTCGCCGTCGACAGATGCGGGCTCACGCACGACCAGCGCGCGGACTTCGTGGCCCTCGCGGCGGAACTCGGCGCGAACTGCGAGTGCGTCTTTTTCGATTTGCCGAGGGAGGAGGTGTTCAATCGGGTGCGGTCGCGCGTGAATCACGTCGGCGGCGTCGAGGGTGAGAAAGGCGTCGGTTGCGTCAAGCGCATGATGGGCGGCAAGGCGAACACGCCGCCGCACAGCAAGGAGGGATACACGAAGGTGACGAGGTGCGTCAACGCGTGGGAGCAGGACAACGCGGCGGCGGCGTACGCTGCGTTCGGTCCTCCCGTCGCCGGATGGAAACCGGAACGTTTCCAGAAGTCTTCGGAAGTCTCCGGCGCCGCTCCGTCCACCGAACCCAAGCCACAAGCCAAGCCCGGTCCAAACGCGTTCGCCGTGATGATGGGCGCCGCCAAGTCCAGTCCCGTGGCCAAATCCAAGCCGCCGCCGGCCGAGACTAAGCCAAAGGCAGGAGCGGGCGGCGTGGGGGCTCCGTGGGCGCGGGGATTGGTGGACGTCGCCGCCGATCCCGCGGGTAAGGATGGTGTTTTGTGGCACGACGAGACGCTCGTGGTTCTGGAGGACAAGTACCCGAAAGCCGCGGTGCACTATCTGGTGCTGGCGCGGGACCCGGGGTTGGCGCGCGGGCCCAGCGCGCTACGAGCCGAGCACGCGGACTTAGTGGACCGGATGGCGGAGGTGGGTGAAAAGATTGCTCGGGAAAAAGAAGGCTCGGCGGGTGTCGTTTTCCGCTCTGGTTTCCACGCCAAGCCCTCGATGCCGCAGTTGCACCTGCACGTCATATCGCAGGACCTGCGCGGGAGTGGTATGAAGACTCGAAGGCACTGGAACACCTTCGCGACCGACTTTTTTAAGGATGCGGAGGACGTGGCGGCTGTCCTTCGAAGGGACGGGAAGGTGGATTGGGACGAGGAGGAGGAGGAGTCGGGCGTGGCGATGGCGAAGCTTCGGTGCCACAGGTGCGGGGACGGGCCGTTTAACCAGATGCCCAAGCTCTTCGCGCACCTCGACGAGTGCCGCGCGCCTTGCGAGAAGGGACGCAAACTCTAGAAAAGTGTCTAGAAAGGTTGGTCAAGACCCGACGCGAGACGCGACGTTGATAAATTTCCGATTGATTTTATTATGTTGGAACAAGACACCCGCTATCGTAAACCCCGTACTCTACATGAGATCTTCCGACGCACGCTTAGAGGAGCTGGGCGAGGTAGTACCCAATACCGACGACGCCGATCACGGTCGCGGCGGTGGTGATGAGCGGGGCGTTGGACGCGGCGCCGCCGGACGCCTTGCCAGTCTCCGGGTCGTAATTCGCGAATCGGGACCTGAATTGAATTGATGAATTAGGTGACGTAACGGTAAATGCGGTAAACGCGTGTGTGGGCAAACACACTCACCTGGGCGCGTTGCACTGGGGGCATTTGTAATCCTTGCCTTGCTCGCCGAAAGGTGTGGGGAGGGTGTACACGTAGCCGCAGTCGACGCAGACGTGCGTGGCGCGCTCCTTCTGCGCGGCGGAGAGCTTCCTGCCGCCGAAGCGGGGGGGAGACGGGCGCTTGGGAAGGCGCTTCACGTCGACGGTGGCGGCAATCTTGGCGTCCCGGACGATGACAAAGTCCACCTGCGATGATTGGGAAGGAGGGGGAGGGTCAGGGATGCGTCGTTCGAGGCGGGTTTGGGTCGCAATCACGATGCGCGTCGGTGCTACGTAGCGGCGGGATTGCATCGACGTGGCGTGTCTATGCGCACAGCTGTGCTGTCGGGGCGATTGGCGTTGAGGAGCTCGTCTCACCTGGTTGGGGCAGGCATTGAGCGCCGATCGGACGAATCCGAGCTGGTCGGCGGGCCAGAGCTCGTCGCCGAAGAAGGAGGAGGTGTAGACGACGTAGTCGCCAGCCTTGAGCCCAGCCTTGGCGGCGTTACCGCGCGCGGAGGCGATCTCGACGCCGCCGGAGACGCCCTTGTTGGACGCCTTGAGGTTAACGCCGAGGGGCTTTTCGACGGTGATGATCGTCTCGCCCGCGGCAGCGCGGGTCGCGACGACGCGGCGCGCGGGTCCCGCGGCGGCGACAGCCTTGGACCTGACGCGCGCGCCGGCGAAGGAGGAGCCGCGGACCGCGGTGAGGGGGGTGGCGACGGTGGAAAGGGCGGCCATTGCTATCGGCGACGTATCGGCGTCCGATGGAAGTGCGCCGACTGTCGGGGCACCCGACGCGCTCGCTTATCGACCCAGTTGTGGATTGGTTCATGTCCACGTCATCCGGAACCCTGGCTATTTCCGCTGACTCCAACCATGACCGTACCGTCATAGCTCGACCGCAGAGATTATGATTAAGAGTCTCACAACAAAACAAGCAAATAGTTAGAAAATGAAATACCAATCTGCCAATCAGCGAAATAGAGACTCTATTCAGAGATTTCAACAGAAACTCAATCCAGAGCATGGCGCGCTTGCCCGGACTCGGGCGCACGGCTGGAGTTGCTCCTTACGTCGCGATCGCGGTGGGGATCATCTCCGGCCAGTACATCTTCAACCAGCCCCTTAAAGACTACGTCGCCAAGCAGCCCAAGCCCCCAAACTAGCCAGCCAGAGCACTGAGAGTCGTGAAGGAGACAAACAAACAGATGAGCGGCGGCGGCGAAGGGCGCGCGGATGGGGCGCCTCCCGGCCCGTCCAAGCGCCCGAAGGTCGACCACGACGCCACGCCGAGGCACCTCCGCGCGGTGGAGTTCTACTGCGGCGTCGGCGGCCTCCACTACTCCTTGTTGCGCGCCAGGCCGGGCGCCAAGGTGGTCGCGGCCTTCGACATCAACCCGAACGGCAACGACACGTACGAGCACAACTTTGGAGTTCGCCCGTCCCAGAAGAACATATACGGGCTGCCGGTGTCGGCGTTCGATAAGCTCGACGGCGGCGTCTGGCTGCTCTCGCCGCCGTGCCAGCCGTTCACGCGTCAAGGCCACAGGAAGGACAAAGACGACGGACGCTCGCAATCGTTCCTTCGATTGTTGGAAGAAGTCTTGCCAAAGCTCCGAGACCCGCCGACGCATCTGCTGGTGGAGAACGTCGTGGGGTTCGAACGCTCCGAGACGCGCCACACCGCCGTGCGGATGCTGCACGACCTCGGGTACGACACGCGGGAGTTCATGTGTAGCCCGAGGATGTTCGGCGTGCCTTACAGCCGGCCGCGGTACTTTCTACTTGCGAAGATGAAAACAATCGGTTGGGCCGACGGGGACTGGGACGATACGGACGAATACCCGGCGCGGAACGAGGGACCTGAAGTATGGGAATCACGTTTACACCGATGCCAGCCACCCTCGCGGCTCAGCGCGACGAAGGAGTGGGTACCGGCCGGTGTGAAATGCGTGTATCCGCGCGATTTCGACGGCGATACAAAGGCGGAATACGAGTGTAGGCAGATCAAACACGGAGCTTCCCCGGAGCCGGACCCGAGTCTTCCCACGTACGGGTACCCGGTCGCGCTCATGGGTGCGTTCTTGGGTTGGGACGGTACAGGGATTATGGGTCATAGGGATACGGAGGATGATGCATCACAGCTGTTCAGTACGTACGCGGTACCGGAGAAGGACGTGAGGGTCGGTTTAGGCGCCGTGGACGTGGTCTGCGCCACCTCTTACAAGTG
>Ga0222716_10002228_pt1 | contig 15770 bp, 31 predicted proteins | sample C33_13DmetaG_FD_165044 | JGI IMG/M metagenome (GOLD analysis project Ga0222716, IMG submission 165044) | Estuarine water microbial communities from San Francisco Bay, California, United States - C33_13D | ecosystem: Environmental > Aquatic > Marine > Unclassified | place: USA: California... | reverse complement strand
CATGAGTACCGGGGTTCTCATCAATCAAATAGTGCAGTAACATAGTATCTTCAAACTTTGGAAACTTAAAGTTGAAATGATACTCAAAGAATGCCATATCAAACTTAGCGTTATGAAAGATCACTGTTTTTTCGTTAAATAACTGCTGTAATAATGCCTCTGTCTCTTCATCGAAACATTCTGTGTCTATATAAGCTCCGCGATCAGCCTCATAACTAAGACTAATACCAAGCATGTGCCCATCACGTGGATATAGTCCGGTTGTTTCCGAGTCAAGAGCAATATAAGGCAAAGGGGCAGAAATAGCAGCGCGAATAAAATCATTTGCTTCCTCTGTATCTTGTATGCCCCAAGCGTTATACTCTGTAATTACTGTGTCTTGTTTATCACCAGTAATGTACTCTAGTATACTTTGCTTAGAGTCGTCCCATGTGCGTTGTGCTTCCGGCTTAAACGCTAACATGGCAGGGTTAATTATAGGCAAGAACTTTTCCTCTACTTTCTTGCCAGAGTATTCTGTTACCGAATTAATCGGTGTGTAGTATTTGAGCGCATCACTACCGACAAGAATCACCCAATCGTATTCGTCTGGATTCATATCGATGTCACAGTCTCGCTTTAATACTTTTTTAATATTTGGGTCGGAGCAGAGCTGAAATTGCTCGAACTCAAACTCATCGAATTCTTTTTTAAAATTTGTTCTACTTGGTTTAGTTTCTACTAATGCAACTTTAGGCATATATTTTACTCTTTAGTGTTTGTACTGATTTTAAGGGTAGAGCTCCGGGATCTGTATCCTTTAACGCTACATTTTTACTTGACAGGCCTACTCTATCTGCCATCTCTTTTACTTCTTTTGCGGCACTCTGTCCGGCATCATCTCCATCGAAGAAAACTATTACTTCTTCTACACCTTGTATAGAAAGCATACGTAGCTTATCTTCATTAATACTTTTTGTACCAAAACAACAAATTGCATTGGTTAACCCCTTATCATGAAGGTTTATCATATCAAAGATACCTTCTACAAGTACAACGGAACCTTGTATAGGCACTACTACAGGAAATAAAGGTAGCTTAGATCCTGCAGGAGAAAATTTATATTTGGGTAGCCCTCCAGTGGTATGACGCCCTTGAAAAGCTACTATACGATCTGATATATCTCGTATTGGAAATACTATTCTTCCGATGTAATCAGGATCATGGTGTTGAAAAGCTTCAAATTTTTTATATGTTTCTGGTCTAATATTTCTCCAGTTACCTTGATAAAAAATAGCGTTTCGGGGAAAAGACAAACCGACACTTTCAGACCTTTTCTCTCTAATATTTTTTTTGAGTAATTCTCGTCTTACTTGTAAGTGGTTTGCCTTTTCCCCGAAATGACTGAAAATGCTTCCCTTAAAACCACAAGAGAAACATTGAAATATTCCTGTTATACGATCAATACGCATACTAGGATTACGGTCAGGGTGCTCAGGGTTAAGACAGCTAACTAAGCAGTCCCCTCCTTTGGGTATAAAATATATTTGTTTAGAAGTTAATAGTTCTTCTACTGTCACCGACCAATGTCCTTAATATCTGTATTGTTTATAACTTGATATGCACCTTTGTTATATGCAGGAGCAATCGTAAAATTTTTAGACTCTTCTATTTTGTAAGAGTTGTCTGGAGCAGAAATATAAGTACTTTTTGCTTTTGCAGAAGGGTAATAAGGAGTCTCTCGTCTATAAGAAGTCCTTGTCTCTAGCTCTTTGAACTCAGATGTATACTGTTTTGCTTTGGGCAAAGGCTTACGCTTCCTACCAGAAGGGGTATGTCGTAAACTGCCAAATGTAATTGCCATATGCTTTTTTCCTTTAAAGTATCCGTATATTATACGCAAAAGAAGCTAAAATGTCAAGAAATATTTTTAAAGATCATTAATTTCTTCGCCGGTTTTATGCGAAGAATCTTCTCTTTCTTTAGGAGTCATAGCAGACTCAGGGCCAATTTTTAGGCTGTCCCAATCTACTGTGGAAGTGAAAGATCTCATGGAGGCTGATCGCATTTTTACACAGTTCAGCGTAATACACGCATCTTCGTGATCCCAGGTTTCTAGTGAATATGCAGCATCTGCCGCATCAAGAATACCTTTAGCGAATCTAGCTTCACCACTTGCATCTGTCTGATAAGGTGAAAATACTGTACAATCATACTCTTGTGCCATAGATTTCAGTGCTTTACTTACTTCAATCTGTTCTGTCCAGTCATACTGCCCTCCACGAGAAGGGAGACTCGACCGCTTTACCTGATTAATATAGTCTACGATAATGACACCAACATTCAAGGGCTTAACTTTTTTGTCAAGCTCTGCGCGAATCTTGGATAAAGTAAGTGCAGGGTCATACACTACGTCCAGCTGTTGAGTCGGGAGAAGCTCATGCTGTGTCTTTAGTGATGTGTGCAACTTATTAAAGTCACGATGTGTATTATAATCCTTCAAGCGGTCTTGCCCATCAACATAACGAGCTGCCCACCAAGTTGCTACTTTCTCCCACTCGGTAATACTCAAGTTTTGAGTACGCAAACGAGCAAAGGGAACTTCAGTAGCGATGGCACAGCATCTTTGTAAGATAGAACGACTATCCATTTCAATAGTGAAATACATAGCCGACTTACCACTGGCATACACTGCATTAGCAATGTTTGCACAGATGACAGATTTACCAGCACCTCGACGACCACCAACCATAACAAGATCTCGGGGGGAGAACTGTATTTCGTAATCATACTCTTCATTGAGTCCGAGTTTCATGTACTTAGCTAAATCTTCTTCTGGCTCAAACAGTTCAATACGTTGCATACTTTCCTGCGGATCTTCCAAATCAACCTTGTCTTCGACATCGAGTACGATTTGGTGAAGATGATTTACAGAATCCTGGGCGCTTTCAAACGCAACAGAGTTCTCGACATAATCTTCTAGTGAGTCCAGAATTTCTTTTTGAGCATATTCGTTCTTCAGGTACTCTAAAAGCATGTATGGATCTGCATCCACTTCTACGCTTTCAATAGCGTATAACTTTTCACGAGTACCTGAGTCCCGAATCTCAAACTTTAAATCTTCAATCGTGGGCATTTTATGAAAATCTTCACAATGCTTATCGATAACCTTGTACAGGCTATGATACTCACTCGGCAAATAATGCCTATGCGTGACACTCCAAGTCTGAAAGTCTTGGAGTGCGAGCACTTGCTTTATCAACGCACTTGCGATGTTCAAAAAAATTCCCCCGAATTCAAAGATTTAGACAGACCCCGTGGAGCCTGTCTTTCAAAAACTAATAAAGATTAAGCAGATGCTTTTTCTTTTTTAGCCGCGCCATCATAGTCGGCAGCAACAAGGCCACGACGAGTTAGCATAGTTTTAACACCACGAGCAGTTTTGCCTATAGTTTCAGCGATAGCTTCTACAGTCATGTCAGAAATATCACCAAGATCTGCTAAAGGATCTTCTTTAGCGGAACCCTTAGTGTGTTCTTGACGTGGGATAGCATCAATATCTCCAGAACGAAGCAGGCTGAGAGCCTTACCACGTACAGAATTTACAGAGCGATCAAGCGCATCAGCGATAGCTTCTACGAAAGCGCCGTCTTGTACCATAGATACAAAAGTTTCTTCCTCTTCTACAGAGTAAGTTCTAACGGTTTCTACTTTAGGAGCAGGCTTAACGTGGCTGGTTAGTTCCATAGATAGGATCTTACCTTGAATTGACTTAGCAGAAAAAGCTGCGCCGTCAAAGTGTTCAGCGATTTGAGCGTAAGTATACTCACCACTGTTGTCCTGTACGAAAGAAGACAAAGTGTCCTCTTGCTCAGGAGAGAAAGTTCTAACAGAAGATGCTGATGCAAGTTCTACGTCAAAACCCATTTTTCGCAGTTTACTAGAAACTGATCGAGTTGAAGTCTCGAGCTGAGCGGCTGCTTCTGCAACAGTTGCTTGAGAGATAGGTGCTTCGTCACCAACAAAGTTGGTTAGTTCAGCAGTACGTTCTTCAGTCCATTTTGGCAATGCCATATATTATTCTCCGATTAAATCTAATAGATTTTCAATTATTGTTATGCCAGATTTTCTGGCTTGATTTGTTTTAGCGGACTCTACACCGCTTTCATTTACTAGTATCGTAACGTCTTTGGTCAAGCTTGATTTTACAATATATCCTTTATCCAACAAGGCAGCAGTAGCCAATGCTTTAGTTTTATAACTTTTAAGTTTACCACTAATACAAACTGTACCTAGTGTCTCTACAAGAGAGGCTTTTTCAAACTTGAAATCAAAAGGTAAGCAGCCATCATAAAAACTATAGAAATCTTTATGTAACCACTTTAATAAGTTTTCAGTTGCCTTTGGACCTAGTCCCGCTGCTTTACAATTACTCTCATTTATTTCAGTAATATCAGTAATTATTTTAGAGAGTTTATCACTAGCAGTTTTTCCGATTAAAGGTATGCTGAATGCAGCTAAAACCGTGTTAAAAGGTGCGGCTTCCGAATTTTTAATTTCTGCATATAACTTTTTAGCCAACTTCTCAGAGGACAATCCTTCAGAAATATCTTCTTCTGTAAGGGAGTAGATCTCATCGATATCCGTCAAGCCAAGTTTATTGATAGCACTAGGGCCTAATCCTTTTATTTTAAGGGTTTTGGCAAAGTGTTCAATTTTCTTTTGCTTTTGAGAGACACATGAGTTACTTCTACAGTAAAGAAGATCATTTGACCACTCAAGTAACGAACCGCAGCTAGGGCAGTTGGTGGGGGCTTGAATAGTTTGCACTAAAGTATTCTCCGTGAAATTGAAAGTATATTATACGAGATTTTAAGGTTTCTGTCAAGAACTATTTTTTAATAGGTGCACTTAATCTACACGTCGTAAAATTCGAGGTATGATCTCACCACTACGAATGACCTCTACGTTACAGCCTATTTTAAGATCAAGACTACGTATGTAATCTATATTATGTAAAGTGGCTCGAGATACAATAGCTCCTTCTATATCCACAGGATCTAAAATAGCTACAGGGCTCACTACACCACTCTTACCTACCTGCCATACTACATCTAATAGCGTGGTGATCTGACCCTCTTTCTGTTCTTTTAGAGCAACAGAGCCTCTAGGGTGGTGTGCTGTATAGCCCATTCTATCAAACTTGTCTCGACTATTCAATCTATATACAGTACCGTCCGTAGGATAGTTACTTATATCAAACGTACTGACCTCAGACATACCAAAGTCTCTAAGAGCTTTTAGCGTATGTTCTTTGTAAAAGCGTCCTTCCTGTTTAACTGTATAGTTAATATCGTAACCTACAAAAGTTATACTTCGCTGTTTGAACTCTTCTATATCTTTGAGATTTAGAGCACCTGAAGCATAGTTCCTAGCATTAGGAATATCTTTAGAAGCAACTACCTCTCCAGTAATTTGAATACTTTCTTTTACAGAAATTTCGTTAGGGACTAAAACTTTCATTTTATCAGTTATATCCCGTCCAACATTTCCGTCACCTCTTGTAAGGCTCAAAGCTAGTAACCCATTAACATATAGAATAGATACTGCAGCTCCATCAAGTTTAGGAGTGCATACATAATCTTGCAAATTCAAAGGTAATTCTAGTTCTGAAAATACTTTCTGTAAAGAGTACATTTTATAAAGGTGTGGTATCCCATCTGTCACAGTGTAGCCTACAGAGTTATAGTCGTATTTCGATGCAAGAGAGTCAAACTCTTCATCAGAAATAAGAGGTGTACCTTGATAATAATGTTTGCTTGCTTTATCTAAAAATTTTTTCATAAAAACTCTCACTGGAATATGTACATTATACAGACAGAACCAGCAAAAGTCAAGAACTATTTATAGATTTCGTCTATATAATCTTTAAAATGTTCTTCTATGATGTCTTTTGATTCTGCCAACGATAGTATTTCTAACAAACCTGAAAAAAGCTGCCGAGAATTGTTAAAATCCAATTCCATAGCTACACCCTCAGGAGAGGGCCGCCATTCTTCGGTAAAGTCTAGATAATACTTTCTGACATGTAAGTACTCTATACCTCTAAAGGTATTAATAGTAAGTCTTACTTGTATCTCTTTATCCTCATTATAATGTATGATTTTTTCATATAGAGCTGGTGCTTCATATAATTGCATATCATACCTCGTTTCTAAGAATAGACGAGAGAGGCACCACACTTGTTACGTTTTCGGGTTTGAGAAGTCGATATGAATCTGTGTCCCAACAAAAGAGCAAAAGAGTCCTGTCAGATTCTTTTGCCCTATTTTTCTTGCCCGCTACATAAGGGGTGGTAAAGTCTAAAGTACAAACATTATACTTTAGTTTTTTGGAATTTTCACTGCGATAGGTGATTATAGCATCACCATACTCAGTTACTAACGATGCTAGTTCCTCTTTTTTCACAAAATCTCCTTTTATTAGGTTAGCAAAATCTTTTGCTGTACTATATATTTGGAGAGCGGAAGGCTAAAGGCTTATAACCGTTTTTAAAAAATGCCCGCCAAGGTTACGCATTGTTAAGAGGCGTGGCGGGACTTTAAGGTACTTTACACTTCGTTTATTGTTGTAATGATTGAAGTAAAGTATTGTGCGGCTTTACCAGTCAACTTAGAGATAATCTCTTCGTCAACAGATTGACCTGCATCACTTAAAGCAGCAGTAAGAGCTTCTTGAGCTGCTGCTTTAGAGACACGAGTGCTGCCTCCAGTTGTACCGCCACTAGACTTAGCAGCGGGGGTTTTCTTAACATAAACGCCAGCTTTTGTTAAGATCATACGAACACCGTTAGGTGACTCGTCTAGTTCTTCTGCAATATCTTTCACAATTTCCATACTGGTTTCTGGAGTTGGTTGTGCTTCTTCGTACATTGCTACTGCCTGTGCTTTTTTATCGTCGTCCCAAGCCATGTTTCTTTTCCTTCTGTTAGTGTTTTTAAGTCCAGGTGCAAAACCTGTTCGTTCTAGTTGTTGCTGATAAAATCGGTCGCCCATTTGCTTCCATCACTTTATAAAAACATATTATATGTGAAATTAACCTTAAAGTCAAGAACTTTTTTTGTTACGCCAGTAATAATATTCCATATACTGGGGCCATCTTAAATACTGCTTTAAAGGATAAGCCCAGTAAAGTCCTTGATATACTTTTTCTACGTTTTCTGTAACATCGCACCAATTACAGGGTGATCCTACTTCTGTAGCTATTACAGTTTCTTTAGGGGCACAAAAGTGGCTCCACATTTTTATTTCCTTATCCATTCTTCTATCGTCCTTTTTTCTATATCTTCGTAAGTGTTAGAAGCACAATGAAGTACTATTAACTTATCGCTTTTTGAATTTTGAGGTAAATTTACCCCTTGCAGAGTATAATCGTCGGTTATTTTTCTACCTGACGTTAGACTTTTAAAAGTAATAGTTACCCTACCTACTTTTAGTGCTTTTATCATATTTTCTATCATAATTGCTTATTTAAATCAATACCTAGTTTTGCTAGATGATTGAGCTTGCCCAAATCATGGGCGCAGCTAGAGGCATAAAAGCCTCCTTTACCTGCGGTAGATACAAAGTCTAGTTCTTCAGCCTCTTTTTCAAATATATAAATTTGATACGCTTCACTACCATACTTCTCTAAGTATGTAGGGTTTTCGTGTTTTTTATCTACAACTGCAGGGGCATGATATTTTGCAGACCATACTACTTCTCCAACCTGAAAACTTTCAGATACACACTCATCTGGAAAATAATGTGGCGTTAATCTTTCTTCTTTGTTGCTCGGTCTTGACGGGACGCCAACTCTTTCGAGAATAGATCGTACAAAGGATGGACTTCTGAAGAGCCGCTTTGAGATATCTGAAACAGTATCTCCTCCGAGGAAGCTAGAACATGCCTCAGAGATTTCGCCAGCACTCGCCGGACGACCTCGCAGACCTGCTTTACGTTTTTTAGTATAGTCCTTTCTTTCATCATACTCTTCAATGATCTTTTGTAGGCGTGTTGTGTTGTACGAGATATTTAGAATAGCGCACGCCTCTTTCTTAGTTATAGGCTTATCACTAGCGGAGCCAGGATTGAGGAGCTCTTTCACTTTCTCTATGTTCTTCGCCGATAGATTCTCGTGATCCTTCTTTTTTACATTCTTCCGCATATTCTAGCTCCAATAATAATTCGCAATAGTGTATAATCTTTTTTATATCTTCTACACCGTTCTTGTTTCGATGTCGAGTTGCATACTTAATAATATTACCCTCGATATATCCTAGTTTGTTTGCATGAATATACTCAAGGGGTTGTATAGGCAAGTCGTAGTGGGATCCACCTTCTTGTTTGTCTAGCGCATTGGCTGGACGCATTTTAGGCATTTCTCCACTAGGAGCCTCGTTAATATACTTTTTATCCATTATTTAAAGCCTCCGCTATATCAGGAAAATGTCCTGCTATAATAGCCCAGCATTGATCTGCAATGTCTATATGTTCTTTTTGTGTGCCATGACCCCGCCTCAATTCGCAATAATGAAGCCAAGAGCGCAAGGTGCCTGCCATATACAAAGTAGTTTCGGTCAAGCCCTCGGGTAAAAGCGCTCTGGCTTGTTCTTTAGCAATACCTGAGTTAAGAGCCATTTCATAGTAGTCTTTTGCTACTCTCGCAACCTCACTCTGCATATCATTAAATACTTCTTGAGCTTTATCCTGTCTTTCAGAATTTTCATCTACCATGCTCAATTGCCTATTTGTAGCGTGCTGTTTTCTAGCCTCTCTTTTAGTGCTGAAAGTTTCACTTACTGCATAGCGTTGAGAAAATTCTTGAAAGGAAAAGGATCTATGTCTTAAGATCTGTCTAGAAATGTCTCTGGTAGTTGTTATCTCCATAGTTATTGAAACCATCTCAAAAGGAGACCAATGGCCCTCTTTGATTAAATAACGAAGTAACTTTGAAGCAGTTTTTTTATTATTTTGATTCATAGGGTTACTTACCCTAGCGGCATAAGCAATTAAATCTCCTGCCGTATGACACCCCGAAGAGGCACTAGGAGATGTCATTCCTACTAATTTTACTTTACTTGTCATTTTAACTCCTACTTATTCTGTTGTCATAGTCGGCTAGATCTTCATTCCACCAAGGCGGCTTTTCTCTGCCCTTCCAACTACTAATGGATGCTTTGTCTAGCATATAAAAATTTCTGTAAGACCACACAGGGTGGTCAGTGTCTACTAAGCCTCTGGGCATGTTGTCTGTCATTGCTAACTTGAAAGGGGTTTCCCCTACATCTTTCATGTGTATCAACTCAGGCAGATTTCTAATTACCTCAAAAGACTTGTGCGAACCTCCAGTTCTGTATGCTTGTTCTATAGACAAAGCATGAGCGTAGCAAAATGCCCACTCATAGTTGGCTACAGACTCTCGCATCCATACTGTGGAAGGGTGATTATGATGACACGCTAAGTAAGGAAAAATTCTGTTTCCCATAGTTAACGGACGCTGTTCTTTCATAAACACTTTGAGTTTTAAATGCTCTTCAGGTGTCAACTTTCTAGGCACATAGCCTAGCAGATAATCAATCCAATGATTAGTACACATCATCTGAGCACATTCTAGCTGCATCTTACCAACATGTTTGTCGATATGGTACTCAGCACACTTGTCGAGGTCGTCGTCAAGTTTAAATAAATTCAATGGTAGTCTCCTAAATTTGAAAGTATATTATACTAAATTTTAGATAGAGTGTCAAGAAATTTATATCGTAAGGTCAAATTATCTATGATTTTTTAAACTCTCGTTTTTTGTCCATACTGTGATTGAATACTTCTCACCAGATACAAGAGGTAAACTACTATGGGGGTGTGTTATTTGCCCTGGCCAAATGAGTAAGTCTCCTACATCTACTTGTTTGTTTGTGGTTTTTTGACGAGGGAAAAATAATTCCCCTCCTTCATAGTTGCTGTTTAATTTCAGGCTACAGGTAATGTAGCTGTCATCGTGATGTTTGGCTAATTTTGTCTTTTCAGATAGAGTATATCTAACAGCAAACATATTTATTATTTCTATGTCTGCTGAAGATATATCCCAATACTTTGTAGCAGGTACCAAAACAGCGAGTAAACCTTCTTCTAGTATAGCGTACCACTCTGGTAGGTCTTTTTTGAAATGAATATCGTCCGTGTGATGAGGGTTTTTAGCATCGTAAAACCAAGTGTTTTTTTCTTTCAGGCATTCAAGAATAATCTCACATATATCTTGTGACAAGAAAGGGGTGTGCAGTATATCAGTTCCTAAAGGTTTTAAATCCGTAGGGTGAAATAGATCATGTGACATTATCCATTCTCGACATTAGTCGTTCAGCACGATTTGTTACTTGTTTATACCATCTGGAATCTCTTCCCTCTGTTCCCGCACTTGCCCAATCACCTTTATCTAAAGCTGCTTTAAAATTTTTAAACTGACTTAATCGAGGTCTGCCCATATTAAACATCATGTTTATTAAAACTTCTTGCACTTCACTGGGCCAAGTATTAAAAAGTGTACCGTACAAAACTTCACACTCATTAATTGAAGTGTTTAAGTCTTGCTCAAAGCACTCTTTAACTCTTTCTTCAGAAACAGGGGTTCCTACCTCCAAACCAAACTCTGGATCAGACTCTAGAACCAAGTGTCCTACTCCAAAAGTTGGATAACCTAAATGATCTAAATATATAGTATATTTGACCCCTTCATCTATTTTTAATTGTTCAAAAACTGCTTCTCTATTCATATAATGTTCCTTTAACACTGCAAGGACTTTTCTTTTAGTCCTCTGCTTCATCTATATCATCCCATGTTGTTACAGTTCGATAATAGATAACTACTTCTTTCATTTCACGAATGTATCTACGAAGTTCTTGCATATTATACGACATTAGTTCGTAGTCTCCTACAGACATCGAAAAGAATACTATACTACCTCCTGATTCCTTTTTAATTCTATCCAAGAACTCCTCTAGATTTTTCTCTGAAACAACATACCAAGTGGGCTCTTTTAAATCAATTTCCTTCGGTAACTCCGGCTGTACTATCTCTATTCTCACCGGCTTCGTTACTGTTATTATCTCCGGCTCCGGTACTATTGGTTTCGGGAACCAACTGCACCCCGTCATCAAGAGAATCGACATCCCTGCTGTCATTTTCAATGGATTCAAATACTTTTTTAGTTGCATTATTTGCTCGCTTTTCTATTAAGCCAGGTTTGGCCGTGGCTAATTTAGTTAGGTTATGTCTAGCGAAGATGTCAAGATACCTGCTCATCTCTAGCTCTATTTTTTTATTTTTACTTTGCATAGCGGTATTAGCTTCATTTTGTCTTTTAGTTTGTACTTGTAACTCTTTGAAGGCAGCTTCTTGCTGTTCAATGGCTACTCGTTGCGAAGCTATATTTTTTTGTAACTTTAAATTTTGGTCCCAGAGTCCATAAGCTGCTCCTCCTAAAACCAATGCCATCATTGCAAAAAACTGCCACATGATTATTCTTCCTTAGTATCAAACTCTATTATACCCTCAGACTCAAGATAAGATAGAGTATTTTCTACTCCTGCTGCGTGCCCTGACTGCCAGCTAGTGTATGTCGTTCCTGCTAAGCACAAAAAGCCTATTACTAGAACTATAGGGTCTACCATCATATAAATACTCCACTTGCAATAGCAAGGCTGCTCCAATTAATATATATTATAATTGAAAAGATCCTAAATGTCAAGAAATATTTTTCCATATCTATTTGCAACTCTTAAAAATATTTCTTGACTTTCGATGTGGAATCTACTATAATATCTATAAGTTGTGAAAGGAAGATTATGAAAATATACACTAAAAAACCTTGGTCTCGTAAAGAAAGAGAGCTACTTCGAAAAGTATATTACTTTTCAACCAGTGTGGAGCTTCAGGAATACTTCCCTGATAGATCATATAATGCTTGTGTAAAACAAGCCAAGTACTTACAGGATCGTGGATGGGCATTTCAAAGAAGATCAGTATAGCAATAATACTAATATTAATGGCTCAGGATGTTTCTGCAGCTGAGGACCGAGTACAAGATCTTCAATGTCTAGCTAAGAACATATACTTTGAAGGGCGTAATCAACCTTGGGTAGGTCAATTAGCCATTGCACAAGTTACATTAAATAGGGTAAAAAGTGCAGCATTTCCTGCCACAATATGTCAGGTGGTTAAACAGCAAAGAAAAGAAATATGTCAATTTAGCTGGTATTGTGATGGCAAATCTGACAAACCTAAGAATATTAAAGAGTACGGAAATGCAACAGATATAGCTATTCAGGCTTATTCGCAGACACTTCCTGATGTGACTGGAGGAGCTCTTTGGTATCATGCAACATATATACAAAAGCCTTTTTGGGCACATACTTTTAAGAAAAAAGTACAAATAAACGAACACATTTTTTATATAAAATAAGAAGGAGTAAAATGACTATAGTATTTTGGATTATAATTATTACAGGCACTATCAGTGCCACCAGTAATACGATGAAACTGAACGAACTTTGCAATAAAGAAGTAGCTGAGGGCGTGTCAAAAGATGTTAAAGAGTGTAAGCAATACTACTTTGATACACGAATTAAGAAGGGCTGGTAGATGTATAATATACCAGAAGAGGAAGATCTTGGAATAGAAGGCGTAACTATGGACCCTCACTACTATTTGAGGGAGCGTGATCACGGTTTTATATCCGGTTGGGATACCTTAGTCCAAGAGAATACTAAGGTTAAAGATGAAGATTAGAGTTAAAAACAATAATGTTGAAAGTGCTTTAAGGGCCCTTAAAAGAAAGACAAAAGATTCCTTAATGGAGCTTAAAGATAAACAATATTACGAAAAAAAGAGTGCGAAGCGAAATAAAGCAAAAGCTTCTGCTAAAATCAGAGAACGAAAAAGACAGAGAGAAGAAAATGCAAAACACTAGAGCCACACCATTTGAGCTTGTAGGAGACTTCATGGAAGTATTTGGACAGGAAGTACACTGTGAGCCTACACTACGCGATAGGGACACTCAAGATCTTAGAGTAGATCTCATAGCTGAAGAACTAGAAGAATTAGAGGTAGCATTGGCTAATAAAGATATTATTGAAGTAGGAGACGCACTTACAGACCTTCTTTATGTTGTCTATGGGGCGGGCCACGCTTTTGGAATAGACTTAGATGAATGCTTTCTGGAGGTTCATGATAGTAATATGTCTAAACTAGGGGAGGACGGACGTCCTATATACAGAGAGGACGGTAAAGTTATGAAAGGTCCTAACTATTTTTCACCAAATTTAAGAGCTATTATAGTATGATTAAGACATTTATTGAAATCAAAGAATTCAATAAAGTGCTCCAGTCTAGAGTTTATCTTGTACCTACTATATGGTATGAGAGGGAGAAATTTAATAAAGTTGCTTGGCATACACTAAGTCTAGGCTTTTTGAATTTTATTTTTACAGTAGAAATAGAAGTACATTAAAACAATTCTTTAGAGATGCAACTATCTCAAAGGCACTTCTTTTAGAAGGGCAAAAGAGTTTATATATGTTAGAAACATTTATCGATCTAGCGGTTACGTTTTGGCAGTGGTCAGTCTTCGCTGTTATTGTTTTAGTAGGTTTTATAGTCAATTTACTTGACGATAAAGAACCTAAGTATAGGGTAGGTTTTTCTTACCCTGAGATGCCTCATATGAAACCTATTCCAATTGCAACGAAAGGAAAAGGGTTTTTTAAAGGTATATGGCTATGGCTAATGAGTGTAAGACAATGGGAGATCTGTGAGGATTTTCATTTTACACTTAAAGGCGAAGACTACGTAATACCTGAAGGCTTTCAGTTTGACGGTGCTTCAGTTCCTAAATTCCTCGCAATGTGGCTTTCACCTACCGGCGTTCTGCTGATGGGTGGCCTTGTTCACGATTACCTATATAAATATGCTACTTTAGAGTTTGCAGACAAAGATAAACTTTTTACTCGTGTGTATAACCAAAAAGAAGCGGATGAAATTTTCCGAGATATTTGCATAGAAGTTAATGGTTTCAAAGTATTAAATTATCTAGCATTCATCTCTCTTCGAGCAGCAGGTTTTGTGGCTTGGAACGGCCATACAAAACGTGGTACTCAACTTAAGGAGTCTTAATATGCAATATGTTAAAAAAATTATGAAAGAACGCACCTCCATGGACGGAATAGCACTTATAGCAATTTGTGGTGGTGTGATTCTGTTTGGAGGCCTGGCTAAAATAGCTGCATGGGTTGGGCTAGCTTATGGCGTGTATACTTTAATTCGACCGGAGAAATAAAATGGCTTATTCTGATCAAGTAATGGATCATTATAACAACCCTCGTAATGTGGGACGCTTTGATAAGGAAGAAAAAAACATTGGCACAGGTATGGTGGGAGCACCTGCCTGTGGAGATGTAATGCAATTACAAATCAAAGTGACAAACGGTATTATTGAAGAGGCTAGATTTAAGACTTATGGATGTGGTAGTGCTATCGCATCCTCTAGCCTTCTTACTGAATGGGTGAAAGGGCGTAATCTTGAAGAAGCAGGCAACATCACAAATGTAGATATAGCCGAAGAATTAGCACTTCCTCCCGTAAAAATACACTGTAGCGTACTTGCAGAAGATGCTATTAAAGAAGCAATTAAAAATTATAAGGAAAAGCATGGACCTTAAGAAATTAACTAAATTAGTAATTACAATGGAAGAATGCGGGGAGCTGATTCGAGCGTGCTCGAAAGTGCTCCGCCACGGTGTAGACGATCCACAGTATCTAATCAACCTTCAAGAAGAAATGGCAGATGTTAAAGCTATGATAATGATACTCTCTAAGGCGTATAATCTTGACTCTGGAAAAATAGAGGACTTGGTACAGAAGCGCCTACATAAAATGTCACATCCTGACTATACATAAAAAAGCCCTCATTTGAGGGCTCTTTGCTAGGCATCACGATAGTCTTGAATCTTCGCATCCCAGACCCATTTTGCTGCTACATCAGTATAAAACTTATCTTCTAGAAAAGTATGATTTTTCCTTACATACTCCTCATGTGACAGCTTAGGCTCATGATAGACTTCTCTCTCAGCACAGTTATCAAGCCACATATTCCTTACAAACGAGTTGTAACCGTCCGATAGTTTAGTCATGCTTTAACGCCCACATTGTTTCCATTGCGCTCATAAGTTCGTTCTGGTTCTTAAAGACAAGTACTAGATCTCCCCAAGAATCATTTACATCTATACCAGATGCTCGTAGCATATAGCCGTTATCGCACTTCTCAACTGTGAAGGCTTTATCTATTGTTTTCATACGTTCTAAATATTCCATTGTTTCTCCTAATTGTAAAATAAGTGGTTGTCGCTTGGGGTCAAATAATTTACCATCGAGCCCCAGTATCTCGATGCAATAGTCCTCGCCTTCATCAGCTGTAATCGTATATAATACTTCACTAGTGTCATGCGTATAGAGGTAAGGAATAGAGGACTCTACAAATACTACCTCATTGATACATTTTTTGTCTTTCCACTCTTGAAAATCTACTACGTTACTCATTTGTTCAGTTCCTCCACTACATCTCCTGTTTAATTTCTTTCTTGCCCGACTGGCGGACACGTTTATTGTATTGTCGTTTGATTCTCTTTAGAGTTCCTGCACAGTAGTGATAATATCTACGAGCTCCAGTAAGCGCATCGTACTCATCACCACCCTTTAGAGGT
>Ga0222716_10002227_pt1 | contig 15773 bp, 9 predicted proteins | sample C33_13DmetaG_FD_165044 | JGI IMG/M metagenome (GOLD analysis project Ga0222716, IMG submission 165044) | Estuarine water microbial communities from San Francisco Bay, California, United States - C33_13D | ecosystem: Environmental > Aquatic > Marine > Unclassified | place: USA: California... | reverse complement strand
GAATGTTAACGAAGTAATCGCCAATAGAGCTATTGAAATGATGGGAGGTAAATTAGGTTCAAAAAAACCTGTTCACCCAAATGATCACGTAAATAAATCACAATCTACTAATGATGTTTTTCCAACAGCGATGCATATTGCTATTGCTTTAAAAACAAAGGAAAAACTTTTACCGTCATTAAGATTATTAGAAAAAGAATTAGCTAAAAAATCTAAAGAATTCAAAAGTATTGTTAAAGTTGGTAGAACTCACTTGCAGGATGCTACACCTCTAACTTTGGGGCAAGAATTTTCTGGTTATCAAGCACAATTAAAACAATGTATTGTTAGAATTGAAAATGCAGTTAAAGAAATTTATTATTTAGCGCAAGGCGGAACCGCTGTTGGAACTGGGCTTAATACTAGAAAAAACTTTGATAAGAAAATTGTAAAGGAAATTAGCAAAATTACAAAGTTACCTTTTAAACCTGCGGTAAATAAGTTTGCAGCATTAGCGGCTCATGATGAAATTGTTAATTTTTCAGGAACTTTAAACACAGCTGCTGTGTGCTTAATGAAGATTGCAAATGATATTAGATTTTTAGGTTCTGGCCCAAGAGCTGGTTATGGTGAACTGATACTTCCTTCTAATGAGCCCGGCTCATCAATTATGCCAGGTAAAGTAAATCCAACTCAATCTGAGGCAGTTACTATGGTTTGTGTAAAAGTTATCGGTAATCACAACGGTATCACAATGGCAGGTTCTCACGGACACTTTGAATTAAATGTTTTTAAACCATTAATTATTCATAACATTTTACAATCTATAGAAATTATGAGTGACTCATCAAAAACTTTTGGTCTTTACTGTGTCAAAGGAATTAAAGCAGATAAAAAAAGAATAAGTTATTTATTAGATAATTCTTTAATGATGGTGACAGCCTTAGCTCCAAAAATTGGCTACGATAGAGCAGCTCAAATTGCTAAAACAGCTCATAAAAATGGAACAACTTTAAAAACAGAAGTTATTAAAGCAGGACTAATAAAAGAAAAAGAGTACGATAAAATTATGAGCCCTATAAAAATGACTAAGCCCAAATAGTTTAGTTAATTTTTAAAATAAACTCGTTAATCTTATTAGAATTTAAAATACCTGAGAAATCTTTATTAAAAAATACAGACTCAAATATTTGCTTGAAATAATTAAGGTCCTCTTTTGATGCTTGGTAATCTTCATTAACTAGAATTTTTTTAAAATTAATTTTTTTACTGAAAAGATTAACATTTCCTTTAACATGGAGATTAAATAATTCATTTTTTTTTTTATATTTGATTGAAAATAATTTTAAAAATTTCTTTTTATCACTGGATATTAATAAACAATCAAAATGTAAAACTGGATATTCTTCTAAAAAATTTACATCACCTTTACATGTAGAAAAATTTTCTTTAATCGATATTTTTTTTAAATAATTTAATCTTCCGTATGCTAAATTAATTTTGAGGTCCAAACTATCTATTAAGTTTCTATTAAATTTTTTTGACTTAAATTTTATTTGATTATTTGTATTTATTTTTTTTATCAAATTTTTTGAAGTAAGAATTTGATTTAAATTTATATTTTTTAGTAAGTCTAGATTTATGTCTTCCACGTTAATAATTGAATTTAAGGAAAGAAAAGGATGATATATTACTGTACTCTCATTGTTAAATACCAAATTTTTATTTCTAAAATAAGAATTATAAATTTTAATTTTATAATCATCATATTCAAAATTAAATTTTAGTTTTGAATTAAGTAGTTTAGATTTAAATATACCGCTAAGAACATTCTGATTATTAATTTCATTAAAATTAATATTTGCGTCTATACCAGTTTTAAATAATTTAAAATCTATTTTATTATAATTGTCACTTACCAAAATTTTAAATTTCTTATTAAATATCTCTCCTTTTAATGTATTTTTATTATAACCATAGTTAGAAAAATAGACTTTCTCTATATTTATTAGGGACATTTTTTTTATACTAATCTTAAGATCTGAATTTTTTAATATTAGTTTATTTTTTAATTTATAAATATATTTAATTAAGATTTTTAAATCCTGGTCAGAAAGTAATATATTATTTTTATTTAAAATTATTTTATTTACTGAAAAATTCTTATAATTATAAATACCTGATAATTTGGGATAGATAATCAAATGTTTGACATCTGCTTTTATTAAATTATTTTTTATACTCAAATCAGCATTTTTAATTTTTAGTTTAGGCTGCGGTAAAAAGCTATATTTGATATCTTCGTAATTATTTAATTGTAAATCATAATTTTCTAACAGATGATTTTTAATAACCTCATCATTTTTTTTGTAATTAAAAAAATACGGAATTATGAAAAATAAAGCTATTGCAACAAAAGAAATTCCAAAAAGATACCGTATATAAAATATAAACTTGAATAGGGTTGAATATTTATTGTGTATTATTTTGTAAATTTTATTTATCATTTTTTTTATTTTTATAACTAGTATATAAATGAAAATTCTCACGTATGAATAACATAGATAATTTAATTGAAAACCTAAACAAAGAGCAAAAAGAAGCTGTTCTTAATACAGAGGGACCTAATTTGATTGTTGCCGGTGCTGGGTCTGGAAAAACACGTGTTCTAACAACTAGGCTAATTCATATTATTTCACAAAAGAAAGCTTGGCCCAATCAAATATTATGTGTCACCTTTACAAATAAGGCGGCAAAAGAAATGAATAATAGAGTATTGCAGTATTTAAAAGGTAGCTCTAATGCCGTTCCTTGGTTGGGTACTTTCCATTCCATTAGTGTTAAATTTTTAAGAAGACACGCTGAGGCTTTGGGATACAAGAGTAACTTTACTATTTTAGACACTGATGATCAAAAAAAATTAATTAGAAATATTGTTAAAGGCCAAGATTTAGATGCTAAAAAATTTTCTCCTCAACTTATAATGTATCATATAGATCAGTGGAAAAATAAAGGTCTACTACCAAAAGATGTTAAATTGGAAAAATCGGGTTCTATAATCAAATCAATCCTAAAGGTTTATGAAATTTATCAAATTAAAACTAAAGATTTAAATGCATTTGATTTCGGAGATTTAATTTTATTTTGTGTTAAACTTTTTGATGAACATCAAGATATAAAAGAAATTTATCAAAATAACTTTAAATATATTCTTGTAGACGAATTTCAAGATACAAATTTTATACAAAATAAATGGTTAAACTTACTAGTAAATGATAAAAAAAATATTTGTTGTGTTGGTGATGATGATCAATCCATATACAGTTGGAGAGGCGCTGAAATAAAAAACTTTTTAACTTTTGATCAAATTTATAAAAACTGTAAAGTTTTTAAGTTAGAGCAGAATTATAGATCGACCAAGAATATTCTTGAAACAGCCTCAACTTTAATTTCAAATAATGCTAATAGAGTTGAAAAAAAATTATGGTCTTCAGCTCATCAAGGAGAATTAGTCAAATTAAATTGTTACAGAACAGGAAAAGAAGAAGCGCAAGGAATAAGTGATATAATTGAACATAAATTAAAAAAAAAATACTCTCTTAATAATGTTTCAATATTAGTAAGGGCTATCTATCAAACAAGAGAATTTGAAGAAAGATTTTTACAAATAGGCATTGGCTATCGTGTTTTAGGAGGTATTAAATTTTATGAAAGAGCTGAAATCAAAGATGCAGTTTCATATCTTAGAATTATAAATCAAAAATATGATGATTTAGCTTTAGAAAGAATTATTGGAGTACCAAGAAAAGGTGTGGGCGAGAGTACTTTAAATCAAATTTATCAATTTGGTAAAAATAACAATCTTTGTTTGGAAGACTCAATTATTAAGATTTTAGAAAAAGGAGATTTTAAGCCTAAGATCAAAACTGCGCTTAATCAATTAATGAATATGATAACAAAATGGCGTGAAGACTCTTTAAAGATGAAGCATTTTGATTTATTAAAACTCGTTCTTGACGACTCTGGTTACTCCGCAATGCTGAAAGATAAAAAGGATTTAGAAAATGAAAATAGATTAGAAAATTTAAAAGAGTTATTAAGGGCAATGCAAGATTATGATAATTTGCAAAATTTTTTAGAACATGTTGCTTTAGCTACTTCAATAGATCAGGAGTGGGAAGGAGCAAAGGTTAACCTAATGACGATGCATGCTGCTAAAGGATTAGAGTTTGATGTGGTATTTTTACCGGGATGGGAAGAGGGTCTTTTTCCTCATCAGAAATCTTTAGAGGAAAAAGGAGACTTTGCTTTAGAGGAAGAAAGAAGATTAGCTTACGTTGGAATTACAAGGGCAAAAAAAGAGGCTTTTTTGTCTTTTGCAATGAAAAGATCTTACCATGGCGATTGGATGGACGCATTGCCATCTAGATTTATTAATGAAATTCCAGATAGTAGTGTAGAAAAAAATGAAGTTGGTATAACAAAAGAAATTGATGATTTTGAATTTAATCAAGACAATTCAATCGAATTTAATGATGAATATAGAAGCCCAGGTTGGGATAGATATAAAAAAAATAAAACACTTAAATGGAAAAAATAAAAAAGCTTAAAGAAATTTTAAAAAAAAATTATATTGAAGGCTATATAATTCCAAAAAATGATGAATTTTTTGGAGAATACATACCAAGCAATAAAGATAGATTGAAATATATTTCTAACTTTTCAGGTTCATACGGTTTTGCACTAATTTTAAATAATAAAAATTTCTTGTTTGTAGATGGAAGATATACTTTACAAGCCAATAAGCAAAGTCCCAATTCTTTCAAAATTAAAACAATCCCAGGTGAACTACCTAGAGATATTTTAAAAAACAAAATTTATAAAATTGGTTACGATCCAAAATTATTTACTAAAAAAACTTTAAAAATATTTTTTAAAGAAACAAAATGTGATTATATGCCTTTGAGTAGTAATTTAATTGATGAAATCTGGAAAAGAAAAAAGAGAGAGTTAAAAAGAAAATTTTATATTTTGCCCGAGAATTCAGTTGGTGAAAACTATAAATCAAAAATCAATAAAATTTCTTCTACTATCAAAAAAAATAATGCTGATTTTCAATTTATTACTGCTAGTGAAAATAATGCTTGGTTATTAAATATAAGAGGAAAGGACTCGCTTTACTCTCCAGTTCCCAACAGTTATATTTTGATAGATCAAAACAAAAATGTTAATTTTTTTTGTGATTTAAAAAAGATAACTTCATCTTTTAAAAAGAAATTTAATAGAGTTAAATTTATTGATATTAACAATGTAGAAGAAATTCTTTTAAAAATTAAAAAAAAGAAATTTATAATTGATCATAACACGTGTTCTATTTATTTTGAAAATATTATTTTAAAAAACAATAAGATAATAAACAAGCAAGACTCAATTTATTTTTTAAAAGCAATTAAAACTAAAAATGAGATTAAAAATATCAAGCAAGCCCATATTAAAGATGGTGCAGCTTTAACAAAATATTTGTTTTGGTTAAAAAAAAATTTTATTAAAAAAAAAATTACTGAAATTAGCGCTGCTCAAAAATTATTAAATTTTAGAAAAAAAAATAAAGATTTTAATTTCTTAAGTTTTCCTACTATATCAGGCACAGGGCCAAATGGGGCTATTATTCACTATAAGGCTACAAAAACAAGTAATCGTATATTAAAAAAAGGAGATATCTATTTAGTGGACTCTGGTGGTCAATATAATTATGGAACAACAGATGTTACAAGAACTATTTCGCTTCAAAATTCGAATAAAAGAATTAAAGATATTTTTACTAGAGTTCTTAAGGGTCATATAGCTGTTGCTAGCTTTATACTAAAAAAAAATACTTCTGGTTCAATTATTGATGGTGAAGCCCGTAAATACTTAAAACAAATTAATTTAGACTATGCTCATGGTACTGGTCATGGAGTTGGTTACTATTTAAATGTTCATGAGGGTCCCCATGGAATTTCAAAGGGAAATAAAGTAATTTTAAAAGAGGGTATGATAGTATCTAATGAACCAGGCTATTATGAAAAGAATAAATTTGGGATAAGAATTGAAAATTTAATTTATGTTAAGAAAAATAGTTTTGACAATTTAACCATGGCTCCGATTGATAAGGATTTAATCGATTTAAAAATTCTTAACAATAAAGAAAAAAAATGGCTAAATAATTACCATAAAAAAGTTCAATATAATCTAAAAGTATATATGAGTAAAAACGAAAATTTTGAATTAAAAAAAGCCTGCTCAGCTATTTAGAATTTTATTCCAATCTTTTTCAAATAAAATTTTTATTTTTAATTTTTTTGCTTGATCAATTTTCTTTTTAGTTGGTTTAGATTCTCCTACAATTAAAAAATCAAGATTTTTTGATATTGATCCTAAAACTTTTCCACCATTATTTTCTGCAATTAATTTTGCTTCAGATCTACCCATATTTTTAAATCCACCTGTAAACATTAATTTTTTATTAGAAAATTTTCCATCTATATTTTTTTTTATATAATTTGATATATCTAGTTTATCTATCAATTTTTTTATTATTTCTTTATTTAATTTACTTGAAAAAAAATTATCAATAGATTCGATTTGCGTTTCACCTATCCCGTCTAAATCCGCTAAACTTAACAATATTTTTTTTCTATCTTCTAAATTAAACAATTTTGAAAAGTTTTTAATTGAACTGAAGAAGCTAGCAAGTATTTTTGCATTTTCCTGTCCAATATGTCTTATTCCAATTGAAAAAATAAATCTATCCAAAGAAATTATTTTAGATTTTTTAATAGCCTTTTTTAGATTGTTAATAGAGAGCTCACCCCATCCTTCTAATTTTTTTATTATGTCATAATTTAATTCAAAAATATTAGCTGGCTCTTTTATTAAATCTAAATCCCAAAACTGTTCTATAACTTTTTTGCCAAGTCCATCAATATTAAATGCTTCTTTTGAAACAATATGTTTAAGTTTTTCTTTAGCAGTGAATTTACAATCATAACCCTTTATACATCTCCTAACAGCATCTTGTTTTTTTGTACTTCTACTAAACTCTTTTTTAGTTTCAGCTCCACATAAGCATTTCATTGGGAAAACAAATTTTTTAGAATCTTTATTTCTTTTTGAAATATCAACAGAAACTACCTGTGGAATTACATCTCCTGCGCGTTGTAATCTTATTGTGTCTCCAATTCTAATATCTTTTCTTCTAATCTCATCTTCATTATGTAAAGTAGCGTTTGACACTACAACACCACCTACTGTAACAGGCTGAACTTTTGCTACGGGTGTTATAGCTCCGGTTCTACCAACTTGTATAATAATATCCTTAATTGTAGTTATGGCCTTTTCAGCAGAAAATTTGTAGGCTATTGCCCATCTAGGTGAATTAGACGTGTTACCTAACCTTCTTTGGAGTTTTAGATCATTTATTTTATAAACAAGTCCATCTATATCATAATCAAGAGAGGATCTTATAGAATCTATATTATTGTGTTCTTTTTGAATTTCTTCCACACCTGTTACCACTTTAGATAATGGGTTAATGACAAACCCCCATTGTTTTATTTTATCTAAAAAATCAGATTGTTTTTTAAACACCATAGGTTCCATAGCCCCAAATCCATAAGCAAAATATTTTAGAGGAATTTTTGAAGTTTGATTAGGATCTTTTTGTCTAAGAGAGCCTCCAGCTGCATTTCTTGGATTGGCAAATTTATGTTGGATTTTACTAAAATCTTTTTTGCTTATGAATATTTCACATCTAATCTCGAGAAGCTCCGGGATATCTTTTGATATTATTCGAGTGGGAATATTAGAAATTGTTTTTAAATTATCTAAAATATCTTCTCCTGTTACCCCATCTCCTCTAGACAATCCTTTTTTTAAAAAACCTTTTTCGTATATCAGTGTTGCGGAAATTCCATCAATCTTTACTTCTGAGAGAATTTCTAATTGTGTATTATTAATATTTAAGAAATTTTTAATTTTTTTTAAAAAATCTATCATATCGTCTTGTTTAAATGCATTCGCTAGTGAGAGCATTGGAGCTAAATGTTTTACTTTTTTAAACTGATTTGATGGTTTTGCACCTATTATTTTAGTTGCTGGTTTTTGCAACTTCTGTAAATATGGATATTTGTCTTCTAACTGTAAAGCATGTTTTTTAATTTTATCAAACTCTGAGTCCGTAATAATTGGATTATCATTGATAAAATAGTGCTTGTTATGTTTTTCTAAAGTATTAATTATTTTTTTATATTGTGTTAAAATTTTTTTTTTTGTGTCCATTAATGATTACTTAATCTTATCTATAATTTTATTTAGAAAACCTTTTTTCTCAATTTTTGTTTTTTTGGTATAAAATTCTTTTTTTAAATTGTAATTTTTATTTAAAATCTTATATGATTTTGCAAACCATTCGCTACTATTGTAGTTGTAACCTAAAATTTTGGCATAACTTTTTGCTTCATCTTCTAATCCAAGATAATAATGAATTTCTACAAGCCTAAATAGAGCTTCTTCAACAAATACTGTTTCATCATATTTTTCTAAAATTACCTTTAATCTATTTATAGCTGGGACCCATTTTTTAACTGAAATATAATACCTTGCAATATAAGCTTCTTTTGCCGCTAGTTGATTTTGAATTAAATTTTTTTTAAACTTTAAGTCTAATGAGTAATCAGTTTCAGGATAATTTTTAATAAAAAAATCTATTTTTTCATCTGCGTTAAGTAATGGTTTTAAATCTTTCTTTTCATCAGAAATTTGTTCAAAATATATTACTGCTATTAAATAATGAGCATAAATTATATTTTTATCAGCTGGATAAAGTTTTAAAAATCTATTTAAATTTTCGACCGCTTCATCGTAAAAATTTATACTATAAAGACAAAAGCTAGACATGATGGCTGCTTTAGCTGCTAAATTTATATTTTTAAAATTAAGTTCTGCTTGAGTAAATTTTTTATTTGCAAAATAAAAATCATTTTTATTGAAGGACTCCATTGCTTCATTATAGATAGTATAAGGATTTACTTTACTTGTTGGCTCATACAAAACTTCCTTATTTTTGGAACAAGATAGAAGTGTAAAAACTATAATTATTAGCAGAGCTACTCTAAAAAACATATTTCAAGTTAATAACAGATAAAATAAAAAATTATATGTTAAATTTAAAAAAGTTATGCGTTAATTGCAATTTTTATTGAAGAATTTGAATTTTCTTTTCTAGATATTATTGTATTATTTATTTCAAAACATTCGTAAGAAGATTTATGTTTTTCAATCAACTTTCTTAAAAACATGTTACTTAATTCATGACCACCCTGTTTACATAAAACGCTGCCCAAAATTCTGTATCCTGATAAAAGAAAATCTCCAGCTAGATCAAGAATCTTATGGTTAACAAACTCTTTTTTATTTCTCAAACCACCTTTATTCATAACATGACTTCCATTAACTACTACAGCATTATCCAGTGAACCACCTTTTGCTAGACCAGCTTTTTTAATTTTTTCAATATCTTCGTATAAACAAAAGGTTCTTGATCCAATCACATCATCCAAATCATCTTTTTCAAAATTAATTGTGTTTCTCTGATTCCCTATTATAGTATTTTTGTAGCTTAGTTGAAAATCAACTTCAAATGATGATCTATTTGGCTCAATAGAAATTTTCCTCTCTCCATCTAATAATTCGATTTTATTTAAAATTTTTAAATATTTTCTCTTTTTCTTTAAAGTTTTAGTTTCTATTTGATCAAGGATATTTAAAAATTCTCTTGCTGAACCATCCATAATAGGCACTTCTTCATTATTTATTTCAATAACAGCATTATCAATATTTGCAATATATAAAGCAGCTAGTAAATGTTCAACGGTTGAGACTTTAACTCCAAATTCATTTTCAAGAGTCGTGCAAAGTTTAGCGGATGATACGTTTTTATATTTTGCTTGAACTAAATTATTTCTTTTCAAATCTACTCTTTTAAAAATAATTCCTTGGTCGTCTGCACCCGGTAGAATAGTCACCTTTGAGTTTATTCCTGAGTGTAATCCTATTCCGTCAAAGCTTATTGGTTCAGAAATAGTTTTTTGATAAATTTCTAACATTTAGGTTGTTATACTTAATTTAAGGATTGTACTAAAAACAACTAATGTTTCTAAAAATAACAATAATCATTTAAATAAAATCTCAAAAAACCGAGCTAATATTGACTTTTTTTGGTGAGTAACTGGTATTGCCTCTTTTTTCCAACCATAATGGACAATTTGATTTACGCTAGACATTAAATCATCTGTTTTAACTGTATATTTAAAATGAAAAGGCAAATTATTTTTCTTAAAAAAGGTACTATAAATTTTTTCAAAACAATTCAAATGTGATCTGTCATTAATTATTAAGAAAGATAGACCTTTTTTTTTAAGTAAACCCGAGATATTAATATTTTTCGTTGCTATTTTTTCTAGAATTTCATTAATTCTTGCTTCTGCAATTTCAAATATTAATTTCTTTTTAATTTTTATATAATTTTGATTATCAAAAAAACTTTTTTCAATTAATTCATTTTTTGAAAGATCTTGCGTTAAATCCACATTATTTACTATATCTTTTACAATATCTTTATGGATAGAGGTGACTTTAGATATGTCTTTGATAATTAAGTTTGATCCAAAATCAAAGTTTTGTTGGAATATTAAAGAGTCATTTTCAAAGTAAAATATTTGTGATTTATTTTCTTTAATTTTTATTTGAAAAAAACTATCTAACTCCCTATTGTTATTACTAATATTTGCCCCTTCAACAAAACTTTTTAATAATATTTTTTTAATTTTTACATTACATTTATTAAAAATATTTTTAAGATTTTGATAATCATTGTTATTAATAAGACAAAAAGATAGTTCATGAGAATAAAAATCTCCAAATAAGCCTATTGGTAAATTTTCTATTTTTTTTTGATCTAAATAATATTTAGAGTTAAAAATATGAAGAATAGTTTTTTTGTTTTCTGTTTCATTTAAATTTGATTTAATTGAATTCAAAATATACGTAATATTTTCTTTTAAAATTTGAGAGCCATTAAATTTTTGAAATCCTGATAAACTTATAAATGAACATCTAAAATTATTTATTATAAGAACAATATCTTTAAATATAAAATTAAATTTTTCTTCAATTAGAAAAATATTTTTTTTAATTGTGTTAAAAACTAAATCAAAATCTGTTATTCTCGAATTTTCAATACCACGAATTTTTACAATAGATTTATGAATAATTTTAAATTTATTATCTTCATTTTTATTTCCAATAACAAAAATATATTCTGAATCGTTTATTTCTAAAAAAAGTTTAGGATATTTATTATTCATGATTTATTTTAAAATAAGCTGATTATTTATTCTATAATCAAATAACTTGAATTCATCAAAATTTTTTTCGTTCATCAGATACATGAAGTTTTTTAAACTTTTAATATAATTTTCAACAGGTAATTTTATTATTATTTTATTTGAAACCTCTATATCCCATCTTTTTGAGTCATGTAAATAATATTTCTTGATAATATCTAATGGAAAATCGATTTTCTTTAAACCTGTATATAATAATTTAAAATAATCTTTATTACCATAAACTATTGGTAATTCTCTATAATTTTCTAAATCAATAAAATCTATTAGATCTATTTTTTGATTTATATAAAATTTTTTTTTTTTATATTCTAAAATTGCTATTGGTTTTTTTTCATAAATTTTAATTATAATTATATTTGGATAAATTTTTTTAATTTCAAAACTTTCAATAAAAGTATTTTTTTTTAATATATTTTGAATATTTTGAGTATCGATTATGAATATATTTTTGTCGTAGATATGAGCTAAATTTTTTTTTATATCACTTTCTTTAACTATAGAACTATTTTCTATCTTAATTTGTTCTATTTTAAATTTGGAGCTTAAGAATAATTTTTGAGGCTTATAAGTGCTTAATATTATTAATAATATTAGAGCAATTAATATTTTTTTTTTCATCTATTAATACTTGAATCTAAAATAATTTTCTCAACTAAATTTTCAAAACTTAAGCCTGCAAAATTCGCGATCTCCGGCACTAAAGATAAATTTGTCATACCTGGTTGAGTGTTAATCTCCAATAAATTAAATTTATTATTATAAAATTTAAAATCTGATCTAGTAACACCTTTGCATCCAAGAGCTTTATGAGTTTTTTCAGCAATTTTAAGAACTTCAGAATATTTATTTTTATTTAACCTTGCGGGCATTATATGTTGTGTGTTGGCGTTCTTGGTATACTTTGCTTTATAATCATAAAAAAGTCTACGAGGTATAAGCTCAATAGCGCCAAGTGAAGTTCCATTGATAACTGCAACTTGAATTTCTTGTCCGCCCACGAATTCTTCAAATATAAGTTCTAAATAACTTTTGAACAAATTTTTAGTTTCTTTGAATAATATTTTATAATTTTTACATATTTTTACGCCTAAACTTGAACCTTCATTTATAGGTTTTACAACAACAGGAAAATTTATTTTTTCTTTTATTATGTTCTTTTTTAATTTTTTATTGTTAAAATCTTCTTTTGGAATAGAAAAAAATTTTGGTGTTTTAATTTTGTTTTTAATAAAGATTTTTTTTGAAATAATTTTATTCATCGCATTATGAGAGCTTATAACTCCTGAATGAGTATAAGGTATTTTTAAATACTCAAAATAAGTTTGTGCAATTCCGTCTTCTCCATTTTTACCATGCAGAGCATTAAAAATAATGTCCGTATTTTTTTTATTAATTAAATTCAAATTTTTATATTTTGGGTCAAATTTTGAAACTTTATACCCCTTTTTTTTTAATGCTTTAATACATGCTTTACCTGTGCTTAAGCTAACACTTCTTTCCCCGGAAGTTCCACCCAATACAACTAAAATATTTTTATTTTTATTCACCAATAATTTTAATCTCTAGTTCTAGAGAAACTCCTGTTTTTTTGTAAACTTTTTTTTTAACTATATTTATCAAATTTTCGATATCTGCAGAATTTGCTTTTCCATTGTTAACAAAAAAATTGCAGTGCTTTGGTGAAATAATTGCATCCCCTACTTTAAAAGTTTGGCACTGAGCTTCTTTTATTAACATCCATGCTTTTTTATGTTCGTTTATGTTTTTAAACGTACTTCCACATGTTTTTATTTGATTTGGTTGAGATAATTTTTTTTTAGCTACAAGATTTGCCTGCTTAATTTCTATTTCCTTTTTTTTGCCATTTAATCCTTCAAAATTTGCTGAAATTATAATTAGATTTTTAGTTAAATTTGTTCCTCTGTATAAAAATTTTATGTCTTTTTTTTTTATTTCTTTTTCAATGAGATCATTTTTATCAATTACTTTGATTGATAATAAAATTTTAGAAACATCATTGTTGTAACAACCGCTATTCATAGTTATGGCGCCACCAATCGATCCTGGTATACAAGCTAAAAATTCAAAATTTGCTATATTATTGTCTTTAGCAAAATTAGCTACTTTTCGATCAAGTGTTGAAGCTCCAACCTCTATAATGTTATTTTTAATTAATTTAGTATAAGAAAAATTTGGACCTAATTTTATAACAGCTCCTTTAACCCCTTTATCTCTGACTAAAGTGTTAGATCCAGCACCAAGAATTGTAGTTTTTAGATTAATTTTTTTTGCTTCTCTTAGAAAATCTATTAATTGATTTTTATCATTTGGTTTAAAAAAAAACTCAGCATTACCACCAAGATTGAACCAGCTGTACTTAGAAAGATTTTCATTCTGAGTAAGATTTTTACCAAATTTTTTCGTAAAATTACTACTTAAATTCATAATGAAGATTTAAGTCCTATCATCCACTTTGATATAGATCCAGCTCCCATACCAATAATTATTTCGTTACTAGTTAAATTTCTTTTGAAGTATTTGATTAATTCTAATTCTGTTTTTACAATAATTACTTGTGTTTTTGAATTTTTCGAAATTGAACTAGCAAAATTAATTAGGTTAAATTTTGAGTCTTTCTTCTCTCCTGCAGAGTAAAGAGGGCATACGATCACCATGTCTGACTTGAAAAAACACTTAGAAAATTCCTTTTTTAGAGATAATACTCTAGAATACCGGTGAGGCTCAAAAATACTAATAATTTTCCTTTTATCGTTAACATTGCTTACACCTTCCAAAATTGAACTTATCTCTGTAGGATGGTGAGCATAATCGTCATAAAAATCATTTTTATTCTTTGAAAATACTTTAGTCATTCTTCTTTGTACTCCGGAAAAATTTTTCAAAGATTTTTTTATTATATTTTGATCTGCTCCAAGATTTAAACAAACAATAAAAGCAGCTGTAGCGTTAAGAACATTGTGTTTTCCAAGTAATTTAACATTGATATTTTTAATTAACTTTCTTTTTTTTTCTCTGTCTTTAAAAGACAAATTAAAGCTGGTGTTATCTAAATTATATTTTATTTTTGTAATTACGTAATTAGCGTTAATATTTTCACCATATGTTAAAATATTTTTATTTTTAATTTTTTTTAAAATTTTTCTAACATTTTTATTATCTAAGCAAATAATTGCTTTTCCAGTTGGTGGTGTTTTATTTATAAATTCCACAAAGGAATTTTCTAAATTCTTATATTTTTTATAATAATCTAAATGTTCATAGTCCACATTTGTTACAATAGAGTAATTGATTGGTAATTTTAAAAAGCTACCATCAGACTCGTCTGCTTCTAAAATTGACCAATCACCTTTTCCAAGTTTTGCGTTACTTTTAAGGGAGTTAATAACGCCTCCATTAATTATTGTTGGATCTAATTTTTGATCTGATAAAATTTTTGCAACCAAAGATGTAGTGGTGGTTTTGCCATGAGATCCAGTAATTATTATATTTTTTTTTTGTGATACCGCATCGGCTAAAACTTCTGCTCTGGAATAGATTGGAATTTTATTTTTTTTTGCATATTTAATTTCAGAATTATTATTTTTGATGGCAGTCGATTTTACTAATATTGTGGCTTTTTTAATATTACTTGGTGAATGACCTATAAATACTTTTATTCCAAGTTTCGTACAAATAATTGTATTTTTATTTTTATGTTGATCGCTTCCTTGAATTCTAAATCCCATGTTTTTCATTATCTGGGCGAGACCGCTCATTCCTATGCCTCCAATACCAATAAAGTGAATTAAGTCTTTCTGACCTAAATTAATTTTTTTCATTAATAATTTTTTCTATATGCGTATTTATATTTTTAAAAATATTTTTGTCAGAATATTGGCTCTGATTTCTTAGTATATTTTCTATTAAAGATTTATCTTTATACATAGATCGAATTAAGTCATATAATTTATCATTTACATGTTTTTCGTCCAAAACATACCCAAAACCTTTTCTTTCGTAAAAAAAAGCATTTTTATGTTGGTGGTTATCTGCCGATGTTGGATATGGTATGGAAATAAAAGGAATTTTAATGTTAATTAATTCTGCTAAGGCTGAAGCACCGGATCTTGTAATTACTAAATTAGCTTTAGAGTAATATTCAATAATCTTATTTGTAAAATTAAATATTTCATGATCAATATTTACTTTCTTATAAAAAGCAGACAACTGATTATTTTGTCTATATTGACATTGTTGGTAAATTTGAATTGAAATTCCGGAAAGTTTAAGTTTTTCAAAAATTGGAGGCAGTTTATCGGCAAAAACTTTTGCACCTTGGCTGCCCCC
>Ga0222716_10002226_pt1 | contig 15777 bp, 5 predicted proteins | sample C33_13DmetaG_FD_165044 | JGI IMG/M metagenome (GOLD analysis project Ga0222716, IMG submission 165044) | Estuarine water microbial communities from San Francisco Bay, California, United States - C33_13D | ecosystem: Environmental > Aquatic > Marine > Unclassified | place: USA: California... | reverse complement strand
TCCCAATTGATTCCATGAACCATTGGTGTATTGATACATTTTGGTTGATCCTGAATTACTACCACTGTTGTCATCCAATGGTGCTCCAATAGCGACTATATCTCCTTTGGCGTTGATTGACACGGAGGTTCCACTTTGGTCACCACCTGAATCACCATCAATGGTTTGTCCCAATTGATTCCATGAACCATCGATGTATTGATACATTTTGGTTGATCCTGAATCAGTACCACTGTTGTCATCCAATGGTGCTCCAATAGCGACTATATCTCCTTTGGCGTTGATTGACACGGAGAATCCACTTTTGTCATCACTTGAATCACCATCGATGGTTTGTCCCAATAATGCCCACGGAGTATTGCTCGTCATTGTTCCGGATACATTAACATGTTTGTAAAAATGTGAATTACCACACGAATCTATTTTCAAGGCATCACCTTCGAGACCGGCATTGAACAATGCTACGTCTTGGTCGTCGCCCACACCGAACTGAGAAACTTTCAGTGCGGGACCCGTTCCTTGGTTCGACACATCCAATTGAGTGCTAAACACTACTTCGTTATTCACCGTGGTAATGTTTTGTATTACTTCGCTGAAGTTGAATGTCCCGTCTACCACCAAGTCGCCATTGACACGCAAGTCACTGGTCACACGCTCCGAACCAGACACAAGCAATGTTTCAGACCCAGATGATCCGCCAATGCCTACGTTACCAATAAGACTAGTGGTTCCACTATTTGCTTGTAAGGGGCCGTCGCAAGTGATTCCACCATTTGCTTGTAAGGCACCAATCACATCTAGCGTCCCACCAATCGTTGTGTGTCCAGTAGTATCCGCGACAGAAAAGTTGTCTGTATATATACCACCGTTTACGATCAAGTCACCCCTCACACTCAGGTCATCTTCTTTGGTCATGTTTTGTATTACTTCACTGAAGCTGAAGTTTAATGAACCATCAATTATAATATTTCCATGTACATGTAAGTCATTCAAGCAAATATCGCTTAAAAACGAAATGGTATCTTGTTTTCCATCCAATGTAAGTTCTAGTCCAGAAGTATCACTAATCAACAAATCACCTTCATTGATAGTCGGTTGTTTAGTCATGTTTAGGTTAGATACATCTAAATACAATGCTTCTATACTGCTAGATAAATCATATACAGAATTACTCAGATTAGTATCTATTGTTATATTAGTTATTAAATCATTTATTTCAACAAAAGAACTTTCTACGTCATTTCGTAGTTGGTTTACATAATAAAAATTACTTTCTACACCACTTAAACCAACCACAGAAATAATATTGTCTACTATTTGTATGTTATTTCCGGAATTTAATTTATTTTGTTTTAATGAAATATTATATTGATTCATTTTAATATCACTATTTATAGTTCCCAAATCAATATTTGGATTAGAGACATAACGAGTATTATAAGGTTCTAAAATCATTATAAATCTATTTCTAGCTGGGTTATATGGGTTATTGATAAATTCGTGATTGGTAGTTTGAGACAATAAGTCCGAACAAAACCATGAAATCACTGAATTTTCTTCTAGTATAATTTCATCATAGTCTACGCTTATGGTTGGACCATTTATATTTTTTTTCTTGAATAATGCCCCCAACATATTTTTACTAGCATCAAGCGTTTCTTCCACGTAATAATCACTCATAGATCCATTGATATATAAATCTAACTTAATACGTACACTGGACGAATTAAAAACATATTTATCTGAAATTTCGCTTACTTGATATTCTTCAACACTATCATATAAATACATAAAATATACTCGTTTCAATATAGATTTACACGGAACAATTAACCCAAAAAAACCACTTGACCATTGACCTGCACCATAAGCAAATGTAAATTTTTGATAATCATAACTGGGGCATTCAGCCACAATCGAATAATGTGGATTTGTATAAGATACATCGGTTAAAACATCGTTATAAGACAAGTCGCACTTATTTATATAATGTATCAGTGCGTCATATTCACTTGTAGGTTTATAAATTTTCCAATCAAAATATGGATTATGGTACAATACAATTTTCCGATAATCTGCTAAGTAATAATCATAAAACAAACTATTATAATAACAATCATGAAATATTTGTCTCTGTTCTTTATAACCATATTCATTGGCATGGAACCATAATTGGTCGTTGGTCATTCCTGATAAATCTGGATACGATTTGTATTTGAAATCAAGTGTTGATGTATTACATTCTTCAATAAAATAAATCTTCAGTTGTTCTAACATATATAATTTCTATATTATAATGTTTCTAAAACAACGATAAATCTATTTCTAGAAGGATTATATGGACGTTCTGTATAATCATCACCTATTTTTGAATTCAACACATCACAATACCATGATAATATTGCGTTTTGTTCTACAACAATCGTCGTATTTTGGATAATAGATCCATTATATAAACTACCTTCACTTTTAAACATTCCAACCACCATATTTTTAGAAGAGTCTAATATTTCTTCTATATAATAATTTGTATAAGAACCATCTATGTATAACTGTAATTTTATAAGGGTATCGTTTGTATTGTACGATAAATCTGAAGTTGAATCTTCTTCGTCATAGTGATACATAAAATATCCTCTTAGTAATTTAGATTTAAACGGAACTACCATACCAAACAAATTCGTTGATGTTTGTCCGGATCCATAATGAAACATAAACCGATCTTTTTGATAACTAGATTGTTCTCCTATTATTGTATAATGAGATTTGGTACTTGAAATACTTAACGTATTGGATGATGATACATATTCACAAGGTTCTAATTGTCGCCGGTCAATAAAATCTAATAATGCGTAATATTCACTATTTAAAGCTAAACTATAACTTTGTATGTATTGTTGCCAATTAAAATAAGGGTCTACGTTCAATACTTGTGTCCTAAAAGTATTTAAATAATTACAATAAAATGCATCATTATAAGAACAATCATTAAAAATAGTTCGCTGTTCTTTATAGCCAAACATATTGGCGTGTCGCCATAATTCGGTTAGAGACAAATGATTTAAATCTTCGTAAGTAGAATAATTTGTCTCATTTTCAGAAATATCATTATAAAAAAATATTTCTAATTCGCTTAAGGTATAATCACACATATATATTAATCGTTTATTTTCTATTTATAATATATAACTTATGTTTAATGTCTATTGTCGTCGATATATTTTATAACGTATATCAATATAATTTAGCAAAAAATATAAATAAATATTTAAATGACAAAAATATTACTACCCATTTGATAAATGATTTAAATGAAATGTTATTTTATAATAAAAATCTAAAATATAAAAAAAATATATTATTTATTTTGTCCTATAGTCGATTGAATCCATCCATATATTCTTTATTGAAAGATAGTAAATACGTTATTTTTCAATTGGAAAATCTTATTGAAAATGTGAATATAAATAAATACATTGAATTATTCAAACATGCTATGTATATTTATGATTATAACTCCTATAATCTAAAATATTATAACGAGAAAATCAAATCTAAAATACATATATTCCAACCACCTATTTCCACAAGCGAACATATTGACATTTTATTTTATGGAACACTAAATGAAAGGCGTAAAAAAATATTAGGCGATTTAAAAAAAAAGTTCAACATAACAATAGTGACCAATGTTTTTGGTGAAAAATTAAATGAACTGATTAAAAAAAGTAAAATTATTTTGAATATTTCTTATTATAACAATAGTTTATTAGAGACAACACGTCTGAATGAATGTTTGCCGTTCAATAATGTGATCATTAGTGAAAGTCCTAAACTTAATCAAGATAATCAACAATACAATGATAGAGTAATTTTCATAAATCCTATTATAGGAGATTATTCTGAAATATCAAACCATATTGAACAATTTCAAAAAAAACATAGTATTATAAAATATTTGAATCAACAATTTGATGATACAATGAATAGAACGATTATTAATTATTTTAACGAACAGAAATATAAATTATTATTTCACAAAGTAAATTTGAAATGTATACGTCAAAAACCAATGGAATATAATGTTGAACAATATGAAGAATACTCAAAACCATTGTTTGTTCATTTACATTGTTTTGATATATCACAATTTAGTTCTATATACGATTATTATTTGTTTGAATTATCAAAGTACTTTCATATTGTGGTGACCTATTCTATTGGATTCTTAGAAAAGGCATATAGTTATATGACTATATTAAAAATACCAAACAATGGACTAGATATAGGTGCTAAAATGATGATGGTAAAATACTTGAAAGACAAAGATATTGAGTACGATTATATTTATTTTATGCATTCTAAGACAGATCCTCATTTGAGGCATATTTATATGGATACTTTATTTGATAATATAGGTCATATTGTCTCTAACTTATATGATTACGAAGGATATTTTCCAAACTTGGTATATACCTTGTACAAGCAATACAATATAAAAATGATAAATCAAACAAAAAATGTGGATTTTAATTATAGTTACACCAATGAATTGAAGAAATATTTGAATGTAAATGACCCACATAAAAATTCTTTTATTGAAGGAAATATATATATTTTAAAAAAAAACATTTGTGAACTTATCTTTGGTGACGAACGTTTGTATCCATTGTTGAATGAACCTGATGAAAACGACTATGTTTATTTACAACATATACACAAACGACCTATTGAAGAAATTTTCCACAAATTTAAACATCATTATCAAACACGAATGATACACGACGGACAAATTGAACATGCATTTGAACGAACTGTTTTGTCTTTGTGTAATACTTATTATATAGCAAAACCAATATTAACTATTATTATACATAATGGTGAACTAATACCTCATATATTGGAACAATCTTATAAAGTAAATATTATATGCACTGATTATGTAAATAGCAAACAATATGATAACGTAACCTATGTTGAAGATACACAATTTCAAGATATGATAAAATATGTTACCACTGGTTGGTTATTGTTTTTGGAAATAGATTATAGATACAACAATAAACAGGCCTTATCTAACATAAGTAAATATTTATATAACCGAAGTAATATTATAAAAATGAATATTTCTGGTAATGACCGATTATGTTACTCAAACATTATTATTCATCATTCTATGAAATGGGAAGCCTTATATATACAAAATATTCGAAAATATTGTGTAGAATCTAATAATAATTATATTATTAAAATATAAAAAGAACTTATTATAAATACCAATGGATGGAGAAACAATTGGTATTGATCTTGGAACAACGTATTCTTGTGTAGGCGTTTGGCAAAATGATAGAGTTGAAATCATTGCCAATGATCAAGGAAATCGTACAACACCTTCTTATGTAGCCTTCAATGAAAAAGAGCGATTGATTGGCGATTCGGCAAAAAATCAAGTATCTATTAATCCAATTAATACAATTTTTGACGCAAAACGGATGATTGGACGCACTATTAACGAATTGAAACAAGACATGAAACATTGGCCTTTCAAAGTAGTAGATGGAAAATCAAATCAACCCAATGTCCAAGTAACCTATAAAGGGGAAGAAAAAATATTTTCACCTGAAGAAATATCATCAATGGTTCTTATTAAAATGAAAGAAATTGCCGAATCCTATCTTGGTAAAGAAGTAAAAAATGCGGTCATTACAGTACCCGCCTATTTCAATGATAGTCAGAGGCAATCTACCAAAGACGCAGGGGCTATTGCTGGATTAAATATTTTACGTATTATCAATGAACCAACAGCAGCCGCAATTGCTTATGGTCTAGACAAAAAAGATGAACAAAATATTTTAATCTTTGATTTGGGTGGTGGAACATTTGACGTTAGTATTTTATCGATTGATGAAGGAATTTTTGAAGTAAAGGCAACCGCTGGAGACACCCATTTAGGTGGCGAAGATTTTGACAATAGAATGGTAGATTATTGTCTCCAAGAAATAAAACGAAAATATAAAAAAGAATTAACTGACAATCAACGGGCATTGCGTCGTCTAAGAACATCATGTGAACGTGCCAAACGAATGTTGTCATCGTCTACGGTAGCTAGTATTGAAATTGATTCATTGATTGATGGTATGGATTATAACACTACTATTAGTCGAGCCAAATTCGAAGATATGAATATGGATTATTTCAGGAAATGTATGGAACCAGTAGAAAAGGTCATTCGTGATAGTAAATTATCTAAATCACAAATTCAGCAAATCGTTTTGGTGGGTGGTTCTACCCGTATTCCAAAAGTCCAACAATTATTGTCTGATTTTTTTGGTGGAAAAGATTTATGTCGTAGTATCAATCCAGATGAAGCGGTTGCCTATGGTGCTACCATTCAATCAGCGATTTTAAGTGGACATAATCAATCTGAATCATTAAAAGATTTATTATTGATTGATGTAACCCCTTTATCGCTTGGTTTAGAAACTTCTGGTGGTGTAATGACCAGTTTAATTAATCGTAATACTACTGTTCCAGTAAAAAAGACTCAAATTTTTTCAACCTATTCAGACAACCAATCGGCTGTAAATATTCAAGTATTTGAAGGTGAAAGGGTAAAAACCAAAGACAATAATAAACTGGGTGAATTTTTGTTAGAAGGGATTCCACCTATGCCACGCGGACAACCACAAATTGAGGTGTCGTTTGAAGTAGATGCAAATGGTATTCTTAAAGTGAGTGCCAAAGAAAAAACCACTGGTAAAGAAATGCAAATCGAAATTAAAAACGATAAAGGTCGATTATCAGATTCTGATATTGAAAAAATGATACAAGATGCCGAATTGTATAAATCCCAAGATGAAGAATATAAGATGACATTGGAAACAAAGCAAAGTTATGAACAAAGTTTATATAAAATAAAAAGTGAGATGGAACAATCGTCTATTGCTGAAAAAGAAAATGTATTACAAAAAATCAATGAAGATATTCAATGGTTAACAACACATAACGATGAATCTATAGATATGTACAAAACTAAGATTCAAGAACTAGAAGAATATATGAAATCAGTCGGATCAACTACTGAACCTGTTTCAGAACCCAATATCGAACATGTTTCGGAACCAAACATCGAAGAAATCGATTAGGATAAATTAAACTTTTATTTTATTTTATTTTGTTTTGTTGTTATAATACTAACTTTAAACCAAAGAATAAATAAAATAAAAGATGATATATCATTCATTAATAAACTATATTTATGTGGGAATGTATATTTTAGAAAAAAAAACTTAATGTAGATAATAGTTTAATTGTTCAAGATTTAGATATTTATGAGAATTTGATTTGTCCATTAATGGTATGTCGAGTATTAATGAATGTGATTTGTTAATTAGTGATATTTCTGGAACTTACCCTTTCCAGTAAACAAGATGCAATTGCGTATTCAAGTCATATTTGCTTGAATGACTTACATGTACATGAAAATATTATAATTGATGGTTCATTCATTGTAAATAATCTAATAAATACTACAATAAATAATGAAATACTTGTTAGTTTTACCAATTATGGATCATTCGTCAAATAACGAAACAAAATAAACAGAAACACAAGATCAAAATATTTAAGAAATGTATTAGTAACTTTACAGTATTTTTTTTATTTTTTTCTTATAATGCTAACTTTAAATCAACAATTATCACATATTCGTAGTAAATTAAATGGATTGGTAATAAATAGTGAAGAGTTAAGTGGAGGTATAGTAGAAACTACATTAAAAACTTTAACCAACATAGACAATAAAATAATAAACCTAACGGAAGATATATCTCAAAATACTTATTCTATCACCAATAAACAAAATGGTTTAATCGCAGGACCCAATATTACCATTAGTGGGGATATTATTTCATCCGTTGGAGATATAACAATAAATGATGTAAACAATGAATTATTATTAAAACAAAATAAGTTAGTGGAAGGTAATAATATTTCTATTAGCGGCGATGTTATATCCACTATTAATCTTATAAATACTACTGACCTAATTAATGCTTTAACATTGAAACAAGATAAATTAATATCAGGAAATAATATTACTATTAGTGGAGATATTATATCGTCAGTTGGCGATATAACCACAATAGCTCTAAATAATGCGTTAGCATTAAAACAAGATAACTTATCCGCAGGTACAAATATTTCTATTAGTGGAGATGTTATATCCACTGTGGATGTGGTAACTACAAGTGATTTAAGTAACGCATTAATTTTTAAACAAAATAAGTTAAAACAGGGAAGTAATATATCCATCAGTGATGACATTATATCCACATTTGATCTTGTAACTACAAACGAATTCAACGAGGCATTAACAATGAAACAAGATAATTTAACAGAAGGTACAAATATTAGTATCATAGGAGATATTATATCCATTTGTGGAGATATTCTCACTATAAACGACCTAAGTAACGCATTAATTTTGAAACAAGATGTATTGACTTCTGGCACAAATATTAGCATTAGTGGTGATGTGATATCCACTGTAGATGTTGTCACTACAAACGACCTAAGTAACGCATTAATTTTGAAACAAAATAAGTTAACACAAGGAACTAATATATCTATTAGTGGAGATATTATTTCATCTATTGGAGATGTAACTACATACGACTTAAGCAACGCATTAGCATTGAAACAAAATAATTTAATAGAAGGAACTAATATATCTATTAGTGGTGATGTTATATCTACTATTAATCTTGCAACCGAAAGTGATGTAAGTAATACATTTGCTTTGAAACAAAATAAATTAATAGAAGGAGATAATATTAGTATTAGCGGAGATGTTATATCTACTATTAATCTTTTTAATATAGACGACCTAAATAATGCATTAATATTAAAACAAGATAAGTTAACACAGGGAAGTAATATATCCATCAGTAATGATGTAATATCCACTATTGACATTGTAACAACAAGTGAACTAAGTGATGAATTAATATTTAAACAAAATAAATTAGTGGAAGGTAATAATATATCTATTAATGGTGATGTTATATCTACTATTAATCTTGCAACCGAAAGTGATGTAAGTAATGCATTTGCTTTGAAACAAAATACTTTAACCGCAGGAACAAATATAACCATTATTGACGATGTTATATCCACAATTGATATTGTAAACATAAGTGATCTAAGTGACGAAATAGAATTTAAACAAAATAAGTTATATGAAGGTAGTAATATTTCCATAAGTGGAGATGTTATATCTGTGATTGGTGTGGTGAACACAGGTGACTTGAATAATGAATTATTATTGAAACAAAATATTTTAACTGCTGGAGATAATATTAATATTAGTGGAGATGTTATATCATCAATTTGGGATATAACCACAAGTGATATAAGTAATGAATTTGAATTAAAACAAAATAAATTATTAGAAGGTAATAATATATCTATTAGTGGTGATGTTATATCTACTATTAATCTTGCAACCGAAAGTGATGTAAGTAATGCATTTGCTTTGAAACAAAATACTTTAACTGCAGGAGATAATATTAGTATTAGCGGAGATGTTATATCTACTATAAATGTGGTGACCATAAATGATTTAAGTAACGAAATAGAATTTAAACAAGATAATTTAACACCTGGAAATAACATATCTATTAGTGGTGATGTTATATCAGTTATTGATGTGGTGACCACAAACGACCTGAGTAATGCACTAGCATTGAAACAAAATAACTTATTGGAAGGTACAAATATTTCCATAAGTGGAGATTTTATATCCACTGTGGATACGGTGACTACAAGTGACCTCAGTAATGCATTAGCATTGAAACAAAATAATTTAATAACAGGAGACAATATAACCATTAGTGGTGATATTATATCCACCATTAATATTATAAATACAAGTGATTTAAGTAACGCATTAGCATTGAAACAAAATAATTTATTGGAAGGTACAAATATTTCCATAAGTGGTGATGTTATATCTGCGGTTAATGTGGTGACCACAAGCGACCTAAGTAACGCATTAGCATTGAAACAAAATAATTTAATAGCAGGAGACAATATAACTATTAGCGGAGATGTTATATCATCTATTTGGGATATAACCAAACGTGAAGAATTTGAATTGAAACAAAATACTTTAATATCAGGAGACAATATATCTATTAGTGGTGATGTTATATCTGCGGTGAATGTGGTGACCACAAGCGACCTAAGTAACGCATTAGCATTGAAACAAAATAATTTATCCGAAGGTACAAATATTTCCATAAGTGGTGATGTTATATCTGCTGTTGATGTTGTAACCACAAGCGACCTAAGTAATTCATTAGTATTGAAACAAAATAATTTATTGGAAGGTACAAATATTTCCATAAGTGGTGATGTTATATCTGCGGTCAATGTGGTTACCACAAGCGACCTAAGTAACGCATTAGCATTGAAACAAAATAATTTATTGGAAGGTACAAATATTTCCATAAGTGGTGATGTTATATCTGCTGTTGATGTTGTAACTACAAGCGACCTGAGTAATGCATTAGCATTGAAACAAAATAATTTGATAGCAGGAGACCATATAACCATTAGTGGAGATGTTATATCATCTATTTGGGATATAACCATAAGTAATGAATTTTTATTGAAACAAAATACTTTAATAGCAGGAGACAATATATCTATTAGTGGTGATGTTATATCTGCGGTGAATGTGGTGATCACAAGCGACCTAAGTAATGCATTAGCGTTGAAACAAAATAATTTATCCGAAGGTACAAATATTTCCATAAGTGGTGATGTTATATCTGCTGTTGATGTTGTAACCACAAGCGACCTGAGTAATGCATTATCATTAAAACAAAATAATTTATCCGAAGGTAATAATATATCTATTAGTGGTGATGTTATATCTGCGGTGAATGTGGTGACCACAAGTGACTTAAGTAACGAATTAGCATTGAAACAAAATAACTTATCTGAAGGTACAAATATATCTATTAGTGGAGATGTGATATCAACCGTTGATTTAGTAAGTATAAATGACTTAACTAACGCATTAACATTAAAACAAAATAAATTAACCGAAGGAAATAATATATCTATTAGTGGAGATGTCATATCCACATTTGATTTGGTAACCAATAATGAATTAAATAATGTATTAATATTGAAACAAGATACTTTAACAGCCGGAACTAATATATCTATTAGTGGTGATGTGATATCCGCGATTGATGTTGCAACTACAAATGACTTAAGTAACTCATTAACATTGAAACAAGATAATTTAACACAAGGTACAAATATTACTATTAGTGGAGATGTTATTTCAACAATTAATCTGGTGAGTACAAATGACTTAAGTAACGCATTAACATTGAAACAAGATAATTTAACACCTGGAACTAACATATCTATTAGTGGTGATGTTATTTCAACAATTAATCTTGTGACAACAAGCGACTTAAGTAATGTATTAACAATGAAACAAGATAGTTTAACACCTGGAGAAAATATTAGTATCAGTGGTGATGTGATATCCGCAATTGATGTGGTGACAACAAGCGACTTAAGTAACTCATTAACATTGAAACAAAATACTTTAACAACTGGAAGTAATATTTCCATAAGTGGAGATGTTATATCTACTATTGATCTGGTTAGTACAAGCGACTTAAGTAACGCATTAACATTAAAACAAAATACTTTAACAGCTGGAACTAATATTTCCATAAGTGGAGATGTTATATATACTATTGATCTGGTGAGTACAAGCGACTTAAGTAACGCGTTAACATTTAAACAAGATAATTTAATAGCCGGAACTAATATATCTATTAGTGGTGATGTGATATCCGCGATTGATGTGGCAACTACAAATGACCTAAGTAACGCGTTAACATTGAAACAAGATAATTTAACAGCCGGAACTAATATATCTATTAGTGGTGATGTGATATCCGCGATTGATGTGGTTACTACAAGTCAATTAAGTAGTGCCTTACAATTAAAACAAGATAATTTTATACCTGGAGACAATATTAGTATCAGTGGTGATGTGATATCCGCAATTGATGTGGTGACAACAAGCGACTTAAGTAACGCGTTAACATTTAAACAAAATACTTTAACAACTGGAAGTAATATTTCCATAAGTGGAGATGTTATATCTACTATTGATCTGGTGAGTACAAGCGACTTAAGTAACGCATTAACATTGAAACAAGATAATTTAACACAAGGAAGTAATATATCTATTAGTGGAGATGTGATATCCGCGATTGATGTGGTAACTACAAGCGACTTAAGTAACTCATTAACAATGAAACAAGATAATTTAACACAAGGAAGTAATATATCTATTAGTGGAGATGTGATATCCGCGATTGATGTGGTAACTACAAGCGACTTAAGTAACTCATTAACAATGAAACAAGATAATTTAACAGAAGGAACTAATATTAGTATTAGTGGTGATGTGATATCTGCGATTGATGTTGTCACTACAAGCGACTTAAGTAACGCATTAACATTGAAACAAGATAATTTAACAGCAGGAACTAATATTAGTATCAGTGGTGATGTGATATCTGCGATTGATCTGGTGAGTACAAGCGACTTAAGTAACTCATTAATATTGAAACAAAATAATTTAACAGAAGGAACTAATATTAGTATCAGTGGTGATGTAATATCTGCGATTGATCTGGTGAGTACAAGCGACTTAAGTAACGCATTAATATTGAAACAAGATAATTTAACAGCAGGAAATAATATTAGTATCAGTGGTGATGTGATATCTGCGATTGATGTTGTCACTACAAGTGACTTAAGTAACGCATTAATATTGAAACAAGATAATTTAACAGCAGGAACTAATATTAGTATTAGCGGAGATGTGATATCTACATTAGATGTGGTAACAATAAGCGACCTAAGTAACGCATTAACATTAAAACAAGATAATTTAACAGCAGGAACTAATATTACTATAAGTGGAGATGTGATATCCACAATTGATATGGTTAGTACAAGCGACTTAAGTAACGCATTAATATTGAAACAAGATAATTTAACACCTGGAGACAATATTAGTATTAGCGGAGATGTGATATCTACATTAGATGTGGTAACAATAAGCGACCTAAGTAACGCATTAACATTAAAACAAGATAATTTAACAGCAGGAACTAATATTACTATAAGTGGAGATGTAATATTCATTAATAGTGATGTGATAAAAGAAAACGAACTAACTAATGCATTAGAATTAAAGCAAAATAAGTTAATCGCAGGAAATAATATTACTATTAGTGGTGATGTGATATCATCTATGGTGGGTGATTCTAGTATTTTCACATCTTATCAAAATCATTATTATTATGATAATACTCCTTTAGGGATAGGGACAAAAGATATATGTAATAATTATGCGTTGACTATATCAGGTGGATTATATATAATAGGAACACAAACGCAACATGATGTTAAAATAGAAGAAGGAAATATTACAACATCAGGAAATGTTATAGTAGGAGGAGAATTGACTATTAGTGGCGAAACACTTCATAATATAATTGATAATAAAATAAGTGAATCAAGTACTGGTCAAAGTGTCAATCAAAATACAGAAGGTTCTATTGTAAATGTAGTCTATAGAAAATATGATAAATTTGTTACATCAAATATTGGTATATGGACTGATATTGACGAAGATATAGTGAATGGATATGTTGTATCGTTGAAGCCCACTTCTGCCAATTCTAAATTAATGATACAATGTAATATGCATATCAGTACAAATATGAGTAATGGTTCAGAGTTTTGGGGAGCCAAATTATATCGTAAAATAGGCACAGGTAATTGGGAAGAAGTAGTTGGGGCAACTAACAATCAAACAGCTAATCGTCCTACTGGTACAGGTGTATTTTTATCTTCTCAACACCAATATACTAATAGATATATTCAAAATGTGAGTAACATTTACGTAGATGATGCTTATGATAACACAAGTATACATTATTATACTATTTATTGGAAATGTATATTAGGAAGCAGTGAGAATGGTAAAAACATATGTATAAATAGAGGATATGAATCGCCAAATATAAATGACGCTTTACCCATATCCTCTTTGATTTTGAGAGAAATTTATTATCCATAAATAAATGAATTAAATACATACTATTATATATAATATAATGATTGCATTAGATGAAGTGATGATAGAATTACGACCAAATCATAACTGGAAAATTATAAATGGAGAAATAATTTGGAAAGATGATATAGATATGAAACCAAGTGAAGAAGAAATGGAAATTAAAAAAAATGAATTGGAGATGATGTATCCAATGAAACTACTTAGGGAAAAAAGAGATGAATTATTAGAAGAAACAGATAAATATTTTATTTTAGATTGGCCACATAAAAACGAAGAAGATAAACAATCATGGATAAATTATAGACAATCTTTAAGAGATTTGCCTAACACGTCTACTCCACAAATGAATGACGGAATTTTAACCAATGTAGATTGGCCATTGAAACCTTTTTAATATAAATATGTTTATAAGAACCAAAGATAAATTGATAGATTATTTTTATACTATTTCATAAAAAAATTAGTATATTTATGGTACTTTTTTTATATTTTTCTTATAATGTTATATTTAAATAAAGAAAATTTAAAACAACAATTATCATATATTGATGACAAATTAAATACATTGATGGTTAATAGCGAAGAATTTAGCGAAGAATTGAGTGGTGGTATAATAGAAAATACATTAACGACGTTAACCAACATAGACCATAAATTAATAGAGTTAATGGATGATATATGTCAAAATACTTATTCTATTACCAATAAACAAAATGAATTAAACCAAGGTACGAATATTAGTATTAGTGGTGATATTATATCATCTATTGGTGATGTAACTACAAACAATCTAAATAATTTATTAGAATTAAAACAAAACAATCTATATGAAGGCAATAATATTAGTATTAGCGGAGATGTTATAACTCCCCTTATTTTTGTAACCACAAGTGAATTAAGTAACGCATTCGAACCAAAACAAAATACTTTAAACCAAGGTAGAAATATTACTATTAGTGGAGATATTATAACATCTATTGGTGATGTTACTATGAGTGAGCTAAATAATTTATTATTATTAAAACAAAATACTTTAATCCAAGGTACAAATATTAATATTAGTGACGATGTGATATCAACTGATAATGTTATAACTACAAGTGACTTAAGTAATGAATTAATATCAAAACAAAATGAATTAACCCAAGGTACGAATATTACTATTAGTGATGATGTTATATTTATTGATGGTGATGTTATCAATAAAACTGATTTAAGTAATACTTTATCACTAAAGCAGAATAAATTAATAACAGGTGGAAATATTGACATTAGTGGCGAAATTATATCCACTGTAGATGTTGTATCCACAAGTGAACTAAATAATGCCCTAGTATTGAAACAAAATAGTTTATATGAAACTACGAATATTAGTATTAGTGGGGATGTTATATCCACTATAGATATTGTAACTACAAACCAATTAATGGACATATTAACCTTTAAACAAAATAACTTAAATGAAGGTGTCAATATTAGTATTAGTGGAGATATTATATCATCCGCGAGTGATCTAACAATGAACGAATTAGACAATGCTTTAACATTGAAACAAAATAATCTATCTGAAGGGACGAATATTA
>Ga0222716_10002217_pt1 | contig 15800 bp, 11 predicted proteins | sample C33_13DmetaG_FD_165044 | JGI IMG/M metagenome (GOLD analysis project Ga0222716, IMG submission 165044) | Estuarine water microbial communities from San Francisco Bay, California, United States - C33_13D | ecosystem: Environmental > Aquatic > Marine > Unclassified | place: USA: California... | reverse complement strand
AGTTCGTCTTCTTGCGTTGAATATTTGCCTTGTTCTTTTAAATTTTCCAGGGCGACGATAAATCCAGTCACCGCTTTCAGTTTACCTTCCAAAGCCGCAACTTTCTTATCGATATCTTGCATCACTTTTATTTGTCCGCTCACGTGATTGTTCGTCCCCATCCAGTGTCTCGTCTCTTCCTCGTACTCTTTGGCGATTTCATCGCACCGCTCTTGGCCTCTCTGATCGGCGCGTATTTGGTTCGGATTTTTGCGATCGTAATCCGAATCGTCCTTGTTTTTCTTCGTAAAATTCCACACTTCTGGCGATTTGCCTATCCTCGGCGTCTCTTTGTTTACGTTTACGAACGGTTTCGCCGCCTCGGCCACTCGTGATGTCGTTATCGACGCCGCCAAGGACATCTTGTCGATCGTGATTGCGCCGTCGCAAATCTCGTACAACGTGTTTGCTTTACCAATCGTGAGTTTTTCAATCTTTCTCTTTCCCTTGCTGTCGTCGTCGTTTTCGCCGATGTGACCAACTGGTTTAAACCTCACCTGTAACGCCACGCCGTGTTGCTTCAACGTCCCGAATTGTCTCGAAAAACTCTCCCCGCCATCAAAATCGTCCGGCAGTTTCGGATGAATCTCCGACTCGATCTGCACGCCATTCGCGACGACGAATCGTAAAACAGAGCTCGTTCTCACGATCGCCTTTTTCTTCTCTCCAAAATCATCATCATCGAACGGTGCGAGTTTCAAGCGAATTCTCTGTCCCACGTGCGGTCCACACGTCGCTCGAATCTGTTCCGGTTTTTTCTTCGTGTCCGGTACGAAATGCGCGACGTTGATGATCTCTTTTTCTTTTGAAACCGACTCGGAGTCGTCGTCGTAGTCCTCAATCTCCACGCGCACGGTTGGCATTATCACTATTACTACGAGTACTATCCCAGAAGAGCTAAACCCGCGTCGTCGTTTGCAGAGAGAGAGAGAAGAGAGAGAGAGAGTCAAAGAGATGTTTTATTGTTTGATCTTTTTTTTTTTTTTAGTAATGTGGAATTTATGCGTTTCTTTTTAAATGAATTCTTTTACAAAGACCGCGTGTAGGTGTTTTTTTGTCAATTCTTTCACGTGTGACAAACACTTTATTCTTTTCTTCACTTTGCTGCGCGGCTGCTCACACAAAGTCAAGAAGAAGATAAAAAGAGAAAACAATGGGCTTAACGCGCTCTCTGTTCATGAAACGCGGTTCCGGTTTTGGTGACGATTCGGAGGAGAAAAAGCAGCGCAACTACGGAAGCGATTCTTTGTTGGAAGAGGGACGCGCTTTGGGGGAGGAGACGGAAGAGGAATTACGAATAAACAACAACAAGAACAGAAACCCAGTCGCGAAAGCGATGTCGTCCTCGATTGGCGTGTTAGCGACCGTTGGATTGTTCATATACGGGTTTGGGATGCTGTATGGAAACAAAGAGGCGATTTTGGGGCGGTGGCGGATGACTTCTTTGAGTAGTCCCTAGGGGAGGAAGACGCGCCCGCTTGAGCTCGAGAACCAACCCCTTGTAGTGCTATATTTTTGTTGTACATTTATTTATATATCATCATCATAATCACTTCTTTATGAAGACGAGCTCGAGAGCGAATGCGCACCGCGTTGTGGAGTTGTCTTTCCCGAAATAGCCGCAATCGACGACCGGTATCGCAATCGTCGGCGGCGAGAGATGACGCGTCTTCTTCTTCTCCTCGTCTTTCGTAAAGGAGGAAGAGTTTTTGTCAAAGAGTTGATTGAAAGAGTTTCGGCAGGCAAACTCTGCGTCTTTTTTCGTCCCGTGCTTTTCAGAATAGTACACTTTAACGGACGTCGCGTCGAATGGAGCGAGTTTGTACGTTTCGCGGATGCGTTCGAAGTGCTCCGCCACGTCGACTCTTTCGTCCTTCTCGTCCTCGTCGCCGAGACGCTCGAAGAAAATCAAAACTCTCGCCCACTCGTTTACGCGGCCGATATACTTTGCTGTTTCTTTAAAGTTACCGAATACGTTTGTTCGCACGTCAAAACAAAGCTCTCCGTTGGTGTGGGAATCCTCGTCCATCGAGTTAGGTGATAACACGAGCGAAGACGCTAAGATTGGTTCGATTTCCATTGCGGCGTTTTTCGGGAGCATCGGCACCGTCAAAAATAAGGACATGAACAAACCGCTCAGTTTTTCTCGCATAAAAATACAATCTGGATCCGTCATGTCGCTTATATTTTCTCCCCCAACGTGCACGTCCTGATTCGTGTTCTTGCTGTCCTCTTCTTTCTCCTCTTTCACGACGAGAGGATCGCAATACGGTTCGCTCGGATCCCAAACGTGATTACGGCAGTATTCCTTAAACGACACAGAGTGCACGCTTTCATCCTCAGTCTTCCTGTTTGATGACGCGTAGAATGTTGTTTGCACGGCTTGTTTCGCGAACGACACTTTTTCGCAACCGTTGTTTTTGCATATCTCTTCACGAATCTGATGACACGATTTCACGCACCGTCGCGCCTCCTCGTACACGTTCGATTCTAAATCTAAATTTCTAGGTTGCATGCCGATTTGTCCAGCGACGTACAGAAATGGGCCAGCTCCACACAATTGCGCGTACGGACCGATACATGCCGGCGCCCACGCGGATATAGAAGCCACGTGTAAACTCTTTATTCTTTTCGAGCGTGATAAAACCATTGCGAGTATAAAACTAATATCATCTTTCAGCGGTAACGCGACACACGCTCTCGCGCTTGGTTCAACTGCGCGCATGTGTCGCGAGTACGCGGCATTGAAAGAACCAAAATCATCCATAGATTTCAAATAACAATGCGTCATCGTCGCGTGTTCTTCGATGGAAAATATTCCTCCTTCGCGTTTTAAGGCTGATTGGAGCTCTTGAAACGCCTCGTCTGCGTAGGCTTTGTTTTTACACCGCAACCATACGGTTCTACTTTCGTTGTCGCTAATGCTATTGCTCTCGCTGCTATTGCTGCTGCTGCTGCTACTACTGCTGCTACTATTCATACGTTGCAAGTATACTTCCACGTTCGGACTCAACTTTGCATTATCATCGTGAATATCGAGAGAACGTAGCGAAAGAGAGGTCGGAGGAGGAGGAGGAGGAGTCGCGACGTAATCGTCGGGTACCCATACAACCTCTCCGCATTCTTTATTCGCATACTTGTCTTTTCTACCATCGTTATCTTTTCCCTTCTTCTCTACACTCACTCTCAAAATCTTCAAATGCCCACTTCTGGCGAACCGGTCCGCGCTCGTTTCCACGACTTCGCTCTCCTCGATGCGTAACCGTCCTCGATTGAAAAACGGAGCGTCTAGAACCAGACTCTCAAACTCCCCACCCTCGCCGCACGAGTGTGACCCGTACTCTTCCTCTATTCTAATCAAGTCTTCCTTAACTTCCGCTAAAGTCTTCCCCAGATGCTTCCTAGGATCCAACCCCATCGCGGCTGTTTTCACGAGCACCGCTTCGATCCTCCCGACATTTAAGATATCTTCCAACAACCTCTTTTGTGGCGTTTGTTTCCACAAATAACTCAGCGAGACCAAGTTCAGCTCAAAACATATCCTCTCCACTCGTAACCTCTGGTAATCGCTCAGAATCGCCCCCGAGCACACCGCGTCGACTTTCACCCGCTCCTTCGCGAATTGAATCAACGCTCTCAAATCTTCGATTTCATCCGTTTCAACGCCTCGTTCCGGGTAATTCAAATCCGTGTGGACGCTCCGACCGATCAGTTTCCTCCTAAAAACCGGTATATTTTCATCAATCAACTGAGGGTACAGATTAATCATCGAGTGCGAGACGGTTTGAAAGCAATGCGAGTCTAACTCCTCCACGTGTTGGTCCTCGGGCGTTAAATTACCTAACGCGGTTATCCTGTGTCCGTGCGTTTGGCAGAGTTGCAAGGCAAAGATGGAGTCTTTGCCGCCAGAGACGAGCGCGAGAACCGAGTATATTTGCGGCATTTTTAAGAGTAGGAGGAAAGGAGTGAAAGAGAGAGAGAGAGACGGAGAGATGATTCAAAGTGAAGAGAAAGGAACAAAAATATCTAATTAAAACTCCTCCTCTTCGCCCAGCGCTAATGAATTTTCAACGATCATGAACGGATCGAAGCCGTAAAACTGGGCAAAATCACTCCAGAACAAGCTTTCCGCGTGTTCGTCGACGAACTCGTCCTTATACGAGGACATCGCGCCTCGAAACACCAGAAACTCGTCCACTAAGCTCGTCGGCGGAGGACAGCCTTTCTGGCGAAGGTACGCTCCGACTCGACAGTTCCTCACGTATTGTTCTTCCGTTAATAAAGGTTCCTCTCCGACGACGACGTTTCGTAAGGATAACTCTAAAGACCATAATCTGGAGTAGAAATCGACGCGCATGAGCGTCCATGAATTCAACGGTATCACTTTCGCTTCTTCGACTAAATATTTGAACGCTTTAAACTGGACTTCGCCTTGGTTGACCATGTCCACGGCGCAACTCGTCGCCTGTTCCTCTTGAATCGGGCACCCGTTTTCGACGACGTACTTCAACGCCTTAAAAACAATCTCGTTCTCTTCCTCCGTGTTGTCCCTGGGAATATCAAACCCTTGGAATGCATCTATGGCATCAAACAGCACGATTTCATACCACGGCGCTCGCGCCGTCTCCCGTAAATATCTCAAACACTCCAACGGCTTCCCGCCTTTCGCTCGATACCCGTATCTCAAAACCCCTAAATACGTGTCGGCACTTTCCAACGGGCACTGATTTTCGATGCAATATTTCATCATCTCGTAGTTCGCGTGTTGCGCGGCTTCAATCAAAACGTCTTTATCCCAGTCGCACTTCGCTTCCTCTCTGGCGTATTTTAAAAGCTCCAATTTGTTCGTCGAGGCGACGATTCGAGCGAATCGTCCCGATCCTCTCCCCGGGTAAAACTTAAACACGTTGTTTTCGAAACCCCACGCGTATCTCTCGAAGCAATACTTTAACGTTTCTCGGCTAAAGCAGAGCGATTCTACCGCCCCTTCCACCACCGCCTCGTCGCTGTTGTCGTTGTTGTTGTTGTTATTGCTACTGCTACTCTCCTTGCCTAACATTTCTCCCCGGACGTGTGTTTGGTACACTCGCGGCGAGTAATTCTTCACGAGCGCTCGCGCCGCTCGATTCGTCTCGAAGAACAACTTCACGGACGTTTTATCAAGCTTCGTGTCCAAAATTTTCTCGGAGAAGAGTAAAGGGAGGTCGGTGACTAAGTGCCAAAGCGGAGAACAATCCTTGCGAGAGCTCGAGGGAGTGGAAGGTGGGGAAGTCTCGTTGATGGTTCTTGGCTTCTTTGTCATCGTCGTCCTCTCTTCGTCGTCGTCGTCTGAATCATCTCTCATCGTAAAGTCTAAAGGGTAGTGGTATATTACGTACCTGTTCTGTTATTAGTCTTCTTATTATGAAGTGGCAAACGCGAAAAGCGCGCGCAGGAAGTGATGATGAAGTGATGATGAAAATAACGACGAGGACAGAGAGGTGGATTTTGCATTCAAAATAAGCAGTCAAAGAGATATTTATATGTGCAACTTATTTTCTCAACTCTATTAACACGTTTATGATATCAATTATACTACTCTACACGACTCGCATACGTATACACAGATTAGGAGTAGGTCTTTTCGTTCTCGTCTGCGACTAAATCGCGCACGCCTTGGAACAACGACGCCGGTTTGTAGGAGAAGAAAGCCAACAACATCGGTATCGGCGTGAGCGTTACGCCGGTGAAGTCGGCGCCGCCTAACGCGTTGAATCGATTCAACGCCATGAAGAGCACGACGGGGACTAAAATCGTCGGTGGACCGCCTTGGCCGCCTTGGGAGTCTGCTTTTTGAGAGAGCAAGCGGACGTAGAGTAAACTTCCGAAGGAACCCAAGGCCCAACTGGCTAAGACGCTCGCGTTGGAACCGGCGAACACGGCGCCGACGCCGCCGGCGACGCATAAACCAGCCGTTCCGGTGAACAAATCGCGTTTGCTTTGTTCCAATCGCATTTCGTCTTCTTTCCTTCGTCTTAATTGTAACTCGGTCGGTGTTTCTTGCGTTTTCTTATCGGCTTCGTTTCTCATTTTCCAATCGGAATCTTTAATCGTCCTGTTTAACATTTGCCTCGACATCGGTCGATAACTCGGATTCTTCGCCGCTTTTGCTCGTTCCGCTTTCGCCCACTCGTTGGCCCATCTCGACCTCTCCGCTTTCGTCGGCGCGTAGTTCCACCCGTCCAAATTATATTTCGAATCCCCTTTATCCGTCGTCGCTAAATCTAACGCGTTCAACCGTTTCCCTCCCTCCGCTCGCTCCTTCGCTTCTTCCTTCTTCTTCTTTTCAATCTCCCTCACTTGCTGGCCGATGTCAACCGATAAGTCGTCCATCATATTCACCCGTCCAAATCCTAAACCTGAGTTTGATTTCTTCTCTTCTTCTTGCTGTCGTTCTTTTTCGAATCGCTCTTTGCGTCGAAACTCGGCGTCGATGTCGTTTTCCCACACCGGACGGTATTCGGATTTTCCTAATCCTCCACCAGAACTTTTTGTCGTCGTCGATATTGTCGTTTTCGCTTTCTCTTCATCGTTTTTACTCTCGTTGCTAACGCTGCTCCTGCAAAACACCTCCCGTCCTCTGATCGTCGTCCTCCCAACGACGCGTTCGCGTTGCCGACGACGATGATGATGATGATGACGCGACAAAGAAGAACACGACGTCGCCGTCGTCTGAATCGTCCGAGAAATCATCATTTTCCAATCACTCTATAAATAAGAGAAATAAGAATAAAAAAATCGCTTTATTTTCGCAAGTATGCGTGTGCGCACGTAATAATACGTTCTCTCTCTCTCTCTCTCAGTCAAAGCACCCGATGATACACTTCTTCCGCCGTCGTCTCTTCTGAACCAACCCTTAACAAGAAGAACAAAAGCAGAGAGATGAGAGAGAAAAAAAAAGTGAAGAATCCAATTGCATTCCAAGACGAAGAAGAAGAAGAAGAGAAAGAGGGAACACAAAAAAAAAATTGTTTAGGGATTACTTCCGTAGTAGGGTTTAGAGTGGCGACGCACGAAGGGAAAAGAAAAGTGGCAGAAAGAGACTGCGGGGTGCGTTGGAGCGTCCAAAAATGATTGCCACGAATACTGCGCGTTGTCGTCCGGTGCTTTTAACGACGAAGTCGTCGTCCTCTTCGTTACGATGTCGCATAAAACGTCGTAATGTTTATTATTATTCAGAAGCTTTTTCCTCGAAAAGGACGACGGCTTTGGTGGTAAAGAAGAAGAAGAAGGTGTCGACGTTTTCATCGTCATCGTCGTCCTCGTCATCGGATATCGTCGGCGCTTTATCTGATTCTTCGGATTCTTCTTCTTCTTCCTCTTCCTCAGAAAGAGGAGGAAAAACACGAGAAGCAGCGGCGGTACAAAAACTCGTCGTCGTGAACGTTGTCACCGTTGGAGCGTTATGCGTCGCTCCTTCGTTTTCCCCGCCTCCTGCGTTCGCTTTGGAGGAAGAGATGAGCGGTGTGTCTGGTGGTGGAAGTGCTTTGACGACTCCTAGTACTGCGGAGGAGGAGGCGCCGCCTGGAGGAGCTGCGAGTTTGGAAGCACCTTCGACGTCGGACTCAACAAAACCGGCGTTTACTCTGAACATGGACTTGGACACGTCCGCGTACGACCAAATGACAAGAACTGGCGGGAACTCGGAGAAGGCGAAAGCGTTGGTGAACAAAGGCGTGCCGTCGGTCAAGAAGGACCAAGGAGGCGGGTTCAATTTGATTCCCAAGCCGAAAGAAGAGAAGAAGAAGGTTGAGAAAGCACCGAAAGAGAAGAAAGCGGAGAAGCCGAAGAAAGCGCCGACGCCGAAGATGGCAAGTCCTCTCGAATCGAAAGGCGCGAAAGAAGAGGACGGGTTTAATCCAATCGTCATCGTCGCGCCGCTGGCTTTAGGCGGGTTCGCGTTTGGAGCGAGTAAACTGATTGGCGGGCCGTTGGTGGAGAGAAAAGAGGAAGAGGAGGAACAACCGAGAACGCAAATCATGAAGAAACCTAAAAAAGTCGTAGAAGCGCCGCCGCCGCCGGCGTTTACGCCGCCAAAGATTGAAGTACCAAAAATTGAGACGCCAAAAATTGAGGTTCCAGAGTTGCCGAATCCGTTCGCGTCCATGGGGGGAGGTGGTGATCCTTTGCCTCCGGACCAGCCGCGTAAATCGTTTCCAAAGAGGTCGGAAGCTTCGTTTAACTTTGTGGAGGAGGACGAGAGTAATTCTTCGGGTGAAATCGACGACGCGTTGGACGAATCGTACGAGGATGATCGAAAAGCCGCGGAAAGAGAGATGGAACGAGAAATGCGCGAGGCAGAGAGAGAACAGAAGCGAGCGGAAGCAGAGGCCAGAAGAGAAGAGAAAAAATTGGAAGCTGCGCAGCGTCGAGAAGAACAACGCGCGGAGCAAGAAGAGAAGAAGAGACAACAAGATATGATTCGCGAACAGAAGCAAGCGGAAGCGGCGGAACGAAAAGAAGAGCAAGCGCGAACGAGAGCGATGAAAGCGGAAGAGGCGGCAGAATTAAGAGCGCAACGACGAGCAGAGGCGGAAGCAAAAGCTGCGGCGGCGAAAGAGGCGAGGACTCAAAAGAAATCGGTGTCTGTGAAAGTCTCCGCGTCCGAGAGCGGCGAGGGTGGGAACTTTTTGACCGCTTTGACTGAAATGAGAAAACCGGCGGCGACGCAAGCGCTTCCGGCGCAAACCGTCCAAATGCAGCGTAAAGTGAAAACGTTTTCGAACAAGTCAAAATCGATGGCGCAAAAACCGTCGCTGGCCTTGACTCAAAAGGTGAGACCACCCAATGCCGTTGGCGGTTTACCGCAAGGGTTCCCGTCCGTAGAGGATTTCGAAGGTTTGACGCAAGACGAGAAGTTGGAATTGTGCGATAAAGCAGACGCGATCGTGACCAGGTTAGAAACGAGAGCGGACGCCGCGGAGAAGTTTATCAACTCTCCGGTGACTAGTCTGTTGTTCTTTTTGAAGCCAGGGGCGGAGAAGAACGCTATTAAAGCCAGATCGCAAGCAGAAGAAGCGGCGGCGGCGGCGAGATCGTTGCGATCCGCGGCGTCTAATCCGCTCGGCGGCGCAGGCGCGGCAGCGGCTGCTGTGGTGGGTATCTTAGGTGCAGGTGCGCTTTTGTTTGGTGTATTGAGTAGTGGTGGTGGAAATGGTGGAAACGGTGCTCCTTCGCCGTCGTCGAACGTGACCGCGAAAGCGCCGTCGCCGCAAACCGAACAAGTGAGAGATATTGAGGCAGCCGAGAAAATGGAGGCTGTCAAATCAGGCGAAGCGAGTGCGGAGGACGTGTATGCTATGTTTACGAAGTAAAATGAAGATTTCGACTTTAAATATTGTCTATTTAAATATAAGGATGCGGTACAGGTATACAAGCGCTACGATGTTTTACTTACTACATGACTTTGATTTCTCTCTTCTACGTTGCTCCGTTTTTTGCCTCCGAAGCGTTCTCCTCCTCTTTCGTTTCCTCTAACTCTATGTCCTCAAAACTGCCTCTCGGCGTCATTCGAAAGTTGTTCAAAAACGCCAGACGTTGGTCTCTTGGCGAGTCCGGTATGTCTCTCTCGTCCGCGGAGCCGCGCAGTCGCGAAAATCCCAAAATACCGACCCGCTTTGGTTTCCCAACTGTCTTCCCGTCGGAGGAGTGCTGACTGCTACGTTTCAAATCCGAGCCGTCTTGGCCACTCACCCTTGAATGTTCCCTCGAATTTGGTACGCTATCCGACCAACGCATGGTCGCGACAATGCTCTGAGCCAACCCTTCCGGCGCTATGAACTCGTCCAACGAAATCTCGCCTTTATCTTCCTGGTCGAAGGCGCCCCAGACCGATCTCACGCTTTCCGCCATGGCCCGTAATGATCTCACTTCGGCGTTCAAATTAAACGTTTTCACCAACGCTCTGATCAATTCTTCCGAATCCAACGTCCCAGAGTGATCTTCGTCCCAATACTCGAACCATTTTCTCGGTTGCATCTCCAAGTTTGGACAGTTACGAAATCGTCTCTTTGGCGTTTCAAAAGTCTTCAACAAATAATCCAACAATCCATCCGGTTTCAACAACTCATCGCGACTGATGAAACCATCGTTGTTCGCGTCGTATTTCGGCCAAATCTCACCGGTTAACTTCTTCTCGATCGTCCTCCAATCGACTAAAAATTGCGCTCTCAAAATGGTCACCAAATCCGTCGGCGAGACTTTCCCGTCGTCGTCGATGTCGACGATATCAAACCATAAATTCGGATTCGTCGAGCACGACGGCACGTTCACCGATCCATACACCGGCACTCGACATATAGGGCACGTCGCCGATATTCTGTTACGTTTCGTAGTATTTCTTACGTTGTTATTATTATTACTGTTACTCCGACTTCCTCCGCTCCGACTCGCCGCTTCTTCTCCATCATCATAATCTTCTTCTTCTTCAAACTCGCCTCCCTGATCCATCATCATCTCCTGGTCCGCGTGTTCTAACAGTTCCCTCGCGCACGCCGCGTGAAAGTAGTGCTTACACGTCCTCGTCCGTCCGTCCTGTTTGACGAAAACTGCCGTTCGGTGCGAACACAAATCGTCGTAACACACCGCGCACTCCTGGTGCTCCTCGGTGATGTGAATCTGTTTCTGTTGTTGTTGTTGGTTCATCTGTTGTTTCTGTTTCTTGTTCGTCGTCGTCGTCGTCGAAGCGTTCGGTGTTATCGCGGGCGCGTAATGGTTGGACATCAAATCTTTATTCGCTTGCGTCTCCGGGACGTACTTCGGGAAGCACATGCACGGCATGATGATGATTGCGCGATGACTTTCGCGAAAGGACGAGACAGAGAGATAGAGATCAGAACGTGAAGAGTTCTTTCGCTCAAAGCGTGGTATTCGTACTCGTCGTGGTGGTATTGCAGATCGAGATCTTAAGAGAAGTGCCTCGTCGCTCCTCGCGTGCTGTCGTTGGTGTTGGTCTCGGTGGTGGTGTGCGTCAATGTGAAGACGCTTTTGAACGGTCATTTTTTCAATTTCTTTACTTTTTTTTCCTCCTCTCTGATCACATCACACATGCGCATTAGTCGTCAACCTCACGCGACTCTCTTTTAAAGTCTCGCACACTGATAATACCATGGGACGAAGAAAGAATCCACATCCTAAACGCGCGGTGAACGTAAAGACGGTTTTGAAGGTTTCGAGAGAAGAAGAAGAAGTGGAGGAAGAAGAAGAACCTTTGGTGTTGTGTTTGAGGATTCCTGACGAGGATGATGATCTCGAGGCGAGTCAACAGATACAAAAAGAAGAAACGAATTTTATTAAGAAAGGAACGAAGAGGAAGAGAGGGCACGAGTGCGATGTTTGCGAGAAGGTGTTTCAATATCAATCACATTTGGCTACACACATGCGTATTCACACGAACGAGAAACCGTACGAGTGTGATGTGTGCGATAAAGCTTTTCGTAATTCTAGTCATTTGAAAAGCCACAAGCGTATTCACACGAACGAGAAACCGTATGAATGCGATGTGTGCGAGAAGCGTTTTCGTGATTCTAGTAATTTGAAAAGGCACGTGCGTATTCACACGAACGAGAAGCCGTACGAATGCGATGTGTGCGAGAAGCGTTTTCGTACATCTGATACTTTGCAAAAGCACATGCGTATTCACACGAACGAGAAACCGTACGAATGCGATGTGTGCGAGATGAAGTTTCGTCGATCTGATACTTTGCAAAAGCACATGCGTATTCACACGAACGAGAAACCGTACGAATGCGATGTGTGCGAGATGAAGTTTCGTCGATCTGATACTTTGAAAGTCCACATGCGTCGCTGGCATTAGCTCATGAATAGTCCTGTTGTACCAGAACAGCATTACGTTTATTGTTTACTATTCTTTTTATTAAAGCTCTACGTGGCCGAAGTTTTCTTCCTGCTCTCTTCTTTGTCGCTCTCCTTCTCGAATCAAGGTGTCTTCGTCGACGCCGTGGAAGCGAGCGTCGCCTTGTGCCATCATTCCGGACGGTTTACCGATATTTTGTTTGTTCTTGTTGTTCGATGCTTTCGGGAAAGCAGCTTTGAGGAGGTTCGAGTGCATGGCCTTCGGTAACGTCCTCAAGTACGGTCGCAAAGAGCGTTTTCGGTTGATTAAATAATCCGTCGTGCGTTGCATGGAGCCTTGGGAGAATCGGTAGTAATACACGGACTCCGGGACGATGTCGACTTGGAAACCGCGCATGGATGCGTTGGCATACATTTCCCAGTCTTCGAAACCGATCTGTTTGTCTTCGGTGTATCCGCCGATTTTCTCAAACGACGTCGCGCGGACGCAACAGTTAGCGTCGCCGAAGCAGTTTTTGAACGCGCCGGTTTCAGCGTCGCCGCCGAGGAACAAATACGAAGGTTCATCGTCGACAATTTCTCTCGCTTTTAACGGATTATCATGGCTCCAGAAGAATTGAACTAAGGAGGTCAACACGTCTGCGTTGCCGTTTTCCATGGCGACGACGAACGTTCTCAGTTCGTGCGGTTTCGCGTAGTTATCGTCGTCCATGAACATGACGTATTTACCTTTCGCGTGTTTGAAACCGACGTTTCTGGCACCCCCGAGGTATACGTTTTCCTTATTCCGTACGATTTTCCAATTTCGCTTTCTGAAATCCGCCTCTAAAGAATCGAGGAAGAGTTGCGCTTCGTGTGAAGGCGATTTATCGTCCACGAGAATGAATTCGAATTTCTCGTGCGGGTAGTCTTGATCGATGACGCTTTGTATGGCAACTTTGCACAATCGAGGCCTATCGTAGTGCGTCATGACGATAGACACGAACGGAAGATCCTTTGCTTCGATGTTCGTATCTTTTAGGAAAACAACGGAGTTATCGTCGTCTCGATAATTACTCGCGACATTCAAGCCACCTCGTTTCGATTTGTACTCCACGACGACGTGCGTCGTCCATCGCAACCACTTCTCGTCGTTTTCAGCCGCATCGTATCTCGGTCGCGCGCTTAACGCGCCCTTCTCTAAAACCTCCCGAATTCTATTCGCTAACAGCTCGCCCGTCATTGCCATTTTTTCGTGGTACGTGTCTTCTTCCGAATAGCCGATGAGCGACATCGCGCGATCTTCTTCGCGCAACAAATCGCGCGTACCGCCTACATCGCTCGCTAAGAATGGAATCCCAAGTTCCGCGCACTCGTACACCGCGTACGGGGAATTTTCAATCAGAGAGGGCAACACCGCTAACTTTCTCTTGTTCCCCTTCCTATTCGCCGCCGGACTCTTCAAATACGCTTTCGCCTCTTTGCTTCCGAATCTAGTTTCAATCCGCCACGGCGTGTTCGTCCATTTCTTCGCCCTTTCCCTGACGTACTCGTGACCGTTTTGACCCAAAACCGACGCTGCGCGTCCTAAGAAGGTGATTTTACTAATCATTGATGCCACTGTCTCGTTTTTGAGCAAAATATCCGCGGCATCGCAGAACTCGACCACGCCTTTGCGCGTCTCGAGGCGACCGAAAAAGACCAACTCGTCCACCATAACCGCGCTTCGTCTCTTCTCGTCTCCCACTTCTTCGGCGTTACGATCATCATTATCGCTATACTCATTATCGCTATTACTATCACTACTCATGCTATTTCTTCCTCCTTTCCTTCTACCTCTTCTACTATCCTCGGGCAATAAGTTCGGGTGCACAATCGCCTCTCCGTTTGTATTTTCCGCCCAAGACTCTCTTCGCATCCACTCTAACAAATACCTCGAAGGCGACACCACATAATCAGCTAACTTCACCGCCCTTCGCTCCATAAAATCCATCTCCAACTCGCCAACGTCTCCTAAAACCTCATCGTTACCGACTACCTTGGCCCATTTGTTATTCCCGTGCGTTTGCACCACAATCAACAAATTCCTCAAAAACAACCCTTGCGTCTTCGCCAACAGCGAGTAATACGCCGCGCCTCTGTAATCGTGAAAATGCGCGACATCGAAAACGTGCTCGTGCGTTTTCAAATACTTGTACACCTCGTGCGATTCCAGTAAATGTCGTCCGATGTAATTTTTGTTCGGTCGATACAAACCGACTAATTCGATGTCGTGTTCCTCTCGGTAAAACTTCTCCCAGTGCGAGAACGGTTTGTTTTGACTCCTATTACGTTTAAAGCGAGAAGACGAGAACGAGAAAGGTACAAAACGATAGGTCAGTAACTAGTATAAAAGACACGCGATGCGCTGCATAAAGTACGACGACACTGCAAAAACTATTCACAACAGAGAGAACAGAGCGCGAATACGTGATGACGGCATCGCGTCAACATTTTTTACCTCTCGCCTTCGGTGAACACGACGGTCACAGAATTGCCATTTTTGGCGTACAATTTTGCCAGTGCGGTAAACTGCGTGCCAATGCCGCCGTTGTTCGTCGGGCCGTCGAATTCGCACGTGATTAAAACAATATTTAGCTTTTTTCGTCCGTTGGTGAGTTTCCAGAGGCGTTCGTTTTCATTCGACGCGTGTTTCGCGGCAGAAATGTCGGGGAAACCAGTTGAAAATTTCGGCGATGATTCTGATGATTTTGGTTCTTTATCCTCCGCAGAAACAACAGGTATCGTCGTTCTCGTCGACGAGAACACGATAAAGAAGACAAGAAAGAAGACGAGCAAGAAGTAAGGAAAAAAGAGAGGACAAAAAGCGCTTTTGCGCATCGTATCAGAATGCACTTCTCTTCCTCTCTTTCTAAATTTATTGTGAGGGATGTCCCCAAAACTCCTCTATAATAGACTACTACTATAAACGCGACATCGAAGCGACATCATCGAAACGACGACGACTACTCTCACTATCAATCTTCTTCGAAGCATTCTCGGCGACCATTTCGAGCACTCCGTGTATTTCATCCCATATCGGCTTATTTATCCGCATGACGGCGTCTCTCCATTTTCGTACTCGCGGACGTTCCGCTAACAACTGGTCCAGCGACGAGAGTTCCTCTCGAAACGGCGAACCTTTCAACACGACTAAGTTTACGATATCTTCAATGACGAGCAAATCCGCGATGGAGGGATGTTCCCTTTCGTTCAAAAAAGGAAACGTATCACCCAATCTTAATGTTTCTAAAACATCCAGACTCATTTTCAACCGCTCTTCGTAATGTTTCGCCAACTCGAGCGATACCTTACCTCCCATATTCCCGGCGACGAACGCGTGCCACGACACGCCCGCCGCCGAAGATCGAATAGTCGTCTGGTACCAATCTAAAGCGGACCAAATCTTCGCCTTCTCTCTTAAATCATCAGAGTACATTTTCGACTCGGAAACAATCGAAGGATACTTTTCGGATAAGTATTTCAAGATCGCCGAGCTTTCGCTCAGGACGAACTTCACCCGTCCTTTCTGTGTTCGTTCCACGAGCGCTGGCACTTGCCCGAATTTGTTGACTCGTAAAAACGGTTCAGATTTGTGTTCTCGTTTGTGGAGTTTCACGAGTTCTATTTTCACCGGAAGGTTTACCATCCTATACATCATATATAGTTGCGTTTCGTGAGTGACGTAACGAGAGAGAAATGCTGCGCGTGCAATGCATCGCGCGCGCGTATAAGGAGTACACAAAAACGAGAGACGAACACCCCTAACTAAATTCGTACCGAATAAACATCGCGCACGCGCGGGACGGCTGGGACATGTAGTCCGCGTAAAGCGTTAGAAAATCTAAATCGTCGTTGTTGTTACTCTCATCATCGGTAAAGGAAAAGGT
>Ga0222716_10002216_pt1 | contig 15810 bp, 10 predicted proteins | sample C33_13DmetaG_FD_165044 | JGI IMG/M metagenome (GOLD analysis project Ga0222716, IMG submission 165044) | Estuarine water microbial communities from San Francisco Bay, California, United States - C33_13D | ecosystem: Environmental > Aquatic > Marine > Unclassified | place: USA: California... | reverse complement strand
TCTGTTACGTCTGCTAAAGCTTCAATATCATCTAGCTTATTACCGTCTGTAGTCAAGTCTCTGCCATCCACAGTACCTGATACAACAATATTACCAGTTACATTAACAGAGTTACTAAAGTCAAATGTATCTGTTGCCCCATTCCAAAGTATGGACGCATCAGTAGTACTATTTACTGCGTCTTGTATCGTAATTCCTGCCCCATTAGCAGTAGAAGAAGTATCTCCTGAACCGTAGTTTAGAGTAATATTTTTATCTTCTACATCTAATGTAGCTGTATTTAGGGTAGTAGTGGTGCCATTTACAGTAAAGTTCCCATTAACAATAAGATCTCCTGAGATAGCTCCCGCATCTGCAGTAATAGTTAAATCTGTTCCGTCCCAAGTTAGATTATCCCCGCTTGGGTCGCCAATGCTAACCTTATATTGTGCGCCTGTGTACCCTAAGAAGAACCCATTACCGGTATTAAATGCAGTCTGGCCCCCTTTAATTACTCCACCAGAGCTTAAAGTAATACCTGTATCTGCAGTGTTTAAAGTTACGCCTGTATTAATCCCGGTTTCGGCCTGGCCCTGGGGTGCTAAGTTTTCCACCTGCCCTATTGTAAGGTCCAACGTAATAAAAGATCTTTGAGTTGCCATTAGGTTATCCTTCTAGTATTGCTACTACTGAGTCTTTTTGCAGGTCTGGTCTATATATTGGTACCCATGCCTTTGTGAAACGTGACTGGTCTAGGTTTCTATCTAAAAATACATTGTTTTGAGTAGTGACAGTAAATTTGGTCACTACTGCGACCTTGTCTGCTGGAGAAGAGGTAGAGGGAACAGTATCTTTAAATGCTATAATATCATCAATTTGTGCAGTTGTTAAATTTGTTAAATTAATAGCGACAGTATTTTGAGCAAAAATATTAGAGTCTGTATAATTTCCTGAAACAAACGTAAACTCTGTTTGACCCCCTGAGCCGTTGCCAATAGGCCTCCAAAATCCAGTACCTGAAAGTGTCGTAGTGTCCCACGCATATAACCCTATAGATGCTGAGCTGTGGTCAAAAATAACATAACCCTTCTGTCCAGAAGCAAGCCCAGAAACATCAATTGTTTGAGTTGTAATTGTTACAGAAGCGTCGGGGCTTCCGTTACTAGCAACAACTGCGTTTGCGTTTTCGAAACCAAAAGTATCTCCATTGTTGGTTAGCTCCGTATTTGCACTAGAAACTATACCTCGAGGAAGTCCGTGGACTCTTTCAGATACCTCTCCTACAGCGTTGCCTGTGCCAGGATCTGCACTGGCTAAAGATATAGATGCGGACTTATAAAGAGACTTAGTACCTCTGCTTGAAACTACTCTAACTTGTATTGTGTAAGATCCACTTCCGACATTTTCAAAAGCTTCTATTGTATTTTCTGTTTCTATCGGATTATCTCGAGCGGTAGCTCCGCTCCCCTCAAGATTGTGCTTAACTTCATAGTGAGAAAGTGCGTCAAAGTCAAGGGGCGGGCTCCACTCAACAAGTAATCTATGTACTCCGTTTGCTGCAGTTTCCTTTCTTAGTACTAAGTCCTCCACCGTAGGAATTACTTCGGGTAGTTCTTCTGCAAATATACTTGCCGGAGTAACACCAACTTGAAAACGTTGCTCTATTTCTGCAAACTTTTCGTTATAATGTTCAACTGCAGAAATCGCATATACATTCTTTTGAGCCTGTTGAATTGCTAAAATTTTATAAAGTTTGTGGCTTCCTTCTTGAGCTTCCCCATCAGAGTTTAGTTCTTCAAGCGCCCAAATAGTATTACCAATAGGCGTGGTTCCAAAAGTTGCAGAAGCCGCTAAGGTTACTTGAGTTGCAGAAGTTCCTGGATTTACAATATTATTTTGTTCAACGTATGTATGGTACTTCCACTCTGTTTGTAGCTCTTCTGTGCCCAAAGAGTCTAAAAAAGCATTTGTAGCAAGTTTTTCACTAGTAAGGTTTACTAACTGATAGGAAAAAGTTGCAGGGCTAGAGCCTGCATCCTGTAGATATACATATGCTTCTGGCAATATATCCCCTGTAGTATAAGTATTTGAATTTATTGTAATTGAATGGCTTCCGGAGTAAATTGCCGTAGGCTTTGTTACTACAGTTCTTAATACGTAAGCAGACCCTGAATTAAAAGATACACTTCTGTCAAAAGTAAGCGTTGTGCTTGTAGCTGATGAAGCTCTTCCACTATAGCTAATTCCTGTCCTTTTTGTATCAGAGATACTAATTATATCTCCGGGGCGAACAAAAGCCCCCTGTAAACCTGTAGAAAAATTTACAACCTCTGTTTGATTTTGGGCAGTCCAGAGCTTCCACTTGCCCAGCCTAATTGCTTGACCTTCAGAAGTGCAACCAAAAGCCATAGCAGATTGAGATATAATTCTTCCAGTTCTAGCAACAGATTCTCTATCCTCTACAATTACAGGAACAGGGGTATAGTTAATACTAGGGTCATTCCAGGTGACAATTACTTGATTTGTTTTTGTCCTAGTACCTGTTGTTTCGTAGTTAAAACTACCACTTATAACATTTGCCTGTGTAAAGGAGTAGACTGGATCTTGAGGCACATCTTGTACTACAGTAATTTTGCCGTCTAAGTAGTATAGAATTCCTGCAAAGAGAGTTGCCATGTCTTTTATAACTTTGTATACATCAGTAGCTCTAGTTAAAAATATATTTGCCCTATATCTAGGCTCTACACCAAAAACTTGACCTGTTGCAGCGGCCCCAGGAGTGCCATCGGTAGCTCTAAAGATATCTCCTACAGAATACCCGTTTGTTGCACCTACACTGACAAAGTTAGTGTCTGCAGGAGCTGATTTAATTTTATAATAAGTACCGGGAACTAAGTCTGTGGCATTATAAATTTTTCCGTCTTCTACAAGCTCATCACAATACTTTGAAATTCTGTACAGTGCATATATGTCTATATCCGAGTTTTTTATCCACTTACCTGCTCCATACCTTGAATTAGTAAGCAAATCAAAAAAGACCCAAGCAGGGTTATCCGTATAGTAAAGAGACTTAAAAGTGCCTCCCCAGAATTCTTCATATTTTGCAAGTCCTGTATCCGATAGCTCTCGTGGAGTATAAGTAGTAGGAATTCTTACTTTCTTACCTCTAAGATGATAGCTTCTCCGAGGTGGTTGTTGAAATTGCTTACTAGAAAAAGTTATTTGAGCAGCTGCAGTTCCTGGGAACTCAAACTTATCTTTAATTACAGCCCCTAAAGTTTCAATACTAGCTTTTGCTTGCAGCTGCCATTTGTCTCGATCAGGCCTAGCTCCATTAGTTCCGTCCTCTGTTACAGACAAGCCTATATGTCTCGTAAGCCTGCTTATTCTTATACGAAAATCTTCAAAAGGCCTCCAAACGTCTAAGTTAATTCTATGCTCGTAGCTTCGAGGAGCTCGAACATTTCCCCGATGCTTTATAAAATCTGGGTCGTAGTTAGAAAAAATTGGCCTAAAGTTATTTGCCCAGGCTCCGTCTAGCTTTAAATCAAATTCCATGGCGTAAAAGGCATAGGCAGCTTCGTGGTTTCCACTTTCTCCTAAGTTTGTACTCTGAAGTGCGGGATACTTAATGGTGTAATATACTTCATCTGCTTCTCTAATTTTTGCGGACGTATCTAGACCAAAGTCTGTAGTGTTTAATATCGTAGCGTCGGAGTTTTTATCTGAAGCGCTACCTACAGGATAAGAAGTTGCACTGCCATCTATTACGGTCAAGCCGATAGCGGTTGCGGCTGTACTGTCTAACTGTTTTAATTCTGGTAAATTAATTCCTGTAGTACTGCCTACAATCGCTGAACTTCCGCCCTCTGCATCTAGTAGCGCATTAAAAGGTTTTTGATTTTGTAAGTTTCCGTGCCTGAAGTCTGTGCCAAATCCGTCGATAAATGCTGTAGAAGGGCTGTCTTCATTTGTCTCAACGATGTCTAGTCCAAGATATGCCTTATCAATAAAGAAAAAATAGTCATTAGTAGGGATTGAATTATTTGCATCTACAGTAAAAGATCTAGTTGTTCTATCAAAGGAAACTAAATCGAATGAATAGTATATTTCTATAAGATAGTATTCTCCGTTAGGGAACCCGGAAACGTTCCCACTCTCTGGACGAAAAATTAAAGTATCTGAGTCTACAAAGCTTACTTCTCCATAGCAGTCAACGGTGCCAAGTTTAAGAAATCGAGCATAGCGCGAAGAATTATCTTTAGTCTGCCAGTCTGCTAAAGTAAAAGTTGGAGTATTCGCACTCTGTGCTACCTCTAAAGTAACTTCTACTCCGTTTGTGGCTGCGTTTACTGCCGTTGTTGCATGTACCGCGGCGGATAAGCGTCTTATACTTAATTTTCTACCTGTTCCAAGCTCAAAGTTTTGAGGAATATAGAATCCTGGCTTTAAATACCCTATATTAGGGTTTGCGTTAGCTTGACTAAAATTGATTTGTCGTGCTGAAAGGTTGAGTATTCCATCAGGGTCGTCTAGAGCCTCTTGTATCTCTTCTAGAGTAGGAATCTCACGCCCATAAGCGAAAGCACCATATACAGAGGGCTCTACTGCATTATCGTTTAAATATATAGAAGATATACCTCTTACAAGACCCTCTATTGGGCCTTCACACAATACATCAGTAATTCCCATAGCTTGAGAAGAAGCGCCCGAGCCTCCCTCATTAGTGGTTAAGGCCCCAACTAGCATTTCTTGTAGGGGGGCGTAGTCAGTCATAAATCCTGTCATGGGCTATGTTCCTCCGATTTCTGGGGTAATTCCGGGCCCTGGGGCGTCTGGTGGATAATCAGGCTCTGGTTCTGGCGCGGGTTCTGGCGCGGGTTCTGGCGTTGCTGTAACTTCTGCATCATAGTTGAACGTTATAAAATTCTGACTTTCTGCGGTTCCGTCTGAAACAGCATATATGCAGCTATCGGTACCTTCAAACCCGGGAGGGTTTGGATTATACTGGTAAGCTCCATTTGAACTAAGAGTAATTGTGCCTCTCTCTGGCAGCGTTACAAGACGTGCAGTTAAATTATCCCCATCAGCATCTGTATCGTTTGCTAATACGTTACCAAACACAGCGTCCCCGTAAGTTATATTTAAATTAACATCGACGTTTGCCACAGGAGGCGTATTTGTAGGGGCAGTAGTTCCAGACCCTAAAACAGTAATCGTTACGGTTTCAGTCTTTGTTTGCCCAAGCGTATCTTGTACTGTATATTGAAAACTGTCCGTGCCCGAAAATTCATTGTTTGGAGTATAAGTAAAAAATCCGCTGGTAACTATTTCTAGAACGCCGGAAGAGGGCTCCGTATTATCAACCACAGTTATCGTAAGCCCTCCAGAGTGAGAATCGTTTTGTAACACATTACCAGAAATCTGGCTTTCAAACTCTGCTGTAAAACTGTCCGACGCAGTAGTAATACTTCCGGGAGATGCAACACTAATAACAACTCTGGCCCCATTAGTATTTCCGGCAGAGTTTTGTACTGTATATTGAAAGCTATCGTCTCCAACAAATCCATTGTTGGGGGTATAAGTAAAAGCGCCTGCAGAACTAACTGAAGCAGATAACGAACCATTACTGGGTGCTGTATTTTCTACGACTGTAAGGCCTGTGCCAATGTCATTTGTTAGTACATTTTCACTAATAGATGACTGGTATGCGCAGTTAAACGTATCTTCCACCGCATTTGGGTCTTCTGGAGAGGGATCGGGAGCTGTATTATTGCCGTCCCCTCCACAACTTTCTCCTGGATTTATCGCTCCGGTAGGGGAGGGAGTAACCGTTCTTGTGGATGATGTAGACCCCGGAGTATTATAAAAATATAGGGTTTGGTTTCTTATAAGAGCGCTAACAGGTCTTCCTGGGATTCGTAGCTCTCCGTAAAGCAAGGGTACGGGGTCTCCTTCAACTAAATTATGCGAGCTTCCTTGGAAAAGATAACTTGAATCTTGATCATTGTCTAAGGAGGGGTCGGGCATCATTATTTGTTGCACTCCAGATAAAGCAAGACCTGCTGTTGTACTAATTGCGGCAGTTCCTACCCCCGAAACAGCACCCGAACCGCTAACTGCCCAGCCTCCTTTGGCAACCGTCCCGGCTTTGGCTGCTGCTGCGTTCGCGGCAAAGCCTCCAGTATAATAAATAATAACTGCGGCCGCAATGGCTGCAAAAAGTTTACCTACTCCCGTTTTTGAGCCAGCAGGTTGAGGAGAGATTATCATGTCTCCCTTTGGAAACTTTAGAAGTATTTCTTTACCTGTATTTAAGTTTCTGCCGTCCACATGACACATGAAACCTATATCTTTTTCATGACACTCTATAAGGTACTTTCTAAAATCAGAAAAGTTTCCGTTCAAGCATTTAAAAACATCTTGCATTGTGCTTGCTTCGACTCGAAGATGCTTTCCGTAGCGCTCTCCAAGCTCTCCTTCTAAGTATACATTACGCAACATATCGATAAATTCCTACAATTTTCTTGTGCCAAAAAGGCAGCAAAAAGTCCCTACAAGAAAGGCGATTTTCTGCATGATGGTAAAACATATCGTCCCCTAAATAAACACCACAATGATCTGGCACATTATGTGCTACTTGAAATATTAACAAGTCATTTCGTTTGGGAGTTAAAACTTTCTTAAAACCCCATTGAGCTATGGTTTTTTCGTTGAAGTAGTCCAGCCCCTTTTCCCACCAGTCATCTTCAAAAGGGTCTCTCGGAGGTATGTGTATACTTTCTTGCGCTAGCCAATCTCTCATTGCTTCGAAGCAATCTTTCTCGCCAAATTTATACTCTCTGCCTATTAAAGAATTAAATCGCTTTACTGGTTCCTGAATATGCAGGTCCATCTCAGGGTAACTAAAAATATAGTATGGCAAGCCCAAAGTATTACAAGCATTTATATCATGAGTACTTGGAGTACAGCTTTCGTCTGGGTGACTATGCACTATTGCAAATATATCAGCCTGCTGTTTTACTTTAAAATAGTCTGACGAGGACATCACAAAATGCTCCCCAGAGTCTGCTAGATTTTTACAGGGAAAATACTTTTTCTTTCCTTTTACTATTCCTAGTACGCCACAGGCTTCGTTTGGATACTCCTCTCTAAAATGCTTCTGTATATCATCAATCATTTAAACTTTTTCGTTCCTGGGAACCCTCCAAAAGGTAACGATGTACTAGTATCTAAAGTATCATCTGCACTATTTCCTTGAAATCTTATTTTACAGCCTCTAACAGTTTTAGAGCAGACATCAATACGTCGCCAAAAAGAGCCGTTTACTGTTGGAGACCTGTTCGTGGGCACAGCCTTTCGGGCTTCCCATATTCTTGTCCACCCACTTTCTATAGTTTTTACTTTATTCCCTATAGAGTAAGTATTGGTTGCAGCATATGTAGCAATTGTACTAATATCTTTTGTGATAACTTCATCGTCTACATCATAATACCTACCGTTACTATTTGCAGGCCAATCGCACCCGCCCTCTATGTAAACTTTATACCCCTGGTACTTCCACGGGCAGTATTTACCTACAATTACTCTTCCTGGAACCACAACGCCTTCTATATCTAAGGGGCTTGCGAGCTCAAAAGATACTAAAAGTTCATTTTCGTCTGAAACACGATCAATTATATAAGATTGAATAGGGAACTCAATAGGAGGCTCGTCCTCTATAAATCCGGCTGATCTTTGTAGTTCTGTAAAAGTATATTTTTTAAGAGTAGTTCTAATTAAAACTCTGGAACCTAGAAGATCTCTATTTTTTTCTATACCCTCTGCGTCGAGAGTGTTTTTCAAAGTAACCTCATCTCGCAACCCGTCGTTATTTGACACTAGGGTACGTGCAAGTGCTGGTATATTTGCCATAGTTAGAGTCGGGCGGGCCATAGGCCCAGAAGCTGAAAACTCTATACCATCTATTATGATAGGAAGGGCATAATACTCGTGCGCAGTATATTTATTACTATTGTTAGTGTCAATAGTATTCTGCGGGAAAAATAAATTCTGTATTCCCTCATCCGTACCGCTAACAAGGCGCACAACTGTCAAGTTTGGAAGAGTGATTTCAAATAAATGTATTATTGAGTCATTTATTTCTTGAAGCTGTACTAAATCAATTAAATCTGTCATGGCTCATATACTCGTCTAAATGTACAATTCATACTATGGTATAAATCGTGTGAATAGTTTATATCATAGCTATCACAAACAACCTTTAAAGAAGTATCTCCTAAGTGGTCAGTAACTACAAAATTAAAGTTTTTCCCGGCTTTTACGTCAAAAAACGCGGCTATAAGATTAATCTGTTCTGCATCACGATTTTTAAACGTTAAACTAAACATATCGTCTTTTGTGTTCAAACCATCTAAGGATCTTTGCTCGTACCCATCCCCAAAAGTGGCAGTTAATACTCTATGAGAAGATTGACGAGAAAGCCCTCTATCAGCAACTACAACAGTGTTCGAAGCTGGGGACCCTGTAGAAATAGCTCCTGCGTCGATTGTAAACTGAAACTGTGCCATTATTATACTCCGTAGGGGCTAAGCATTCCGCCTGCTCTTTTTTGCTTTTGAATTTCTGCTTGAACTACCTGTGCAATTGCTTTTCCAAAGTTGCCTGCATCGCCCTCGCTTTGAGTGCTAGTCGTAGAAGACCCTTGATTGTCTACTGCAACATTTACAGTTACGTTATTTTCTTGAGCAGCTCCAGACATCTGAACAGGAATAGATCGCCCGTTCGGAAGAGGAACTACAGCTTCCGTTCCGTGAAGCATTGCAGGATAGCCTGCTTGTGAACCTCTTGCTATGCCTCCTGCTGAGTATCCGGGCATCTTTCTGCCTTGGCTAAATACGCCGCCGGTTCTACCTGAACCACTAAAAGCAGGTATATTGAAAGATGCAGGGTCGACAGCACTAGTTAAACCTCCTCCAGCATTTGTAACATTTGTAGGAATTCCGCCCGAAGGCGACCCAAACAAACCACTTATCGCACGAAAGATTAACATTTTTATTGTCATTTCTATAATATACTTTAAGATTGATTTAGCCATATCAGCAAACGCTGCCTTAGCGCTTTTTGTACCATCAACTATAGAGACAAATGCATCTGCTAAACCTGTTTCCAGTCTATCTTGTACCCCGTCGACTAAAAAACTAACATCTGATAGGTCACTTTTACTTGAGTTTAGTTCTGAAATAACTGCTGAAATTCCAGCAATTTTAGCTTCTGTAGCTAGTCCAACATTAGCAACTGCTGTAGTTTCTGCCGCTAGAAGTGTGGGCAGTAGCGTTTCTAATTTCTTTGCTTCTTCTAAGAGGGTGGCTCCCGCAAGTTTCTGCGGCTCAGTAGCGTTTTCGTCTGCGGCTATGGTGGTGGCTTTTGTCCTGCTAATACTTATTTGATTTTGAAGCTGGGCTCTTAATAAAGCATACTCTGCTTTAATCATAGCTTTTTTCTGGCTATTAATATCTATTTGATTCTGCGACGTTAAATCTGCAAGCTTTCTTTCTTCGTCGCGAATTTTTTGACCCATTTCAAACCTTCCACGATCTAAAAACTCAAACCCTTGGTCAGACCCATAACTCTCACGCTCTACTCTTAGCTCTCGCACATTTCCGCTTTCTACTATCTGTCTTTGTAAATCTTGTTGTTTTTGAATCGCAGAGGTTAAACGATTTTGAATATCTAGTTCTTGTTTTTTTACAGCCAACAGTGTTGTGGCTTTTTGAATCACAGTATCTTTAATATTAAGTTCTTCAGCTTCTAGAACGTTTATTTCGTTGGCAAGACTTTTACGCTTATCTATTACTTCTTCTAGCTTACTGTTTTCATCTAATGCATCGCGCTGTGCTTCTAAACTTAGCCGCTGCACTTTGTTAATATCTAACCTTTTTTCCAATTCTAAGTCTAAAAATCCTACGCTGGTTTTAGAGGCAGCAGATAGAGGTTTAAGTTCCTCTTTTAATTTAGCTACCTCAATTTTAGTATTTCTAGCAGCTTTATCGGCTGCATCAAATTCGGCCGCAAGTTTCTGCACTTTACCAGTTACTAGAGCTTTAATAGCCTCATTAATCTCTTCTATGCCTGAACCCGGCTTCATGCTCATAGTTATGTTTACTAGGTCTTCATTTGAAATAAGAGATTTTGCCAACGGACCTGCTTGATTTTGTATTGCGTCCATTAATTTCATACCGCCTTCCCCGGCCCTCTTCATATTGGCATCACTAAAAATATTATCTAGTTCATTGGTTGCAGTTTTTAGTGATGCAATTATAGGCGTATATACTGTTTGAGTCTTTCTAACCAACCCTCCCATGGCTTTCTCTACCTCTGCGAAGGCTCCTGGAAGAGACTCAATAGAGGCTTGAAAAGCTAGTTCTCCTTTAGTAACTTCGTCAATTTGTTTTTTGAAGCCTGCAAGCTCCTGAACTGTTATAATTTTCTTTCTTCCTATGCTCTCTATAATTTTGTCTAACTCTTTCATTCCAGCGGACTGCTTATTGATTCCTGCCGCTATAAGCTCAAACTGAGCTCCTTTGGCAACGTCCATTGCGAACGCACTCTCGATCGATGCAGGAGTTTCTATTGCATCTGCTATTTCATTTACTTTAGCTTGAAGCTCCTTTTTTATTGCGTTCGGGCTCTGGCCAATAGCAAAATATTCGAACAAAAAATTAGCTAGCTTACCTTGACCTTCTCGTACTTCTTGTCGCAACTTTTTGGCCTCCTCTCGCAGCTCTGCTATCTTATCTGCTTTAATACTACTCATTTTTCTTGCAAGATCAGAGAAGGCTTGGCCCGCAGAAACGACAAGACCTGTTGTTCCTTTCATAATAATAAACTGCTTTTCAAAGGCATCACTTGTGTCAAGCACAGCCATCTGCAATTCAAAAGCTGCATCAGATATATTACTTAAGTTGTCCTGTACCTCTTCGGCAGCTTTTTCAACCTCACTCTTACCTTTAAAAAAGTCTGGAAATATTTTTTTAAGAGCCGCACCCGCAAGTTCTGCTGCGAGCATAATCAACCCTAAATACGGGACCATTCTTAAAAGGTTTGTACCTAACAGTTTAGCAGCAGTGCCCGCGGCTCGGCCTTTACCCTTAAACTTTTCTAGTGAGTCTCCGGCCTCGTCGGCTGCCTTGCTCATATCTTTAAAGGTGTCTTTTGCAAGACCAAAACCTCCTAAAATACCTACAGTGCCTAAAGTACTAAAAGCATTTGATGCAATTCCTGCTTGCTTACTTCGAGCGCCTGCATTCTTTGCTGCAGTTGCAGAGCCTCCTATAGTGCTTTTTCCAGTTCCTGTTTCTTCTATAGCTTTTAGTCTCAGTAGGGCTTGTTGTTGGCTTTCTATAAGAGCAAGTTCATTGCGCTTTTCTTGAAGAAGAAGCTCGTGTGCTGCTTTTTGAGAGCCTCTGAGCCCTTTACCCGCCTCCTCTAGCTTAGTTATGCCTGCAATTCTACCGCGCTGTGAAGCATTTAAACTTCTTTCTGCTTTTTCAAAATCTTTTAAACCTGCAGTACCTGCTTTAATTGAAGGTAAAAGCTCTTTAAAGCCCTTTGGTGCTATATCAATATCTTTTAGTTTTTTAGCGGCTTTACCATATTGTGTTTGAACTTTTTTAGCTGCATCACTGGCTTCCTTACTTAACACACTAAAGGAGGCAGCAGAAGCTGCTGCCATATCACTTAAAGCCGGAGTAAGTTGATTAACAATTGTAGCCCCAAGTAAGGAAACTATTCCTACAAGAGCTGTAGGGCTTTCGGATAAAAAACCTATAAAAGGTCCAAGTACTGCATTTAGCCCGTCAAAAACGTCCTTCTTTAAGTCCATAAAAGTTGCCGCAAGTTTATCGTACGGGTTCGCTTTAGCAATTTTTGCAATATCACCAAACTTTTTCAGGCCTTGAGTTGTTACAGCATTAGCAAAAGCTTGCTGCCTTTCAAACTGAGTTAAGGAGTCGGCAGTCTTGTTTAAACTTATTGCATAATCTTCAGTAGCTTGATCTAGTCTTACAATAATACCTAGTTCGTCAAGAATTTCTGGCTCAAGCTTTGCGGTACCACGAATTAATCTATCAAGAGCGTCCCCTAACTCTCTACCAAGTGCGATAGATGCTCCTTTGGCAACTGTTGTAAGATCTTGTAGTTGAGAAGTGCTAAATCCTTGTGCCGCACCTTGAGCAGTTGCTCGTAGGGCTTCGTCAGTAGAAATTGCTGAATTTGTAATATCTCTTAAACTATCAGCTACAGCAAGAAGGTTTTGACCTCCTACAGCTCCTACTCTGACTAGGCTTGACTCTAGTTGCTCTAATTGAGCAGCGTTACGAAAAGCAGAAAACGCAGCAGTTACAGCAAAAACATTAGCAGCAAGAGCAGCATAAGCAGGTACTACCACTCCTCCGATACCTTGTGACATTTTGGAGAAGTTTTTCGTACTATTTGCAGAAGTTTGAGCAACTCCCTTTATATTTCTATCAGCAGTACGCGCAGATTTGCCAACCTTTTCTTGAGCGGCATCTACGCCATCGAGCGCAGCCTTCAGCTTTTTAGTGCTGACAGTGGCTTTTTGCATCTTGCCATTGACTTCAATATCAATTTTAATTTTCTTTGCCATTAGCCTTTAACATTATGGGTGTACTGTTTTCCACCGCTGGACGCTGATTTGCGCTCTTGCTGCTTACGCTTTCTCTCTGCTTTGTCTGCCCTAAACTCTACAAGGTTTCGTTCATACATCTTCATAATATAGAGTGTTATTCTTGGATGCTCTACATCGTATAATTTAAAAAAGTAGTCTATACCGTCCCAATACTTTCCCATGTATGTTCCACTCATTCCTTCCCAGTGATCCGGTAAAAGGCTGAACATAAAAAATGCCACTTGAACTTCTTCGGGAAACTCCGAAAGCTCGAGCGGCATTTTGGTAGGGTCGGGTTCTTGTCCTAACTGCTCACAAATAAGCAAATACTTATCTACGTCTACTGGAGAGTCAGACTCGTTTATATAACGAGTTAATAGAGATTCAATTCTCTCTATTTGTTCCCAGTAAAATTTTCAAGATCACCTACTGTCTCTGTAACCCATGTATCAAATACATTTGAGTTCTTCATCAGAGTTTCAGCATTGTCTTGAGTAAATGCTAGTTCATCGTCGGAGTCAAGATGTGAGATATCTACCAAAAGAAGCTCTTCTAGGTACGAATACTTTAATCCTGTCCATCCTTTAATTACTGCACGACAATATTCTACAAGAAACTTTTCTTCGTCAAGAATTTCTTCAGGTTGACGAGTCTTTTTATCAAACTTAGTGGTTACACACTTTTTGCGTAATTTTAACAGCTCTTCTCTTGCTAAGTAGCAAAGAGATACTTCCATGTCCGAGTAGCCCGGAAATTCAATAGAAACTGTTTTACTTGGAGTCATAAGACTCGAAAGAGATACGGGTGAATCGCTCATTATTTGTCCTTTTAAAATCTGAGAAGTAAATTTATATTCTGTAATTATAGTTGAGAGGAACTAAAAAGTCAAGAACTTTTTTTCGCACCATAAAAGAAAACCCGCCGGAGCGGGTTTTTAGTGTTAAAATTATTGTTATTAGATTACGCCTACATAAGTTAGGGTAGCATCGTCATGCCCTGTCATAGTAGAAGGTAGAGCGTGGAACGTCGTCTCTAAAGAAATAATATCTTCTATTTGGTGGACGGGGGTCTCAATGTGACATACTGGCATGTCGATAGTAATTGAACCACTTGTGCCTCCTCCAATAGTAAATACGAGCTCAAAGCCGTTTTGAGAAAGATTGGTAGCGCTTGCTAAATCGTTAAATAATTTCGCACTTTTATCTCCGTCGTCATTTAGGTAGCACGTAAAGTTACCTCCAATTGAACGATTACCAGTTACGTGGCCTATTGGAGCGTTAACTTTACACAGCTCGTCAGGAGTAAGGAAAGTAATGTTATTTTCAAAATTAATAGTACCTCCTGTAAGAGTAACACTATAAGCAGCAGCAAAGTCATCGGCAGCATCTTGGTCTTGATCTAGGTCATCTGAGGCTCCAGCGGTGGTTATAGAGGCTCCTGCAAATCTATCATTCGGTTTTACAGAAAGAGAAGTTACACGGTTGCGTAAATAGTTACTAGTAGAAGCTAGTCCTGTGCTAATAGCGGTAGAAACGTTGTCCATAGAAGTTTCTTGACTAAGTACAGCTCCAAAGCCGGACCAATTAATTGTTGTGATTCCGTCAATATCAAAGTCGATTGAGGCGGTGTTCACAACACATTTAGTCATTTTATAAATAGTTTGACCATTTGCTTGAGAATAGGTAGCTGCGTCTGCACCGGAGGTGCAACCTCCAAATACAAAGAACAATTCAAATTCCCCTAAAGTGGCTACATTTGAATTTGCTGATGTAACTGTCATATTGGTGGAGGGGGTTCTACTGACCGCAACAGGGCTGGAGGTTACGGGCAGTGCTGCACGAGACCAAGCTCCTGCACTATATGTATCGGCCCCAAAAAACATAGCCCAAAGAGCTTCTTCTACAGCACTGTGAGTGGTGGAAAGAAGAGTAGGTCTTGCATACATAGAAAAAGACCACTCTGCAGGCTCTAATGCATTTGTGAACATGGTACGTCCTCGATTTGAGCTACCACTTGTATCAGACATCTCATTTAATGCTAGGTCTTGTGTTGCTGTTGCTTGTGAAAAAGAAAACCCATCTAATACAGGTAGTTTCCAGTAATTATTAGTTCCTACTTTCATAAATACATGGGTATTGCGTGCTAGCTGAAGTGTTGCTGCCATTGTAATTCTCCTAAAAATTGAAAGGACAAGGGCGTGAACGTTTGTTCGTGCCTGTCGTTTCTAGTAATGAACCTGAACGAGTATTTCTCCTACTCCAAAAGGCTCAAGAACTCCTTCATCAGTATCAATACTGATAATTAAAATATCGTGTGTAGTTTGTGTGTTTCCTTGCTTATCTGTGTACTGAAGATTACCATGAATTTCTAACAAGGTTTCTACGTCTTCTATAAGTCCATCAAGCGCTACAGTAGCGTCCTCTTCTTTGACGTAACAACGTATTGTTACATTAAGGTAGCGGTCTTTATATCCACCACTTTGGTACACTCTTGTTTCGCTCCCTGCATTTAAATGAACTGCGGGGAAGGTTTCTACCTCATCCCAGAATTTGAGTCGAGGGTGTACTTCATCATACAAATCGGTAATAAATGCACCATTACCGTTAATTAATTTTAGCTTTGTTACAAGAGCATCAATTATTGCAGATCTACGAGTAGTATGTAGTCTAGGATTTGTGCTCATTATACTCTCCTTGTGTAGAATCTTCCAATAGTAAGCTGTGCTGCAATTTCTCGCATAGACTTATCAATAAGCTTTCTCGGGTCTCTTTCAGGGTCTGTTTCAAATTTGTCATAAGGACCCCTTTGATACGTGTATCCAATGCTTGGAAAGCCTTGTGGCGTTGCTGCTATATCAGTAACTCTAACAGACCCTGCAAATCTACCTGTGCGATTTACTAGAGCAGGTGCTCCCATATTCTTAGCAACTATGTCTGGAAGTCTTTCATTTAATATAGGTAGTAATCTTGTGATACCTACATTTGATTTGTTTGTGTTACTTTTGCTTATATTTGGAACAGGATATGTTGCTTTTCTTCTTTTCTTTTGCTTCTTAGCCCTTGGTTGATAGGCTGCCTTACTTGCAGTTTTCTTAGGCTTTTTAGCTTTAAAGTTTTTCTTTCCTGCTACATTGTCGTAAAAGT
>Ga0222716_10002210_pt1 | contig 15841 bp, 11 predicted proteins | sample C33_13DmetaG_FD_165044 | JGI IMG/M metagenome (GOLD analysis project Ga0222716, IMG submission 165044) | Estuarine water microbial communities from San Francisco Bay, California, United States - C33_13D | ecosystem: Environmental > Aquatic > Marine > Unclassified | place: USA: California... | reverse complement strand
AGTCGAAATTTTCAACCCCGCCACCGGCGCCTCGCTCGCGCGTTACGCCTCTCCCGACCACATGACCGCCATCGCCAGTCGTCTGGCGTGTCATCGTTCGCTGAATTACGTCGCCGCCGGCACCGCCAGCGGTCGCGTGCACGTGTACCGCGCGTGAGCTCGAGCCTCCGCGTCCGCGCGCGTTTAATCCACCTTCGCACTGTTTGCCATAGAGGCCCCCACTTTCGCATTTTCTCGCGCGTCTCGCCGCCGTCGGTCGAATTCGAACCGACCGCGCGCCCGACCGCGCGCGACCGCGCCCGCACACGGTCGCGCGCGATGCGCGCGGAGTCGACGATGGCGTCCGCGTCCGCGCGCGCCGCGCCCGCGCGCGCGCGCGCCGCGGGCGCGTCGCGACGGCGCGCGAGCGCGCGCGCGACGGCGCGCGCGCGGAGCGCGCGAGAGCGAGCGCGCGGCGGCGCGACGTGCGCGGCGATGCGCGACGGGCGGGGCCCGATGCGCGGGCAGCACCCCGTCGCGCCGCACGGACCGCGATTTCACGAGTACGGCGGGTTCGACATCGATCCCGAGCTGCAGCACAGTCGGGTGTCGTACCTGCGCGAGCGCGTCGAGGCGGTGACGAAGGAGTTCCCGAACGCGATCGGCATGGACGATTTCCTGTTCCGAACGGAGGTGATGCTGCGACGATTTGGGTTCACGACGGATAATTCCATCGCGCTGACGAGCCTGTGTCGGGACGAGATCACGTTTCCGCTGAAGAACGCGATTGACGACATTTTCGGATATTCGATGGATTTGGACGGGTTGGGAGGGATCATCTCCGCGGGGACCACGGGGTTGGGGGCGGGATTGAGTCACTCGCCCACCGATCACTTGACTGGGAAGGAGCGGTACGTGCTGTTCGCCATGCCGCACATCGCGATCGACGCGGAAGGGCGCGTGGGGAGCATCGTGCGCGCGGGGCGGCGGGGACAGTCGTGCGCGTGCGGCGCGCTCGTCAAGATGCAACCGATGTTCAAGCAATACAAAGAGGGCACGCTGGAGATGGGTTTGGAAGAGGGTGGACACGATCCGCTCGATCCAGAGTTCTCCATCCTCACCAGGCGCTTGATCACCGCGGTGAACAAGGATGAAATCCCGGATAAAGGCTTGCCCCTCTCCGACGTCACGCGTCTCGCCGATCGCGTCATCCGTCGCGATCTCGACAAGCTCATCGGCAAGACCGTGGACGTGACCAAATCGGATTACGCCGTCGTCACCGGGATCCAAATCCACAGCACCGCCGCGAACAACCGCACGTGGCATCCAGCCTTAGAATTCATCGCGCCGACGTCGATGTACGTCGTCAAGGACGGCGTTCGTCACGACATGGACGTCCTCTCCATCGATCCACCGACGCCGCGGCAGCTGTTCCACATCGCCGGCGGCGAAGAGATCGCGGAGCTTCCACAGCCGAGGCGCTCTTGGCCCGGGCTCTGATTCGCGCGCCGCCGCCGTTTGCCGTTTCGTTCTATTTATTCATCATTAATCCAAGTCGCCCCCGTAGCCGTCATCAATCGCGCTCTCTTTCGTTCCTCGCCGCACTCTCGCGCGCGCCATGCGCGCCGACGCCGACGCCGACGCCGACGCCGACGCGCCGTCGTCGTCGACGCCCACCGGCGCGAGCGCGCTGCACGAGCGCCACATCGGATCGACGCGAACGCTCGCGGCGAATCGATACGCCGGCATCGTCCCCGGCGGCGTCGCCACGCGCGTCGGACGCGAGCGCGAGAGCGCGCGAGACCGCGCGCTGAACTCTCGCGCCGAGGCGCTGCGAAAAGCGCTGCGAAGCGCGGCGGACGACGCGGACGGGGACGACGGCGACGCGCGCGCGACGGCGCGGTTGTACGAATACGCGAGCGTGCTGCAGGAACAGGCCGAACGGTGCGACGACCGAGGCGACGACGGCGCGCTGCGCGAGGAATTGACGCTGCGGGCGTGCGAAGCGTACGGTAGGGCGGCGGAGATGGACGGCGAACGACACGGGGTGCTGTATAACTGGGGCATCGCGTTGGGCGACCGCGCGGAGCGAGCGGCGACGCGAGGCGACGGCGACGCGGCGAGGAAACTGTGGGACGAGGCGATAGATAAGTACGAAAGAGCGTCGAGGACGACGGCGAGCGGGACGGTGACGACGCAGCAGGCGACGCAAGGGTTGAATAATCTCGGTTTGGCGTATCAGAGTCGCGCGGCGTGCGTGGATTTCGAGCGCGCGGCGAAGAGTTTGGAGGCGACGCAGAGGGCTCGAGAGGAGCGCGTGCGGTTGCTCAGCGCGGGTGTGCGCAAGTTTCGACGCGCGCTCAGACTCGATCCGAGTTTCGATCGCGCGGCGTATAATTTAGGCACCGCCGTATACGCGCTGAGCGTCGAGTACGCGTCGATGGCGCGGTTGTACCCGCAAGACGCGTCGCTCGCACCGTTGTCCAAGGACTACGCCGTCGCCGCCGCCATTTACGTCGGCTTAGCGCTCGCCAACGAGCCGCTCAACGACGTCTACGCCACCTCCTACGGCATCGTCAAGCACCTCGCCCCGTCGCCGCGCGTCTTCGACGAGCGCTTCCTCTGCGCCTCCGACGACGCCCCCGACGCCGACCTCCTCGACGTCCGTCTCGTCCTCGACGCCCACTCCCTCCGCGCGCACCCCATCGCCGATCCCACCGCGTCGTCCCTGGACGTCCCCCTCACCGCGATCGCGTCCCTCGAGCCCGTCGAGGACGCGTCGCTCGCGCCCGGCGTCGCCCGCGCCCTCCTCGGCGTTCGCGATCCCGCCGTCCCGAGCCGAATCCTCGCCTGTCCCAATCCCCGCGTCCGCGACAGGGTCATCGACGCCGTCGTCCTCGCGCGCGATTTAGCGCGCCGTCGCCGCGCGTCCGACGTCGAGGCCGCCTTCGCCGCGTAGCGTTCCGAGTCAGTCAATGCCCAGATGCGTCTTCAGCGAGTCACGACTCGTCGAGACCCCCTCACGACACCCGATTCGCCCGTCCTCCCGAAAAGCGCTTTTTCGCAATCCACGCGACGCGTTCGTCGTCGTCGAATCGCGCGTTCCGTCGATCGTCACCGCGCGACGCGCGCGCTCGAGCGGCACCGGCGCCGCGCGCGACGGTCGACGCGCCTCGTCGCGAGACCCGACCGCGCGCGCGCGCGCGGGCCGCGAGGGACGACGACGAGGGAGGGTCCGCGAGGGACGACGACGACGACGCGCGACGACGACGCGCGACGACGACGACGCGATGGGATTCGGATTGGGGAAACGCGCGAGCGCGCTGACGACGGCGATCAAGGCGCGCGCGGCGAAGGCGAAGGCGAAGGCGACGACGACGACGAACGGGGACGGGGACGGGGACGGGGACGAGGCGTCGGGACGCGCGCGAGACGCGTCGAGGAGCGGACGAACGGGAAACTACGGAAGCTCGAGCCACGGTGGACACGGACGGGAGATGATGTACGATCCCGACGCGGCGCAGACGTTCGGACGACAACACGGAAGCGCGGAGGGTCTGAGCGCGCTGACGACGGAGGAGGCGCGGACGATTCCCGTGGCGGCGTTTACGGTGCACGCGGGGGATAAGAGCGAGAGCTACGTGCGAGGGAAGGATGGGGAGTTTTACGAGATGCTTGGATGTGGAACGCCGCGGTCGCGCGCGCACGTGGCGTCGTCGCCGAGGGCGGTGGTGACGGTGCACAGCTCGGAGGTGAACGAAGACGCGGGGTCCATCGGCGCCGCGGGGCGGAGGTATCGAGGGTCGTTCAATTCTCTTCTCTTGCTCGAGGCGCAAGAGCTGAGCACTGGACACGCGCCCACGCCGAGTGTGTGAGCGGGTAATAACCGCATCGCGCGCGCGAGCTCGGCGCCGACGCCGATTTCGCGCGCGCACATTTTTGAACGAGTTGAATATTCTTACTATGCGCCGTTGCGACGAACGTCGTAACGTATTGACCGCGATCGTCGCCGCGCGACGCTTCGTCGATGTCGTCTATAGATTTTTTTGTGATTAATGAAACGACGTGTATAACGAAACGACGTCTATGCCTGAACTAAAGGATCTTCTGTGCGATCATTAACAACGTGTGCGAGCGCGATGCGGGGGCGGCGGGCGATACGCGCGCGGCGCTCACTTGGCGACGAGCGCCTGCATTTGTTCGATGCGCGATCGAACGACGGTGAGTTGCTCTTGTAACTCGCTCAACTCCTTCTGCGCCTTTTCTACGACCGCCGGGGGGGCTTTGTCGACGAACGAGGGCGAGTTGACGCGACCCGCCAGCCCGTCGATTTCCTTTTGCATCTTCGTCTCTTGCTTCGTGAGGCGGGCGATTTCTTTGACCGGATCCGCGAGACCGGCGAGCGGCAAGTACACCTCCAGGCTTTCGTTCACGATGATTTGAACGAAATTCTCCGGCGCGCTCGCGACTTCGGTGGGTGGCGCGCTCGCGACGGACGTTTGCTCGGCGTCTAAACGCGCGAGCGTGGCGATAAGATTCAACTCGGCGCTGTACGCCGCGTTCGCTTCCGCATCCGTCGCTACGATGACGGCGGGAATGCGCTTCGCCGGCTCAACCGAGTACTCGGCGCGCGCGTTGCGAATACGCGTGACGATCGATTGTAAGTTTTCAAACGTCGACACTGCGGATTTGTCCACGTAAGCTTCAAGCGCGGGCCAGTCTTGGCCTATCAACGCCTCGCCGCGATGCGGAAGCGCTTGCCAAACTTCCTCCGTCACGTACGGCACGAATGGGTGGAGCAATCGAAGCGTTTGATCCAAAACGTACAGCGTCACCGCTTTGGTGACTCGCGCGGCGTCGGCGTCGTCTCCGTATGTGCGACTTTTCGCGCCTTCAATAAACCAATCGGCAAAGGAGTCGTAGAAGAACGTGTACGTCGATCTACCAGCCTCACCAAAGTCGTACTTGTCTTGCGCGGCGGTGACGTGATCCACCGTCGCGTTCAACTTGCTCACGATCCAACGTTCGGCGAGCGGAAGCTTGGCGATGGACGCTTCATCGGCGCAAAGCGCGGCACCTTCGTCGACGAGCGCCATGCGCTCGTCGTCTGTCATGTCCTCCATACTATACAGCACAAACTTACCGGCGTTCCAAATTTTGTTTGTAAAGTTTCTATTCGACGCCAAACGCTCGAGGTTCAAGTTCAAGTCTTGACCGGGCGTGGTGCCGGTGGCGAGCGTGAATCGTAAAGCGTCGCAGCCTTGCTCGGCGATAACTCCTAACGGATCCACAACGTTACCAAGCGATTTGCTCATTTTGCGACCCTGAGAATCGCGGACGAGGCCGTGGAGGAAGACAGTGTGGAAGGGTAATTTCCCCGTCATCCCGTACGACATCATGATCATACGCGCCACCCAAAAGAATAAAATATCGTGCCCCGTCTCGAGCACGCTCGCGGGAAAGAAATTTTTCATATCCGGAGCTTCTTCGTTGGGCCATCCACACGTGCTGAACGGCCACAGACCAGATGAAAACCAAGTGTCGAGCACGTCTTCTTCACGGTACAACACGACGTTGTCGCCGTATTGCGCCTTCGCTTTTTCTGCGGCGTCGGCGTCATTCCGCGCCACTACGTATCGCTTATTCGTGCCTTTACCTTCTCCCTCTCTCGCACGCGCGAGATCCTGTTCAGAATCGTGCACGTACCACACTGGGATTTGATGCCCCCACCACAGCTGTCTCGAGATGCACCAATCTCGGATATCTGTCAACCAAGACTTGTAAATTTTCTCAAAACGCTGCGGGATGATGGTGAGTTCGCCAGTCTCCACAGCCTTCAGCGAGGGCTCCGCCATGGTTTCCATCTTACAGAACCACTGCTCAGAAACAATCGGTTCGATGATTTCGCCACCTCGCTGCGAGCGAGGCACGCGGTTCGTATACGGCTCCGCCTTGATGGCTAAACCTTCCGCCTCCATATCCGCCCAGAGTTGCTTTCGACAATCCGCGCGATCGATGCCAGTGTACTTGCCGCAGTTAGAGTTCATGGAACCATCTTTATTCATAATATTGATCAAATCCAAGCCCACGCGCTTGCCGATTTCGTAATCATTCGGGTCGTGCCCCGGCGTGATCTTCAACGCCCCCGTACCGAATTCCATGTCCACGTACGAGTCGCCGATGATGGGCACGGTGCGGCCGTCGGTGAAGGGCACGACGCATCTCTTCCCGATCATGTGCTTGAAGCGATCGTCTTCTGGGTTGACCGCGACTGCAGTGTCACCAAGAATCGTTTCCGGACGCGTCGTTGCCACCGGAAGGTAGTCGTCCGCGCCGCCGCCCTCGACCGGGTACTTGAAAAAGTACAACGTCCCCGGCTCTTCGGTGTACTCGACCTCCAAGTCACTCACGGCGGTTTGCAACTTCGGCGCCCAGTTCACCATGTACGTTCCTTTATAAATGAGCCCGCGATCGTGCAGCGTGATGAATGCCTCGAGCACGCTCTCAGATAACCCCTCGTCGAGCGTAAATCTCTCGCGAGACCAATCGCAAGACGCCCCCAACCTCTTAATCTGCTGCTGAATCCGCCCTCCATACTCGGCCTTCCACTCCCACACTCGCTCCACGAACTCATCGCGCGTCATATCCGTTCGTTTCACTCCCTCGCTCTCTAACTTTCTCTCCACGACCAACTGCGTGGCGATGCCCGCGTGGTCCGTCCCCGGCAGCCACAGCGTCTTGCGACCTCGCATTCGCGCGCTTCGCGTCATCACGTCCTGCAGCGTCACGAACATCGCGTGTCCCATGTGCAGCGCTCCCGTGACATTCGGTGGCGGCATCGGGATCACGAACGGCGGTCCCGTGGCCGTCTCATCGTTCGGGGCAAAGTATCCGCGCGACTCCCACCACTCGTACAGGTTTTCCTCCACGTTTTGGTGCTCAAAGTTCTTCGGCAGGTCCCCGTGTCGTTTTCCGGGCTTGGGCATCGTTTTCATCGTCGCGCACGACGGATACGACGTCGTCGCGCGCGTTCGCACCGCGATTCGCGCCCCGCACGTCCGCGCAGACGACATCGTCGACGCATTTCTGTCCGTCAATGGGGTGGCCAGCGCGAGCTTTCTGTTCGACGCCGTGCTCGCGAGCGCGCGTCCGTACGCGCGAGGACACGCGCGTGTGTGCCTCGCGAGCGTGACGCGCGCGAGCGTGCGAAGGCCGCTCGCCATGACGACGAGAACGCGCGCTGGTGTGTGCGGGGCGAGGCTGAGGTTTTCGGAGCGTTCGGCGCGCGTCGGATGAAATGTCGGTGAATGAATCATCACGAACGGTAAATGTATTCGATATTCGATTCGATGACTTTTAATCGTCGTCTTCGTATTCGTACGCCGCTTCGGTCCACGCCGACGGGACGGATTCGATGTCGACGGCGCCGACGGCGTCGACCGGGTCGTCGGAAGACTGAATCGAGCTCTTCTCGTCGGCGGTGAGGGGCGGTTGACCGTATCGCTTGCGAAGCGCGTCCGTGGCCGAGATCAATGCTGATACCTGTTCGCTGTCGAGATCGTCGTCGCCGTCGAAGGGCAGTAAGACGTGGTCGACGGTGTGCAGAATGGCCCCGCACGCGCGAATATCCGCTTCGACTATTCGTGCGTCGGACCCGAGTCCTGAGATTGCCAAACCGTTTGCTTTCTGCTCGACCACGTACAGCGGCATGACGTTGTTGAGGTAATCTTCGAGAAAGCGATCGTCGCCACGAAGTCGTTCGAGCTGTGACATCGTGTACGTGACGTTTGGCACGGCGTGGTACGCCAACAAGTAGGCTCTCATCAACCGCGTGGAGCCAAACGCGTCCACGAGATCGCGCCGCGCGGCTTCCCAATCCTCCCACGCTCGCAGCTTCTCGATCGCATCGTTCGTCGGGCAGAACAGGGTGAAAACTCTCGTGGGGTCTTGCAGCTTGTCCTTGATTCTCGGCAGCGTGTCTATGACTTCTTTCAACTCCGACAGAGCAGGTCGGCGCGCGATTTGATCGTACGCGACGACGCAGTGTCCGTCTTCACGCAACACGGGCGCAACCTCTGTCGCGTCGTCGAGTAACTTTCGACCGATACCAACGCGATCGGCGGCGCGAGGGCCCATGCCACGGCCAGAGATTCGGCGTCCACCGACGGCGCGGCCACGGTACCGCGCGTCGACGCGCGCGGCGCGCAGCGCCAGGAGAGAAAACAAAGCGACGAGGAAGCCGCGCAGTTGAGACGCGCGCGTCATGAGTGCGTGCGAGTGCGTGAACGTTACCTTCGTGCGGTTCGAGCGTTGTCGCGAATGTCGTCACGCGCGCGAGTGTGGTCCCAGAGTTCCTCCTCGTTCTCGTTCTCGTTCTCGTTCTCGGCGCAATGACGATGGGTTGGCGGCGCAGAAGAATTTATTGAACAAATATGATCTTAAGAATCGCTTGATGACGTGTAGCGAAAAAGGAGCAACCGTTAAATACTTGTATACAGCAGTAGCAGTAGCAGCAGCAGCAGCAGCAGCAGCAGCAGCAGCAGCAGCAGCAGCAGCAGCAGCTCGTGATCACGAGAAGGAAGCAAACCATGCTCCGTCGTCCGGGCCGCCAAACCGGCTCGAATTCATCAACACGTAGTCGAGAGCATCCATATCGTCGCCGTTACCGGTGCTCATGGATCGATCAACGTACGTACTTGGGTACGTACCTTGGTCGTAGTTTACCTGCGTCGCCGCACGCAACGCGTTCGAGTCCACCACACACTCGAGCTGACCGAGATGTTTTGTGAAACTGTCCGTGTAGTTGAGTCGCAATCCAAGCGGGAGTTCCCGCATGTCAGGCGTGCTCAACGCGCGATTCATAGTATTGCCGTGGAGGAACTGTAACTCGTCTGGTGACGTGCTCAGTATTTGGTCGAAAGCGCGTTGGTACGCGACCGCGGTCGCTCCAGTCTGCTTCTTCGAGGACGCGGCGGGCGCGCGCTTGAGCTTTGCGCTCTTCGTCTTCAACTTTGACGCCGCGTTCATCGACGTTTCGCGCATCTTACGCGTCTCTGTCTCGGCTAACAACATCGCTTGGCGTGCGTTCATCGCATCCAGACTCATCGGGGGCGTCGGCGAACGCAACTGCGCCTCGCCGTACGCCACGGCGTCGAGCACGTTCATGCCGCGGCAAAACGGCTTCGTAAAGTTGTGCACATTCGTCGCGCTCGACGATCGCTTCAGCGTCTCTAAAACCTTGGGGTCGTTCTTCTCCTTGATCATCTTCCGAACCGTATGCTGCCACAAATTCGCCGTATTCTGCTTCACGAGCGGATATCGAATCACGTCCACCACCCCCATCGAAATCGCCTCGACGATGAACTCCCGCTCCGCCTCGTCGCTGTCATCCGTCTGCAACACAACGATCGCCACCTTCTTCGCCACGATCGGAAACATCCGCGCGCACCTCGAGTGCGGATTTTCCAGGCACGATCGCAGCATCTTCGCCTCCACCAGCACCACGTCTCGTCTCGGCGCCGGCTCTCGCGTCAGCGACTCCGCCGCCTCCTCCATCCCTCGCATCGTCGTCACCCTGTACGACGCCCCCTCGAGCATCTTCACCGCCGCTTGCAGGTGCGCGCCCTGTTCGCTCACCACCACCACCTGTTCGCGCGTCCCACGCGTCGCTCGTCAGTCGTCGCGCGCGCTTCTTTCGTTCGCCGCGTGGATTAATCTTTCGTTCGGATAGCGTCCCGCGAGGTCGCCTCGCGCGGCGCGCGCGGTCGCACCTCGAGCCCGCTCGGGAACCCCGGGCGGGTGCGTCGCAGGTAATCCATCGCCGACGCCGACGTCCCGCTCCCGCGGTCTCGCGCGCTCGCGGACGGCATCGCGCGCGTCGCTCTCGCGCCTCCGCGTCGGCCGGCGCGCGCGCCGTCGCGGTTTTTTATCGTCGCGTTCGAGCGCTTTGGAGCGCGATTTTCGTCGAACACGAGACGACGCGGCGTTCGGACATTCGGGGGTGTGTCGTCAGTTCGACGTGATCTTCGATCGCGCGCGGCGCTTCGCGTCGCCGTCGCCTCGGACGCGCGCGCACTCGCCGACGCGGCGCGCGCCGACGATCGCGCGACGCGCCGCGCGCGATCGACGCGCATGGCGGACCGCGCGCGCGGCGACGAGCTGCGGCGCCTGCGGCGCGAGCTCGAGCGACGGAACGCGCGCTTAGCGGCCGTCGTCCGACGCAAGCGCGCGCTCGACGCGCGCGTGCGCGCGGTCGCGACGCCGACGACGCCGGACGCCGACGACGCGGGCGCGAGCGGCGCGTCGAGCGCGCTGACGACGGACGACGAGGCGCGGGACGTGACGCCGGACGACGAGGACGTGGACGCGGTCGACCGAGGGGAGGGAATCCCGAGGTCCGAGACGATGCAGACGTTTTTGCGGAGGTCGAGCGCGCCGGCGTGCAAGAAGATGGCGATCTCGCCGGCGAAGGCGGCGCTGGTGAACGCGGCGCCGGCGGCGAAGGCTACGCGAGGACGACCGCCGAGGACGACGACGCCGGCGGCGCCGGCGAAGAGACTCGGGGGTGGCGGCGGGAAGACGTCGGCGGCGCCGAAGGCGAAGCGCAAGCTGAACGACGAGCGACTCGCGGAGTGTTACACGGTCATGCACGCGGCGGTCGATGCGGGTGATCTCGAGCGATGCGAAGAGTTGCGCGAGTACTTCGTGAGACACGAGGGAAAGTTCGTGAACCCGTACAAATGGGATCACGATCTCGTCGCGTGCTGTTCGCGAGACGGACGCCGACCGATCGAAACGCTGACGTGGGCCTTCGAACACGGCGCGCGACGCGACGCCAAAGCCGTCCTTTTCGCGTGCGAACGCGTCGACCACGAGTTACGTCGAGATCAAGACGGCCACTACACCGACTCTTTGACCGTTTTGAAGTTTTTACACGTGCACGGCGGCGTGCGGATCAATTACGACACGATGTACTGCGCGTGCGAATTCGGCAACCTCGCCTGCCTCGAGTGGATGCACCGAAACATTGACGGGCTCGACTTCCAAAATTGGCCGATCAACAAAAACCCTGACGGACAAGACAACGACTTAATGCTCATCGCCGCCAAAAACGGCCACTTACCCGTGCTGAAATACCTCTACGACAACGACTGCGATTTCACCGAAGACGACGCGCGAGAGGCGATATCGCAAGTCATGAACCGCGATCCGTCCTCGCCTTTGGGTTGGCACGCCGTCGTGCAGTGGTTACAGAGCACCGACGAATACAAAATGTACCGCCAGGTCGTCGTCGACGACCCGCTCGGCGTGCGCGCGGACTAGCCGATTAGCCGTATCCGCCGTATCCGCCATATCCGCCGTCGCCCAGCTGAAAGATATCTCTCCTTCGCGCCATCGCCTCGCCGTCACTCGTCGTCGCGCGTCCGCGCGCCCGATCGACGACGCGCGCGTCGCGGACGACGACGATGCGCGCGACGGCGTCGACGACGCGCGCGCCCGGCGCGAATCCTCGTCGTCGTCGTCGCCGCGCGGTCGACGGCGCGGTGCGGACGCGGACGCTCCGAGCGCTCCGCGAGCCCGACGTGAACGACGCCGTGGACGACATCGCGAGCGATGCGGCGAGGGACGACGCGAACGAGCGATTGGACGCGTTTCTGCGACGAAAGGGGCGACACGCGTCGTTCAGCGCGACGAAGATTGCGTCGCGGCGCGTGCATCAGGCGCCCGAGGCGCGAGCGGTTCGAGCGTACATGTCGCTGCCGGCGTCGCAGTACAGCACGCTGGACGGAGAGTCGGTCGAACGCGTGAGCGATGATACGTTCAAGGTGGAACTGAGCGAGTTGGCGTTTTTGGGGTTGTCGTTACGGCCGAGATTGAAGGCGAAGGTGCGAGTGCGAGACGACGGGAGCGGGTGCGAGGTGCGCGTGGAGGATATGGAGTTGAAGGGGAGCGGAGTGGTGGAATACGCGAGCGATGCGTTTGAGATTGTGAGCGTGAATAACGTCACGTGGTGCGACGTCGGAAGCGAGGCGTTGAGCGCGGAGGAACGCGCGGTGGTGGAGTCGCGGGGCGGGGAGTATAAGGAGTTGACGAGCGAGACGAGCGTGCGGGTGTACATCATCGTACCGGGGTGGTTTCCGTTCACGATCAAGTCCACCGAGCGCACGGGGCGGTTCGTGGTGAACCAGGTCGTCGCGCAGGTGGTGCCGAGATTTTTAAATCAGCTCGCGGAGGATTACGGAACGTGGTCGCGCGGCGACGATTCGCGAACGGCGAGCGCGAAAGGGATGTTTGATTGCGACGTCGACGACTCCGTGCAGGAATGCGAGGCGGTGTAGTTAAAAGTTGGTGATGATGTAATATCGACTAATATCGAATGCGCGCGATTCTGTCTAGACTTCCTCTTTTTTCATCGCCGCGTGGACGAGGATGTAGGATTCGGCGAGTCGCGTGAAGACGAGCGAGGCGACGTACGTGATGTACCCGAAGACTGCGATCACGGCGGTCGTTGCCCATCTCAAGTGCGAGCACTCGAGCTCACCGAGCGCTTCAGTCGGCATCTTACACGCATCATAAGTGGAGTACATGATCGCAAAGCCCTTTGAGATTGTGAGCGACATGAACATCGCCATGACGTTGCGCATGTGCGCGGCGTGACCGAGCGAGCGGCCGCGCGGTAAGAAGCTCGCTTGCCGGCAGATGATGGTGGTTAAAATGGCTAAACCCGCACTTCCGACGAATTCGGCGTTGCCCTCGACGCACATGACGACGATGAAGTATACCGCCGCCGCCAACGGACCAAACGAGAGGCGATAAAGCCTCTTGAGCGCGATGGCGCACTCGGGCGGGACCTGATTCTCCGGCAAGCAAAGAGCGAATCGATCATCCTCCGGCCTGAAGTATGACTCAAACGCATCGAGAAAGTTTGTCATCGCTGAACGACCGCGTGCGTCGACGAGTGGGCGTTTTCATTCTTCGTTCGCCGTCGCATCGATATCGTCAAGCCATGTGACGCGACGTCTCGTCGTCGGACGGTACACCATCTAAAATCTCATCTTTCATCGTCGTATCGTGGCGTTCGTATCGGGCGACTAAACAAAGTATCCGTAAGTTGCTGCGTCGTGCCAGCATCGCGCGTGATCGATGTCGCAGGCTCGTGCGGATCGAGCGGCGCGTTCCGCCCGATCGCTTCTCGCCATGAGCGCGGAGAAGCATTTACGCGCGACGATAAACGCGATTCCAGACGCGGTGACGACGACGATGACGTCTGTGAGCGATGATGCCTCTTTTTGGAGATCGAATTTGCGCCGCGCCATCCGTCTCGTGCAGCGCACGAGGCGATCCCACAAATCTCGACTCAACGGCGCGATGGCTTCGGCGCCGTCTCGCGCGACTCGATTGATTCGCTTCTCGAGCTCACGATACGCCTCGATCGCTTTCAAACGCAATCGATCGAACGCGCTATCTTGAATGTCGACATCCGATTTCGAGATCGCCTCGACCGCGTCGTCGTCCTCCGCGTCGCTGTCCTCGCCGTATTCCGTTTGGGACGACGAATCCGAGGAATCGTCGTCGTCGTCGTCGTCGTCGTCGTCGTCGTCGTTGTTCGCCGACGTCTCCGCGTCCTCCCGCACCGACGCGCGCCGCGCTAGCCGCGCACAGGGGTCTAAGTCCGTGTACTTTTGAACTAGCGCGAAAACTGCCTCGTGATCAGCTCGCGCGGCTTCCTCCCGCGGGAGCGGCGTCGTCGTCCTCGGCGTCTCGGCCGCCGTCGCGTCCATCGCATCCATCGCATCCATCGCCCTCGTCCCGCTCGCCTCCCCATCCACCGCCTCGACGTCGTCGCCGTCGTCGCCGTCTTCCGCCTCGTCGCTCGCGAGACCGCGCGCGTCGTCGTCGTCGTCGTCGTCGTCGTCGCGCCGCGCCGGCGCGCGCACCACGACCCATTCGTCATCCTCCTCGTCCTCGCGCGCGTCGCCCGCGTCGCTCGACCGCGCGTCGCCCGAGCGCGCGCGCTCGACGCTCGCGTCGACGCCTCGAGGCGTCCATCGCGCGCGCGCGACGCGCGCGTCCATGCGTTTCGTCGCGCGTCGCAGTGGCGAATCGGGAATCCGAATCGTCATTCCGCGCCGCGCGCCTCGCGCCGCGCGCCATGCCCCGGCGCTGGAGCGCGATCGCGCGGTTGACGCGTTTGACGCGGCCCGCGTCGTCGCCCGCGATCGGCGCGCCCGCGATCGCGCGCGCGACGTACGCGCGGGCGTCGCTCAAGGGCGTGACGCCGCCCGCGCGCGCGGCGACGACGCGCGGCGGCGGCGTGCGCGTGACGCAGACGAGCTCGAACGTGATCGCCGAACCGTACGCCGGCCCGGCGCGCGCGCCGACGCTCGCGGAGTGGGCGACGACGAGCAAGGGATGGCGGTACGCGTACGAGGCGGCGACGAGCCGAGCGAAGGACGCGTACGCGCTGTCGAAATGCGCGAAAGACGTGCGAGGATTCACGCTCGAGGGATTCAAACAGGAGGCGAAACAAATGTATAAGATGATAAACGCGTCGAGCGCGAACGTGGGGCACGGGAAGACGCTGGAACACGAGACGCGACACGCGACGACGGATAAGACGCAGAGCGATTTGAAGAGGGAACGGAAAAGCCGCGAGCGGGGGGGCTGGGCGAGAGTGGATTGGAGATTGGAATCGATCGATGAGTGTCAGGTGGTGCGAGGACGGTTGATCATGGCGAACGCGAACGATAGTAATGGACCGGGGTTCGCGCAGTTGACGACGCGGTTTCGAGGGAAGCAAAGATTCGCGGCGTACGACGCGCGGGGACGATTAGTGGCGGGCGATCCCGATGAGATTTTGGATGTGGAGGACTTTTGGGTGTTCGAACACGGGTTGAAAATGCCCAACGCGCGGTGGCGACTCGCTGGTCGGTTGCACATGCCGACGACGCGGGCGCCGGTTTGACTTTTGACTTTGACGTTGTGATGCGACTACACGCGTTTACTACTCTAGATTTAATCGATAGCGCGACAATAAGTGTGGAATGCTCGCTATTTCCGCGCCGTACTTGCCCGGGTTCCCGTACAGCTCGAACAACGGCACCGCGAGGAGCTTTAAATTCTTCGGCACGGCGAAGTAGCACTTCTCCGGCAAGTGCGCGACGTACATTCTGTACTCCTCCTTCGGCTTCGTGATGTGCGCGGGCAAGTACGGATACATTTGCGGTTCATACGACGTGCGATACCACGTCGCGACCTGATCACCGATATCGAACTCGTACTGCTCCAACCCGTCGTCGCGTTCGGGTTGCAGCTTGTTTCGCAACTTTCGCGCCAACCCCTCGACGTCGCCCTCGCCCGCGCGCAACCGTCCCCCCGGCAGCTTAAAACTCGTCGGCGTGATCTGCAACAGCAACACGTGCGGCGTCCTGTGTTGACTCACCATGCATATCGCCCCCACGCTCCGCCGTTTCCCTTCCTTTTCGTATTGCGCGCGCATTCGCAACAATCGCTCCGCCGCCGTCGCGTCCTTCTCCCCTCGCGCCCGTTTCGTCCCAAACGTATAATTCGACAGCGAGTACACGTCCACCACCCCTCTCGACCCGACGCCGAGCGCGTCCATCGCCTCTTCACCGCCTTCCTTCCCGTCCGCCTCTTCCTCCGCCCGCGTCGTCGCCGCCCTCTCCGCCGCCGCCGCGCGCGCCTCCGCCGCCTCCCTCTCCTTCTCCTCCCGCGCCGCCTCCGCGCGCTCGTGCTCGGCGACGACGTCGATGTCCTCGCGAAGTTCGATCTCGATGTCGTCCGAGTCGCTCTCGTCGTCCCGCGACGCGTCGTCGTCGTCGTCGTCGCCCGTCGTCGTCGC
>Ga0222716_10002208_pt1 | contig 15855 bp, 34 predicted proteins | sample C33_13DmetaG_FD_165044 | JGI IMG/M metagenome (GOLD analysis project Ga0222716, IMG submission 165044) | Estuarine water microbial communities from San Francisco Bay, California, United States - C33_13D | ecosystem: Environmental > Aquatic > Marine > Unclassified | place: USA: California... | reverse complement strand
CAGAGAAGGATTCGTTTATGTTGTTGATACCGAAGAAATAATAATAGAACCAGAACCAGAAAAAAGATGGAGTTTATACGGTGAAGAGTAAGTTAAGAAAATTCGTTTTAAAAATAGTATTTGCATATGCAGTACTATTCCCATCATCAGGTCTAATTCAAGAGTTAGAAGATTATAATTCTAAAGCACCTGAAGATATGGATGAACATATGTTTATCTAAAAATACTATATTTATAGTAGTGATATATTTCACACACATTAATTAAAATTAAAAATTAAATTTATGGAAACAATTCTAATCATTATCGGACTTTTAGCAATCGCTGCAGGAGTTGGGTATGTATTAATCAAAAAGGGAAAAATCAAAGATTCTGATGGTGATTTTATTCCAGATGTAGTTGAAGATAAAGTAGACGAAGTCAAAGGAAAAGTTCAGAAAAAAGTAAAGGCAGTAAAAACTCGTGTTAAAAATGTAAAAGATGAGATTGAGGATGTAATAGAAGAAGTCCAAGATGTTGTTCAGGCAATCAAAGGAAAGATTACTAAATCAAAACTTAACTCTCTTACAAAACAACAGTTAATTGATGCTGCAAAAACTGACCACAATGTTGAATTAGATGTAACGGTTAAAAAATCAACATTAGTTAATAAAGTTTACTCACTTTACAATAATAAAAAATAAGGAGTAAAATTGAGCATTAAAAAATTAATTTCCGAAGCTATAGTTGTCGATTCAATGTATGATATCGAAGAACAACTATTGAACATTAAAGAAACTATTTTAGAACAAATGATTATCGAGGGTGTTGATGACCCTGGAATACTCAAATGTGTTTTCATGGCAGGTGGACCTGGCTCAGGTAAATCGTTTACTGCCATGGAAATCTTCGGTATTGATAAAAGATTCAAATCATCATTCTCATCATTCGGATTAAAATCAGTTAATTCAGATTCAGCATTTGAAAAAGGATTAAAAGATAATGGTATAGACCCAAAGAAATTAGCAGATATAGAAAAGAATGATGCTGAACTTTGGGATAAGATAGCTAATAACGATGATTCAATCAGAAACAAAGCAAAACAATTAACTGCAAAACAGAAGAAATTCTATGAAGCTGGTAGATTAGGTATGATTATCGATGGAACTGGTCATGTATATGGTAAGATTGCAAAGAATAAGAAATATGCTGAATCATTAGGTTATGATACTTATATGGTATTCGTAAACACTTCACTCGAAGTAGCTAAAGAACGAAACAAAAATAGAGATAGAGTTTTATCTGATAAACTTCTTACCAAGTCTTGGAATGATGTTCAGAATAACTTAGGTAAGTTCCAAAACTTATTCGGTGGTAACTTTAGAATTGTAGATAATACAGTTTACAAACCAATCTCTAAACAAGTACAAAAAGCAGTAAATGCTTTTGTAAGAAAAAAAGTGTATAATCCAATTGGTAAAAAATGGATTCAAACTGCACGAGAATTAAAGAAATCAAAACTTATTAATAAATAATCAATGGCAAAATCATTTGGTGGCATTGGTTCTATTTGGAAATCGGCAAAGAAAAAGAGACCAGGAGTTCATGCAAAAACAAAGCATTCTCGTTCAAAAGGCTCTAAAAACTATGTCAAATCTTATAGAGGCCAAGGAAAATAATTTCGTTTTTTGAAATTTCTTTATATTTAATTCCATATAACATTACTTTTTAATTTTATGGCACAATTATCAGAAGAAATAGGTAGAATAATTAACATTCTTGAAGATTCAATTGAAGAACAAGATTGGGGATTGGTTAAAAAAATGATTGATGATTTAGATGAAATTTATAACCAACTTGAAAGAGAAGAAAGTGGTTATGGAATAGATTACGAATAATATGATAATACCAGTAGATATAAAAACACCCAAAAAAGTAGAAAAGATATGGGGTCATGAACTTTGGATACATAATGATGAGGATTATTGTGGAAAGTTGTTAGTGTTTCCAAAACAAGGCTCACATTTTTCTATGCACTATCATTTGAAGAAAAAAGAAACTTGGTATGTACAATCAGGTTCATTCCAATTTAATTGGATTGATGTTGAAGATGGACAACATGATAGTAGAATCATTAAGGTAGGAGATTCAGTATTAATTAATAGAGGATTACCTCATCAACTTATAGCATTAGAAGATAACTCAACAATATTTGAGGTATCAACAGAACATTTTGATGAGGATTCATATAGAATATACAGAAACACACCTAATGATTTATTATGACAAAATTCACAAAAACATTTCCAAAACAATACAATAATACGGTATGGATTCAATCAATGGAAGAGCAAGGATGGAAGCTTAAAACTATTGAAAAAGGCCAACCTATAATGGAAATGATTATCCCAAAAAATTATTAAAAATAATTCACTTTTTGCTTGGATTTCTCATTTATTTTTCGTATATTTACTATGTAAATAAGAAAGATATGATTAAACAAAAACCACAAACAAACGGAATCGAAATTGATTTAACAGGTCCTCAAGGAAATGCATATTTTCTAATGGGAATGGTTAAAAAATTATCTAATCAACTTGATTTGGATGGTAACAAAATCCTCAAGGAAATGATGAGTGGAGATTATGAAAACTTAATTCAAGTATTCGATAAAAACTTCGGTTCGGTAGTAACTTTATACAGATAAAAAATAAATAAGAAAAAGCTTGTTTATTTGAAAAATATTTCGTATATTTACAAAGTAAATGAGTGATAATTAAACCTTAAAACTATGAGTAAATACAACAATTCTTCCTTTTGGTATGATGATTTCGATACAGATGATATCATTGTTGACCAACTTTCTGATAAGGAAAAAAAATCCCTAGATTTATATAAATTAGCATCATCTAAAAGAGCGATTGCCAACTTCGTTAATATTGTAACTAACGAATCAATACCTGTTAGGTTCAAAGAAAGAGGTGATTCTTATACCGATGGTAAAACAGTTGTTATTGGTAGTAGAATTACCGAACCAAAAGATTTCGATGTGGCAGTTGGATTATCACTTCATGAAGGTTCTCATATTAAACTTTCCGATTTTCAATTACTTCAAAATTTATATAATTTAATTCCTCAATATGTTAAAGATGGGGCAATCAAAAAAGGTGTTTACAATTCACAAGAAATTATTAAGAATCTTTGGAACTATGTAGAGGATAGAAGAATTGATAACTTCGTATTCAAATCAGCACCTGGTTACAGAGGTTATTACAGAAAAATGTATGATAAGTACTTCAATGATAAATTGATTGATAAGGCACTCTTATCTGATGAATATACCGAAGAAACTATTGATTCTTATATGTTCAGAATTATTAACTTACATAATAAGAATACTCAACTTTCGGCTCTGAAAGGATTGAGAGAAATTTATAAAGTTATCAATCTAAAAAATATTTCAAGATTAAAAAACTCAGAAGATACACTTGATGTGGCTCTTAAGATTTTTCAAATTATTTTAGGTAATCTAAATATTGCAGATGATAATATTGGTGATGAAACTTCTCAACCACAAAAAGGTGGTCAAGGTGAAGGTAGTGGAGAATCATCAGACAATGGACAAGATTCTTCTGACAACACTATGAGTGATGAAGAATTTGAAGAGTTTTCAAATAATATTCTAAATGGTACTTCACCAATGGATGGTTCTGATGAGGCTCCTACTGGTGGTAGTGGTATGAATGTTGAGAATTTACCTGATAATATGGATGGTGGTAAACCAACAGAAGATAATTCACCTTCTAAATCTTCGGTTCAACTTTCAGATAGACAAAAAGATTTACTTAAAAAGAAGATTGAAAAACAAAAGAAATTTTTGGATGGTGATATCCAAAAAACTTCCATCTCTAAAACAGATTCTAAAAACCTAAATGCTATTGAAGAATCAGGTTCAGAATTAAAAGAAGTTGGTAGAGATGTTTCTAATTGGAGATATACAAATCAAACTACTCAATGTATCGTAGTTAAAAAACTTACAAGAAGTTTGTGGGAATCAGAACTATTTCCGATGACATATAACAACTATTGGAATACTGAAAATGCAGGCCTTGTTAGAATGAGTTACCAAGAAGATGTTGATAAAGGTATCAAACTTGGTACTATGTTAGGTAAAAAACTTCAAGTTAGAGGTGAAGATAAATCAACTGTTTTCAACAGACAAAAAGTTGGTAAGATTGATAAGAGAATGATTTCATCTCTTGGATTTGGAAATGAGAATGTATTTCAATTTACTGAAATTGATTCTTACAAGAAGGCTAACCTACATATATCAGTAGATGCTTCATCATCTATGGGTGGTTCCAAATGGGAAAAAACAATGGTTAATACAGTTGCTATTTGTAAAGCAGTTGATATGATTTCAAATTTAAATGTTCAAGTTACTTTCAGATGTACTCAAGATAACAAACCTTATATTGTTATGGCTTACGATAGTAGAGTAGATAAGTTTTCTAAAGTAAAATCAATGTTCGGTGGGTTAAGACCAAATGGTACAACACCTGAGGGATTATGCTTTGAAGCTATTATGAAGGAATTTGTTCCAATCAACAACGATTTGGATTCATACTTCCTAAACATCTCAGATGGACAACCTTACTTTCCTGGTCAAGGTTTCTACTATGGTGGTGATGAAGCTGAAATACATACCAACAAAATGGTAAAACAGATTGAGAGTATGGGAATTCAAACTCTGGCTTACTTTATTGGTGATGATTATAGTAATCATTCCGATGAAAGAAGTTTCAAAAGAATGTATGGTAAAGGAGCTAAGATGATTGATGTAACAAATGTTAATCAGATTACAAAAACAATGAACCAATTATTTTTAACAAAATAAATGAAAAAAATATACGAAAAGGCTTGGATATATCAATTTTTTTTCGTATATTTACTATGTAAATAATTAATAATACTAAAACTTAAAACTATGAATGATTTAAAACAAGGTTATGTTCCAAACGAAGTTTACAAAGTTGAACAATTTGGTAACACATTTAAACTAATTGACACCGCTGGTAACAAAGTTGGTACTTTGGGTGCAACAACTGGTGTAAGAAAATCAGCCTTCAATCAAGGAATGGCTGTTCAGGCTTATATCAACAAAAATGGTAAGAAATCTTACAGAAAAGTAAATATGGATGTTTATAACTCTTTAGTTATTCCTATGAATACCGATAATGGTGGTGTTCAGTTTGAAGATAAAGGTGACCATACGGCCATCAAAGATTTTATCCACAAAGGTTCGGTTGGATTGAAACCTACTGAATTAGTTATGGAAGAACTAAAGTGGAAGTATCTTATCAGAAGTGCTGTGAGGGCTAAAAATATTATGATGACCGGTCCAAGTGGATGTGGTAAAACTATGGCTTCCAAGGCTCTTGTGAAGGCATTAGATAGACCAGATTTCTACTTCAACCTTGGTGCTACTCAAGACCCGAGAGCAACCTTGATTGGTAATACTCACTTCGATAAACAAAAAGGTACATTCTTTTCAGAATCCGCTTTTGTTACAGCAATCAAAACTCCAAATGCTGTGATTCTTTTAGATGAGTTATCAAGAGCTCATCCAGATGCTTGGAATATCTTAATGACTGTTCTTGACCAAGGACAAAGATATTTGAGATTGGATGAGGCTGAAGGTTCACCAATTGTGAATGTTGCTGAAGGTGTTACTTTTATTGCAACTGCTAACATTGGTAACGAATATACTTCAACGAGAGTTATGGATAGAGCAATCTTAGATAGATTTGTTACTATCGAAATGGATGTTCTCGATGATGTTAAAGAATTAGGATTACTTAAGTTTATGTTTCCTGAAGTAGGTGAGGATGATTTAAAAGCAATTGCTGAGATTGCTCATCATACTAGAACTCAATCAATGAGTGAGAATGGTAAACTAACTTCAATGGTATCCACCAGAGCATCTGTTGAGATGGCTGGGTTACTTTACGATGGTTTCAATTTATCAGAAGCCGCTGAGATTTCAATCTACCCATTCTTCTCACAAGATGGTGGTGTTGATTCTGAAAGAACTTACATCAAACAATTGGTACAGAAATACCAAAAAGATGAAAATGGTGAACCTCTATTCAATGATGTAGAGGAGAACCAAGAAAAAGATTCGGATGATATTCCGATGTTTTAAGGTTATCAATTATTTACAACTGAATAAGGGGGATTAAATTCCCCCTATTCTAAATTATAAATTAATGAATGTAGCAGTATTAACTGAAATTATAAAAGAAACAAAATCAAATTGGAGGTTCATATTTGAATCTCCTCTTTATGATAATATAAACTTTGTACCAGGTCAATTGGTACAATTGGGATTTATGGAATCAGATGAAGCAAATGGTGTACCAGAACATATGGTTACAAGAAACTATTCAGTTGCATCTTTTCCTGATGGTTCGAATAAATTTGAACTTATTATTACTTATTTACCAGGTGGTCAAATGAGTAAAAAATTATTCTATAATTCTAAAATTGGTGATGAATTTTATTACAGAGGACCAATGGGAGTATTTACCTTACCAGATAATCTAATGGATAGAGATATCTATTTTGTATCAACTGGTTCTGGTATCTCACCATTTCGTTCAATGATAAATTATCTTTATGAAAATAAAATTCCATTTAAAAATATAAAATTATTCTTTGGTACTCGTACTGAAGATGATTTATTGTATAGAAAAGAATTAGAAAAGATACAAGAGGAATTACCAAACTTTGAATATGTGCCTGTATTATCAAGAGAATTCAGAAAAGAATTTAGAAAAGGATATGTACATGAACACTATCTTGATTTGATTGATAGTACAGATGAGAAACCTTGGGTATATTTCTGTGGTTGGGATAGGATGATTTCAGAAGGTAGAAAACATCTTTCAGACAGAGGATTTGAAATGATGAAAGATATAAGAGTAGAAATATTTGGATGATAGAATTCTTTAGACATATATTCGGTTTATGTGGTGAACACTTTCACCCCAATGTTTGGACAATGATGGCATCGTTACCAATCATAGCAACCACCGTTCATTACATTAAGTGTAAGTGTGGTGGTTTTTTTAATCACAAAAAAAATTGTGAAAATAATTTGGATAATTCAAAATAAATTCGTATATTATAGAATATAAAATTTAAGATATGAGTGATAGAGAAATTATGAATTCAAAACAAGGAATACCAACATGGTGGAAACCAGGCATTGCTTTTCTAAAAGAGGAATGGAAATCAATGGATGAACTTAAAGATTTTAGTTACAAAAAATGTACAGATAGAAAATGTAATTGTGAAAATCCTAAGTTAGTTAATCTGTGGGAACACGATTCTTGTGTGAGAGGTAGAATTGATACAGATGTTTGTGTTAAGTGTAACGAAGTAAATTCATTTTCAATTATAAGATGAAAGGAATTATCAGAAAAGTTGGTAGTTACGATGAGATGTCAAAAATAGTTGCACTTCATGTAAAACGATTTATTGGTAATTCTCAAATTGGTGTTTTAGGTTTACCCACAGGTGGAACTCCACTTGGAATGTATAAAGAACTTAGAGAAGATACAAGATTAAATTGGAGTAAAGTTGCAACCTTTAACTTAGATGAGTATGTTGGTATTGATGAAAAACATCCTGAAAGTTACAAGAATTATATGTACAGAAATCTTTTTTCTCATATTGATATTGATGAGAATAAAGTACATTTTCCAGATGGTGAACATTACGATTCAAGAATCACCTATTTCGGTGGATTAGATTTTACAGTTTTAGGAATCGGTAATAATGGACATATCGCATTTAATGAACCTGGTTCTTCTTTTGAATCTACAACAAGATTGGTAGATTTAGATGAAAGAACTATTAGTGATAATAGTAGATTTTTTAACTCAATAGATGAAGTACCTAAACAGGCATGGACAATGGGTTTAAAAACTATTATGGACTCGAAAGAAATCTTTTTGATTGCACAAGGTAAATCAAAATGGGAAATCATTCGAGAGGCTTTTTATGGAGAGATTACTGAAAAAGTTCCAGCCTCCATATTACAGAAACATAAGAACTTAACAGTTTTGTATTGTGATTAACAAATTAATGGTAGTGGCCCATCCTGATGATGAAACTCTCTTTGGGGGTGGTGAGTTACTTAAACACAAAGGAGAGTATAAAGTGGTTTGTTTAGATTATGGAAATCACTTGGTTAGACACAAAGAATTTATTTGTGCAATGGAAGAGTTAGGAGTTAAGAAGTGGGAACATTGGGATGGAGAACCTTATAAATCTTCCACAGCATATAATGAATCGATTTTAATTCCTCGTTTGGAACGAGTTTTGAACGAAAGAAATTGGGAAAAAGTAGTAACACATAATCAAGGTGGTGAATATGGACATTACAGACATATTGGAACTCATAATGTAATGAGTAGATTATGTCCTGAAAAACTATGGGTATTTGATACTTGTTATAATGAACCACTTGATTTTGATATTAAAAAACAAAAAGGCAATATACTTAAAAGATGTTACCCATCTCAGAGACAAGTAACACGATGGTTTAAGTGGGATTGTGAAACAATTAGTAAATATGAATGAAGAGTTATTAAAAATATTAGAAATACTCAAAGAAGATTTTGAGATGTTACAAGATGGTAGATGGGATTTGAATTATTCAGATGGTTCGGAAATTCAAGCATCATTAGATAATGTAGAAAAAGCAATAAACATAGTAAAAACTAAATTATGAAAAAATTTGAATTAATTGATTACTTTATGGTATTTGCAATTATATTTTTTATGTTTGTAGGTACAATGAGTGTATTCAGTCAAACCTTTAAAGGAGAGGATTTTAAATTAACAACAGAAAATAATATTTCAACATTTACATTTGAAGATAAAAACTCAAATGGAAGTTATATCGATGGTATATTAGTTAAATCATATCTAAGAATATCTTTTACACGAAAAGAATTAAATAAGTTATTTTCTGAGTTGAAAAAAGCAAGTAAAAAAGAAAGTATTGTAATTGAAACTGAAAAGTATGTAATTGATAAATACGAGTGGGATGATGACGAAGATATTTTTATTACAGTTGGTAATAAGATTGGAAAAATAAGTGATAAAGAAGTTAAAAAATTAATAAAGTTATAAGTAATAAAATAATGAAACCAAGATTATTTGTTTTTGGTGATAGTTGGTCTTTAGATTATTTTAAAGAACCTTATCTTAATTCAGCTGAAGTAAAAAGGTACTCAAAATTCTATAATGAATTTGGACATTGGACAAATCATATGGAAAAGTTCTTTCAAGTTCAAAACTTTTCTGAAGGGGCCTCATCAATTGAAAATATAATTTATCAATTGGGTAATTTACCTGATTTTCAAGAAGGAGATAGAATTATCATAATATTTGGTTCACCTGGTAGATTTAGCTGGATTGAAAATGGAAAGGATATTAGATATTCTTTAGGAAAAAAGAATAAACTTTTACACCCATTAGAAACACAATATATTGAACGAACAAATTATTGGCTTGATGAAACAATTGATAATAATCAAAAAAAATTCATTAATAAACTAAATCATTTGTTAAAACAATATAAACCAATCATTACAAGTTGGAATCAAGATTTTTCAAACTCATTTGATTTTGTGCATGATTTATACAAAGTTGAAACTCTCTCACATATGGAAGATGAAAGTGATGGGCAGTGTAAAGATAAGCACTTAGGAATTGGTGGGAACTATGAACTTTTTAAATATTTTTTAAAAAGATTAGAAGTAGATATTAAAGATTATAATTTTGAATTTATTAAATATAAAAAAGCAGTAATATGAATAAAGAAAACTGGTTAGAAACTTTGGTTAAAAAATATTCCTTACCAAAGGAAGATAAAAAAGAAAAAAGAGGAATACTTTCAGAAACACAATTAAAGAATTTAAAAAATGGGAAAAACTAAAGAACTTTTAGAAGAATTAACTTCAAGAGATGATTATGATTATCAATACCAACAATGGTTAGAATCAAAAGAGTTTGTAGAATATGTAAATGGTGAGTTGGATTCAACAAGACCAAGATACTCTGAGTATGATATAATGAGTGCAACCAGATATGCATCAGAATACATTACATTAGAACCAAGTGAAGTTGGTAAAAAAGTATATGATATGTTATTTTCAGAAAAAGTAGAAGAATATTTAACTTGTAAAACTAATGTATGGACTACAAAGATTACATAGATAATATACACCACTTTCCAATAGAAGGAATTATTTACAGAGATATTCAACCTCTACTCGCTGATTCAAATGTATTTATGGATGCGGTAAAAGATATGGGTAGATTAGTTGATTACAAAAATGTAAAATATTGGGTTGGTGTAGAATCAAGAGGATTCTTATTTGCATCAGCACTTGCACTTGTTTATGGTGGTGGTGTTAGAATCGTAAGAAAAAAAGGAAAATTACCAAATAGACAATTAGTATCAGTAAAGTATGGTTTAGAATATGGAAAGGATGAATTAGAAATGGCATACATTCCACAACATGATTTAGGAAGTTGTATAGTTGTAGATGATGTACTTGCAACTGGTGGTACTATTAACGCAGCTGAAAATTTGTGTAAAATGGTAGGATTAGATGTAATTGATAAATTATGTTTAATGGACATCGGATTATATGATAGATACGATGTAAAAAGTTTAATTAATTATAAAAGTTTATGAAACAAATAATGTTATTTTTACTGATTCTTGTACTAACAGGGTTTACTATTAGTACGAATCAAAAAGAATCATGGGAACAAAAGTACCATGAAGTAAAAAAAGAAAGAGATTATTATCAACAAACTTCTGTAAATCTCTTAAAAAATTGGAAAGAGTGTGAACAGAAGAAGATGGAGTTAATAAAGTGAAAAAAGTTATATTAGTATCAGCAACACCATTAGAAAGAGGTGGTGTAAATTGGATTGGTGATTATCCTATATTCAATGTAGGAATTGGTAAGATTAATTCTGCTATGAATATGGTAAATTTAATTCATGAACACCAACCAGATTTAGTTATAAACTTTGGTTCTTGTGGAAATCTCAAAGACCACAAAGTTGGTGAGGTGATGGAAGTTGGGACAGTTTACAACAATATAGATGTAAGACCATTTGCAGAATATGGTTGTACACCAGAATCTCCTTGGTGTGAAATCAAATTATCTGAAAGTGGAATTAATTGTTTTACAACAGACCAAATTTATGATAATACACGAACCGATTATGCAAAGAAATATTTAGAAATGATTAAAAAATGTGATATCGTAGATATGGAATGTTACTCACTTGCATATGTTTGTAAAATGTTCAATACAGAATTTAAATCATTCAAATGGGTATCAGATGATGAAAATATTGATACTTGGGAAAAAAACGCAGCAATAGGATTTGAAAACTTTAAAAAGGTACTAAATGAGAAAGTGTAATGTATGTAAACGAAAGAAACCTGATTTCTTCTATAAGAACAAAAAGAAAAAAACTTGTAGAAGTTGTGAAAGAACTTGGGTTACTTTCTTTATGAGATTTTTAGTTAAACAAAGACAACTAACACCAGCCGAAAGAATTGGAAATAGGTTAGGATATATGGGTTCTGCTTTCATTATGTTATCACCGTATTTACTTCCATATGATAACTTAGGAGCATACACTTATCTAATTGGAGCCATATTATCCTTGCCACAAGTTTGGTTGGCAAAACAATGGAATCTGGTAATCATAAACTTAAACCTATTAGTAGGGTATGGTTTGTATATTTTTTAAGATTTTGCTTGTGTATGTCAAATATTTTTCGTATATTAGTATTCAACTTTAAACTATAAAACTATGGGGTATAATCCATTTAGATGGTACACACAAGGAAAGTACCGAAAAAAACCACTTAAATCAAGTGCACCTTTACTATTAAGGATACAAAATGGTGATTTTGAATTATCGCCTTTTTACTATGAAGCAAGAGACAATGATAAATTATACGATAAGATGTATAATGAATACATAAAAAATTCTCACAGTCAAGATGAACATTCTATAAAACACGAAGCTCATCAACATTCAAAGATGAAAAAGATTAAAGCTGAAAAACTTAGGGAAAAGGCATTAGAAGAGGAACTTACAAGATTACATGAATTGAAAACTGAATTACAATTAGAATTTGGTAAAGATTTGTGGGAAAAATCATTAGAGAGACAAAGAGGAAAAGGAACTACTGAAGATTTGTATTGGTGGTACAAAAAACAAGTTGGAATGAATACAACTCCTTCAGAATTAGCAATCCGATTAGGTAGGAAAACTACAAAAGGATTAAGATAAATATTTATAACTATGAGAGAAACAGTTTTCAAAAAAGTTGTTGATATTATAAATTCAACACAAAATATGAATCAACTACCAGCATCATTACGATTTATGGAATTGTATTTTAAGATGTATGGTGATAAAAATAAATGGGTTCTAAAGAAATTAATTGAAAGAAAAATAAAATTATTAGAATCATAAAAACTAAATTATGGAAATAATAAAAAACCGATATGGTGTAGATAGAGTGATTGAAAAGATTGATTCTACACGAATTCGAGTAATGGGAGAATCTATATTTTCACGAGGTTCTCAAGATGATGATGGTAATCATACTATGTATGATTTTGAAGGTGGTCCGTGTTTAAACTTAGGCGGAACCATAACATACGGTAAAACCAAATGGAAAATTACAAAAATAACACCTGAAAAAACAGGTAAAGAAAACATCGCTTCTGTCACCGTTGAGGTTGAATACTAATGAGTAGAGTAAAAACCATACATATTGGAGACAAGGATATCTACGAGTGGACAATGGGAGAGGGAAAATCTGTTATGATGCCAATTATACTTAAGAGTGCAAATAAGTTAATGAATTCTGATTTAGATGAAGTAAGATGTTTAAGAGTGGAGGCAGTAATTAGAGGAAATAGTAAAGCCTTTGATTTTTATGTTAAAAGAAAAGAAATTAGAGATACACTTTCAAAGATAATGGAGTGGGCATTAGAAGAAGAGGAATATGAGATGTGTAATGAAGTAAAAAGATTAAATGAAAAATTAGAACATTTTTAATGACACCTGAAGAATTTTATCATTTGAATAAACTTAAAAAGTTATCAAGTAAAGAAACTTTATTTGAAATGAGGGTAAAATCTTTGGATTGGATGCTTGGTTGTTTTTTGAAAGGAACTATTCGAAGGAAAACAATTGTAAATTTAATTCCATTGGTAGAATTGGATGACCTTTTACTTTATATGGAAGAAAGGGAACGATACGAAGATTGTGCTACAATTAAAGATGTAATAGATATAGTATATAAACAAAAATACCTAACAAGAGAAAATATGAGCTTAAAAAGAAAAAACGAAATCATCAAATTACTTACTAAAACAATTGAAACAGAAAAACTTAAAACAGGCGGTGGAAACAAAGAGCTTATTGAAAAGTTAGAAATCAAGTTAGAAGATGTAATTAATAAAAAACCAAAGAAATAATTATGGGAAGTAAATTTTTCGGAAATAAACACGATAATAAAACAAACAACAAAAGCACAAAGTTTAATAAGAATACCAATAGTAAAGGTAAAGGAGCCAATAGAGGTATTCGTAAAGTAGGTAGAGGCAGTTAACGAATCGAACCCCCTTTGAACGATTTGAACCACGAGGCACTTATTTAAACCCTTTCCACTACTTTATACAACTTAACTACTTAATACTTAATACTTAATTAGTACCCCTATATCCCTTATTGTTCTTTATGTTCTTTTGTCGTGGGGGGTTCGAAGAGTCGCAAGAAAAATTTTTCACCTTATTTTTTATTGATAGTATTTATATTATATGATTTGTAAACGATGTAATATAGAAATGAGTATTCCAAGTTATCAAGGTGAACCATATTATTTATGTAAAAAATGTGGACTTGTAGACCATAACTATAATATAGGAAATACATTTCAAATAGATAAAACCTTTGATTTTAAAAAATGAAACTAATTAATAATTGCATAACCAAGAAGCTTGGTAAAGTTTATAATAAAGCTTTTAAACCTTATACTATACAAGAGAGTATCCATATAACACAAGAAGATATAGATAAGGATTTACATGAGGGAAGGGAATAACAAGCTCACTTTCCCCAATACTCAATAACTCCCCAACATCTCCCCAAATCCCCAAGTACCCAAAGTACCCCCAATTCCCCTTCAGCAAGTACGAGGTTGATACATCCATTTTAAGAACTCTGAGAATGGTACCGTACCATATTATTACACTATGGGAGATATAACCTTAGAGACCCTCTATTTAACCCCTCAAAGGTGTTAGCACTTCCTATACCTCTCTACGGTATTGATTATTACACCCTATATCATAATGTGATAGTACATATTCCCCACTTTTTCCCACTAATTAACACTATATCAATATATCGAGGAGGCTCATGTGTGTGTTTTCATAGGCCAATTTTTTTTCAATGCTCATTATGACACATTGTCATGTCCACCCCAAAACCCCAATTTTCGAGCATGAGATTCCGCTCATCGATATGCGTGACAAAGTGTCATGTTAATAACCCGAATAGGGATGTTGATAACTTTTTGAGCATAAAACCCTTGGAGTGACAAATTGTCATGAAATAAATTTGGAATTGGCGTAAATTTTTCGTATCTTTAGGGTGGTTGTGGGTGGGAGTGTAAACATAGGGATAAAAAAAGTTGCAAAAAAAGTGTTAAAAGACTTGGATATATGGAATTTTTTTCGTATATTTACATAGTAAATGAGATTAATTAAAACAAATAAAACTTTAAAATTATGTTAATAGTATTAGAATCAGTAGGAAGTGTGTTTGACACTAAAAAAGGAATCATCTACCCTCAGTTAGCAGATGGTGGTTATGATAAAGAAATGTCTATCTCCATAGATGAAGAAGAAGTTGCTTCTGATTGGTGGGATTCTCTGAGTGAGGAGGATTTCAATGTAGTTAAGTATGGAGTTTCATTAGGTAAACAAGAAGGATAATGAAAAATAGATTATCTCTTATAGTATTAGGTATAGTATGCGGATTGATTGTAGTATGTTTACCAGCAGCGATTAAGTTCTTCTTTCGAGGTATTTTGCTTTTAATGAAAAATCCTCTTGAGGGAGCAGCCTTTTTTACCCTATTAAGTATATTTAGTTTAACTTGGATATACATGGAAGAAAAAATAGATGCAAAATAATGCAGATTTTGCTTGGATATATGGATTTTTTTTCGTATATTTACATAGTAAATGATTAATGATTGAGAAGATGCTCTAGTTAATCGAAAAGACCTCTCCCTTGTAGATATAGGGGGCCGTCAGTAGTGGTTGGGAGATACACCTACTATAAAAACTGAATCTCTTTTAAAGAACAACTGACCAATAGGTGTCAAAGGCGATGAAATGATACTACGCACCAATTAGTTAGAACAACCATCGGTTAGGGGTTTCCGATGGTATTCAAAGGGAGGCCTCACAACTCTCCTATCCTTAAAGTGTTCGTCCGAACCACCCACCATGAAATTAGGTCTCCGCATGGTGGGTTTTTTTTGTCCAATTGTTAATAACTTTTTTAAAAAAAGCTTGTGTATGTCAAAAAAAAGTTGTATCTTTAGGGTGGTTGTGGGTGGGAGTGTTGAGGTAAGAGGTTGACAAATTGTCATGAAAAATAATTAAGAAAAGGCTTGGATATGTCATTTATTTTTCGTATATTTACTATGTAAATAATTAATAACACTAAAAGTTAAAAC
>Ga0222716_10002202_pt1 | contig 15876 bp, 34 predicted proteins | sample C33_13DmetaG_FD_165044 | JGI IMG/M metagenome (GOLD analysis project Ga0222716, IMG submission 165044) | Estuarine water microbial communities from San Francisco Bay, California, United States - C33_13D | ecosystem: Environmental > Aquatic > Marine > Unclassified | place: USA: California... | reverse complement strand
ATGATGTTAAGAAAGGCAATATTGCATATCAAAAAGAAAAAGAAATAGATGCATGCACATATTCTTTTATTAACTCAACACCCGACAAGGGGGTAACTTTGTTTAATGATTTAAATGAGTTGCCAAAATGCAAAACAATTCAAAACATGTTAAATGCAACAAATAGAAAAATAAATGATTTAGGCTTCACAGTAATAAAAAATTATAGAGGGGTTATAATTATTTATATATTAACCAATACAAACAAAGAAAAAAAATGCAGTAATGATCAGGTTAAGGAATTGCTCGAGGGCTTAAGTAATAAAGTTAAAGAAAAAATGCTGTGGACATTATAACCAATCTTTCATCCCTAATTGTTAATTCCGAGATAACGCCTTTTATGGCAATAACTTTATTTATAGTTTATAATTTAAAGTGTCAATCAGAACAAAATAAAAAAGATATAAAACAATTAGAAGAACAATTAAAAGAAGATGCTAAGAAAAAACAAGAGGAGGAGGTTAATAAATTAAGAGAAGAATTGAAAAAACAAAGAGAACAAATCTTAGAAAGAGCAAAACAACACAACGAGAATAATAATAATGCAGTATCTCAATATATAAAAGAATTATTAAAACGCCTAGACAATGATAAATCTAAATAGATATGAAAGATGATAACAAGGAGTTGATAAAAGATTTAGTCGGAGTTAATTTATATTTAGAGCATTTTAAAAAGCATAGGAGACAAGGCAGGATATTTTTTCGTGGCATAGTTTGTGCAATAAAGATTGGAATGGCAACTTTTGGAATAACTCTCGGTTTAACTTTTGGACTCTATGCTGGAAATATATTACTTGATATTTTACATGCTTGCTTCTAAAATGATATTTATTTCTCGCACTAAATTATAAATAATAATATAACTCAATTTATACTATGACTAAAAGTGAAACTGTTACTACGAATAATACAAATAACAATATAACATTATTTCAAAATGTTGTAGGCCATACTTCTTCTAAAAGAGTGTCTGGTATTAGTTGCTTGTTTATTGGTGCTATATTGTTAAGTTACGCAATCATATACGGTATTCACAATAAAACAGCCGTAGATTTTGAAAAAATAACCGCAGCTATAACTGTATTTTTTTGGGCTGGGTCTGGTTTACTTGGTGTTAGTATTACTGAATATTTCGGAAAAATTAATCCATTTAAAAAATGATCAGAACTATTTTAGGATCAATAATAGGTGGTATTGTTGCTTTAATAGGAGCTTACTTTAAAGGTAAGTCGGCTGCTAAAAAAGATTTCGATCTTGAAAAGGCTCAAGAAGATAATCAAGTAATGTCAGAACAAATTAAAAAACATGAAGAAAATGTTAAGATTCATAAAGAAATTGAAAAAAGCATCATTGATAAGTCTCCTCGTGATATTATTAAGCAGTTGCGTGAAGCAAAAGCAGATTGAATTAACTAATGTTAATGGCTTTTGCGAGATATATAAACCTATTCCCGATTCTCTTCTATCAAAAATAGAGGTTTTAGAAAATTTAGAGTTAGAAGATATTAAGAACTTGAATTACAATGAAATGCAATATTTAAATAGAAAGTGTAATGAAAACTAATATAATATATGCAATAGCTTTATTTGTTGTAATTTTAATATCTATTGCTGCGGCAGATAGAGTTTATGGTGCAGAATATAAGCCATTTGTCGGAAAATCTGTAACTTATTACAACACAGATAATAATCAAATAAACAAAAACGAACACATCGGAAGATTGAGAGATCAATTAAAATCTGCTCATATAGGATTAAGCCTTTTTAAAGATAATAATTTTTTAAGTTGCTCAACAAATAGACTATTACAACAAGAAACATCAATAAGGTTTACAGATTACAAAATAAAAAGAAAATCTTTAAATGATACTTGTGCGTTAGGAACTATATTTAAAACTAAATATGGCAATTTTTCTAATTCTATAATTCTATCAAATGCTAATATTTATGATAACTATAATGGGTTAATTAGTAAAAAATCCTCTTTATTAAAAGGTCTTGGTGCAGGCACATTTAAAGGAAACAATTATTATGGTCTATATTGGTTTGATCGTAATAATGAGTTAAGTATCAAGAATGCTTTTGGCATAGTATATAATAGATATTTCTAGTGGACGATGAATTAATTTTTTAAAATGACTGACGACTTAATAACATTAAAAAAGAGTAAATTAAAATCTAACTTATCAAAACTAATAACAGTTATTTATAGTTTGTATTTAGGCTTATTAAAAAACACAACCTTTTTCTGGACTAGGATATTTGAGAAAGAAGGTAAACTAAGGATCTTATTGGAAGAGCCAGCTATTGTATTATTCTTTAATACTCTTCTATTTGCATTTGTTGGTAATTTTTTTGGTGGCTTGGTTGGTCAAGTCGCAATAGGTGCTTGTTTCTTAAATATATTAATGTTTTTATTTGAGAAAATAGGCTGGGTAAATAAATTAAAATAGCTATGTTAAAAGTAATCTTTGTCTTATTACTAAGTGTTAGTAATGTTTATGGTAAAAATAAAATGCTTGAAAAAGAATATCAAGAAGTCGATTGCAAGCAAAAGAGAGGCAAAACAGAATATGCAATTGAAGGTGGAAGGGTTGATTGCTTAACTAAAAGCTATGCAATAGAATATGACTTTGCTAAAAAATGGGCTGATTGCTTAGGTCAAGCATTATATTACTCTGCAATGACAAACAAGATAGGAATTTGCACTCTTATAGTAGAAGATAATATTGATTATAAATATGTAAGAAAGCTTGAAGAAGCTATTAATTACCATCAAATTTATATTGGTGTAGATGTGATTAAGAATTTAAATTAATATGTTTGCATTAAAAGAGGTAACTCTGCAAAGAACTCTATTAAGTAAGTATGGCACTCGTGGTGTTATGTATTATAAAAATAAGAGAATAGCCCACACATTAGAAAATCCTTGGTTAAATAACCAGCCCAGAATCTCTTGCATCCCAAATGGAAAGTATAAAGTTAGAAATGATAATACTGGTAAATTTAGATGGTGGAGGATCTGTGATATTCCAAATAGGGGATTAATAGAAATACACGAAGGCAACAAAGTAACTGATACTTTAGGTTGCGTCTTAGTTGGTAATGCAATATCAGAATATAACAACACATTATATATAAGAAACTCTTTAGCAACATTAAGACATCTAAAAAAGATATTACCTAATAATTTCATTCTAAATATCGAAGAGCAAAACTCTAAAATTATATTTTAGTTATTATTCCAAAATAATTTATAAAGATGGTAAGTACTCTATTATGAGTGAATGCTTTTAGATTTGAACTTGAGGTTAGACACAGTAATCCCTAATAGAAAATTACTGTATTTAAAATATGCTTTTGAGTTTTCACTATCGGCATTTAACATTCTGTTTAGCAACTTTAAAAATTAAAGTAGGTAGGTTATCCTATCACCTTTATAGCTGAAATCCTGATTTTAATCAAACAACGGTCTTATGCTTAATCCCCTATAGCCAAACAGACGACACAAGGGGTTGTATCACTTTAGCTGGGGAACTTATTAATTATTTAAGTATTCTATAAGATTGTGAGAAGTTTATCACCTGAAAGGTCACTAGACTCGGACATTCGTTTATTTTACCAGCTCGAATATCTTATAATTTTATGAACCAGCCAAAAAGCTGGGAGGGATAATTACTTCCCTCATTTCTTATGATACACACTAATTTTTAGAGTGTCAAGTATTATTTAAAATAAAATCCTCTAACTCCCTAACACTCTTTCCAATCTCTTCCGCATAATACTTAGGATAATCCGACTGTAATATATCAGTATATACTCTTAATTTAACCTGCTTGACCAAATCATCTTGATCACCATATTTAGCTTCCCATGTTTTAACTCCTATGTGATGAATACCTTCTTCTCCTCGATGGTGGCGAACGCATAAACCCATTATATCATAATTACTAGATTTAGCCCCATAGCCCCTGTTTTTCGTGTTATGGTGTATCTCTGGTATTCCTCCGCAGATTACACAGCCCAATTCAGCAACACGCCCCATATAAGCCCTCTCTTGTTTAGTCTTCCCCATCTTCTACTATTATAGTTATTGTCTTACCGCTCGTCAATAAATCAAATATATCTTCTGCCGGGTCAACAACAATTTCTTCTGGCTCGTAAATACCTTTCTTTATCTTATATTCCTCTAAATTAATTATATTATCTTTCATTTTATTTTAATTATAGTTTTATTTTGATTTCCTCTCAAACTTTGATAACTAACTTTATCAACATACTTAATAGTATCATCTTGCAATACTCCATGAGCAACAAGACAATCTTCTAGCAATTTCCCCATATAAGAACAATTAGAAGAATCAAGCACCCTAGATTTAAAATAGAAAATAAATTCTAACTCGATCTTTTTTTCTATCTTATCCAGCTTCTTCATTTCATTTTTTGTTAATATCAAATATTGATCTTTCTGTTGCTTTCTTTGTCTCCAATGCACCCCTGCATAAATCTTGTTAGTGGATATTTTTGGAAGATCAAGCAATGTTATTTCCATAATTATTTTATTAAATCCATTAATTCCTTATCAATACACAATGAAAAACCCCTCATCATTGCCCACCTATCTATCTTTTTTAAAACCATAATCATTTCATCTTTAGTAATATCTTTAAAACTTTTCTCAATAGGTATTACATCACCATTTTTATTTTTAATTTCTTTATACCAGCCACCAGCATATTTAAGAATAAACTTAAATTCATCTTCATTAAAAATCATCTCCCCCAACTCCTCTTGTTTAGAATTATATTGCGGTAATAACTGATTTACAGCCGCATAGAAAGCTTTTAATTGCGGATAAGTCTTTTTTCCAGTAATTACTTTTAATATAAATTCCTCTTTCTTCTCATTTAAAAGCTTAATGTAAGTTTTTAACTGGGTAAATTCCTTTTCGACATTTTCTGATTTACAAAATCTAAAAGATTTTTCTATGTAAATTTTCAAATCTTTTTGTTGCATATTAAAAAACTTTAATTATTATAACCGCCATATTAACTAAACTATTAATTATGATAGCTTCTTATATACTTATAGGAATAAGTTTTATTGTTGTTACTAGCTCTTTTTTTTAAGATTACTAGGGATTAAATCAGTAACGCATACCTCCAATATATCGGCAATAAAAATCAGCCAAGACAATTTTATTTGCACGATTCCCCTTTCCCATTGCTCCAAGCTCTTTGCACTAACCCCAAGCTTTTCCGATACTTCTCTACGACTCTTTTTTTTAGCGTCTCTAACCTTTCTTATGTTTTTACCGATAAGGTTATTGACTGCTTTATTTGTTAATTTATTTGATTTCATTTAATTGCAATTCTAAGTTATTTAAAAAATCTCTTGTTGTTTTAGTTGGAATAGTTTTTTATTACTATGTAAATTTTTAAATCTTCCAATTAAATTTTTATTAACTTCCACTTTTTCCTTTAATAGATTAATTTCTTTTAAAAGATCGGATTTAGTTTTAAATATATCTAATATCATTTTATTTTAATTTAGTTAATATTTCGTTTTTTAATTCAATAGTTTTAGTTAATAAATCAGATAATTTTTTAATATATTCTTCATTTCTATAAACTCTTACCACAAACATTTTTTTATCATCTTTAAAAAGCGGATGATAAGATATGAAATCGCAATATTCTCTTTCTGATATATATAATCCGCCCTGAACTTGTGGCTTATATTCCGAAGGTAATTTATTATCAATCAAATATTTTAGATGATTTTTCTTTAATGGGCATTTTATTTCAATTAATCCATTGTCGGCAATTAATCCGTCAGGAGAATAACCTATCTCATCTTTTTTAATAAAAGTTACTTGATCAATTTTAACATCATTGACAAAAGAATAATAACTCCTAGCTTCTTCTTCTAACTCATTACCTCGAATCATAGCTTCACTTTGAAAAGATGCTTCTGGCTCTGTTAAAAGGCTATCGCTTGCTAATTCAAAAGCGTAATCTTTTAATGATTTACTTTCTGCACCCGTAGAAGTAATTATTTTTTTAAAATTGCTAGCAGTTGCAATACCTAATCGTAATTGCAACCACTCTTGAGAACCCTGCTCAATATCCTTAATTATTTGCATTTTTATTTTTAATTTTTCCTTTTAATAAAGATACAGCCTTTTCAAAATCACTTGATTTAAATTCTTCTAAAGAGTCAACTTTAAAATGATCTAAGAATTTAGCCTCTTCTGTTTCTGATTCGTCTAGTAATTTTTTTAATTTCTCGTATTCTTCAATAGAAATAGTCGCCCAATTATCTTGCATATCGTCCTTATTATATAGTGACAATCCCAATCCAAAAACAGCTATATTTTTAACTAAACATCTCATTATTGATTTATTAATATCAAACATTGTTGCAGATTCAACAAATTTAGTTTTCATAATATCTTTACCTGCTTTTTTTGATTGTTCCCAGTCTTTGACTTCGTAAGAATATTTTTCACTCTTCATTGACTTATTAGCTCCATCCATCACTGGCAACCACATCTCGTGAGTTATGTTATTGATTGTAATTTCTGTGAAAACTATATAACCCTCATCACTTTTGAAAAATGGTAAATTATTTTCATTTTTAATTATTTTATATTCAGCATCAGGGTATATTTTACAAACTTCTTTCCAAGCATCAGCCCAAGAGATATAAGAAAGAGATTGTTTTTTCTTAATTTTTGATTTAATATCTACTGATGATAGTTTAGAAAATATAGAATCTCCTTTTAATTTAATTTCTGTCATAATTTTTTGATTAAGTTAATTACATAATTAAGTTTATAACCTACAATTCTAAAGGTCAAGTCTTTTTTGATCAAAATAATTTATATCTTTTCCTTCATGATCAATTCTGCCTTGATATTTAATATAATCTATCTCATCATCAACTTGCTTTTGGATTTCAGAAATATTATAATCTACTTCTTCGCCATCGCAAAAAATATCTTTAATATCAGGAGTCCAATCCTTAGAAATGCAATCATGCACTATAACTGCAATAATTTCTTCTATTGATTCACCTTCAAATCCTCCGTTGTTTGTTTCTATTGTGTAAATCATAACTAAATATTTAAACATTGTCTAACCTCATCATTGTTATCATAAAGAGATTTACAATGATCTACCCCATAATTTAAAGCAATTATAATACAAACAACGAAAGTTAAAACCATTACAGTTGCTATTGCTGTGTCTTTTAAATTTATCATAATTAATTTTATTAAACCAATTATAATACAAACAACGAAAGTTAAAACCATTATAATTGCTATTGCTGTGTCTTTTAAATTTATCATAATTAATTTTATTAAACCAATTATAATACAAACAACAGAAGTTAAAACCATTACAGTTGCTATTGCTGTGTCTTTTAAATTTATCATAATTAATTTTATTTGATTGTTAATTCTTTTAACTTTTCCGAGCCATCTTTTAACTCTTCAATGTCTAATTTTAATTTATCAATATCTTTATCTAAAGATTTTGTTAATCTTTCTAATTCTTTTAATAATTCTAACATATTTAAGGGATTAAAGTTAATTACAATATCTAGTTTATAACCTACAATTCTAAATGTCAAGTTTTATTTGCAAAATAATTTTTATAATATTAAAATGTGTTCGGGTGGTTTCTCACACTTCTAACATTCTCCACCCATAGGGGTGTAACCTATCTATGATTTGAGTTGATTACAGCACCCCTAAAATTAGATTTTCATTTTATCTAATTATAAGTTGCATGATTGAAGGGAGGGGGTTTTGGTTTTCCCCCTCCTGATCCTTCCTAAAATAATTACTTGACATTTAAAATTATTTAATAAATACTATATTTTGTACGAATTAAAATTATTAATTTGGCGGTCTGTGAATGATGTGGTTTGGCGACTGGTATCATTCCAGATTTATTATTGCTAGGGGGAGGTTCGGCAGCCTCCCTGATTTACTTATTTTGTCTTAGGTTCAATATAAAGACAGTTTTTATTATGAGGGGTGTTTTGAACCTCGCCCCTCGCCCATATTATACAAGGTTCAATGACAAATCAAAATACTTCTAAAAGCTTCATTTTACACAAAGATAGTTTATCCATTTTAGATAAAATGGAAGATAAGCAAGCTGGACAACTTTTTAAAGTTATTTACCATTATCAAATCAATAACAAATTACCAGAAGATATTGATCCTGTTTTAGATTTATTAGTCACAACTTTTATAAATCAATTCAAAAGAGATCAAGAGAAATATGAAGAAAAATGCAGGAAAAACAAAGAAAATGCTAAAAAGCGATGGGATGCGACCGCATGCGATGGCATACAAACGAATGCGAAACATGCCTATAGTGATAGTGATAGTGATAGTAAGAAAGATAGTAAATTAATAGATAAGCAATTTGAAGAATTTTATAATAAATACGGAAAAAAGAAAAGTCCTAGTGATGTTAAAAATAAACTCAAGGCAGCATTAAAGAAAGACAGCTTTGAGAATATCATGTCAGGATTAGATAGTTATATTAAAAATAGATCGAAAGACAGTCAATTCTGGAAATATCCTGCTACATGGTTAAATCAAGAGTGTTGGAAAGATGAATATAATCAGTCAGAATCAAACACAGAGCAACACACAGCCGATTTAATCAATAAAATGATGAATGACACATTAATAAATAAAATAGAGGTCACACACTCAAATAAGGCAAAGTTATTTATGACCAAAGATAATTTTTATAAATATAATTCATTTTCTAACGATCTTAAAGAAAAGATATTAAATTCTTTAAAAAACGAATTGGGGGTTAATGGGTTAGAATACAATTTTTAATTATGACTATTTATCAAAATCAAGAAGCAGAACAAGTAATATTGGGAACTGCAATAATGAATAACAGCTTATTATTAAATGTAGCTGATATTTTAGAATCAAAGCATTTTTCTTATATCGAGCATCAAGAAATTTGGAAGGAGTTTATAAGAATAGGAAGAGAAGGGGGAACCGCCGATCCTGTGACACTTAAAAACTTTATGCAAAACAATACGATATTTAAAGATTTAGGAGGTTCTAAATACTTAATGATATTAATGCAATTAGCAAATGGAGTTGCTGATTTAAGAAGCTATGCCAAAACATTAATTGAGTTATGGCAAAAAAGAGAGTTTTACGAGTTAATAGAAAATTGTAAAAACGAATTACAAGAAAAGAGTTTTAACTATTTATCGTCAGACTTCCAGAATAAAATTGCAGGATTGGAGTTTCAAGAACCTAAAAAACAAACGCAATGCACCTCTGACATTCTTGACGATCTTGACAAAGAAGATGCAGAGGGCTTAAGTGATAAATTTGTAGAAACAGGATTTTCTAAATTAGATAATCTTATAAATGGCGGACTTTATGCAAAACAGCTTTATATTATAGGGGCAAGACCTTCAGTTGGAAAAACCACCATAGGGCAAAATATTATATTAAATGCAAGTCGATCAGGTAAAAGATGCCTCTTTATTTCGCTAGAAGTAGATAAAAGAAATGTAATGTATAAATTCTTGTCAAACATGAAATCTATTGATAATTGGAAGATTCAGAAGAAATGCCTAAACCAATCCGAAGTAGCAGATTTACAAGAGGCTAAAGAAGAATTGAGAAATATGAAGATATATGTCAATGATTCATCTGGACTAAATATAACACAAATTAAGCAGATTATTAAAAACCAGATAGACAAACAACCAGTAGACTTAGTAGTTGTGGATTATATTCAAATTATGAAAGGTGAGGACACTAGAAATAAAAATGAATCTTTAATAATAAAAGAGAACACAACAGCCTTAAAATCAATAGCAAAACAATTCGATATTCCAATTTTAGCATTAGCACAGATCAACAGAAAAGCAGTTGAAGGAAGTAATCAAGAGCCAACAATTAATGACTTCAAAAGTAGTGGAGGTATAGAAGAAGATGCAGATGTTGCTATGATATTACACAGAGATAGAAGAGAAGATAAGGAGGACGGGTATTTTTCAGACTCTGGAAAGATAATAATTGCTAAGAATAGACATGGACGAACAGGTGTTTCAAATGTGATGATTCAGGGTAATTTTGGGCGATTTTTAGAAATAAATTAAATAATTATGGAGCATATATCAAAATCAATAGAAAGAATTTTACAGGAAATAAAAGATAACAACATTAAATTAAAATAATTAATATTTATGTTTGACATTTAGAATTCCAGCTTATAATATAAACTGTGTAATCAATTTAAATCAACGAATAATGATAATAACAACACAACAAGAACTAAATGATTTAATCGCAACAGCTGATAAATCAAATACAATAGTTTTAGATGATGAATTAGAAATAAATTTTGATTGCAAAATTCCTTGCAACATCAACGCTTTCAACATCAAAGCTCACGACATCGACGCTTGGAACATCAAAGCTAGCGACATCAACGCTTGCGACATCAACGCTGAACACATCAACGCTTACAACATCAAAGCTCACAACATCATTACTAACGACATCAACGCTTGGAACATCAACGCTAACGACATCAAAGCTCACAACATCAAAGCTTACAACATCACCGCTAAAAACATAAAATATCATGCTTTTTGTATAGCTTACGAGTCTTTAAAATGTAAATCGATCGCAGGAAGAAGAGAAAACTCTTTTCACAAATGCTTAGATCAAAAAATTGAGATTGTAAAAAAAGAAGAAAAAGTAACCATCGAACTAACACAAAGTCAATTAGATAAAATTAAACACTTAATATAATGAAAATAGAAACACAACAAGAACTAGACGATTTAATTGCAAAAGCAGATGAATCAAATACAATAGTTTTAGACGAGGATTTGGAAATCACTTTTAATTGCGAAATCCCTTGCAACATCAAAGCTAGAGACATCAAAGCTTGGAAAATCAAAGTTAAAAACATTACCGCTCACAACATCAAAACTGACAAAATCGACGCTATCAACATCAAAGCTGACAAAATCGACGCTTACGACATCATAGCTTGCAACATCAAAGCTAAAAACATAAAATATCATGCTTTTTGTATAGCTTACGAATCTTTGAAATGTAACTCAATTTCAGGAATAAGAGAAAACTCTTTCCACAAATGCTTAGATCAAGAAATTGAAATTAGATAAAATTAAACACTTAATATAATGAAAATAGAAACACAACAAGAACTAGATAATTTAATCGCAACAGCTAAGGATAATCGGATTGTTTTAGATGAAAGTTTAGAAATAATTTTTGATTGCGAAATCCCTTGTAGCATCAAAGCTTGGAACATCATAGCTCGCAACATCAAAGCTTACAAAATCGACGCTATCAACATCAAAGCTCACAATATCATAGCTTACCACAACATCAACGCTTACAACATCTACGCTAAGAACATCTACGCTAAAAACATCGTGGCTAATTTTGACATCGACGCTTACAACATCATAGCTCACAACATCATAGCTCACAACATCTACGCTTGGATTATCCAATATCATGCTTTTTGTATAGCTTACAAATTTTTGAAATGTAAATCGATCGCAGGAAGAAGAAACAATTCTATCCATAAATGTTTAGATCAAGAAATTGAAATTATAAAAAATTAAACACTTAATATAATGCAAAAACTAAGAATATCAAACACATACAACAAAGAAAATAATCAATATGAAAAAGGTACTTTTGAGGTAAGGGAGAACGAAAAATCTATTACCGGAAAAGTTAGTATTTCTAGCAAAAAAGATGATAAATATATATCAAAAACCTTGCCATTTATTGCTTTTAGGTCTACAATAGATAGAGAAACAGAAAGGGCAATTTTAAATTCTCGAGGTCAATTATTTGACGCTGAAATTGGTTTAATGGTTGATAATTTTCAAGATCAAACAGGAAAGACAATCACTTATGCAAAAGTAGTAATTAACAAAGCTAAATTTGAAGCAGTAGATAAGCATAATCAAGCGAAGGCTAACGGATACCAGCCAGAGGATTTGCTAGATGACAAAATACCTTTTTAGAATGGAGTATAAAAGAGTTTTAAAAAAAGATGCTGTTTATATAAATATACTACATGATAATTCTGACGCTAGAGCGGAGGGAGTTATTAGGGTGTTAGATCGAATAGCTTTTAAAAATTTAAAAAATCTTGAGTCAATCAAGGATCGTAAAGGTTTCTTAATATTGACTTGGAGAGAAATCCCAACTGACAGACAATTTAAAGTCTTTGGGGAATCTTGGGAAAAAGAATATGAACCTCCTGAGAATGTTATTAATCAATTAATTATAAAATTATGGAACAAAAACCAATCACAGTAGAACTTTATTGTAACAACAACATAGAAGAGAAATTAAAAAAATATCAAAAAAAACACGATATATTTAGCTTATTCCAAATAAGAAAAACATTTCTTGCCGATAATAAGCCTCGATTTATTTTTGTAAGTCAAGAAGCCCATAAGTCAGAACAAGATTTCTTTAATGATCCAGAAAATAAATTATTTTATGCTAAAGAAATAAGAGAAGAAATTGAGGGTTTTAAATCTATTGGGATCGAAATAGATAATCCAGACGAATTTCCATATAGAGAAACCGAAGCAGAAGCCGAAAAAGATATGGAACGATTTATAGATTGGTTATTAATCAATTAACGGAATGCCCTCCTGCTTATTTTTTGTAGTATAGTGCTTTTTAGGTTGAAGTGCTTGACTGTCCTTGATGCTAGAAATAGTTAAATTCGCTTTAGCAGGATAAAGGGATAATATTTTTTAAGCCTACAATCAAGGAAAAACCTATTAATTAATAAAACAATCATGATACCATTTAAAATAAAACTATTAACAGAAACAGCAAAGGCACCGTCTCAAGAGAATGAGGGCGATTTATGGGATATATATGCAGATGATTTTTGTGCAATAAATTTAAAAGATCAGGAAATTAAAGCAGATATAGCAATAATTGAAGATCATTGTTATATCAGTAATAGCAACGATTTTTTTCATCTAACAGGTAATTCAAAAGAAAATAAATCGTCTTGCACACTATATCCGCAAGGAAGAATCCTAGTAAAAACAGGAATAGCGATTGAGTTGCCAATTAAATATTCAAAAAGACAAAGAATCGGAAAAGCTAAAAAAGACTTTAATACAAATGAAATATTGTATTTACTTGAAGAGTGGAGCTATAAAAAGAAATACAATAATAAAATTTGTAGTCATGTAGAAGCCTATGCAGTAGCAGACATAAGACCAAGATCAGGACTAGCCTTAAAACATGGAATAACAGTATTAAATACACCTGGCACAATAGATAATTCATATCGTAAAGAAATAGGAGTAATTCTCTATAACGCAGGACACGAGCCTTACACAATAACCAAAGGAGATAAAATCGCTCAAATGCTAATAAGGCCATTATATCTAAGTAAAATGGAGATTGTAAAAAATATTGAAGATACTGGCAGGGGTGGTTATGGCTCAACTGGTAAATAAATAATTATGAAAGTAATATTAAGTAGAGATCTTACACTAAAAATCGACGATGAAGAGTCAGGATATGTAGTAAAGAAGTCAGAAGAATGGAACGACACTAAAAAAACATACGAAAGACTTTATTCAGTCAAGAACCTAAAAGGAAATATTGTTATGGACGATATAGACTTAAAAGAGTTTAGAAAAGAGTATAAGAACATAAAAAACTGGAAAGAGATATTAAAAAATGAATAGAATAACACAATACATAAACTTTTACAAAGTAAAAAAAAACTTAAAAGTAAATGAAGAGCAACAAAGCTTAATAGAAAAAGCTAAAAGTAAATTTATTAAAAGAAAAAATGGAATTGACGGCTATAAAATGCCACTATATAAAAATATAAAAAGCTTCAGATTAGATCTTGATGATATATTTCAGGAGAAGGCAGGAGGGAGAAAAATCACTTCTTGATTATTAATAATAACAACCTATAATAAAATAGGTTTTTGATAAAGCTAGGAAGTTTTTATAAATTTCCTAGTGACCTACAAACAAAATATTAAATACGCCCATATTTAATATTTAAGTGGTCGCTTTGAAACATTGCAATAAATAATAATTTAATGTCTGATCAAGAAAGAGTTAGTAAAAGAGGTAGAGTAAACGAAGGAAGGCCACTAAAATTTGAAACAACAGAACAATTACAAGAAAAGATAGATGAATATTTCCAATGGGCAGATCAAAGAGGAAAGCCTTATACTATTGGAGGACTAGCACTTTTTCTTAATACTGACCATAAAACAATTAGAAATTACGAAGAAAAAGACCAGTTTTTCCAAACTATGCAAAAAGCTAGATTAAGAATTATTACAGATAAAGAAGAAAGACTTAATGAAGGTAAGGCAACAGCAGGTATTATATTTGATCTATGTAATAACAACAGCGACTTATACAGCAACAAGCATGACGAGAAGCAAAGACCAATAACTATTATAGCTAATAACCCAATTAAAGAATGAGTTACAAGGAAAAGATACTAGAGGCTGAAAGCGTAAGTAAAAGAATATCTATTACTACAATAAAAAGAATATTATCAGAGACTAACACGAAAGAAGAAGCTATTACTACAATCATATATTACTTATTGCCAACATTAAAAGCAGTAGAACTAAAAGAATATAAAGAAATCAATCAAGATTTAATCAAATTAATAGACTATAAAGAGTCTAAACCTAAAAAATCCAAAAAATAGAACCCCCAGAATATAAGGGATAGATGCATCATTTTAAACCTAAAGCTTGTAATACTGTCATTTTTTTACCATATAACTTATAATTAAATTCTTTTTGATTTAAATTATAATATTCTACCCACTCCGTAAGACATTTAGTTTGCCCATTAATAGTAACTAATCTTAATTTTCTTTTATTTCTACTTTGTTCTAAGTTTGTAGCCCATCTACAATTATTAGGCTCATAATTACCATTATTATCTATTCGGTCAATAGAATGATATTTTGACGGTCTTTCTCCCATATCTTCAAAAAAGTTTTTAAAAGAATCTTTCCATCTGTCACACACCTTTATTCCCCTACCTCCGTAGTCTTTATATCCTTTATTATTAACATTTAAACACCTCCTCTTCATACTTGACCATACTTGATATTCGGGTCTTATTTTTCCGTCTTTCATACATAATCCGTGTGTCGTATTTCTTTTAATAAAATCCTCTCTACTAGTATTTAAACAGCCACAGCTTTTTGTTTTACCATCTTGAACCCTCCTTTTGTTTATTTCTTTTTGCTTTCCACATTCACACTCAAATAACCATAAAGAATGTATATTACTTTTACCATAGCGACGAATAAAGCGAATAGCTGTCAATTTATTATATTTATAACCAGATATATCTTTTTCTACTAGTCCATACCTAAGTTTACAACCTTCTGGAAAAATTTTAAATGTTCTCATGTTTAAATAATAAAATTAATAATACTTAAATATAGATACTTAGAATAAGAAATCAACCGAAAAGATAAAAACTTATGCATGGTGAATAAAAAATGTAAAAAAATCATATATTTACTTGACATATAAAAAAACATAGTATAAACTTATTTATGTAATCAACTTAAATAAAAAAACTATGACTAATATAAAATTCCTTAAAAAATCCATCAAGAAAAACGATATAAAAGTAAAAGTATGTTATAGCTATTCAAGACCTGATGAGGTTATTGATGGAAAAGAGAGAATAACAATTTATGAAAAAGATTGGAGTCACAATTTAAAAAAGATATTCC
>Ga0222716_10002198_pt1 | contig 15899 bp, 28 predicted proteins | sample C33_13DmetaG_FD_165044 | JGI IMG/M metagenome (GOLD analysis project Ga0222716, IMG submission 165044) | Estuarine water microbial communities from San Francisco Bay, California, United States - C33_13D | ecosystem: Environmental > Aquatic > Marine > Unclassified | place: USA: California... | reverse complement strand
AACTCTTCTTTGTTTTTTAGGTCGACAACCATTATGGGGTAATGGTGTCACATCTGATATTGACGTTACTTGTAATCCTGCACCAGATAGCGCTCTAATAGCTGATTCCCTACCAGCTCCAGGACCTTTTACTCTTACTGAAACAGTAGACAGTCCCATACTAACTACTTCACTAGCTACCTTTTCAGATGCTATAGTAGCAGCGTATGCTGTATTTTTTCTTGAACCTTTAAAACCTGCTTTTCCAGCAGTAGCCCAAGCAATAACATTTCCATTTTCATCAGAAACGGTAATATTTGTGTTATTAAAAGTTGCTTTAATATGAACAATCCCGTTCGGGTTAATTTTTTTCTTGTTCTTTTTTGATCTAGTTTGTGTTGCCATTATTATACTGCCTTCTTACCAAGTGATATTGTTTGTTTTTTTCCACTTCTTTTTGTTCGAGAATTAGTTTTGGTTCTCTGACCTCTAACTGGAAGAGATTTTCTATGCCTAACGCCCCTGTAACTACCAATGTCTTGTAACCTTTTAACATTTTTTAAATTTTCACTTCTTAACTCACCTTCAATTAGTAATTTTAAATCAACAATAACTTTTCTTATTGCATCTTCATCAGTTGAACTAAGATCTGTAACTCTTACTTCTGGATTTACTTTTGCTAGCTCGCAAACTCTTAATGCGGTATTAAGTCCAATACCATGAACATAACGTAGTGAATATGCTACTTTTTTTTCTTTGGGTATATCAACCCCTGCTATTCTAGCCATTATCCTTGCCTCTGTTTAAATCTTGGGTTTTTCTTATTAATGACGTATATACGTCCTTTTCTGCGTACAATTACGCAATCACGTGTTCTCTTTTTTACTGATGCTCTTACTTTCATAATTATTGCCTAAAGGTAATTCTTCCTCTGTTTAAATCATAGGGGGATAATTGTAAGTCTACTTTATCTCCTGGTAGCATTTTAATAAAATGCATTCGCATTTTACCGCTTACATGAGCAAGCACTTCGTGCTCCTTGCCTCCTAAATTAATAGTCACTCTAAACCTAGCTCCCGGCAAAGCTTCCTTTATTACTCCCTCTACTTCTATTGATTCTTGTTTTGCCATTATGTTAAAATTCTGGGTTGCAACTTAGTGATAAGAACTGAATGTTCAAAGTGCGCACTTGGTTGCCCATCTTGCGTCCTTACAGTCCATCCATCTGAGTCAGTTTTAATATATCTTGTACCTAAATTAACCATTGGTTCAATCGCTAAACACATTCCTTCTTTTAATTCTACGTTATGATCAGCATGCATTGGACTAGAAAAATTAGGAATTTGAGGCTCAAGGTGTAGTTGAGTACCAATCCCATGGCCTACTAATTCTTGGACTATTGAATATCCTTTAGATTCAACATGCTTTTGAATTGCATCACTAATATCAAATACTTTATTACCAGCAACTGCTTTACTGATACCTATTTCTAATGCTTCTTTAGTAACATCTAACAATAGTTGCTTTTCTTTTGAAATTTTTCCAACTGCTAAAGTTCTAGCTGAATCGCTATAGTATCCATTTTTTACGACTCCACAGTCAATACCGACAATTTGACCATCACTTAAAACGATATCCTTTGGCATACCATGCACAACTTCATCGTCAATAGAAACTGTTAGAGTTGATGGAAAATTATTATAACCCTTAAATGCGGGCTTTGCATTTCTTGACAAAATATACTCTTCTGCCAACCTATCTAACTCCATAACTGACTGACCAGGCTTAATATATTCCTCAATCATATTTAAGGTATCAGATAGAATCTGACAACTTTCAGTAAGATTTGAAACTTGACTAGTGTTATTCAAATCGACCATTATCTTCTTGACCTTACTTTTCCTTTTGACAAAAATCCATCATAATGCCTTGAAAGTAAATGCGTTTCTATTTGACTTAATGTATCTAATCCAACTCCAACAATAATTAATAAACTTGTTCCGCCAAAAAATGAAGCATAAGCATAGTCTAACCCAAACTGTTGAAGAAAATATGGCATTAGAGCGATAAAGCCCAAGAAACAAGCTCCAGGCAATGTTACTTTAGTTAAAATATTTTCGATAAATTCAGCTGTCTTCTTCCCAGGTTTAACACCGGGAATAAATCCTCCCTGCTGCTTTAGCGTAGATGCTACTTGATTTGGATCAAACTGAAGTGCTGTATAAAAATAAGTAAAAAATACAATTAGAAGTGCAAAACATACATTTGAAAACCAGTGATCCATTGCAAACCAAGACATGAAATTTGACTGAGTTGCATCTTGTCCCATAAATGTGGCAATAGTTCCCGGGATAAGTAAAATAGATTGAGCAAATATAATTGGTATAACACCAGCTGTATTAATCTTTAATGGAAGATAGGTAGACTGTCCACCATAGACTTTTCTACCGACAATTCTCCTTGCATATTGTACAGGAACTTTTCTTAAACCTTGCTGAATAAGAATAATTAGCATAACTAAGAAAAAGAAAAGAATGGCAAGAGATAATTCTGAAAGAATACCTCTGACTCCTTGTTGAAAATATGAAATTTCAGATAGCACAACGTTTGGAAATGCAGCAAGAATACCGACCATGATAATCAGCGATATACCGTTTCCAATTCCATGTTCAGTGATTTTTTCGCCAAGCCATAATAGCAACATAGTTCCAGTTGTAATAGAAACTACAGCTGTGAACCTAAACATAAATCCGGGATTTAAAACAATACCGTAACTTTCTAATAAGAAAGCAATACCAATTGACTGGACTAGCGCTAGAACAACAGTTCCATACCTAATAATTTGATTAATTTTTGCTCTTCCACTTTCACCTTCTTGAGCCAAACGCTGAAAATAAGGAAGTGTGGTTTGAAGAATTTGTACAACAATAGAAACAGAAATATATGGCATAATACCTAAGCCGAATACTGCTGCTTGACCAAACGCCCCACCAGTAAACATATTAAATAGTCCAAAAAAAGTATCATTTAAAGACTCCATAGTTTGGCGTAAAGCTTCTGGATTAATACCTGGAATTGGAACTTGAGCTCCAAGCCTAACAATAATTAAAATTCCTAAAGTAAATAATATTTTACTTCTTAATTCAGGAATAGCAAAAATATTTCTAAACTTATCAATCACTGAACAGTAACCTTCCCACCCGCTTCTTCAATTTTTTTCACTGCAGAAGCACTAAATGCTGAAGCAGTAACATTGTAAGCTTTATCAATTTCTCCATTACCTAAAATTTTTACTGCAGAAAAAGCAGAAGAAATTAGTCCTTTGGATAACAAGAGCTCAGAATCAATATTTTTTGTTTTAATTTTTGATATTTGAGAAAGATTTACAATTTCGTATGACTTAGCAAAGTTAAAATTATTGAATCCTCTAGTAGGCACTCTTCTATGTAAAGGCACCTGACCTCCTTCAAACCAATATCTGTGCTTAAAACCACTTCTTTGGCCAGCACCTTTGTGTCCTCTTCCTGCTGTTTTACCTAAACCTGAACCAGGACCCCTACCAACTCTTTTAGAATTTTTTAAAGCTTTTGCCGGTTTTACTAATTTCATTATACTTCCTCAACCTTAATTAAGTAATCTATTTTTTTTATCATACCACCGATTGCATCATTCAAATCAAGGGTAACGGATTTATTCATTTTCCTTAATCCTAATGCATCTAGTGTAGCTTTGGCTTTTTTTGAGTAGCCAATTCTACTTTTAATTTGTGTTATTTTAATTTGTTTTTTAGCCATTTTATTAAATCTCGAATAATGTTTTTGGTGTCTTGCCTCTTTTCTTAGCTACTACTCTAACATCTTGCAAACTCGATAAAGCATTCATTACAGCTTTAGCTACATTCATTGGATTGTTAGATCCTAAGACTTTTGAATAAATATTATTAATACCAACTTGTTCCATAATTAACCTAACGGCAGAGCCCGCAATGATACCTGTACCAAAAGGAGCCGGTTTTAATAAAACTCTACTTGCACCATGTTTACCAATAATTTCATGTGGAATAGTATAATTGTGTACAGGTACTTTAACTAAATTTTGCTTTGCATCATCTTTTGCTTTAGTAATGGATACAATTACTTCATTTGCCTTACCTGCCCCTATACCTACATGAGCTTTACCATCGCCTATAACAACAAGCGTAGAAAAACTGAACCTTTTTCCACGAGAATTAACTTTGGCAACTCTATTAATTCTAATAACTGATTCTTCTTTCAAATCAAGTTCTGAATAATTAATCATACTCATTTATTCTCCGATTTTTAAAATTCTAGTCCACCTTTTCTAGAAGCTTCTGCGAAAGATTTTACTCTTCCGTGATATCTGAAACCATTTCTATCAAAGTATACTTTTTTAACTTTCTTAGCTTTTGCTCTTTCGGATAATGATTTTCCTACAAGAGCAGCTAATTCACTTTTATTAATTTTTTCTTTTGTGAAAGACTTCTCTTTCGATGAAGCTGATACAAGTGTGACTTGATTAAAATCATCAATAATTTGCGCTTCAATATGTCTGGCACTCTTATAGATACATAATCTATAGTCACCTTCTACTGGAAAAGGTTTCTTTGATCTTTTTCTTCTTCTTAAGTACTGTTCCTTCTTTAATTTTAAAGCTCTCATCTAGTCGCCCCCTCCAACAGTTTTACCTTGTTTTGAACGAACATATTCATCTTTATATCTAATTCCTTTACCTTTATAAGGTTCAGGTTTTCTAAGAGATCTTATTTTAGCGGCAACTTGACCCACAACTTGTTTATCAATTCCTTTAATCTCTAATTTATCGCCCTTTTTACCCTCTGATATAGCTTCGATACCTTGCGGTAAATCGAATATAATATCATGAGAAAATCCTAACTGTAAAATAACTCTATTGTTTTGAGTTTTAGCATTGTATCCTACTCCAATAATCTCTAAATGCTTAGAAAATCCAGAAGTGACACCCTCAATTGCATTAGCAATTAATTGCCTAGTAGTTCCATGCATTGCTCTTGATACTTTATCTTCCGCATTACGTGAAACAGCTATATTATTTTCTTCAATTTTTACTGACACCTCATCGCATACATCCACGGACAGTTTCCCATTAGGACCCGTAATCAGTAAATGCTGTTGTGTACTGCTATCTATTTTTACACCTTCAGGTATTGTAATTGTATTATTTCCTATTCTTGACATATTACCAGATGTTGCAGAGCAACTCTCCTCCAACTTTTAATTCTCTTGCTACCTTATTACTAATGACACCCTTTGATGATGAAATAACACTTATTCCTAAGCCATTTAACACTCTAGGGATATCATCTGAAGACACATAAACTCTCTTACCAGGTTTACTAATTTTTTCAATTGTTGTTATTGCTGGCGATTCATTATGATATCTTAAAAAAATTCTAATATCTTCTTTATTGTCTTCTTTATTTACAAAAACAACATTGTCAATATAACCCTCTTCTTTAAGCACTATCGATATTCTCTTTTTAAGTAATGAAGAAGGGATATCTATCCATCTTTTCTTTGATGAATAACCGTTTCTAATTCTTGTACAAAAATCTGCTATTGGATCTGTCATTGACATAAAATATTCTCCTTACCAACTGGCCTTTGTTACGCCAGGAAGTTCACCTTTTAATGCTAACTCTCTAAATGTTATTCTTGATAAACCAAACTTTCTCATATAACCCTTAGGTCTTCCTGAAACAGCACATCTATTTGTCAAACGAATACTACTTGAACTTCTAGGTAATTTCTGTAGCTTTTCGATAGCTTTCATTTTTTCATCTTCTGGAGTACTAGGATTCTTAATTAACTCCCTAAGCTCCTTTCTTAATAGATAGTACTTCTCTACTTTTTTCTTTAAGTGGTTTTCTCTAACAACTTTAGATTTTTTAGCCATTTTCTTCCTTGTCTAAATTATTATCTGTTATAACTTTTTTTTCTCTAATTGGTAACCCCATTGATCTTAATAGCTCATAAGATATATCATCATTGGTAGCTGAAGTAGTAATAATAACATCCATACCAGTTACAGAATCAACTTTATCATAATCAATTTCTGCAAATACAATCTGTTCTTTGATACCAAAACTATAATTTCCCTGTCCATCAAAAGATTTATTAGATAAACCTCTGAAATCTCTTGTTCTTGGAAGTGCTACCGCGCACAATCTTTCTAAAAATTCATACATATAGTCTTTTCTGAGCGTGACCTTACATCCTACAGGAAATCCTTTTCTAACTTTAAAGTTAGATACGTCTTTTTTTGCTTTAGTAATTACTGGTTTTTGTCCAGTAATTAACATTAACTCATCTAGAGCAGCTTGAAGAGCTTTCTTGTTCTCTTTTGCATTCCCAAGTCCAATATTTAGTGTAATTTTCTCAATCTTAGGGACTTGCATTACAGTACTTAAATTGAAAGTCTTCATTAAGTGAGGCCTTACTACTTCTAAATATTTTTTCTTATAATTTGTTTTAATTGACATAAACCTTATCCTAATTCCTTACCTGATCTTTTTGAAACTCTTACCTTAGACTTATCTTCAAGTATCTTATAACCGATTCTTGATCCTTTATCACTTTCAAGGGCCATTAAGTTCGAAACATGAAGCGATCTTTCTCTTTCGGTAAATCCGCCTTTTGGATTATCTTGCGAAGGTCTTAACGTTCTTTTAGTTAATGCAACGCCTTCGACAATAGCTCGTTGTGTTTCAGGGATCACCTTAAGAACCTTACCAGAAAGTCCTTTAAAATTTCCAGCTACCACTTTAACCATCATATCTTTTTTAATTTTCATTATAAAACCTCCGGTGCCATTGAAATAATCTTCATGTAACCACCCTCTCTTAATTCTCTTGCAACTGGTCCAAAAATTCTTGTTCCTTTAGGCTCATTTTGAGCATTTAAGATTACAGCAGCATTATCATCAAATCTAATATAAGAACCATCTTTTCTTCGAATTTCTTTCTTAACTCTAACTACTACAGCTCGAGCAACTTCTCCTTTTTTAACCATACCACCAGGAGTTGATGACTTAACTGAAACAACTATAACATCTCCAATACTAGCGTATCTTTTTTTCGATCCACCTAGCACTTTAAAACATTGAACAACTTTTGCTCCAGAATTATCAGCTACTTTTAATCTTGTTTCTGCTTGTACCACTATTTATTTCCATTCTTAATTAATTTAGATGTACGCCATCTTTTAGTTTTACTCAAAGGTCTAGTTGCCAAGAGTTCGACTGTATCACCCTTCTTAAAGGTATTATTTTCATCGTGAGCATAATACTTCTTAGATCTTTTCATATATTTCTTATATAATTTATGCTTTACAAGTCTGTCAACACTAACAACAACAGTTTTATCCATTGCATCAGAAACAACAACACCAACCATCTTTTGAGTATTTCTATCCATCGATATTTCCTTCATCTTGGCTTTTTTCTCTTAATATTGTATTAATTCGAGCGTTTTCTTTTCTAAGATCAGATAACACTTTGTAGTCTTCTAATTGTTGAATTGATTTTTGAAAACGATACTTTTGTAAACTTTCCTTATTATCAACTAAACGAGACATTAAATCTTTGTCAGATAGCTTTCTTAAATCATTAACCTTCATCTAAACCTCTTTTTGAAACCATTTTAGTTTTAATTGCTAATTTATTACCAGCAATTCTAAATGCTTCTTGTGCTACTTCTTTAGGAATCCCTTCAACTTCAAATAAAATTCTTCCAGGTCTAACATTTGCGACCCAATATTCTGGGGAACCCTTACCTTTACCCATTCTAGTTTCTAAAGGTTTAGCTGTTATTGGCTTATCAGGGAATACCCTAATCCACATTCTACCTAGCTTTCTAACTCTTCTAGAAATTGATATTCTAGTAGCTTCTATTTGTCTAGCTGTCACCCATCCTGGTTCCATAGCTTTTAATCCATAACTACCAAAACTCACCTCAGTACCACCTTTAGCCATACCTTTACGGTGACCTCTGTGTACTTTCCTATACTTAATTTTTTTTGGTTCTAACATTATTTTTTAGCCTTTGAAAATCCATTGCAAATCCAAACCTTGATACCAATGATACCATATGTAGTATGAGCTTCAACTAAAGCATAGTCAATATCTGCTCTCAAAGTATGTAATGGAACTCTTCCATCCATAAATCTTTCTGACCTAGCAATTTCTACGCCACCGAGTCTTCCAGCAACATTAATTCTAATACCTTCAGCGCCCATTCTCATGGTTGACTGCATTGTTTTATTTAATACTCTTCTGTACGCCATTTTCTTAACAAGTTGGTTAGCAATATTCTGCCCTACAAGTTCAGCGTTAAGTTCAGGTCTTTTAACTTCATTAATATTCAAATGAATATCATTTGTATTGCAAAGTTTGGAAACTTCCTTTTTAAGTCTAGTAACTTCTTCACCACCTCTTCCAATAACAATACCAGGTCTTGCAGTATGTATAGTAATAGTAACTGCTTGAGATGTTCTCTCAATGTTAACAGATGCAACAGATGCATCTTGTAATCTTTTTTTAAGATACTTTCTTAGTTTAATATCTTGTGCAAGATCAGTTGCATACGCATTCTTTTTTGGAAACCAATTTGAACTCCAGTTCTTATTGACTTCTAATCTTAAACCTCTTGGATGTGTCTTCTGTCCCATTAATTATCCTATAACTATTTTTAAGTGACTTGTTCTTTTTTTAATTCTATTTGCTCTTCCTTGAGCTCTTGCTCTAAATCTTTTTTGGGCTGGACCTTCATCAACAGTAATAGTTTTAACTATTACATCATTTAAATCTTTATCAAAATTTTCAGTATTACCAGCATTTGCAATAGCTGATGATAAGGTTTTCTCAACAATAGTAGCTCCTTTTTCATTCATATGTCTTAAAGAAGAAAGGGCTTTATTTACGTTTAATCCACGAACACAATTAGCAACTTTTCTAAGTTTTTTAGGTGAATGTTTTACGTTATTAGACTTTGAAGTAATATCCATAATTATTTTTTCTTTCTATCTCCTGAATGCATTCTAAATGTTCGAGTCGGAGAAAATTCTCCAAGCTTATGACCAACCATATTCTCCGTAATAAATACAGGAATAAATTTATTTCCATTATGGACAGCAAAAGTGTGTCCAACAAAATCCGGAACTATAACTGAATTTCTAGCCCATGTTTTAATCACGGTTTTTTTAGTTGATTCATTCATTTTATCAACTTTTTTTAATAATTTGACATCAATATGAGGTCCTTTTCTAATAGATCTAGACATTAATCATTTCTCCTTTTAACTATTAGAGCATTAGACTTTTTCTTCTTCTTTCTAGTTTTAAAACCTTTTGTAGGTTGGCCCCATGGAGACACTGGATGTCTTCCGCCTGAGCTTTTACCTTCACCACCACCATGTGGGTGGTCTACTGGATTCATTGCTACACCTCTTACCTTAGGACGTTTTCCAAGCCATCTTGAACGACCAGCTTTACCAGAACGAACTAACTCATGTTGCTTATTACCTACAACACCAACTGTAGCCAAACATTTATCTGAAACCATTCTTACTTCACCTGACGGCATTTTCAATGTGACGTAACCATTATCGTGGGCCATCACCTGAACATAAGTCCCTGCACTACGAGCCATTTGAGCTCCCTTGCCTGGAATTAATTCAATATTATGAACAAATTGTCCAGAAGGAATATTCTTAAGCTGCATAGCATTACCGGTTTTTAAGTCAGCCTTTTCAGCAGAGATAATTTTATCTCCTACTTTAAGCCCATCAGGTTGAATGATATATCTTTTTTCACCGTCAACATAATGGATTAACGCAATAAATGCACTTCTATTTGGATCATACTCAATCGTTGCTACTTTACCCTCAATATTAAACTTATTACGTTTAAAATCTATTAATCTGTAACTACGCTTATGTCCACCACCTCTTCGCCTAGAAGTAATACGACCTGTATTATTTCTACCGCCTGTTTTGTTAAGCTTTCTGACTAAAGATTTTTCTGGCCTACTTGCAGTAATTTCAGAAAAATCTGGTTTAGATGTAAATCTTGATGCTGGAGTAACTGGTTTTAATTGTCTTATTGCCATAATTTATTTTACACACTAAAAAGATCTATATTGTAACCCTCAACGAGTGTTACAATAGCTCTTTTCTTTAGCTTTGTATATCCATTTGTTCTAATTGTTCTTCCATTGCTTTTAACAGTCATCTGTTTAGCCTTGCCTTTTCTATTACTAACAGCAACTTTAAGGACTTTTACTTTAAATTTTTCTTCAACCGCTTTTTTAATTTCAATTTTATTTACGTCAACAGGTACTTCAAATGCATACTTATTTTCAGTCTCTTGAAGAGAAGTCATTTTCTCAGTAACAATTGGACGAATTAAAATTTGTGAAAAATGGTTCATAATTATTTTTTATCTCCAAATCTGTCAGACATTACAGCGAGTGCACTGGCATCAAGCAATAATGTATCATTATTCATTAAATCAGCTACAGAACATGATGAAGCCTTTACAACTTTAACATATTGAATGTTTCTTGACGCTAACATTAGATTTTCATTAACAGTTGAGACTACGATTGTAATTTTCTGACTATCTAACTTGTTAGAAGTCAAAAACTGTACAAAATCTTTAGTTTTACCGGTCTTTAAATCAATTGAATCAGCTACTTTAAGTGCATCATTTTTTACTTTTTCAGATAATACGCATTTAAATGCAAGTTGCTTTGTTTTGGCATTAACCTTTTTGAAATAATATTTTGGACTTGGTCCAAAAATTACACCACCACCTCTATTTAGAGGAGAACGACTAGTACCTTGCCTAGCATTACCAGTTCCTTTTTGTTTAAATGGTTTTTTACCACCACCTGAAACAAGTGATCTGTTCTTAGTTGAACGGGTACCCTGTCTAGCATTTGTAAGCTCAGCTATCACGCACTGGTAAACTGCCTGATCGTTCATTGGCACTTTAAACACTGAATCGCTTAGGCTGTAATCTTTACTATTATCTATTGACTTAATTTTCATTTTTTCAAAATAAACACTGGCGCATTATTTGCACCAGGAATAGCTCCTTTTACGTATAATAAATTATTTTCTTTATCAATGTCTACGATTTCAAGATTTTGAACTGTAACATTACCAGAACCTTTTCTACCAGCCATTTTCATTCCTTTAAAAACTCTTGAAGGCCATGACGCCTGTCCAATTGAACCTGGCGCTCTCTCAGTGTGCTTGTTACCATGAGTAGCATCTTGTCTGGCAAAATTATGTCTTTTAATAGCTCCGGCAAATCCCTTACCTTTTGATTTTGACCTGACATCAACAATTTCTCCAATATTAAAAATAGAAGAATCAAATTTTTGACCCAATTTATATTCAAAAGTCTCTAGTGACTGAAATTCTGCTAATACTTGAGCACTTTCAATCTCAGCTTTTTTAAGATGCCCAGCTGCAGGCTTTGTTGTATTTCTTTTAGATTTTTTACCAAAAGCAAGTTGGACTGAATTGTATCCATCAGTATCAGAAGTTTTAATCTGAGATATAACACATGGACCAGCCTGAACTAAAGTAACTGGAACAACATGTCCATCTGCATTAAAAATTTGTGACATTTTAATTTTTTTACCTATTAATCCGTACATATTAGCCTCTAATCTCGATGTCTACACCAGATGGTAAATCTAGCTTCATTAATGATTCTACAGTTTTTGGAGTTGAATTGACAATATCTACTACTCTCTTATGTATCTTAGTTTGAAATTGTTCACGTGATTTCTTATTTACAAATGGAGATCTTAGCACAGTATAAACTGTTCTCTTAGTAGGCATAGGTATTGGACCAGAAATAATCGCACCAGTTGACTTAGCAGTTCTGATAATTTTTTCAGCAGACTTATCTAAAAGTTTGTGATCAAAAGCTTTTAAAGAGATTCTAATTAAATCTTTAGCCATTACTTGCTCCATCATTTGATTGTGATTTCATTAATTTTTCTTCTACGGAAACAGGAACTTTAGCATATTCCTGGAAATCCATATGGAAATTAGCTCTTCCTTGCGACAACGATCTTAAATCGGTAGCATATCCAAACATTTCACTTAGTGGTACAGCCGCTTTAATACTTTGATTTGCGCCTTGCTGCTCCATACTTTCAACTTTACCTCTTCTAGAGTTAATATCACCAATGACATCGCCAAGATAATCATCTGGAGTGGTTGCTTCCACTGCCATAATTGGTTCCATTAATATAGGACTAGCTTGCTTACATGCTGTCCTAATCGCACGTGAACCAGCTACTTTAAAAGCGATTTCAGATGAATCAACATCATGGTATGAACCATAAACTAATTCAACTTCAACATCTGGAATAGGATATCCGTGTAAGACACCGTTCTTCAATTGTTCTTGAATTCCAGCATCAACTGCAGGAATATATTCTCTTGGAATGACACCACCTACAATCTTGTTAACAAATTTGTATCCCGCTCCCTGTTCTGTTGGTTTTACGTTAATCACAACATGGCCATATTGACCACGCCCTCCAGATTGACGAACAAATTTTTCATCAATTTTTTCAACTGATTTCTGTATTGCTTCCCTAAACGATACTTGAGGCTTACCAACATTAGCATTTACGTTAAATTCTCTTTTGAGTCTATCTATAATGATTTCTAAATGAACCTCACCCATTCCAGAAATAACAGTCTGACCTGTTTCGCTGTCAACTTTAACCTTAAATGTTGGGTCTTCTTCACTTAATTTATTCATACCTTTTGCTAATTGGTCCTGATCACTCTTAGAAACAGGTTCAATTGAAACTGCAACTACAGGATCTGGAAATTCCATTGATTCAAGAGTTACATCACCCTTCTCTGATAGGGTGTGTCCTGTACGAACATCCTTAAGACCGATAACTGCCACAATTTCACCAGCTTTCGCCTCTTCAAGTTCTTCTCTTTTATTAGCATGCATTTGTAATATTCTCGAAATTCTCTGTTTATCACCTGTATTTGAATCGATACAGAAAGATCCTTTTTTCAAAGTACCTGAATAAACTCTTATATATGTTAATTTTCCAACAAATGGATCTGTAGCAATTTTAAATGCTAGAGCTGTAAAAGAGCCTTCTGTAGAGTTTTTGATTAATACTTTATCTTCAGGATTATCAACTGAAGAACCTTCAATACTTTCAACGTCAACAGGGGAAGGTAAAAAGTCAACTACTGCATCTAAAACTCTTTGGACTCCTTTATTTTTAAAAGCTGATCCACATAGAGTGGGGACAAAAGCGTTTTCTAAACAGCCTTTCTTTAGAGCTTCTTTAATTTCTTCAGGAGTGATTTCTTCCTCATTCAAGTATTTTTCCATTAATGCATCGTCAAAACTAGCAACTTCTTCAATTAAGAAATTTCTCCATTTATCGGCATCCGTTTTTAAATCTTCTGGTATATCAATATATTCAAATTCAGCTCCTTGACTACTTTCATTGTACTCAATAGCTTTCATATTGGTTAAATCTATAATACCTCTGAAAGTTTCACCGTCACCAATAGGTAATGCAATTGGGAGTGGTTTAGTTCCTAAGCGTTTTTTCATTGTATCAATAGCGTTATAGAAATCTGCACCAGTTCTGTCCATTTTATTGATGAAGGCAATTCTAGGTACATTGTATTTTGTTGCTTGTCTCCAAACAGTTTCGCTTTGAGGTTCCACGCCGGCTACCGCACAGAAAACAGCTACGGCTCCATCAAGAACTCTTAATGATCTTTCAACTTCCATTGTAAAATCAACGTGACCAGGGGTATCAATTAAATTAACGCGATTTTTATCCCAATAAAATGTTGTAGCAGCAGAAGTAATTGTAATACCTCTTTCTTGCTCTTGCTCCATCCAGTCCATTGTTGCTGCACCATCATGCACCTCACCGATTTTATGTGTCTTACCTGCGTAGTATAACATTCTTTCGGTTAGAGTCGTTTTTCCAGCATCAACATGGGCCATAATACCAATATTTCTTACAATGTTTAAATTAGTAGACATAATTATCTACCTCTCCCAAAGTGAGCAAATGCTTTATTCGCTTCAGCCATTCGGTGAGTATCTTCTTTTTTCTTAATTGCGTTTCCTTCATTATTTGAAGCGGAAAGTAATTCGCCTGCAAGACGATTAGACATTGGACTACCTGACTTCTTTTTTGCGCTATCAATAATCCATTGAGCCGCAAGATAAAATTGTCTTCTGTTTGGAACTTCAATAGGTACTTGATATGTAGCACCACCAATTCTTTTTGATTTAACCTCTACGTGTGGAGCGGCATTGTTTAATGCTTTTTTAAAAATATCTACAGGATCTTTAGTGCTTTTCTCTTTAACAATGTCAAATGCATCATAAAGAATTTTCTCAGCTATACCCTTTTTACCGCCTTCAAGTAGGTAGTTCATAAACTTAGATACTTGTAAATCGTTAAATTTTGGATCTGGATTAATAGTTCTTCTCTCTGGTCTTCTTCTTCTCATATTTAGCTTTTAGGTTTTTTCGCTCCGTAACGGGATCTACTTGTCTTTCTATCATTAACACCTGCAGTGTCCAAGGAACCACGCACAATGTGGTAACGAACACCTGGAAGGTCTTTAACTCTTCCACCCTCAATTAGGACGATTGAGTGCTCTTGAAGGTTATGACCCTCTCCTGGAATATAAGCATTGGCTTCAATACCATTAGTAAGTCTAACTCTTGCAACTTTTCTCAGAGCAGAATTAGGTTTCTTAGGGGTAGTAGTATATACTCGAGTACAAACACCTCTTTTTTGAGGGCTATTCTCAAGAGCTCTACTTGCAGATTTTTTAACGATCTTTTTTCTGCTCTTTCTAATCAACTGATTTACTGTTGGCATAAATTATTTTTCCTCTAATAAGTTTAAAAGCACCGGTGAATATATTGTTGTTATATGGAAGAATCAAACGTTTTCTCGAACGCGTAGAAACTATATATTTATTCGGACGTAGTTAAGAGCGTTTCAAGAAGAAGATCTACTGATCTTCTTCTTGATTTTCTTGCTCTAATTGAATGGATTGCAATGCAGGAAATCCTGTTCCAGCTGGAATAAGTCTTCCTAAAGCTACATTTTCTTTCAATCCAAGTAAGTGGTCTGTCTTTGATGCAGTTGCTGCATCTGTTAACACTCTTGTAGTTTCCTGGAACGAAGCTGCAGAAATGAAACTTGTAGTGTTAAGCGAAGACTGAGTAATTCCCATCAAAATTGGCTCAAATGTAGCTGATCTTGCTTTATGGAATTTTATTAAGTTCTTACTTTGAGTTTTGAATTCCTTGTTAAGTTCTTTTACTTCATTATGAGAAATCATAATACCAACCTCTAAGTTTGAATCTCCTGACTCATCAATTACAACCATACCTTTCATATAGTCATTGTCATTAAACAATGTTGACTTATCTAATCTTTCACCTGGAAGGTATGAAGTGTCACCTGGATCATTTATAATAACTTTTTTCATCATCTGGTTAACAATTACTTCAATATGCTTATCGTTTATACCAACACCCTGCAATCTGTACACTTCTTGAATTTCATTAACAAGATATTCTCTAACAGCATTTGGTCCAAGAATAGTTAAGATATCTGAAGGTGAAATTGCTCCTTCACATAATGCGGTACCAGCTGTAATGAAATCTCCTTCATGCACAACGACATGTTTACCGTATGGAATTTTATAAACAACAGACTTACCGTTTGATGGTATAACTGAAACTTTTCTTACTCCTCGTTTGATATCACCAAACTCAACAGTACCATTAATCTCACTAACAACAGCAGGATTTGCAGGC